>JMSV01000009.1_pt1 | contig 80341 bp, 76 predicted proteins | sample 179021 | NCBI WGS metagenome assembly JMSV01 (sample SAMN02769581, study PRJNA246767) | bioreactor metagenome | isolation source: Culture-2 Bioreactor Bmz derived from microbial biomass from the upper 2 cm... | place: Germany: Bremen | collected day 87 after inoculation | reverse complement strand
CCCTAGTTATCCATCAAATAAATTGTTATCTTATAAACTTCAACAACTCCGACAGCTCATTTATTTCGCAATCCACTTTCTCTGTTGTGTTTTTCTGACCGTTCATATTAACCCAGCATGTATCAATACCGATATTATTACCACCTCTAATATCAGAGGTTAACGAATCTCCCACTATAAGCACTTTATCTTTTCGATAATCCCCAACTTTAGAAAATATATAATCAAAAAAGCGTTTATCTGGCTTGTTATAGCCTATATCCTCAGAGATAAAGATGTCTTCAATTATAGTATTCAATCCAGTAAGTTCCAACTTCCTATCCTGTGCTATTTTTGTTCCATTTGTTACAATGGCTACTCGACACTCCTTTACCAACTGCCTACAAAGTTCAATTGCTCCTTCATAAAGCATAGGTGATTCCCCTAACTCAATTTGGTATCTACAATTTATTACCTCTGCATCTACATGCAATCCAAACTTTTCAAATGTTTGATTAAACCTTTCTAAGAGCACAAAATCCTTAGACACTGCTCCTTTTTCTAACTTTTCCCATAATTCTTTGCTTCTGTTTTTATAAAACTCTAGTATTTCATCAGTTAATATAATTTTGTTTTCAAAAAAAACATTTTCCAAAGCCTTCTTTTCGCTATAATCAAAATCTATCAATGTGTTATCTACATCTAGTAAAACCAAGTCGTATTTCATATTAATATATTTTTCCTTAATAATTTTGATTAATTCCAGCGTTCAAGTTTATAGATATTCTTTGTTAAAAGCTTAGCAATAAATTTAGGCATCTTCATTTCTTTATTCATAATATCAACACAAAAGTCACGCATTTCATCAACCGTCATATCTGGCTGAATAAACTCACCATCTTTATAACACAAAGAACAGTACTTAGACTTGCTCCCATCCTTTTCAATACCTAGCTGACTTTCATCTTTTATTGGCATACCACAACTTTGACAAAATTGTTTCATAATAGTTATCTCCCTTAATTTAATATTGTTTGTTTATAAAATTATTATATCAAATTTTATATGACAACTGTATGTCATATTTAGTTTTTATAATTTTCTTTCTTTGTACCATTAATTCGCTTTAAAGCTTTAATCAATCTTGTTTCTCCTCATCCAATAAATAAAAAACCCTTTTGATTGGATCGATTTTTTTGCAAATCCTCAAGCTCCAACAAAGCGGTTTTAATTCGTTTTGTGTCTATATTCAACAAAAATCGATACGCGTGTATCCCTCAGTTTTTGCAAGTTTGAAGATATAGATGTATTTATCACAGAAGAAAAACCAAGTGATGAATTTATCAATGACGCAAAGCACCTCGAAGTAAAGTTCTTATATTAGTCTTTTTTCTTAAATAACTATATAAAAACAATAAATAGCGATATTGTAGCACAGAGTAAAAAACTATATTATCAATTAGCTGAAATCAATGTGGAGCATATAACAAAATCAAGTTATACTAATTAAATTGATTAGCAGATATTTCGTGTATTAAACTTTAGATTTCAATTCTATTTCTGCCATTAGCTTTAGCTTTATACAATAATCCATCCGCATGTGCAATAGCATCATCTATGGACTCTAAAGGGTTGACTTGTACTACACCAATACTGCAAGTCATGGAAATTGCATTCGCAATAGTATCAATTTCATGTTTTAAAGTATTTTGAAAACGTTGGCTTGTTTCAAGCGCTTGATTAATATCAGAGTCCAGCAACAGCACTGCAAATTCTTCACCGCCAAGCCTTCCTATAATATCTGATTTACGAAAAACTTTTCGAGATACGTCAGCAAAAAGACAGAGAGCATCATCACCTGCTTTATGCCCATAAGTATCGTTAATATTCTTAAAATGATCTAAATCTACCATCAATAGAGAAAGCTTTCTATCGTATCTTTTTATTATATCTACTTCTCTGCTGAAAATTTCAAAGAAATACCTTCGATTATGCAAACCTGTTAATTCATCTATTCTAGACATACGCAATAGCTGTTCTTCCATACTCTTACGTTTGCTTATATCTCTGCCTACCCATATAACACCTTTATCAAGATTAGCAGGGACATTACGATCAATAGCTCTACCTGAGATCGCTAACCATATAGGATTATCAAATTTATCCTTTACCTGATAATCAACTTCAATAAGCTGTTGAAAAACTAGTGAGTTATAAAATTTTTGTCCAAACTCAGCAAATTTCTCATCTGAAAGATGCATTTTACGTATAGATTGCCCGACCCAGTCTTCAGAAGTACCACCAAAAGTATCTAAAAAAGTTTGGTTGATTTTATATATAGTTCGACCATGTCGAAGAACAACAATAAATACAAGCGCATTGTTAAATATTGTTTCTAATTCTGTACTGGTATCTAGTTCGTCAAATGACGCAACATCTTCCTTTTTATTCATTTTTACTTCCAATCCCTTATTAAGGATCATCATTTTACTAATTTATATATATTCGTTTATACACTTATATTGTATCTTATTTTACTTGTATCTACAACTATAATAGATTTTAAACTCCTCTACTTTCTTTTGCGCTTTATGTTACGCGTAATTGTATAATCTACAATAAATTTTATAGTAATCATCTTTTAAATACAATCATCTAGTTAATACCCCCTAATGCGATTATAATAATCATCCCAACAGTTGAATTTAGTATATAATATAAAGTACAATTCCCTTATTTCATTTAATAAAGGAATCATAAATCCAAAATCTAAAATTCATCTTCATCTAACGGTATTACTTCATCGGGTGATACAATATGCTTTATGGATGTTTCCAAATCTCCTGTCTCCAATTCCATTACATCATCCAAGCCTGATATCAATTTAGTGCTTTTAGACTTTTTTGCTTTTCTTATCTTTGATTCTTTTGCTTTTCTTATCTTTGATTCTTTTCCTTTTACTAATTTATTCAATTCAGCTACAACATCCTCAAGCGCGCGAGCCTGCAAATCTAAGTCCTCTGCCGAAGCTGCACTTTCTTGTGCTGTGGCTGCATTATCCTGCACAACTTTTTCCATTTGTCCAATGGCTTGTGTCACTTGAGATGTGCCTTTTGCTTGCTCTTCACTAGCCTGTGCAATTTCACTCATGATTTGGTTAACATATTCTGTCTTAGACGTAATCTCTTTAAGCGCTATATTGACTTCTTCACTTATTTGCACACCTTGCTGTGAAAGTTCGATATTTCTATCAATGATTTCAGCAGTACCCTTTGCCGCCTGCGCACTCTTCCCTGCCAAGTTTCGCACTTCTTCTGCAACAACCGCAAAGCCTAAACCTGCATCACCAGCCCTTGCCGCCTCAACAGCCGCATTTAATGCTAACATGTTTGTCTGGAATGCTATTTCATCAATCACTTTAATAATCTTTGCAATCTCACTACTTGATTTTTTAAGCTCATCCATTGAATTCGTCATACCTTGCATTTTGCTCGAACCATCAGATGCAGCTATGCTCGCTTCTTTAGAAAGGATATTGGCTTGTCTTGTGTTTTGCGCATTTTGCTTTACCATAGATGATGTTTCATCCATAGTTGCAGAGGTTTCTTCGATCGAAGCCGCTTGCTCAGATGATCCTTCAGAAAGCTGCTGACCTGCACTTGCTAAACCAGTTGATGCAGATGAAACAAGATTTGCACAATTAGATAACTTATCCATGCTCCCTGTCAGTTGCTTAACTAAGCTACGCGTTATTATCATTGCTAGTGATATAGCTAAAATTATACTTAAAAGTCCGATTAATGAAGAAGAGAAAATAGCAGTATTCATATCACTGGTCATTTTTTCCTCTTGAATAGCGGCTAGCGCTTCACTAGCATTTGTAATACTATATGCTAAATCATTCAATTCAGCTTTTTCTGCACTTTGTGCATCTAATAATCCCTTATATGCTTCATAGGTCTTGATATAATCGTCTATATACTCCCTAACATCATTTATTACTTTTTTATCAGATTGATTATCGAAATTATTATATAACCAATCACATTGTTCCTTCAAGGTATCCATCTGCTCATAAACTTTGCTATCAAAGGCATCATATTTATAAAGAAGATATTGAAGTTCGGCAGTCATTACACTTTGAATCGTGATAACAGACTTGTGTGAATACATAACTTGTTCATATTCATCTACTACCTGCGTATATAGCGCAAGAACATCCACTATACTCGCCTTATTAACTTTATCAATATCATTAGCAATATCCTTAAAATCCTTTTCTTGTCCAACAATTAATTGATTCAATTTATATAAAATACCGTCAATATTATTAACCATAGAAGAAGAATATGCATCATTTTGATCTACTAAACTTCTCAAATTGATAAACGATTTATGATACAAGTCAAGATCAGATTTCATTGTGTTTATGATATTTTGATCTTCCTCATCAGTATAAAGGTTGTGTCCCAAATCCATTAACGCCTTTGTAGCTTGATAGTTTTGTGTAACTTTATCAGCAGAATCATTAAGATTCGTATCATAGTAATCTAATGTCCATCGGCGTGTTAGTTGCGTGCTACTATTTATAGCCTCCGCATTAGCCAATCGACTTTTACTTGATTTAAGACTGGTTATTGAGTTATATTCCATGGCTACTATCGTTATTAATAAAACTAATAATAATCCAAAGCCTAGAAATAAACGTGTCGATAATTTCATATTTTTCATTATAGTATTTCTCCTGTTTTTAATACTTCAAAATCATTGCATAAATTAATCTCAAATAATTGTTACAACTACTTCGATAACTTTGATAAACTCTTATTAATGTAAAAAATCCATACCGATAATCTATAAACAATCTTACCAGCACGGATTAATACAATATATATTCATATAGCGAAAACTGATTTACTAGTCCACGCTGACCGATCCACCCCGTGCATTACATTCTTCTAAGATTCGAACGCCACCTTCAAGGTTAACACCAAATCTTCTTGCACCTTCTTTATACATCTCAAGCAATAAATCAAGATTCTTAACGCCACCCGATGCCTTGATCTTTGCACTATCACCAATCGCAGCCTTAATCACTTTTATATGATCAACTGTCGTTGGTCCTGTCCAGCCAGTACCCGTTTTAACAAAGGTAGCACCCGCCTCAACGCATATCTTAGAAACAGTTGCAATCTCTTCATCCGTTAAGCACGCTACTTCGATAATTACCTTTAAAGGAATATCTCCAACAGTTTTAACAACAGCCTCAATATCATTTTTCACCTTGTCATAACTTCCCGATTTTACCCAGTTAACGTTTAACACCATGTCAATCTCATCACATTTCGCATCAACCATCTGCTTAGCCTGAATAACTTTCATTTCACTACTATCAGACCCACTAGGAAAACTTACATTACCTACTAGGTTGATTTCATCCAAACCCACTAGTCTTTTCTTAGTCTCAGCTATAAAAGATTGTAGAACAGACACCTGCCCACATTTATACTCTTTTGCAACTTCAATCAAATTCTCAATATCCGATTCAGTATAATGCACCTGAACACAGCTTAAATCAAACATTTTTGCTATATCGTTCGTTGTTAATTTCATCTTCTTATCTCCTATATATTGTTATAATGCTAGTTTAAAAATCTCTACGATGTCTTCTTTACCAAGTGGAGGAACCGAACCAAACATGCCCTCTTCGTTAAAGCTAATTCTTACAACGTCATCTACTAGCATATCAATGTCCTGTTCTTTTGCACCAAATTGACTAGCTTTTGTTTCAACACCACTATCTGCTATCATTTTTTCAAATTCAGCAATCGCTGAGTCTAAATCAGTACCAAAGATTCTATCCGCAAACTGCGTATATCTCTGGTTATCATCTCTTTTGCTCCAATACTTTAACCATGCAAGCATCATAACTGAAAGCGTTGCACCATGTGTTGCTTTATATCTTGTAGACAAAACATGACCGAATTGATGCATCGGTGCCCATGTAAATGTTCCAGATAGCACCCATCCATTCAGTGCAATCGCTGATGCCCACTGCATAACTCCCCTTGTTTGAATATCAGAAGGATCATCCAATACTTTTGGCAAGTTATCAAGAACCGTTCTAACTAATCCTTCTTGCAATCTATCCTGCAAATCCAAGTTAACACCTTGTTCGCCATTAAAATATCCTTCAACAGTATGAGCGATAGTATCAAACGCACCACATGCACTCTGATAAGCTGGCAAAGTTTTTGATAATGATGGATCAACCAATGCTACTTTTGCATACAAACATTCAGGTGCCCAGACATAAGATTTTCTATGTGTCTTCTCATCCGTAATAACCGCTGTTGGGTTCATCTCACTGCCTGTTGCTGGCAATGTCGGAATCATTATCATCGGCAATGAATCAGTTGGTGGTATCTGGCTGCCATCTGAGTGCGAAAACGCAATCATCTTTGTAAGCTCATGTTCATATTTAACACCAGCGGCAATAACTTTTGCACAATCCATCGCTGAACCGCCGCCTACACCGATAACCATATCAGCACCAAACTGCTTACAAAGTTCTATCCCACCTTTTGCCTGAGCAATCGTCGGATTCGCCTCAACAGCTAGATAATCTTTATACTCTATTCCACTATCCTCGAGTGATTTATGCAATATATCAAACAAATCACCAAAAAACGATACATCTGTATACGAAACCAATACCGCTTTTTTACCATAAGGTTTTGCTTTTTCCCCAAGATCTTTTAAAACGCCTTGACCAAAAACTACATTTACTGGGTTATAAAAATCAAAATTATTCATAATTGCTTAGCTTATAAGAAAGCTATCCTCCATTCTTTTTTTGTAATAAAATTCTATAACAAACACACCATACGAATATTTATGCCTTTTCGTATGTCCGTTAAATAAAATACATAATTTAATTTAATTTATTTAAGTGATTCACAAAGTTCAACAACAATACCATTTGGATCATAAAACAAGATTACTCTTGCATTAAAATCCGGCAATTCCGTTGTTTCCCACAACATCTCAACACCTTTATCTACCAATACCTCTTCATGCTTTTTTACATCATTGACAGTAAACGCCATATGACGCATACCGACATTTAGCTCATCAAGCTCAATATCTTTTGTCTTTCCTTTATTATCAAATATCTCTAACCTTGAACCGCCTGGAACCTGCAAATATGTTGCTGTAAGTTCTGGTGTTTTTACAGAGTTCAACTCTTTGAATTCTAAGATATCTCTATAAAAATGAATTGTTTTCTCATAATTAATCGCATTTATTGCAACGTGATCGATTCCTGTAATATCAAGCATTTTATCTCTCCTATATATCAAGCTTATTTATTTCTTTTCCTGTTTGTGCCATATAATGAGCAGTTTTCAAAAACAACTTATATAGCTTTGCATATTTATCCGAATTCTCTTTTATCGGCTTTTTAACATCTTGAGTTATATGCAGCTCATCTATTATTCCATATCCATCCCAAATTCCAGCTCCATTAGCCGCCAATGCCGCTGCTCCAAGTGATGCTGCATTCTGATCGATATTCGTTTTTATGATGTTTAAGCCAAACACATCCGCAAACATCTGACGCCAGAACTTACTTTTGCTTCCGCCACCAACGATCAACATCTCATCACCAACAACTTTATGTTCGTTTAATATATCCAATGCAAATTTAAGATTTAATGTAATTCCTTCAAATACCGACCTAATAATATCTTTCGGTCTATGTGATAGTTGCAATCCCATAAATCCACCCTTTATATGTGGTGTTTCTTCAATCATAGATCCACCAGATAAGCTAGGATTAAAAATCAACTTATTAGATCCAATAGGCGATTGAGCCGCAAGCTCATTCATTATGTCATAAGCTTTACCTTCATCTCCATTCGCTTGATGTGTAAGATTGATACACATATTATCTTTTACCCATCTAAGGCTATTACCTGCCGAGAAAATACTCGTTGCAGATGCATACATTCCATCAATAACATGGCTAAACACAAAAGTTCTATTTTCCGTATTAAGTATCGGTTTTTTCGACGTCACTGCAATCCAAGATGATGAACCCAGTGATGTATATACTCTTCCTTCATCAACCCCCCGAGCACCGAGCGCCATACAGGAGTTATCAACACCACCCGCAATCACTTTTACGCCCATTGGCAAGCCAGTGAGCTTTGATGCTTCTTTTGTTATCTGCCCAACCACTGCATCTGACTTGATGATATCTGGGAAAAGCATTTTATCTAGCTTTGCACTATCAATATATTCATCAATGTAACGCTTTTGTGTCAATCCATAAACACCACTACCCGATGCATACGATTGATCTGTCACCATCTTTCCAGTCAGCATATAGTTGCAATAATCTTTTGTACCCAATATCTTATATGTCGATTTATAAACGTCTGGAATATTTTCCTTATACCACATAATCTTGAATACACTATAACATTCCGCTGGGAATCCATTACCTGTGGTCAAATACCACGAATCATAGTCTACATCTTCAAAAAAAGATTTTTTTTGGGTGGTCGCACGAGTGTCCGACCATATTGGCGTATATTCTCTTAGTAGATTTCCATCTTTATCAACTGGCACAACACCTAAACTATGACCAGATATAGCAAGTGCAACAATATCATCTTTATATTCGCCACAATCTTTTAGCAGGTTATTTGTACTAGCAATAATCCCTTGCCACCAATCATCAGGTCTTTGCTCATGACAACCTTCGCTAGGAAAATAAGTATCATAACTCTGAAATGAATTTTTTATAACCTCACCTTTGTCTGTAAAAAGTGATGCCTTAACTCCACCTGTTCCTAAATCATATGCTATTATTTTCTTGCTCATGTTTTTTTCACCTATATCATCAATATTTTAGTACAACATATATCCATCAATATGCTTCAATCAACACTGAAACAATTTTATCAGTATATTTTTCTAAATATTATTTATGTCAGATAAATCAATTATTATATCTACACTTTACAATTTATCTCTCATAAATAAGACTTGGATTTTACATTTTATATTGCCTTGCTAGAGCTATTGCACAATCTAGTACAACAGCCCCTTGCAAGGTAATTAAACATGAAGTCTTGTTTCTTATGTTTAAAATTTATTCTTATTTAGCAGGACGATCTGCCTCTGGAACGTTTACATAAACGTCTTCAAAGCTGTGGAAACCATCAGCAATAACTGTGTCCATCATATTATCAATAGTACAGTTTACTACGCCTAAAGCATATGTAGGAACATCAACTTTACCGTTGTTGTTTGTAAGATTAGTTAAGCCACTTACGTCTTCACCCATAGCAACTTTTGTTGCAAAGTCAACTGCTGCAGAAGCCAATTGAACTAGAGGCTTGTATACTGTCATATACTGTTTACCTTCAACGATGTTTTGACAAGCTTGTAGGTCAGCATCTTGTCCTGTTACAGGAACTTTACCAGCAAGACCTTGAGCATCTAAAGCTTCGATAACTCCAGCAGCCATTCCATCATTAGCAACTAAAACAGCATCTATATCGTTATTATTAGCAGTAAGAGCATCTTCCATCAATGGTAGAGCAGCTTCAGCTGACCAACCGTTAGCATTTTGATATCCAACGATTTCAATAGTACCCTCATCAATTAGAGGTTGGATAATATTACGTTGTCCAACTTCGAATAATTGTCCGTTAGAGTCATCAGCATTACCAGTCATCATAAACCATTTTCCTTCTGGAACTTGAGATAGAAGTGCAGATGCTTGCATTTCACCAACAGCAACTGTGTTGAATGTTATAAAGTAATCAAGGTCAGCATTTTCGATCATACGGTCATAAGAGATAATTTTTACATCGTCTTCATGACAAGCATCAACAGCACCTGACATTGTTTTTGAGCTAACAGGCATGATAAGTAAAACATCAATACCATTTGTAAGCATTGTTTCAATTTGGTTAAGTTGTAGATTCTCGTCACCATCCGCAGATTTAACATCTAAAACTACGCCAGCTTTTTCAGCTGCTTCTTCCATAAAAGCAACGTCACGCTGCCAACGCTCTAGACGAAGGTCACCCATAGCTACACCAATTTTAATTGCATCTTTAGGTGCTTCAACTTTTTCTTCAGCCTTTTTTTCTTCTTTAGCTGGAGCAGCACCTTCTTCAGCAGGAGCTGGTTGTCCACAAGCAGCGAACATAGATACGCATAGTACTAGTACCAAAAGCATTGTTAATAATTTTTTCATTTTGTTCTCCTTAATATTTTTTATATAGCCATTGTCAACTTAATAGCTAAAATTAATTACTTATTTTTTCTAGAGATATCGAACCAAACTGCAATTAGTAATACTAATCCTTTAACGATATTCTGCCAGAATGAAGGTGTATCCAAAAGACTCATACCATTTTGAATACTCTGTATAACCAAGGCACCAATCATGACGCCACCAATTGTTCCGATTCCACCAAGCATACTTACTCCACCAATAACACAAGATGCAATCGCATCAAGCTCAGCGCCAGTCGCCGCAGCAGATGAAGCAGAGTTAAGCCTTGAAGCTAAGAATATACCAGCAATAGCAGCTACTGCTCCATTGATTGCAAAGACTATTGTTGTTGAAGCTTTGATGTTAATACCAGATAATTCACATGCTTTACTATTTCCACCGATCGCATAGATTCTACGTCCGAATACGGTGCTATTAAATATATATTGAAAAACAACATACAGTACAAGTATTATCATAAGCGCAACAGGAATTCCTTTATAACTTGCCATCATATACATGAAAACTCCGATAACTGCAACTGTCATTGCAGATTTGGAAATCTCCACTGCCATTGACACTGTCGGTAATGAGTGCATGACTTTTTTTCTTCTATCATTCCATTGGATAAATAAAAGCAATATTACTGCAACGCAAGCAAGCACATATCCAACCATAGCTGGAAGAAAACCAGCTCCTAAAACTTTCAAAACTTCAGGCATAGGACTGATTGTTATACCGTCAGTAAGTCCAAGCAATACCGCACGGAAAACCAACATACTTGATAATGTTGCTATAAACGCAGGAACTCCGCGATATGCAACCCAAAATCCGTTCCAAACACCAATCAAAGCTCCTACTAATAATGCCACGCATACTGCTATCCAAAATGGGAAACCCATCCATGTGGTAAGCATTCCGACAACACCACCAGAAAGTGCCGCTATCGAGCCAACAGTCAAATCAATTTGACCTAAAACGATAACCGGGAACATTCCTGTCGCAAGTATTGCAGTGAAAACCGCTTGACGGAAAAGGTTTGTAAAGTTTCTCGGTGTAAAATATGACCCTTTAGACAAAACTGTAAATACAATCCAGATTGCTATAAGCGCAAACACCATCATATTTTTTCTTAAATCAATTTTAAACTTAATTGGCTTAGCTACTCCTTTAAGTTCACTATTACTTTTCATCATTTTTTGCATCTCCTTTTATATACCCGCAGCTTTTTCCATAATTAATTCCTGCGTCAATTTTGTTTCTCTATTATCAAACTCACCAGTTATCATTCCTCGGTGCATAACACATACTCTATCGCTCATGCCCAATATCTCAGGCAATTCAGATGAAATCATCAGAATCGTTACACCATTGTTGATAAGCTCTCGCATTATCGTATATATCTCCTGCTTTGCTCCAATATCGATACCACGAGTAGGTTCATCTAAAATAAGCAGTTCAATTTCACCTATAAGATTTCTTGCAAGTAGCACCTTTTGTTGATTACCACCACTCAAGTTTACGATCTTTGTAGCGGCATTTGGTGTTTTTATTGCAAAGGCTTTTATCTGTTTTTCCGTACTTGTGATTTCAGCATTCTTATCGATAGCGAAGAATTTAACAAAGTTCTTGATAAACTGAATCGTTGTATTGTCCTGCACACTCATTGTTGGAATAATACCAGAACCTTTTCTGTCTTCCGTACAATATGCAATTCCCTCTTTAAGAGAGTCAACTGGCGAATTGATCTTTAAAGGTTTACCCTTCCAAAAAACTTCACCATGACCAATGTATTTGCTAGAACCATATGCTGTACTTATAAGCTCTGTTCTTCCAGCACCAACAAGACCGTATAATCCTAAAATCTCGCCTTTTTTAATTTCTAACGATGCATCTTTAACGATTTTCTTATGGGTCATACGTTCTGTTATATTAAACCCTTTAAGCTCCAACAACGTTTCATCAGATGGCGGATTGCCCATCTCTGGATACATTTCGGAGATTTCACGTCCAACCATCATATGAACAAGATCGTCTTGTGTTATATCTTCAATGTGTGCACTTCCTACTGATTGCCCATCTCTAAATACTGTAACCTCATCACACAATCTCATTACTTCGTCCAATTTATGTGAAACGTAGATGATACTTGTTCCTTCATTCCTAAGCTTCTCAAGAATACCAATCAAAAGTTCGGTCTCTTTTTCAGTTAAAGATGCCGTCGGTTCATCCAGAATTAACATTCTTATACCTGGTAAACGAATCGCTCTTGCAATCTCAATCAATTGTTGTTTTCCAACACCCAAATCACCTACAAGTGTTGAAGAAGTAACTCCCTCAAGATTCAACCAATCGATCCATTTGTTCGCTTCTTTTGCCATTGCATTTTTATCAAGAAAACCATTTTTGTGTATTTCATGACCTACAAACAAGTTTTCCGTTACTGTCAGTTGATTGAATAAACTAAGCTCCTGATGGATAACTGCAATACCTTTTTTCTCTGCATCTGCAATGTTTTTAAAACTTGTGACTTTATCATCAACCAAAAGATCACCAGTATACTCAGAATGAGGATACACTCCACACAGAACCTTTATCAGCGTAGATTTTCCTGCCCCATTTTCACCACACAATGCATGAATTTGTTTTTCTTCTAATGTAAAAGATATTTCATCCAATGCACGAACGCCTGGAAAAAGTTTCGTAATGTTTCTAGCTTCAAGAATTGCTCCCATTAAGCATTTCGCCTCCTTTGTTATTTTCATTTGTTTATAAAAAACAAAATATTATTATTTCATATTATGATTGTATTTCCATGTATCTATTTAGTAATTTTATTCATTAATACTTTCACTGAATATCTAGCAAAACCAATATAGAAACACTTTTCTTAAATTTGAATAAATTATAACATTATAATGTTTGGTTGTCAATAGAAAAAAAAACGCATAATTTGCGTGAAAATCCACAAATTATGCGCTAATATTATATGTATTTATAATGTTATTATGTTTTAAGCATTAAAACTGATCTATTGATGGTCGATCTCTCAAGTTAATACAATACTCATCTTTTTTAGAAATAATTTTTAGTATTGCATATTCTATCGTTTTACCTTCACTCTTTGTGATTCATTGAAGATCTTTTTCTTAAAGCTGAAGCTATCTTCCCTTTGCTTATAAATCCTCTACCACTTAGATTTAGTTCTCAGCTTCACTAAAGACAAGTATTGAAATATCTATATAGGATCCATAAATTGTTGTCCTTCTTTAATCGGGAATATTTGTACACGCCAAACAAGGCATACCTCCTATTCCATCTGGATCTATTCCAGTTCCACCACATCTGCTACATACTCCACCATTATCTGGAGTAGGTACTGGTGTCGGTTCTGATGTTGGTTGCGGTGTTGGCTCTGGCGTTGGTGGAGCTTCTACAACAAGTTCGTTAACAGTTATAGTACATGAATCCTCCCCCAACAACTCATTGCTTTGATTATAAACTGCAACTTCAACAATATGTCTGCCAACAAGTTCAAAATAATGTGTTTCAAGGCTACTTGAAAAGCCCACTATGCTCCATTCATATCTATATTCATCCATATTGGGCTCAACCATAAATGATACAGGCTCTCCCATAAATACACTATTAGAATCACAAGTTAGCGTAACAAACTCTGTATATCCACAAAGCGCAATATCTAATGGCTGACCTACTTTCATATTAAATCCAACCGTTTTAATCGGGTCATCCACTTTCAAATCAGAGTCAGGACTATAAACACTAAGCATTAATGGCTCACCTGCTTGTAGATACCCAAGCATTGTGAATGTGTCTGATACTTTGGCATTTGCATTGAGTTTCCCTGTCCACCCTTTTGCATCTTCGTTATTTGTTATAAACTTTACTATATGATTTGCATACTTATATGGTAGATCTTCGCTCAATCTTTCCTCATAAACAGTAAATCTTACGGATTGATTAAAATAATCTGTCAGTGCTTCAACTTGCTCATAATAATAATCAAATTGCTCATCGCTTATTTCATTCGCAATAAAATCCAAAACAACTGGAAGGCGACCTTCTCTCAAGCTATTATAGTATATACCAGAAATATCCTGTTTCATTTCATCCGTTAGTCCAGCAGTTGAACCAGCAAGCGCATATTTTTTCACTTCACCTAAATATACTTCATGGATAACATCTGGTGCCCAAAATTCATTGCAAAAATCTTTTACATATTTATCTATTGCTTGATTTAGATCATCAACTTCACCAAGCGCATATTTATCGTATATACCATATATTCCATGATAAAGATGCTCTGATATATTATTATGGTATTTTTCATTATAATACTTATCTAACGCAGCAACATATAGATCTTTTCTTCCTTGAATCAAAGTTACTGCTAATTCATTTAGAGAATATTCAATCGCAAACACACCAAGTCCTGCTAATGGAGCAAAAGTGCTAAGCAACTGTCCACTTGTAAACTTCATTGCTCCTATATTTGCAGCTTTAGTATTTCCGTTATAAATATCCGATCCGATTTGCATCAAAGAAGCAGCTTTTCCTATATTGCCAATCGTCGTATTTAACTTATTAAAAGCATCACTTGTTCCCTTTAGCGTATCTAATCCTGGCTTAAAGGCATCCCAACTCGGATTATTACATGCATTAGCGATATCAGAATAAGTACCTGTGACATTGCCAGTATTCCCAACAGTTCCAAGCGCACTAATCCCAAATTTCAAGGCTTCTTCTCCTGGATTCCCATTGTTTTGAACAAGCTCATCAAACACGCCATATTTATCCGCATCAGTTCTGTAATAGAATATGCTATCATCAATAAATGCGGTTGCTTTTCTAGTATTCGAGTTTTTATATGTTATTGCGCTGTATATTGATAAGTGGTCTGTTGTGATAATAACCTCTTGATTTTCTTCATCTAAAGTATAAAAAACAGGTTCCCAACTCTGAGTACTTTCATTATAATATCCTGCACTAACGCAATCACCCACATATTGTCCACTATCGATTTTTTCCATATTAAATGGAATTCTTAACTGGATTGGCACATCAAAATTTGTATGTCCGTCCACCTTAAAATCATAAGCATTTAAATCAGCATTAACACCTTTTGGCATATCAGGCTTTATTTTATGTAGCGAAACATCTGATTCATCAACGCCATTAATTAGCGATAAATCCAAAACAACATTATTTTTTGATGCCATTATAATTCCATCAACACTATCAACTTTATGCAAATCTATCTTTTTGGGTTTGCTCGATACATTAAAAGCAAGTATTGAAAGCATTAAAACAATCAAACATGCTACTGCAATACTGCCAGCGGTGATAATGCGCTTTTGTGTCCATTCAAATGGCTTAAACATTCTAGGATTTTTAGGTATGATATTGTTCGTTTCTTCTTGACTAATAGGAGTTTTATAAAAAGCACCATTTGAAAAATAAACAACTGTATGCCCAACTTTTACCGCGTCATTATTATTAAGCTTTGCTTTACTTATTCTTTGATCATTAACAAAAAGTCCTTTGGTTGAGTTGTTATCAGATATTGTATAGGAATTATTTTGTCTGTCAATTACAGCATGTACTTTTGAAACATATTTATCTGGCAAAGAAAAATCACAACTTGGCGCTCTACCTATTGTAAATTTATTTTTAGATATTCTAATCAAAGGTTCAACTTTAGCTTTTCTTTTTTTTGATTTTAACGCAACTGCATTAGATTCTATGGCAAAATTTATTTTCATATTATCAGAAAACAACATTCCTCCAACATATGTGATTTTATGATTACCGATAACAATTTCATCATCATCGACTAGCTTGTGCGAAGTAACCTTGTTTCCATTTACATACGAGCCATTCGAGGAGTTATTATCATATAAGTAATAGCTAGAATTTTTTAGTCCAATTTTAGCATGAGAATGTGATACTTGTGAATCAGAAAGAATTATTTTATTGCTTCTACTTCTTCCAATTAAAATTTGTTGCTGTGGATTTTTGATATTATCAGAAATTCTAAATGTGTTTTCCTTTCTTATTTGATAGTTAACTTTTTTATTTGCTATTTTCGCCATACTATTATCAACAACAATCTTACCATCACAATAAATAATATCAGTATTTCCAAGTGTGATTTTGTCCATATCATTAAGCTGATAGCTAACAATTTTATTCCCATTGACTTTCGTACCATTAGAAGAATGAACATCATTAATAATAGCACCATCTTTTGTATAGATGATTACAGCATGCTTTGAGGATACTATTCCATCCTCTATAATGATATCATTACGTTTGCTTCTTCCAATAGTAGTTTCCACATCTAAATTTAGCAAATATTCTTTCATATCCGTATACCTCCAGCGACAAAACCCTTCACCAAAATAGTACAATAATTTTTCTATTTATACTATATTTATTTTACCACAAACAAAGTTTTAATTTATTAAATTTTGCTGTTAGGGCAATTATTCCAAATTTAATCTCTAATTCTTTCATCTTAAAAAGAATAGATACTATAAATGAGTTTATATCATATCCGTATATAATGAATTGTAATTTTAGCAGTACCGCCTAACAATTCACACCTTTTCTACCTTGATTTGCAAAAGTTGTTGTATCAAATTAAACAATTAACATTGAAAGACGTCCCATAAAATGATATTCTAATAAGTAATAAATATGGAGATTGTCACTTTCATTAAATAAGTTTTCTGTCTTAACGTGCGTGGTAATAGTGTGGTTAATGAACGAATCCTTGATGACAATATTATTGCCATATTTATCGATGATGAGTATCAACAATAATATTAAATTAGATAACCCCAGTTTAAAGCTATAACGTTTTAAACCGAGGAAAATGATGCAATAATACTTGATAAGGTCAGGCTTTCCAGATCGCTGAAAAAAATCTTAACTTAGGTATAGAAAATGGGTAATGCAATTATGAATAATGTATCTTTTAATAAAATAAGAAAAACACTCCTACTAATCGTACTGGTTTTTATGGTTCCTATATTTTTAACTAATTGTAGCTTTGAAACTAATGGGAATAATAATCAAATAGTTGAATCTAAGATTATTTATGGAGAATCAGTATTAATCACGAACACAGGTATAAATGCCGACAAAAATGTAGCAACAACAATAACAAGAGACAATCTTTCTATTGAAGTAAAAAACTCGCTGCCGGAGATGACAAATAATGTTCAAAAAATTGTAACTTTTAATGAGTCTAGCGACCCTAAAAGAATATATTACAAAATAAAAGAGTATCCGAAGTTTGGAGAACTTAAATTAGTAGGCAGGAGTACTTATTCAGACCGTAAAGCTTGGGATTTTACGCAAGCAGATATTGATAATGGTTTTTTAGTATACACCTGTACAGAGAAATCCTTAGTAGATGATTATTTTACTTTTCAAGCAGCAGCCTTTATTGGCACAGGAGAAAATGCATGTTTAAATTGGGTAGCCGAGCAAAATTTTGAATTTAGGATACCTTCACCTCCACAAATCATGCATAACTCTGGGGCGCAAATTTACATTGGTGAAACACAAACAATAAACGGTGATATATTAAAAATAACAGATAAACATACTCCAGACTCCGAATTAAAAATAAAAATCACTTCACTACCAACTCAGGGTGTTTTAATGCTCGATAATAAAAAAGTTAATCTAAATCAAGTATTTTTACAAAAAAAGATGACTGCTGGCAATTTAACTTATGCACACAATGGTGATAACTATCAGCAAGATAGCTTTGGTTTTGAAGTCTTTGATGAATTAGATTATATATTAGAAAATCAATTATTTACGATTGGAATCATTGCTGATCCCCCAATAATAATTATAAACCAAGCCTTGAAATTAAGGCGAAATCAAACAAGGACTATTACTGCTGACTTATTACATGCAACAAGTGATACAGCTGAAGATAAAATCTTAGTTTTTACAGTAATCAAAACCCCAACTCATGGGCAATTACGCAGAAATGGTGTATCACTTCGTAATGGTGATACATTTACCCAATCAGATATATCGAAATCACTAATTTCATATAGACATTACGGCAATAATTTATTAGGAGATAGCTTCGAGTTTGAGGTATCTGATGGTAATAGAAGCTCAGATATGATGAAATTTACTATTTTACTATATGCGAATTAATTTTTTTAGGAGCAAATTATGAACCAATATGCAAGAGTCGCTTTAGAGGCAGTGCAAATTTGTGAAGGAACAAACCCAATTGAATCTTGGGACATTGCAGCTAAATCTATAATTAAAAGTGAACAATCTAGAAAAAAAGGATGTCCTAAATCAACTTTCCTCGGTATGTGTGAAGCTGATTTAATAAAAGGAATTGAACCTAATAAATATTTGCAAAGCCCTTCACATAATAAAGCATATGCTATTAAAGCTATTGAGTTATTAAAGACCGACGAAAGCTTAAAAAGCGATAAATCTATGCTTTGGAAACTATGCACAGATTCTGACAAAAATCCTAGTTCTCAAATTGAGGTAATAGTCGCTTTATTTAACGCAGGGTATATAAAATAATTCATATTTAAACTAGATATATCTAACCCAAATATTTATGGGCTTAAACCCCTCCATTTTCACCCCACATATTACAATCGTGGTATATTTGTCTTGTTTTATTATGGCATGTTAAATAGGGATAATTTCACCTTGATATTGTATGGAGCATCCGTTCAATATGATATTCAGAATAGCATGAGTAAATACTATAAAATTGGTTTGTTATATATGGTTATATAGGTAAAACTATGCTCTTTATGTTCAATTCCTAATCCAATAACCATTCTTAAATAAACTATCAACAACAATAAGTTTAATAGATACAAAAAAATACAGACACCATCTTATCGCTTCAGACAAGTTGGTATCTGTATTTTTTACATCTGAACTTTAATATGCACCTTTACGTTTAAAGAGTATTTCTATTGTTTTAAATATTATTCTTACATCTTGCCAAATCGTCCAATTGACTATGTATTCTTTATCCATTTCAACTATCTGCTCAAAATCGACAATATCACTTCTACCATTTACTTGCCAATTTCCAGTTATCCCTGATGTGACAGAAAGCCTTACATAGTGTCTATCTTCATATTCAGCAACCTCGTCAAGTGTTGGTGGTCTTGTACCAACCAAACTCATATCACCTTTAAAAACATTGATAAACTGCGGCAATTCGTCAATACTTGTTTTTCTTAAAAATTTACCTAATTTTGTAATTCTTGGATCATTCTCTATTTTAAATATTTGCCCACTCATTTTATTTTGCGAAACAAGTTCTTCTTTTCTAGACTCAGCATCAGCCGACATAGTTCTATATTTCAATATATTAAAACGTCTTCCATTTCTACCTACACGTGTTTGCTTAAATAATACAGGACCTTTGCTCCCTAATTTAATCATTGGTGCAAAAATGATAAAGCTGAGCGAAAAAATAACTAAACCTACTAAAGACCCCATAATATCAATAATTCTCTTTAAAAAGAGTTGACCACTGTTCAATTTAGCTATGGAGTATCTAACAGCTGGTATATCGGAAACAATCACTTTTTGCCAACCGTCAAATTCGCTCAAATACGGTTCAAGCATTACCAATACGACTATACCCATACTCTTACATTTTTTTATTATACTCTGTATTTTTTCCTCTGGTACTTTTGCTTTCTCTAATACTACTTTGTCCACAATATGGTTTTCTATTATATTATCAAATTCCGAATAATCTCCAATATAATCGACACCTAACTGATCCATTTCATCTATTTTTTCGTCTTGAATATACCCTACAATTTTACTAAACGAACTATCGTATTCCTTCGAATAATGATGATAATTTTGTATTCCCTGCCCTGTACCAACAAGCAATACCCTCAATGTATTTCCATCATTAAAATTCTTATTTAAAAATGGTAAAATCACTCTTACAAAACACAGTAGAAAGATTGTCCCTATTGCATATGCAAGTAAAAACTTTTCTCCCATACCTTTATTACTATTAACCAAACGAACGGTAATTTCAGATAGAATTACGCTGATTGTAATAATAATAGCTATTTTAAAGAACTTTTTAATAGAGTTACTTTTTAATTTTACATCTTCATTATAAACATTTAGCAATATAAACGCTAAAATTGAAAAAGCAATAACGGATACGTTAAAAAAAGAACCCTTTAATGAACTCGCTATATTTAATAATAATACCTTTTTGAATATATGAGTGCATACAATACTACAAATTTGTATTGCGAATATATCCAAAATCATATATTGTAGTTTTAAAAGTCGTTGTCTCGTTCTTAACATCGTTTTTCCAATCTCTAATTTATATTATTAATAGTTACTATTCCCAAAATATTTAAGTACAACTCTGAGAAAATCAAACCACTTATCACTTTACTTTGACAAAAATAAACTTCATCAGCTTATTTCAATCATCAGTTACTCTCTAATTTTTTCCCATATTTCCTGATTATTCATAAAATCCTAAACCCACCAATAACAAAAAAAACGCTAAAGACACATCACTCATTGATTGATTAAAGGACATCGTAAAAACTAATTTTAACATATATAAATAAAAATTCAATTTACCTAACTTCTGTTTTTTATTAAACCATATATTTCAATTTAAATCAATAATTATATGTAATTTCTTATAGATCATCTCTAAATTTTAAGCTTGTTATTTTACTTCATTTCGCAACTTTTTTTGTATTTTAAAAGCAACCCATTGGATTGCTTTTTATTGAAAACTTTTCACTATGACTTTTTAATGCGATATAGAAATCCTTTGTATTGTATAATATTCTTCCAACGAATAGGCCGAACAATCCTTACCAACTCCAGATTCTTTACAACCTCACATAAAATTCGATATGCTGAGTTTGCAGTGATTTTCAACTCTTCTGCCAACTCGCTCGCACCTGTGCTCGTTCCATTCTTCGCAATCAATTCTGCCAAGAGCACCATTAAATATCAAAAGATATTTTTCTTCATACTGATCAATTTTCAATCTTATAACTAAAAAGATCCTCTCTAAATAAATAAAGAAGATCTTTAATCTTGAATTTTGTTATTGCTATCTCACCCTTTTTAATCGCTGATACAGCAAGTCATTTTATATCATCACCACTCGCTTTCCTATTCAAATAATTTTGCAATATTCTCTTTATACGGAGGATATACGACGCCTTTTTCGGTGATAATAGCAGTAATATATTTTGCATCCGTAACATCAAACGCTGGATTATATGCTTTTACACCGATTGGTGCAGTTCTTCTACCATATCCATTTCCAATTTCATCTGTATCACGCAGTTCAATCTCAATATCATCGCCAGTAGCCGTATCCATATCAATTGTTGAAGTCGGTCCTAAAACATACATCGGAATCCCATACTCTTTTGCAAGTATAGCAACGCCAGAAGTTCCGATCTTGTTTGCCGCATCACCATTAGCCGCAACTCTATCACATCCAACCAATACAGCATCAATCATACCTTTCTTCATAACGATAGATACCATATTATCACAGATTACAGTTACATCGAGTCCTGCTTTATCAAGCTCATAAGCCGTTAATCTTGAGCCTTGCAGGAGCGGTCTTGTCTCGTCAGCATATATTTTAAAGTTATATCCTTTATCATCGCCACAATACATAGGTGCAAGTGCTGTACCAACTCCAGAAGTTGCAAGCCCTCCAGCATTACAATGTGTCAAAAGTCCCATTTCTGGTTTTAGCAATGAAAGCCCATGTTCTCCAATCGCTTGACCCATCCTTTGGTCTTCTGATAAAATCTCTTCGCTTTCTTCTAATAATGCAGCAACAATCTCATCGATTGATTTATCCATCTGTGCATCAAACCTTTTTGTCATTCTATCAAGTGCCCAAAAAAGATTGACCGCCGTCGGTCTGCTTGTCGCAAGATAATCTCGATCTTTTTCAAATCCAGCTCTTAATTCAGTTACGCTTGATGCCTTGGAATGTTTAACCGAAAGATAAGCCGCAAATCCAGCAGCAACACCAATCGCAGGTGCACCTCTAACACGTAGCATTTTTATCGCTTCCCAAATATCTTCCATCTTTTCAAGCTCTAAATATACTTCCTCGTTTGGCAGTAGCGTTTGATCGATCATAATTATTTTATCTTTAACATCATTCAAATATGCGGGTACAACTGTTTTCATATCTTATCTCCTTATATATAATTAAATTATCCATTTAAAACCTCAACATTATAATAGATATATAAATTAAATGTAACAAATATATTATACTAAATTATAACATTTCAATTATATCTCGTCAGTAATTTTTATATTATTTTATACTCCTAAAAATTAATAATCCCTGCCAATTATTTTTAAATATATTTAGACAACAAAAAACCCCTCACTTCTATTCCATAAATGAGGAGTTAATCTTTTTATTATTTATTCAATTATATTATCTGTTTACTCTTCCAGATCCATCGCCGCCCATCAGCTTTTCCACTTCTGGCACTTTGACTCTATTAAAGTCGCCTGAGATAGAATGTTTTAGACAACTAGCAGCCACTGCAAATTCAAGTGATTGCTGTGGATCTTCATATCTATTCAATCCAGCAATAATTCCTCCTGAGAACGAATCACCACCGCCTACTCTGTCAATAATATCGTTGATCATATATTTCTTGCTCAAATAGAAATTTTCTCTATCATTCAAGCATGCAGCCCAACCATTGATATCAGCAGATTTACTTTCACGTAGTGTAATCGCAATGCATTTCATATCAGGAAACTCTGAAAGAACTTTGTCACCCAAAATTCTGTATTTGTCCGTATCAAGCTCACCACTTTGCACATCAACATCTACACTGATGCCCAATGATTTTTGACAATCCTCTTCGTTAGCGATTCCAACATCGACGTATTTGACCAACTCCCTCATCACATCAACAGTATCTTCACCATACTTCCATAGTTTTTTTCTATAATTAAAGTCACAAGAAACGGTTATCCCTAGTTCTTTTGCCGCTTTTACCGCTTCTAAAGACACCTCTTTTGCCGCTTTACTAATCGCGGGTGTAATGCCTGTAATATGAAACCACTCAGCACCATCAAATACATCTTGCCAATCAACCTCACCAACTTGCATTTTTGCAACAGAAGACTCAGCCCTATCATAGATAACATTTGATGCTCTCTGGTTTGCACCACCTTCTAAAAAATATATGCCAACCCTACCCTCACGCTTTACGATTTTACTCGTGTCCACACCAAATCCTCTAATTTCTCTGATGCAAGCCTGTGCAATATCGTTATCAGGAAGTGCGGTTACAAAACCAGCATCAAAACCATAGTTAGCTAGTGATACCGCAACATTCGCCTCTCCACCCCCAAAAGTCGCCTCAAAGCTTGGAGATTGAAAAAACTTCTCATGTCCTGAAGACTTTAACCTAAGCATAACTTCGCCAAATGTAACAAATTTACTCATAATTTTCTCCTCTATTTTTTTAACGGATATATCCCGAATCCGCTAATATTATTATATATACTGCAATTTCTTTACCATTCTACTAACTTTGCATATTTACATCTGCTTTACACCGTTCATTATATGAACATAATAATTACTATATGAACATAATATAATTCTATATATATTTTGTCAAGCATTTTAAACATAAAAAAAGAGCTATTTGACTAGCTCTTGTCTTCTATTCATTATAACCCATTCTTTTAGAAATTTTATAGGCTGTTTCTTTAATATATTTAATCGCAATGCTGTTGGAATCTTTTAAATATTCCCTATTTTGCCCAGAAGTACTGATTGCCGCAATCACTTTATTTCGATAATCTTTAATCGGTGCTGATATACACCAGATATTTTCCTCGTTTTCCTCGTCATCAATCCCATAGCCATTTTTATTTACCAGTTCAATTTCTTTTAAAAGTGACCCAATATCCTCATTAGTGTTTTTGGTAAACACTTTCATACCCTTATCTTCTAATATTTCAACAATTTCATCATTAGACAAGCCTGATAGTAACGACTTCCCAAGCGAAGTAGAGTGAACAGGAACCCTTCTACCGATCGCTGAAAACATACGCATTGTACTGATTGGCTCAATCTTTTCAATATATACGACTTCACCATCCACCAAAACACCCATATGACATACTTGATTGAGATTCATCGATAGCTCCCGCAAGTGTGGAACAGCCTCTGTTTTCAATTCAATCTGATTTAGCCTTAGACTACCAAGCTCAACGACTTTTAGTCCAAGTTTATATTTACTCGTCCTCTCGTCCTTTTCAATATACCCATTACTTAAAAGCGTATAGATCAACCTTGCAACAGTTGTACGATTAAGTCCCATCGCCGTTTCGATCTCTTGGCTTGACATAGACCCACCAGCAATTATTTCCAGTACTTTTAGTGCTCGCTCTACGGTTTGCAAGCTCATATTATCCATCTAAGTTCTCCAAATCTATCATTTCTCTTCCAATCATATTATCAGCATTAGGATAAAAATTGCAAGCCATTTGCACTTAAAATTAAGCACTTTTTAACCAGAATTTAGACTTGCATCTTCAAACATTAAAAGTTTACTTTCTATGTCATTGTCTATAAAGAACCAACTATTTTTTCCGCTGAATTGCCGACTTAGCACATTCTATCAGAGTTTCTTTGCTTACAGGTTTAATCAAATAATCATGTGCCTTATCCGTCGCAGCTTGTTTGACTGTTTCTGTTGTAGGCTCGCCTGTCATAATCACAACAGAAATATCAGGCCTTATTTCTTTTAAAATACTCAGCAGTTCTATGCCAGTTATACGCGGCATAATAATATCAGTAAAAACGATATCAATATCGTTGTTTTCTATTATTTGAAGGGCACATTTAACATCCTCAGCTGTAAACACTGTGTAACCCTCTTTACTCAAGAAAATTTCAAACGTTCGTCTTATACTTCTTTCATCATCAACAATTAAAATCTTATTCATTAAAATTCCACCTTCTCCCCTTTGTGAAATATTATCATTATTTGCTTGTTAGTCTTCTAAAGTCTATTAATATATCAACTCAATTTATTATATATCACTATCCTGATCCTGCTTTTTCAAAACCCTTAAATTTGCTTTTATCCTCGTTTTTTCTTCATACATTCTATCATCTGCAATCTTGATTAACTCTTCAATATCTCTATCTTTCCATTTATCCAATTCAACCGCACCGTGGCTCACACTGATTATATAAGGTCTATCTTCATTTTCATTAATCTGGTCAAATATTGCGACAATTCTATCCCATATATCTTGGGCTATTTCGATATTTGAATTGCACAAAACAATCAAAAATTCATCTCCACCCATTCTAATAACATAGTCTTCTTCACGTATCGCTTCTTTTATTACATCAACAGTAGTAACAATCAGTTCATCTCCTACTTTATGTCCCAGCTTATCATTGACCGTTTTTAAGCCGTTAATATCGAGAAAACATATCAAAAATCCGCTTTCGCGCCGAGAATTCTCTGGTAGTTTTTTCCTGATTTTTTCCAATCCAGCTCTACGATTAAACACATTAGTAAGTGAATCATACTCTGAATAATATTTTATTCTCTCTTTAGAAATTTTGTTTAGAATAGTAAAAAACGCTGCAGCCGCTGATAAAATTATTATCGCTATAAAATACAATAAATACTTCGAAATGATTTCTTTTACTTTATCCATCACACTCGCAGCAATAAGATATCCATTTGGACCATTTATATCATTATATGAGACAACTATCCACGAACCTTCTCCTAATATTATATTACTTTGCTCAAACAGCTTCTGGTTAATTTTAAACTTGTCTTGCAATACGATGTTAGAATAAGCAACAAACCCTTTGCTTGTTGTAAACATCCCCTGTGAATCGTCTATTAACTCCCATTCTTGTGGAAAGTCATTTTTAAAGTTGACTTCTTCCAAATCATTATACATAAATGCAAATTCTTGATTCTGTTTATCACTTGATAGCCAGTAGCCGTTCGAATCAAGCAAAAACAGATTGCCTCTGCTTACTTGTGCAATATCTTTGAATTCCTTTAAAACAGCTTCGGCTAAATAATTAAAAACAATTACCCCCAACAACTGCTCTTCATCATTATAAACAGGAGTAGAAAACCTGATTACTGGCTTTCTTGGCGACTCAATTTCTCCGTTTTCTATATTTAGATCTAGTTTAGAAACATAAATCTGTCCATCATTTAAATCAATAGTCTCATAAAAATAATACCTATCTTTTTTATTTTGAAGTTTATCAGACTGAACAACATATGCACCATCATTTGAGTTATTTATGCGGATAATTTCATCCCCATCTTTTCCAATAAATCGTATCTGGTCATAAATTTTTCTGCTATCTGATAAAATTCGCCATTGCTCAGATACTGCATCAATACTATTTTGATCATTTAGGTCATTTTTATAATTTTCGTAAAGAAAATCCAAGTCAGAAATTACAAAATCCAGCTCTTTGCCAAGCAAACTCATTCCAATATTAGCTATATTAGCCTCGTGATTTTCAAGTTCGTTTTTTTCTACTTGAATCATTTTGTTTTCCATATAATAAAAAACAGCAAGTGCGACAAGATTGATACAAGTGCATAATACTACAAAGTACCAAATTCCCAGTGCATATCTGTTTTTAGTACCATCTGCACTATTTTTATTTTGTCGCATAAAATCACTCTCCTAATATCATTAGAAATCAAAGTCCCACACTTTATCTATCCCATTTTAAAATAATAGCGTTTTAAATATGTCATTCATTATTCCAAGACTACTATGCATTATCCCAGCCATTATCACATGGTAAGTCTATAAAGAATTTTGTATATTTTCCTTCTTCCGTTTCAAAAGTCAATGTTCCATTATGATCTTTTACGATTCCATGACTTATCGACAAACCTAATCCAATTCCTTTATCTCTTTCTTTTGTCGTAAAGAACGGATTAAATATTGTTGGTTGCAAACTTTTCGCAATGCCTTTGCCATGATCCTCTATGGTTATCCTAATCCATTTAAATCTATTTTTCACATAGTGATTGCAATACAATTTTATTACTTTATCTTCATTATACTCTGGATACTTTTCATTTAAAGTATCTCTTGCATTTGTCAATAAATTCATTATGACCTGTTGTATTTGCTGACTTCGACATTTTATTTTTGGCAAATATTCAGGGATGTCAATTTCCAAATCAATTTGATCATGCTTCATAATTGTTTTAATAAGCGACGTTGTATTGTTTATGATATCTTGTGCATCAGCATAACTATGCTCTTGTTTCTCATTTCTGGAAAATTGCAGCAAGTTCTTAACTATTGTTGAAACTCTATCAGTTTCATATAATATTTCATTAGCATATTCAACCGCTTCACTATCTGGATCAGATATATCTTTAATCAATTGACTATAATTCATAATACCATTAATTGGGTTATTTATTTCATGTGCAACTCCACCCGCGAGTGTGCCGATAGATTCAAGTCGCTGTTGTTGATTTAAACGGTTATCGATCATTTCCCTTTCTTTTTCGCGATTTCGTCTTTTTGTAACATCAAGAAAATTTATCAATACACCATTAATATTTTCATCGTCAACTAAATTCACTGCAAAAAGACGTACAATCTTTACACTTAAATCCTTGCATAAATATCTATATTCAATTTCTTTTACTTCATTTGGATTTTTTAGCAGATCATCAAATTTTGCACTTACAAACGCTTTGTCTTGTGGATGAACATTTATTAGTGAATCTTTTCCAATAAGTTCTTCAGGTGTCCAACCAAAATACTTTGTAATATTAGGGCTCTTATATTTGATGGTACCATCTTTGCCTAAAATACCAATAACATCTGATATATTAGCAATCATAGCTTTGTGAGCTATATGATTTTTTATAAGCTCTTCTTCATTTTTCTTATTTTGCGTAATATCTATAAAACTAATAATAACTCTTTGTAGTTTATCATCTTCAAATATTGGATGTCCGTTAACTACTACCCATTTAATAGAATCGCTGCTAGAAGATTTAATCCCAACTACATAATTTTCAATAGGTTTTTTATTGTTTATTACAATAGATACAGGATATTCATCTAACGGTAAAATCTTTTCCTCTTGATCAATAAAATTCCAAGCAGAATCGACCGCAACTTTGCCCTTCAATTCTTTTGATGAAATACCAAGTATTTTTTCAGCTAAGGAATTACTAAAAACAACAGATGAATCAGCTGCATGAACTATGATACCAACTTGAAGTTGTTTGAGTATTGATCTTTGTTCCTCTTCTTGTCTTTTCAGCCTGTTTTCCACTTTTAGTTGCTCAGTAATATCTTGCAATATACAATGGATCTGCCTAAAGTCACCAGAAGCCTCATATCCAATTCTGCAGCTTAAATTAATTGTCCTTATTTCGCCTTTTTTATTTACCATTTCAAAAACAGCATTGTTAGAATCACCACGCATAAATTCTGGAAAATGCTTTTTAAAACGATCAATATAGTTTGGACTAACAAACTCTCCAAGCCATTTACCGACCACTTCATCTTCTTGATAATCTAACATTTCGAGCCACGCCTTATTGATAGATATAAAACGACCATCAACATCCAATGCTTGATACGCCAAAGGTGCATCTTCAAACATTATTTTAAAATCTTCTCTACTTCTAATAAGTTCTATCTCTCGATGCCTCAAGTCTGTTATATCTTGAGATATTATTTCTACTCCTAAAAGAATATTATCGCTGTCATAAATACAATTATACGTACGTCTAAAATAAACACTACGATCGGCTAGATCAATATGATCTTCATACTCTAATGATATATCGGATATTATTGACGCTTTCAATCTTTCGATATATTTACTTGCTTCATTTTGTGAGTATATCTCGGAAAATGATTTCCCTTCAAAATCCTCTGGGATTCCCCCCATATTTTTTGCTGCAATTTCATTAAACCAAATTACATATCCATCTGGATTATAATACTCGATACCTAGTCCAGCGTGATCAAATAATGCTTTTGTCTCGAGTTTTGTTTGTTCATTTTTTCGCTTTTGATTTATATCTTTTGTTATATCTTCAGTAAACACCAAAAATGTTGTATCGTTAAGCTTTAACGCATTAACAGACCAAAATCGATTTTCTCCTTGTTTTGTAATAAATCCCGTTTCAGTTTTTTGGGGTTTTGCATCCTTTGAACGTTTAATACTGTCAAAGTTATCAATAACAGCTTGTTTATCATCCACAGCTATCAAATCGATTAAAGTCATACCAACAAGTTCATTTTCAGTATAACCCGTCATATTGCAGGCTTCTTGATTAACTTCAAGGTAGTAACCATATTGATCAGTTACAAAAACACCGTAAGGCGCATTATCTATATACTTCTTAAATTTATTTAAGCTTTCAATTTCACGCATTTCCACTTCTTTTTCTAGCGTAATATCATTAAAGAGTGAAATAAAATAATTTTTTTCAGGCGAGAAAATTTTAATACGAAAAAAGCGTTTTAGTGTAACCGAATACTGTTCAAATTCCTTTTCTTCTCCACCTAATGCAACCTTGCCATGTTCATAAATCCAATCAATTTTATCATTTTTAATTTCAGGCAAAACTTCAGATACTTTTTTTCCAATAACATCTTCACTTTTCAATCCTGTATACTGCTCAAAAGAATTATTTGTATCCAAAAAAACATAGTCAACTGCATCGCCTTGCTCATTACATATAATTTTATGATATGCATATCCTGTTGGGGAATTATGCACAACTTGCTTATAAATATTGCTCTCCATGTCTTCTCCTAATGCAAATAAGTAATATCTTCGATTACATATACATTTGTAATTTTATTTTTATATTTTCTTGATAACTCATTATTCTTAAAATTCATTGTTAATAAAATGGCATTTATATTGTATTGTATCACGAATTGAAGTATTGTGTAATCTCAATTTCAGAATAAATTCTTTTAACTTAAAATATATAGTCACTGATCAACTTTAAAAAAATATAATTTTCAAAATGTTCCAAATCTTCAATATCACTATTGATATTTAGCCACTATATCGCAGACTCAGCAGTCTTAATTTTATTAAACAAACCGAACAATTCTATTTTCAAAAAAAAGGACCACTCGAAAGCAGCCCTTTATCTATTGATATTTATAAAAACTATTATCTAAAAGTCATCCCCATCATCCAATGGTATCACCTCATCAGGAGACACTATATGTTTATTTTCTTTAGATAATATGCCTTTTCGTTTCTCCTTGTGTGGCACTTCTTTAAACCTTGTATCAGTATTTTCTGGTGTAGTTGCAATTTTTGTTCCAGACTTTTCACCTCTGACCAAAACATTTAACATATTAACAATCTCATCCAATTTTATAGCCTGATTTTGCATCTCTTCAGCCGATGCATTAGTCTCCTCTGCCGATGCCGCATTCTGTTGGACAACAATTTCCATCTGAGTAATTGCTTTAGTTACTTGGCCAACACCTTTTGCCTGTTCTTGACTTGCAACATTTACCTCGTCCATCAATTGATTAGCCTGTTCAACCTGCTCCACAATTTCTTTTAAAGATACACTGATATCATCGCTGATCTCAACACCTTGCTCGGATAATTGTATATTTTTCTCGATAATCTCGGTCGTATCCTTAGCTGCTGCTGCACTCTTTTGTGCCAAATTCCTAACTTCCTCAGCAACAACGGCAAAGCCCAATCCAGCATCCCCTGCTCTTGCAGCCTCTACTGCAGCATTAAGTGCCAGCATGTTAGTCTGAAATGCGATTTCATCGATAACTTTGACGATTTTTCCAATCTCAGCACTTGATCTTTTCAACTCTTCCATGGATTTAGTCATACCTGACATCTTTCCACCGCCATCTTCTGCCGCTATCAGTGCTTTCTTTGATAGGGCATTAGCCTGTGCTGCACTCTCAGCATTTTGCTGAACCATAGTTGCAGTCTCTTCCATTGCAGCCGATGTCTGCTCAATAGATGCTGCTTGCTCTGATGAACCTGCGGATAATTGCTGACTAGAAGCCGCCAACTGAGAAGAAGATCCCGTAACATGCAATGCAGACTCTTGAATTTGATCTATCGATTTATTCATTGGCTTGACAACAAAACGAGTGGTAACAATAGTCATAAATATTAAAAGAAATAAAACAATCACAATAGCCGTAACTACACCAGTCACAACACTCATATTTGTTGTTGCATTCAATTCGCTTACTGGGACAGATACAAACATCGCCCAATTAATACCTGAATTACCAATCTGCACTGGTGCTAACGCTGTCTGAGATGCGACACCCGTTGCAGCAGATATATTCTCCATTTGATAATATGTTCCATTTATCAATGAATCCAATATAGGCTGGGTATATTTTTCATCGAAGTAATCCGTTGCTAAATCACCAACGATTTCCGGTTTTGGGTGAGCGACAATAATTCCATCTGCACCGAAAATACTAACATATCCATTATCAAACAACTTGGCATCAGCAATAATTTTATTCATATCACTCACTAGTATATCCACACCGACAACACCAAGGAATTTCCCATCTACTACGATAGGAATAACTTCGGATATGACTTCAAAAACACGGCCTCCCACCTCATACTCGTAAGGGTTGGTAATATATTCACCATTGGTCTGTTTTGGAACTTGATAATAATCATTTGAATCATAATCATTTGCTGCTTCCGCGCCTATAACTCCCTCACTATTGAATACATAGGGTGCAAACCGTCCTGTATCGTCATGCAAATATCCATTTATATATTCACTATCTTCACCGTCAAAAGCATTTGGTTCCCATATGGTATAAATGGCAAAATACTCATTATTATCACTTAGCCACGTTTTAAGCATAGTGATAACTTGGCTACGATCTAAAGTATTCCCATTTATCACTGAATCCTTCAAAACAGTAGCAATACCTCTCGCTTCAGCCATAGGTACTTCCATTATTGCTTTAGCTTCATACATATTATGATAAGCAAACTGCTCTACATAATTTTTTTGTAATTCTTTGCTGGAAGCATTAAATTGCATAATAATTACACTGGTCAATACAACAAACCCAATTACCCCCACCGTAATGATAGGTAACAATATTTTCATTCTAATATTTAATTTTTTCATTTCACAACCTCCCCTAATTCTGAAAATGAATCATACATTACTTTTATATTATAAACAACGAGTTATGATTGCCATTACAAATACTCTGGTAGCTTAACCTCCTTAGTTATATCCACTATGCCTATATTTTCTTTAATCTTAAAAATCAGAATAGCGTAAATCTCATCACTTAACTCGAATGTTAAAAACTGATTGTCTTCTATTGACATTAGATACCTCCTAAATTATTATTCGACAAAAACACCTAATTTGAATATCCATATAAATAATTTTTTCAGAATAAGACCAAAATATTAAACAACGAATGGCATTTATGCCGCCATCGCTCCTGTGGGGTATTGTATTATCAGATTAAAAATATCTGAACACTTTTTTGTGTTATCGTATGATAACATCATGGTTATATGTACTCAGCAATCATTTTTTAAGTCAGATAATGTCTATTTGCACCAAAATCCTACATCAATATAAATCAGCCTTTATTTGTAATTAAGTTACAAATATTTCAAGAGTACTTTTCTTTTATTGTACCACCATACAAAACTCTTGTCTATTAATATTGCATATAATAAGGGCATGAAAAAAACGGCTATACTATTGTTTTCTTCAAAATTCACTAGATTAGTCGCTTTATAAAATTGCTTTTTATTGATTAGACTTTATTTTTCTCTCTTGTAATAAAACCAATAATATTTAAAAATTGTGCTTAATGATATCGTTTAATACGTTAATGCCTGTTATTCATCTTTCAACAAACAATTAAAATGTTAATCCTTATTTTCTTCTAATAATTTCAGTCAATCTAACACCATAACTATCTTCTATTACCACTATTTCACCAACAGCAAAGATCTTTCCATTTGCTTTAACTTCAACCATCTCTCCAGCCAACTTATCTAAAACGACAATCGATCCCACAGACATAGCCAAAATCTCTTTTATACTTTTCTTGCAGTTACCAAGTTCAACGCTAACTTCTAGTGGTACTTGCATAACTAAGTCCATATTATCACCTCTACTTACTGGCACTTGCTTTTGGGGTTGAGCAACTGCTCCACTATCGAAACTCTGATATTGTGGTTCACTCACATTTGCTTGTGATTCAACTATTGAATTAATAGGCTCATTCGATGGTGCTGTATTAACTGGCTCTCGCACTTGCTCTTGCACTTGCGGTTGTTCTTGTGGTTGTTCTTGTGGCTGTTCTTGTGGTTTTTCTTCTCCCCCATACATCAACTCATCCAATAACTCCGCAGCAACTTTCAACGGAATTATCTGCATGATTTCTGTTACTATTAAATCTTTTATCTCCATAGTAAAGCTTATCTTTACCGTTACTTCTTCAATATCTATTGCTTTGACTGGTTTGCTTTCTAAATCAACCATTTGAACATCTGGTACTGATATGTTTATCGGTCTGCCTAAGATTCCCGATAATGAGGTCGATGAAGATCCCACCATTTGGTTCATTACCTCTGATATTGCACGGAATGCAAGTTCATCTAGCTCACCCTCAGGGTCTATTTCACCCGAACCACCCATCAATAAGTCAGTTATTAACAAAGCATCATTCTGCTTTATTATAAACATATTATAACCTTCAATGCCTTCGGTATATGACACTCTAGCTGATAAAAATGGTCGGTGATATGGTGCTAAATGATTAAGCGTATAATCTACACTCACTTTTGGTGTGGTTATATCAACTCTTCTCCCAAGCAATTTGAACAGTGTAGTGGCACAGCTGCTCATAGAGATATTACCGATTTCTCCTAAAGTATCCTTTTCACCATCTGTCATTTTATAAACATTCTCTTTTGGCAATTCCTGCGCTAAATTTGCATTTTGCTCAGTGTTATTTATATCTTCGCCCATAGTTTTAATCATTGTCCTCTCAGATTATTTAGCATATTTGCATAGCACGCTTTAAACCATTTTAACTCTAACAACTTTTAGCTTTTGCATATGCTCTATAATTATTGTCAAAGGCTACTTAATATTGTGATAAAAATTGTTCACAAAACACTTGTTTAGTGATACATCTTTTAAACTCCTATTATTACCCTTATTAATCCAACTCAATTGTTAACTACTATCTATTCTTATGTGATAGTCTTCAGCGTACCAATTTTACCCAATCATTTAATATCCTTTGTATGTACCATCAGCAATCACAGGTTCCATACTCTCAATAGCAAGCTCAACTCGCCTATTTTTCGCTCTACCTTCTTCGGTATCATTTGTAGCAATTGGGTGAAATTCACCGTATGCAATAGCCGAAAACTTTTCATTTTCTAGATTTGTCATTTCAGTAAAATATCTTAAAACATTTACTGCCCTTAGTGCTGATAATTCCCAGTTACTTTTAAACGGAGGCTTATAAATATATACATTGTCTGTATGCCCTTCAACTATAACAGCTCTAATAGAACTATCATAATATGCAATCAAATCACCAATTATCGTGAGAATCTCGATCGCCTCTGGTTTTATATCAGCTTTTCCTGTATTAAATAATGCTACCTCATCCATTTGTATGCTTATCAATCCATCTTTTTTTTCAACAAGAAGAGTGGTTTCAAGCCCTTCATCTGAAACATGTTTTTGTAATTTTTCATATAAATCATTAAAATCTTGTTTTACCTTCATGGCTGCCAATTCGTCAATACCAGGACTAGGTGATGGACTTGGTTCTGGTTTTTCTTCCCCCTCCTCACCTTTTCTTCTATATTGCCTAGCTGCCGATTCATCTATTTGAAAAGGAACACCAACAGTAAACGGATCTAATGCATCAACATTTGTTGTATTTATACCGTTAAATGAAGATTTGATTGCCTCCCATTTTTTAGCGTCTATTTCGGAAAAAGAGAATAACAAAACAAATAGCGTTAAAACTAACGTTATCATATCTCCAAAGGTTCCCATCCATGCTGGAGAACTCGGCTCTTCTAGTTTTTTAGATTTTTTACGCGCCATCTTCGATATATTCTTCTTCCTGGTCTTCTTCCGATTCTTCTTCAACAGGCTCAGCTTTTGGAATAAACGACGCTAGTTTATCCTTTATTACCATAGAGCTTTCACCCTCTTGTATAGATAACACTCCCTCGAGCAATAATTGCATTTCCATGCCTTCTTCTGCTGTCAAGTTCTCAAGCTTTTTTGCTATTGGAATAAATACCAGATTAGCAAGAAGCGCACCGTAAAATGTTGTAATCAACGAAACAGACATCGCTGGTCCTAAAGCATCTGGATCGGATAGATTTTTCAACATGTTGATCAAACCAATCAAAGTACCTATCAAACCAAACGCTGGTGCATATGAACCCATACTCATAAATACCGCTTGTCCCTTTGCATGTCTTTCTGTCAAAAAATGAATCTCTGCTTCTAATATATCTTTAACAAGCTCTGCATCAACGCCGTCAACAACCAGCATAACACCTTTTTTTAAAAAAGCATTATCTATCTCTTCAACAGAATTCTCCAAAGCCAAAATTCCTTCTTTTCTAGCTACTCCTGCAATCTCAACTATCAAATCAATATCAGCCCTAAGGTCAACATCTCTTTTTACAGTAACATTCTTAAAAATATCAGGTATCGATTTTATGACCTTAAACGGATATGACACAACTGTTGCCGCTAAAGTTCCGCCTACTACTATAAGAATAGATTCAACGTTAATAAACGTGGATAATTCTCCTCCAAGAAATATTGAACCAAGTATTAATGCAAATCCGCCACCAAGTCCTAATAATGCTGATAATTCCAAAACCTCACCTCTCTCTTGCATTTCTCTATAATGCTATATTCTCTCGTTTTTGCTTAGTTAATCATTTCAGCAGTAATTTGAGTAGCTAAATCAGCTTTTAATCCTGCTAAAATAGCCGCTGCTTTTTCACTCGACATATTACCCAGAATATTTACGATATCGGAAATATTCTCCATTTTCGATATTATACCCACAGCTTTTTTAGTATCCATTTCTTCATACAATTTTGCTACTTTTTCAAAATAATCTACTTTTACTGCAACTTCTTCTTCAGAATGCGCTAGCTTATCTTTTAAATCATCTATCTCATCATTCGCGTCACTTAATTCTTGGTTTATAACATCAATCTCGTCTTCAAGATCAATAATCTCGTCTTCTTTATTTTCAACATCCAATTCTACCATTCTAATCGCATCTTCTTTTTCAGCAAGCTCAACTGAACTAGCTGTGATTGGTGGTTGAAGATCTAAGAGTTGATTTGCATAATCTTTCGCACCCATTACATCATAATAGATCATACTACCAACTGCCAAAATTCCAATTATAAGTATAAAATTAAGAGCAACAGAAAAACCACCCTTCTTCTTCTTTTTATATCCTGGTGGTGGTCTTCTTCCCCCATTTTGTGGCGGCCTACCTTGTGGTGGCCTACCTTGCGGAGGTCTACCTTGTGGAGATCTTTTCGCCTTAGCTGGTTTTTTAGCTTTTTGTGGTTTTTTTGCAGCACTCTTTTGTTTTGCTTCAGGCTTATCTGTTTTATTTTCTCCACTATTATCAGCAGCATTATTTGGTTTTTTCTTTGCTTCTGCCATATATTCCCCTTATTTTGCAACAGTGTTGAATGATAAAATATCATCCATTCTCTGGTTATCTTCTTTTTTACTCTCTACTAAATATTCTTCGTATTGTTTTTCTTTTAACTTTTCTAAAGATTTTATCTCTTTCAAAATTGCAACAAGCTTTTGAACACATATTTTTTTCACTTTATCTTGTTTTACTATCACTTCTTTTTTCTTGTCTATCAACTCAGCTTGTTCTTTTAAACAGAAACCATACTGCTTTAACTTCTCCATTTCTATTGAACCTTTTAAACATTCCCGATATTCTCGTTCAAAAGTAGCATTCTCAAGTTCTAAAGCCTCTAACTCATTATTTAACATGTTAAGCCTAGCTTCAATTTTACTAAGCTCTCTCTTTTGATTTTTTCTTTCTTTTTCCTTTAAGTCATGCAGTGTTTGCAATGAAAATATAAATTTTTTCATAACCATCTACCTATTCAAATATATTTTTCATAGCTTCAAACATTTGATTAGCACTCATTTTTAAATTTGTCTTTTGTTTTAACAATTCGTTTATTGGTCCAATAAGCTCAATCGCTTTGTCTATCTCTTCACTTGTACCTTTCTTATAGGCTCCAATCGATATTAAATCTTGAGCATCTCTATAAGCCGCCATATATTTTCTTATCTGTTCCGCATAATGAATATGTTCTTGGCTAGCAATATCCGGCATAACACGACTAACACTACCCAATACATCAATAGCAGGATAATGGTTATTATGAGCTAAATTCCTAGATAAAACAATATGCCCATCCAATATCCCTCTAACAGTATCTGATATTGGCTCATTCATGTCATCACCTTCTACTAAAACAGTATACACTCCAGTGATTGATCCTTTATGTGATGTGCCCGAACGCTCTAATAATTTTGGCATAACTGAGTAAACTGACGGTGTAAAACCCCTAGATATAGGTGGTTCTCCAATCGCCATACCAATATCCCTTTGCGCCATCGCAAATCTTGTAAGTGAATCCATCATCAACAATACATTATATCCGATATCTCTAAAATACTCAGCAATCGATGTTCCTACCATCGCTGATTTTAGACGCATTATAGCAGGTTGATCACTTGTTGCAATAACCAAAACGGAGTTTTTAAGCCCTTCCTTACCAAGGTCTTTTTCAAGAAACTCCCTAACTTCCCTGCCTCTTTCTCCTACTAAAACGATAACATTAATATCTGCTGAACTGTTTCTTGTTATCATTCCAAGCAGTGTACTCTTTCCAACACCACTACCAGCAAATATTCCTATTCTTTGACCTTTTCCTATGGTGAGCAATAAATCTATTGCTTTAACACCCAAGTTAAGCGGCTCTTTTATTCTTGTTCTATCCAAAGGATTTGGTGGAGCACAATCTATTGGATAATATGTTTCAGTATCAATTGGACCTTTAGAATCCATCGGCTGCCCCATAGCATCAAGCACCCTACCACAAAGTCCTAAACCTACTGGAACTTTCAAAGTATCATTTGTCGGAACAACATAGTTGTTAAGCCCTATACCAGAAAGCTCTCCAAACGGCATAAGCAAAACGTTATCATCTTTAAAACCAACAACCTCTGCTAAAACATACTCACCATGTTTACCCACAAAGATCTTACATAATTCACCAATATTCGCGGATACTCCAACAGTTTCAACTGTTAATCCTATAACTTGAGTTACTTTTCCTCCACGAAGATAAGGATCTGTTTGAGATATAATATTTTTAAATTGTCTCAAGTTGTAATGTTTCATCATATCCTTCGGTCTCTTTTGTAATAGCATCAGATATAGATTTTAACTGCGTATTAACTCCCGCATCAACAAATGTCTTATCTGTTTCTACTATACAACCACCCTCTTCTATATCAGGGCTTGAGGAAAAATTTAGAGAACGCATCCCCATTTCTTCACGAATATATTCAACCTCTGATACAAAGTATTTTTGATAATCTTTATGATTTAGCTTTACGTTTATTTCTTCATCACTATCCATTTGTGCAATTGCATTTTTTACGATTTTTACAAATAAATCGTCATGCTTTGTCAATTTTGCACGCACTATTTTTTCTGCAATTTCTAGAGAGAGACCTAGTGTATTTTCTAATATTTCACTATCAACTTTTTCTTTATACTCAATAAGGTCTTTTTCTATTTTAGCAATTGACTCATTTTGTTTAACAACCAGCTCATCTAGTTTGGAATTTATAGCATCTTCCATCTCTTTTGCACAGTCACTATACCCTTTTTCATAAGCTTCATTCTCAACTTTTTTTGCTTCTTCTTTTTCTTGTACCTCACGCACATTATTTTCAAATACAGTATCTCTTTTAAGGTTCTGCATTATTTTTTGAATATGTATCTCAGTTTTTCTTTCTTCCTCAGTGCTATTTTTAGCATCCTGTTTATTGTCTTGCGTTGCTTGATCAGGATGTTTGGACTCATCAAATAAATCATCACCATCATGCTCTACAACTATAGAAAAATCCTCGGCGATAACTTTGTTCTTCGTACTTTGCATAACATCCCAAGTGTTTTTATCTATTTTATACAATCAAAGCATCCTCCTGATTACGTGTTATGATAATCTCGCCTGCTTCATCAAGGTTCCTTATAACGCTAACAATCTTCTGCTGTGCTTCTTCAACATCTCTGACACGAACAGGTCCCATAAATTGTATTGTTTCTTTAATAACTTCTTGAAGCCTTTTAGACATGTTGCTAAATATTTTCTTCTCAACCTCTTTTGTCGCTCCTTTAAGAGCAATAGATAACTCGTCGTTGTTTATTTGTTTTAATACAGTCTGAATAGCTCTATCATCCAGCTTTGTCAAATCTTCAAATACAAACATCTTACTTCTAATCTGCTCTGTTAGATCAGGATCAGATTCACCAAGAATACCAAGCAATGTCTTTTCTGTACTTCTATCAACACTGTTCAAAATTTGAACTAAACTGTCAACTCCACCAACTGCTGTTTGTGCACCTTGGTTAACCGATGATATATTTCTTTCTAAAATTCTCTCAACTTCACTAATAAACTCAGGTGCCGCAACCGTCATATTTGCAATACCAGAAATTACAGTAGTTTGCTTTTCTATTGGTAGAGACGACAAAACCTGTGCTGCTAATTTAGGATCAAGATATGATAAAATTAGAGCAATAGTTTGTGGATGCTCGTTTTGAATAAAGTTATATACTTGAGTACTGTCCACTTTATTTACAAAATCAAATGGTCTAACTTTAAGTGATGAAGTCAGCTTTGTAATCAGCGATTGTGCCTTGTGCTGGCCAAAAGCATGTTGTAAAACTTCACTCGCATATGAAATACCACCCTCAGAAATAAACTTTTGAGCAGTACATATATCTAAAAACTCATTGAGCACTTCATCTTTAACATCAGAATTAACGTGTTGAACTGATGAAATCGCAAGTGTTAATTGCTCAACTTCATCTTCAGACAAGTGTCTATATATTTTTGCAGCATGATCTTTACCTAACATTATCAAAAGTATCGCCGCTTTTTCCTTAGAATTAATCTCTGCACCCATAATTATCTATCATCCTCATATAGCCATTTTCTAAGCAGTTGAGCAACATCTTCTGGTCTTGAATCTATATATTCTCCAACTTGATCTAAAGCCTTATTTTTTGGTTTAAAGTCAATATTCGCAACAACTTCATCCTCTACTGTAACATCTACCACTTGTCCTTCTTGTTGCTGTGTTTCTTCAGCATAATATTCTTCATCATCGTAATAATAGTCATACTCATCTTTATTAACAAAAGTTCTAATGATCATATTCAAGAAAATCAAGATAGCGATTACGATAACCGCAATCATAAAATATCTTGTATTTTGCGAACGTTGCATATCTTCAAAAACTTGATTTTGTTGTTCTAAAACAGGTGTCATTCCTGTCTCTACTATATTAGTAAATGGGAAACGCTCTACGGTTATATGTTCTTCACCCACGCCTACCCCTGTTGCAACTAATTTTTTAACTTTATCACTAGCCTCAGAATCAACATACTTACTATCTAAAAGCACAGAAATCGATAAGTACTTTATTGTTCCTCTTGCTTTTTCTATCCGCCTTATCGTCTCATTAACTTCCATGTTCATTTCTTTTGAAACCGTACTATAAAGTGAATCTTCTGCTTCATCTTCAACAAGATATTCTGGTGAAGCACCATTAGGATCAATCCCAACAACGCCACCTTCATCACTTTGGTTTACACTCTCACTAAGTTCCCTTAGACTAACTATAATCCCTTGATTTCCTTCAACTGGAGGAGCAAAAACAACCTCTTCAATCGTTTCACTATCAAATTCCAAAACCACATTTACCTGTGCGATCACTCGACCTTCACCAAACGCTGGTAATAAAAATTTAACTATTTCATTTTGAAGGTTAACTTCTACTTCCTTTTCCAGCTCAAATTGTGATCCAATATTCCCCGACCCAGTATCTTCACCAATCTGATAAAGTCGCATTTGAGAATCCACAATTCTAATTTCATCTACTTGAAGACCAGCTACTGATTTACTAACAAACTCATATATTGTGTTAACCTCATTTGAACTTAGCTCTTGTCCACGATAGATCTCAAGCACAACAGTGGTTGTAGCAGGCTTATTCTCATCTGCTATAACAAATGGGCTCTCTTCTGAAAGGTTAATAATTACTGCCGCATCTTTAATCTTGTCCATCTTTACGATGTTGCGACGTAAATTCTCTTGCAACTGAAATTGCAAGTACACTTGCTTTTCCATATCGGTTGTTCCAAGACCAGAGGCGTTACCAAAAATACCAAAGTCTGTCCCACCGCCAGTTGGATGTCCTTGAGCAGCTAACTGCATACGTATAGCATCTACTTGGGAGCTTTCAACCATAATAGTACTATCACCACGTGTTTGATAACTAACTTCCATATCTTGCAACGCAGTAATAACCTCTCCTGCCTCAGCAGGATTAAGTCCACTATATAAAACCGAATATGATTTTTGAGTCAAAAAAACAGAGGCGACTACAATTATCACTATCACAATAGTTGATAGGATAATCAAACGTGTCCTCTTTCCTTTTTCCATATCTTTAAAAAAATCTAATATTTTTTTTACAAATTCCATAATTAACAACCTTAGAACCGAAGTGTTCATTCGTTGTCAAATTCAAATACTCTTTCACATCAAACACAACAGTCTATTTATTTATACACCACAATGATCGATAAGGCTTATAGATAAACACCATAACTCAACCCATTTCGTACTTTCATATTGATATAATTAACATTATAATTATATTACAATTTTTTTGAAATATCAAGAATCTTGTAGATATTGTTGGTTTTTATGCCCAAAATAAACCCAATATCAACTTTAAATAACAATTATACCCAAAACTCTTCTATCTTATATAAGCAATAAAAGCCCTATCTTTTCGCTAATACAAGCAGTATTATTAATAAAATCTACAAAAAAACAGATCAAGCAATAAATCTTGAATCCATTTTTTATTTTCGCTCATTTTCTATATGCTTATTTTTAAAATTATAATTTTTCAAGGAAACACTGACGGCTAATTTATTAATATCCACCGTCTGATTCATTAACTCTTGGCGACAAATCCTAACATCATTAGGAGCTTTCACTCCAATTCTTACTCTATCACTGAATACATCTAGGATTTCAATTTCAATATTATCTCCAATTACAATCCCTTCACCCTTCTTTCTTGACAGAACTAGCATCGTCATCACCTCCAGTTAACGCAATCATTATATTTTCATATATCGGATGTCTTGTTGATAAATCTTTCGCATCAATAATAATCTGTTTACCTTTTCCAATTTTTGTATCTATTATAATTGGCGCTGCCATGTTTGCAGTCATTTTAGTTATATCTTCAGAAATTACTACAACATTCAAAACCAATAAATCCTTTTGACTGACAATACCTAAAGGCTCTAACTCTGCATCTCTAACATTTATGCAATAATCATCTAATATTTCAAATGGAATAATGACAGGTAATGAGATATATTTACTACTCACTGATTGCAACCACAATAATGGTTTCGTTTCCTCCAATTGTAAAATTACAAACTCATGAAGGTCTTCCAATCCAGGAAGTCCATTTGGGAACTCTATGATATTACTATCCTCTAGATCAATTTCACCAAATCTTTCGCTTTCTATTATCATGATTTCTCCTTCTTTTACTCAAATAATTCTTTTAGTTCAAATAATCCACCAGACTAGGTTGAATTATTTTTGATGAAATCTGCAATGACGCTGTATATATTGCATTTGCTTGACTAAATTGCATCATAGCATCAGCAATATCAATATCTTCTACAAGCGATTTTTTCTCTGTATAGTTAAGCCAATCTCTATCATATCTCGAACTCAATAGCTCTAATCGATTGCTAACTCCACCAATTTCTGCTTCTAAACTCAATAATTGAGATTGCGAATCTTGAAGCTTATCCAAATATGGAGATATTTCATCGCTTGGCGCATCACTCATCAACTTTTCATAAAGATCATCTAAAACAGCATAGATATTATCATCACCTGTTCCAAATAATTCAGCACCTGTAAATGCAGCCTTTATGTTTTTTCCAGGTCCTATTTCAAACTCCACAACATTGTTCATCTCATCTATTAGTCCAGGGTTTGTATCATCCGATAAGTCAAAACCATTATACAGCAACTCTCCCGATCCACCAAACGTAAACGGAGGCTCTGAAGTGTTATAACCACCAAAAATACGTCTACCAGAATATTCAGAATTTCCAATTTCTAAAGCCTCATCTCGATATTGACCAATCAAAATACCAATTGCTTCTTTATCTTCTGCACTTAATGTACCATTAGAGGCTTGAGTTGTAGTTTCAATCGCTGTTTTTATCATTTCATTTAATTGAAGTACAGATTCTTCAGTTTGCTTTGTAAAATCATCTGTTGTGTCAATATTTTTTTGATATTGCTCTACCCTATATAGTTTCATTTTAGAACTCATAACAGAAACAACACCAACAGGATCTTCAGACAGTCTAGATATTCTCTTTCCAGTAGCTGCCTTTTCTTGATATTCCATAGTCTTATTTAAATTATTCTTGAGATTTCTCAAAAAATTACTTGTTATCATCGAAGTCGATATTCTCATATTACCTCTCCTTACTCGTTAAATAGTTAAACCTATCTGCCAACCATACCCGTTCTGTTTATCAATATATCTAATGCCTCATCCACCGCATTTATTATTCTCGACGCTGCAGAATAACTATGCTCATATTTCACCAAATTAGCCATTTCCTCATCTATCGAAACGCCAGATATAGATTGGCGTCTATTTTCTAAATTTAAAACTACAATTTCTTGTGCATCATTCATATCGTGACTATAACCAGCATCAACAGCTATATTAACTACCACACTTTTTAAATAATCTTCAAAGTTTGTAACAACAGGTAAATCTGTTCTTGATGTTAATGCAATCATATTCAACACATTTTCATTGTTACCTCTGTTCGGATTTGCTAAAGTTAAATCAATATATTCACTTGAAGTCGCTATCATATTAACGTCCGCTAAAACCTCCGCAGAAAGCGAGAAGTTTGATGCATTAATATCAGCTATAACTCCTGTTGAATTCTCAAAAAAGTTTATACCCGTTTGTGAAAGAATTGTACCATCAGGCATAGTGTATCCACTTGAATGTACTTGGTTAAACTCATCAGATATAGATCTTGCTAAAACATTTAAGTCTTCCATAATTTTAGGGATACCCATATTATCACTAGTGTTCTCATCACGCAAAAATCTATATGCTTCTAATTCTCCTCCACTATATGCTAATGGAGTTGTTGTTCCTTCATAATATAATGAATGATATCCTGTTTGACCCGATACAACACCTGTCGCATCAGCTGCAACATCTATTTTACTTACTGTTGTATGATTTACAAACTCTACACCTTCAATTGTTACAATCAATTGTCCGTCTGTATCTTCATAATGTTCTATATTAACAAGCTCAGATAATTCATCTAAAACTACATTCCTTTGGTCTCTAAGATCATTAGCAGTTTGTCCACCTAACTCATAACCAGAAATCTTTTCATTATATTCAGCAATCTGATCTAAAGCTGTATTAATAGCCTTGGCTGTAACCACTAAAGACTCATCCATAACTGTTTGCATCTCTGCAAGTTGTTCGTAAGTGTGTTGAACGTTTTCAGTCAATTTTATACCTTGTTGTTGAACTAACGTTCTCATCTCCAGATTGTCAGGATATTGTGAAAGCGTATTCAAAGATGAATAAAAGTCTGCCAACGAATTAGATATACTTGAATCAGACATCTCATCCATAATTGTTTCTACAAACTCATACTCACTAGAAACAACCGTCCAATAACCCATCTCTGCATTTTCTCGTCTAATTTCTTTATCCAAATATATATTTCTGATTTGGTCGATTTCTCCAGTGTTAACTCCTCCACCAACATCACCTAAATTATTATATCCAAATCGACTCGATGCATCATAAGGATCAATAGCCTCACTTAAAATTCTTTGACGCGTATAACCTTGTGTATTCGCGTTGGAGATATTATGACCAGTTACATTAATCCCAGCTCTGCTGGCAAATAATCCGGTTTTTGCAATTTCTAAACCATAAAATGATCCTGACATTTTTTCCCCTTATACTGTTTGGTCAATAACCCCAGCCCTTGCACTTTTATCTACATACCCACAGTTATCATAGTTGTTTCCAATATTATCTCTTTCAATCATAAGCTCACGACAAAATTCAATATAATCAAGTTGTGCAGCTATCAAAACCTTATTTATCTCATTTGATCTATTAAGCTTATCTAAAATGCTCACAAGATCTGTTTTTATTTTGCTTAATCTATCCGAATCTTGCTTAGGAAGATTTCCAATCAGAAAATCAAGTGTAATCTCCTCTGGTTTCATACCAACTTCTTTTGCAATTTTTTCGGTTTCTTCCACTCTTCGATCTTCTAAATTTTTTATTCTATTATATAATTTATTTTCTTTTGCAGTAGTATTGTTTATTCCTGCCAAATCATCCTTAATCATCATATCTTTTTTTGCCAAAGATAAACTAAGCATTTCACTATAAGCAGACTTTTCAATACTAAGAAAAGATAGCAAATCATTCGTTAACGAATTATTTGTAAATACATCCAATTTAAACACCTCTACTTTTAATCAAACAATATTTTTCTAGCCACATCATAACCACTAACGGAATATTCCCCTGAGGCTATTTGTCTTTCAATATCCTTGATTTTATCTACATTTTCTTGCTGACCTTTTGACATAGCTTCTTTCGCTTCTTTAAAAGCAACCGAAAAACTTTTCGATTCTTGAGTAAGCTCCACTTTGTCAGCCTTTTGTCCAACCTTTGCTTTTGAGACAAATTTCTCAGAGTTTTGGACATACTTATTGATTATTTTACTACTTTGTTGTATTCCTGAAATATTAATAGTAATCACACCTTTTTATTTGTTATAATTTATATGCATTCCTGCACTTCTTGTTTTACCACTAGCGCCATCTTCTTTTGAGCCCGTTCCATTATACGAATTTCCAACTGTCTCCAAGCCTTTTATCAACTTTGATTTACATCTAGCACAATATTCACCTTCACTTATTGGCTCGCCACAACCTGCACACTTCAAAATCATATTTTCTGAACTAACAGATATTCTTCCTTCTCTTATAAATTCTAGAATCAGCTTAGAATCTACGCCTGTATCCTTTTCAATTTGCAGCAAATCTGCCTCTCGGTTATCATAAATATAATCCCGCACTACTTGAAACAATTCTTCTACTTTATCTAAACATTCAGGACAAATATTTGATCTTAAAGGTTTAAATAATTTCCCACAAGCTTTACATTTTCTAATATCATTATACATAGATTCACCCTTTACTAAACATTATTATAATTATCTTAATTTATTACCGTCGTAAATTATTCGCCGTTCCCATCATGCTATCAACAGTTTTCAATGCTGCTGCCGATAAGCTCGATGATCTTTGAGCACGAATTAGCCTAGTAAGTTCTGTTGTTGTATCCACGTTAGAGCTTTCAAGATATCCCTGCTTTATATTAACATTATCCACATCTACCGGACCTCCTGATGCATCAGTTTGCATATAAGTACTTGCACCAATCGACTCTAATCCGCCTTTATTTACAAAAGTAACAACTCCCAATGTAGCAACATCCACACCATCAATGCTTATATCTCCTGCTGCACCTATAACCACGTCTTCAGGATTTCCTGATAATTCTATTTTTTCTTGATTTTCATCTAAAACATAATCACCAGAAGCTGTTACTAAATAATTTCCATCTTCTTCTGTCGAAACATTAAATGCACCGTTTCTTGTATATCCTATATCTCCATTCGAATCTTGGACTTGAAAAAACCCCTCACCATCAATCATGGTGTCCAATGTAACATCTGTCCTAATAGGTAAGCCTTTTATAAAGCTCCTTGTTATTGCAGCAATCGTTACTCCAGTACCTTGCTTTAAGTTATAATCCTCTTGCTGTCCAACCGGTCTTACTAGATTTGAATATAGCGTGTCTTTAAAGCTAACTGTACTACTTTTAAATCCAACAGTATTTATATTAGCTACATTATCAGCAATAACATCTATTCTTCTTTGCTGTGATTGCATACCCGATCTAGTTGTGTATAGTGCTTGCAACATAATATTATACCCTTCCTACGTCATTCACCGCTTTATCCAATGTTACGTCCAACATCTGAATTACTTGCTGGTGCATTTCGTATGTTCTTTGTATATCAATCATATCAGTCATTGCCTTAGCCGCATCAATGTTTGAACCTTCTATATATCCTTGTTTAACTTCAAACCCATCAGCTTCTCCAACTGCCTGACCTCCAAAGTTTAAAAACAAGTTGTTTCCATCTTTTCTAAGCATAGTTAAATCATCAAAATCAACAACTTTAATGGTATCAATATACTCACCTTCAATAGTCACATTTCCAAGATCATCAACTTTAAACTCTTTTGCTCCAACCTCTATATCTCCATTTTGCCCTTGCAAAGCATATCCGCTATGATTTGTTAAGACACCTTGACTATTGACCATACACCCACCATCACGTGTATATTTTGCACCTTCAGGTGTTGTTACTTCAAAAAAACCATTTCCCATCAATGCAAAATCAGTGTACTGCTTTGTTTCTTCTAAAACCCCTTGAGAAAAGTCGGTAATAACTTCATCTACATGAATTCCATAATTTTGATATCCGACGTTTCTACTCACATTTATCAAAGCTGGATCATTTTTTCTCTCAACCATAACATCGGCAAACGACCGCGACAAAAGCGTATCTGCTTTTGCTCCAGGAGTTTCAATATTAGCTATGTTGTTAGCAAGTACGTTCATCCTCTTTGTTTGAACATACATACTATTTCCTGCTGTATATAAACTTTGTAGCATATTTCCCTCCAATAAACCATATATTGTTTCATATACTATTTCGGAACAAATGCTACAAAACTTTAGATAATTATGATGTTATTTTTTAATACCCACAATTAAACTAACTTCGCCCTGTGACATGCCCATTTTTCGCGATATCTGCTCAACATCCAAGCCTTTTGCATATAATTGCCTCACTATGTCAATTTTATCCATTTTAACATCAGCAGTATGTTCTTTTGGCTCATCTGGCTTATATTTATTAATAATCTTCGCTGTCGTAATAGTTTCTTTATATGATGCAGGATCAACAATCTTTGGTTTTAATTTATCTACCTGTCTTTCCTCTTGCTTACTTTCTATCGTTTTAATTTTCTCGTATATCTGCTTAACTTCTGCTAAGGTTTTATCCGCTTCTTCTCTATCACTTTTAACTTTCGACATAGATTCTTCAATGTATTTTTCTATGCTTACAATCATATCCTCAAGATTTTGATATAACGAAAAAAGCCTTTTTTCTTTGTCATTATATCTCGCTTGTTCTTTTCGCTCTTTGGCTTCAAGTTTTTTATCTGTAATCGCTTTTATAATTATATACGCTGCAAGCACCGTCAACAGGAATACAAATCCTGCAAATAAATAATATGTATAATCCATCTTTCCTCCTGATGCCCTTCTATTCGACCACTAAACCCGCACTTAATAATATTATGGCAAAAAAATACGCTACACTTTTTACCCATAAAACTTAAAAGCCTAACTTTAAAACCCTGATATCATTAACCAATTGCAGAATTTACTTTACTTCTTAATTTCAACAACACTTTTGAATGAATTTGAGATACTCTCGATTCAGAAACTCCGATTATTCCAGCAATCTCTTTCAGTGTCAACTCTTCATAATAATAAAGAGTGATGACCATTTTTTCTTTATCTGGTAAATCATCAATTTTCGAACCCAAAATATTGATCAACTCATTTTTTTCTATCTTCTCTTCTGTTGACAACTCATTAGAAGGAAGGTTTCCTATAGAAAAAGAATTCTGTGAAAACATCTCTTCAAAATGCACTATATTGAAAGTATGACTTTTCATCATTATGTCAGATAAGTCTTCCTCTTTCATCTCTAAAAAACCTGCGACCTCTTGGTCTGTTGGCACTCTATAAAGTTTTGACTCAAGCTCACTATAAGCATTAGTTACGGTCTTTATCTTTCTTCTTAAAGAAGATGGCGCCCAGTCCTGTTTTCTTATCTGGTCAATAATCTCGCCTTTTATTCTCATTGTTGCATAATGCTCAAATTTAACCTGTTTGCTTATATCAAATTTTTCAACGGCATCCATCAAACCTAAAACGCCAGAACTCACCATATCATCAAAGTTACTATAACCCTCATAAGTGGGCATCATGCGATAAACTATTTTTTTGACAAGGTGAATATACAACACTACGAGTTGATTTTTTATCTCAATATTTCTGTCTTTAGAATATTCTTGCCATAGTTCCCTTATTTGCTCGCTATTATCCATACCTATGCGTAATGTTCCTTTCCAATATCATTGATATATCTGCACAAATCTAAAATTAGTTGTTCTATGATTGAACAATTTTTTTCAAAAAATGTATTATCCCAGATGACTTTACGCTTGTCTCATCAACCTCTAAATATTTATCCATTATCTTTACTATATCAAGTGCAGCTTTTGACTGCGGAAAACTGAGCATCAATGGCTCTTGCATTTTAACCGACTTAACCACGTTTTCATCCCTTGAAATACATCCAAGCTTAACAACATTATTACCAATATATTTTTGAGCAATTAAAGCTAAGCCGTCTAGTGCCACCCAGCCTTCTTTATCGCTTTCTGCCTTATTGACTACAATCTTGGTATCTGGCTTTTCTTTTCTTTCACACGCTATTTTGATTAACGAATATGCATCCATAATCGCTGTTGGCTCTGTTGTTGTAACAATAATCGTGTCATGACTTGCTCTTATAAGCCTTAAAATATTATCATCAAGTCCGCTTCCTGTATCAAAAATAACAATATCAGCAATATCATCTAATTGCCTAAAGCTGTGAATGATCCTGTTCATTTGAAACTCATCCATTTTTATAAGCTCATATAAACCCGAACCACCAGAAATAAAGTTTACGCCACCTTTGCCTTTTTCTACAATATCACGAATGCTTTTTTCACCGCTTATAACATGAGAAAGGTTATATTTGGTTGAAACCCCAAGCATAATATCTATATTCGGAAACCCAAAGTCCGTATCAATTAACAATACTTTCTTTCCCCTCATAGACAAATTAATTGCTGTATTGATAGAAAAACTAGACTTTCCAACACCGCCTTTTCCGCTAGTAACCGTTATTACTCTAGTTCCCGTTCGGTTCTCTTTATTCATCATATCTCTCAATTTTTGTGCTTGATCAATCATAATTCTTCACCCGGTTTTACAATTTCTAGTGCAATTTTTTCAACGTCTGCAATCTCAATATCATCAGGAATTTGTTGACCTACCGCAACATAACTTAGTCTTTTATTCGAATAATTTGATATATTTAAAATATTACCCTTGTGCATAACTTCATCAAGCTTTGTAAGTAATATTTTATACTCTCCCATATACGCTGAGCTTTTAATTATATTTTTACATACATCAAAGCTATTTGTTATAGGTAGCGTTAAGAATATTTCATCAGGATGTATAAGATTCAACATAGCCGAAATATTAGTCTTATATTCAGGGTCAAATACACTTTTCCCCGCAGTATCAATAAGCACCAAATCCCTATCCTCTTGTGCTTTTAACGCCACAGAAAAGTCGTCTATGCCATAAACTACATGACATGGAACATTTAAAATGTTGCTAAATATATTAAGCTGTTCTTGTGCCGCAACACGATAAGTATCCGTATTTATAACACCAACTTTAAGCTGTTTCTCATTCGCAAAGTGTGCTGCAAGTTTAACAAGAGAAGTAGTTTTACCTGCCCCTGTCGGTCCCACAAAAACCACTATCGTTCTTCTATGCTTTTTTAATTTAATCGGCGAAGGTTCTCCCAGCATATCAATAATCAGTTCTCTTAAAACCTGCTCTCGTTCAAGATCCTTTAGTGCAATTATTTCTTCAACGTCTTTAGCTATCGCTTGTGCCAACCTAAATTCAACACCGTTTTCGATCATCCTGTTCATAAACACGGATGTCTTTTCAGTGATAACGCTCTCAGGTTTTTCTTCTGGCGTTTTTATTCTTGATGAAAACTCTCGAAGCGTTTTGTTAAACTCATTCAAGTTTGTATTTATGCTATCGATTTTCATCATATCCAATAAATTATTATCGCTATCCTGCTGTTTTACTGTAACAGGAACAGCCACTTTAGGCTTTGGTTTTGGAGCCTTTTTCATCACGCTATTGCGCTTATTTACTCCTGGGTCATGCGCAACAGTAACTTCAAGTTCTTCTTTCTTAAACATATTGAAGAAACCTTTTTTTCTAAAGTATCTCTTATTTAAGATTACTGCATCATTGCCCAATTCTTTTCCTATTTTTTCCATAGCTTCCTGCATGTCTTTAGCTATGAATTTTCTTATCACCATGTTGAAACACCATCCTGATTAAAGAGTAAGCACCTTGCATTAGCCGAATTTAAACGATCTTGCCATATTAAACTTTTTCTTATTTCAACCCAAAAACAATCAAGTTGTTTGCTTTTAAATTCTACATAACTCTTGTTTTTTTGAACAATTAATACTTTTTAATACATCGTTTCATTATATCATATAGAGGTTATTTTTCCAATATTCTTGAATAAAAGATTAAATTTGTTGGAAAATGGCACATCAACTTCATCGTTTCAAAGCATAGCAACCCACTGCATACACCCTATTAATCCACTTATAGAAAACAAAGCAGAACCAACGATTTCTCGCCCATTCTGCTTATTTATAAACATTTAACCACATACTATCTGGTACTTTCTCGCCATTAAATGGCATAAGCAAACCTAGCTCAGCTACGCTTTTTTCTCAAAGCTCTAGCTGATACTTTTGTCTCTCATTCAATCTAAACCCAGACCTTAACTCTAAAACCCGAATTATCTTTAAGTTTAAGTTGATCCACAAACTCCATTAAAATATGCCTACCCCTAACCTACGCTATTAAGAGTTGATATAATTTTTTCTGTTTCAAACGGTTTAACAATGAACCCTTTTGCTCCACATGTAATAGCTTCTCTAACTATGCTTTCTTGACCCATAGCAGAAACCATAATTACTTTTGCATTCGCATCAAATGCAAGAATTTTTTTCAAACTAGCAAGCCCATCCATCTCTGGCATAGTAAAATCCATAGTAACAATATCAGGTGATAGCTCTTGATACTTTTCAAAACCTTCTATTCCATTTGCAGCCTCACCAGCTATTTCATATCCATTTTTTGTTAGTACATTCTTAATTGATACACGCATAAATGCAGCATCATCAACAATTAGAACCCTCTTCATAAATCAACCTCCAATTTTATCTACCTATATTTTTTAATTTAATGTTTTTTACATCATTTATATTTAGACTAATGTCATAAAATATCTTTAAATATTTTTAATAATTTCTGCTGGTATATTGTCTAAATGCGCAACTTTATCGACACAACCGAGTTCAATTGCTTCTTTAGGCATACCAAAAACCACACAACTCTTCTCATCTTGAGCAATATTATAAGCTCCCGCATTCTTCATCTCTAACATACCTTTTGATCCATCTCTTCCCATGCCCGTCAAAATAACCCCAACAGCATTTTTTTTAGCATACTTAGCAACAGAATTAAACAGAACATCTACCGCAGGCTTTTGGTGATACACCCTCGGACCATCAAAAAGTCTAATAAAATACATTGCACCAGAACGCTTAATCTCCATATGGATATTACCAGGAGCAATTAAAACCTTTCCATTTGTCAAAACTTCTCTATCCTCAGCTTCTTTAACTTTAAGCTCACATAAACTATCCAATCTCTCAGCAAAAGATTTTGTAAAATGCTGTGGCATATGTTGTACAATAACAATCGGCGGCATATTTTTCGGAAGTCTTTCCAAGACCTCTTTCAATGCGTTTGTTCCTCCAGTAGAGGCGCCAATTGCAATAATCTTGTTAGATGAACCAACTCTTTTTGATTCTATTAGCGGTTTATCAACTTTTTTTCCATTAATTTTATCTTGTAAGCTTTTCAACTTATAATCTGAAACAGCAGCAACTTGTATGATTTTTTCCATTAATTCTTCCATCATCTCGGGTACTGCATATGATGAACCTGGTTTTGCAACAACACCCAGTGCACCATTTTCAATCGCAGTCAAAGCAGCTTGGCTTTTCTTTTCCGCCAGAGAGCTAACAATAATCACTCTGCATGGATAGCTTTTCATAAGTTTTCGCAAAAAAGTCAATCCATCCATTTTCGGCATTTCTATATCTAATAAAATAACATCCGGTTTAAGCTCTAATATCTTATCCCTAGCATCATATGGATCAACAGCAGTTCCAACTACCTCCATATTGCTTTCTTTTTTTATATTCTTAGTAATTAGCTTTCTAATTAGAGCCGAATCATCAACAATCAAAACTTTTATCTTATTTATACCAATCACCTTCTCTCACTCTTGTCCCTTTAAAAATATGGACTTCCCCTGTTGCAGTGTTAAATACTATTTTTCTTCCTTCAGTTCCTCCAACTTCTTTTATACCTATTTTAACATCAGCTTTTTGCAACACTTTATGTGCAACTTTATAATTCATTTTACCAATATTGGATTCAAAAATAGGATTATTTGCTCCACCAACAACATGCGCAACTAAATCACTTTTATTAGAGCCCATTTTTTGCATATGTCTAATTAGATATAAACAAGATACATCACCGTATTTACAGTTTTGATTATATTCATTAGCTTTAGGATAAATGAAATGGTTCATCCCACCATATTTTTTCCTTTCATCCCACAAACATATAGATATACATGAACCCAATACCGTTGCTACTAACGTTTGTTCCATACTCACAAACACATAACCTGGGTTCAAAAAATATTTTTCAGTTCCATTCAAGTCGTTCAAATTTTTCTAATCTCCTAACCAAAGCACCTTTATTCTATATAAGTAAAAATGTTTAGACTTTCACCATTTTAAACATAGCTTCAATATCCAATATCAGCGATACTTTACCATCACCTAATATAGAAGCTCCCGTTAAAACGCCACAGCCTGCCATTTCTTGGTCTAAAGGTTTAGAAACAATCTCTCTTCTTCCCACTATTTCGTCAACAGGAAGTGCTATGAGTCGATTATCCATATCTAATACAACTATCTTATCTCTTACCACTTCTTCATTCGACTCAATACCCAAAACTTCTTCTGGCATAATAAGCGGAATTATTTTATTTCTAATATTAATCGCTCTCTTTTTACCCTGCATACTCAACCAATCTTCTTCTTTTTGAATATAGAATTGTTGGATGAATAAAGTAGGGATTATATAAGTTTCTTCACCTATCATTACAATCGTTCCGTTTATTAACGCAAGATTCATAGGTATTCTCATAACAAAGCTACAACCTTTTCCAAATTCGTTGAATATCTGAACCTTACCGCCAATTTTCGCCAACTCTGATTCAACAACATTCATTCCAACACCTCTGCCAGAAATACTGTTGATATTTTCTTGTGTAGAAAAACCAGGTTGCATTACAAAACTAACTATTTCAGATTCACTATATTCGACCGCAGGGTCAGCAAGCCCTCTTTCTATCGCTTTTTGTAATATTTTATCAGGGTCAATACCTTTTCCGTCATCATTTACCTCAACGTATACATGACCTCTCTTACTATATGCTTTAACCTCAATTGTTCCTTTTTCTGGCTTTCCTGCTTTAATTCTGTCAGCAGGCAACTCAATACCATGAGAAACAGCATTTCTAACCAAATGCATAAGCGGGTCGAAAAGTTTGTCCGCAGCACTTCTATCTAGCTCAGTATCTTCTCCCACAAGTGAGATATTGACTTTCTTTTCCAATTCATTAGCAGTATCACGAATAACTCTTGTCAATCTAAATAGCGTATCTTTGATTTTAATAAGCCTTAAAGACATAGATAAATCTTGGACATTTCTAACTATTTTTGTCATTCTAGATATTGAATTCAAAGCTGTTGAGTCAGAATTTTCATCATTATCTACTTGTTCCTCTAATTGAGAACTCAAGATAACAAGTTCACCTAACATATCCATAAGATTATCAATTTTCGCAACAGGAACTCTAATCTGACTAGATGCAGTATTGCTTTTTACATTTAATTTCTTAGAATTTTGATTCTGTTCTTTCAAAACATCCGCCATTTTAACAGCAGATACCTTTCCTTCTTTAACAGCAATCTGACCAAATTTTAATTCTTCTTCACCTGTTTGTAGTGTTGCAATATCCTCAACTTCTTCTTGTTGAAGCAAGCCTCTTCGCTCTAATATTTCACCTGTTTTTTCACCAACACCAAAATATATAGTCTCTAACTTAATTATATTTTCTTCCGCTATTTTTACTGTCTTTGCATCAATATCTTCACCTTCATGCGCTTCAACAGCCATCTTCATTGCTTCCATTATTGTAGTGATTATCTTAACAATATCAGCAGTAAACACTCTACTATCTATTGAAATATATTGCAGAACCTCTTTTAGCCTTAAAGCAATTACATTTAAAAGTGTTAAGCTTGGATGATTGATTTTAATAAGTTCCCCTAAGTAGCAAATCGTCTTATTAACAACCTCTTCATTACTATCATTTTCTTGGAAAGCCAAAACGTTTATTTCGATAGATTTAATACAATCTGTAACCTTTGTTATTGTCAGCTCTTCCAGTTTAGCCGATAATGCATCCACTGTTATTTCAACCATACTAGCATTTTTAATATCCGCATCTTGCTTAAACTCATCTAATAAATAGCCAATCTTTTCTTCACATAACACCACTGCTTCAAGAACATCACCATCAAAGATAAACTCTCCACTTCTAAATTCATCTTCTGAAGGCATTATAGGATTTGAATAAACTATTGTAGAATGAGATTCAAGCTTTTGAAACAACATAAATACTCTAACAGCCTTCATTAGAACTTTTTGCTTAAACTCTAATCTTATCTGTTTTGCATACATTCCAATTTCTAGATTCTTTTTTAAAACCTCTATTGATTCTTCCGATAAAGCATTAAATGCAATATCTAAATCGTTTGTCGTTTTTTTAGATTTAGTTTTCGTTTGTTTTTTCGGGATAGGTTTCTCAGTTTTGTTGCCTCTTTTAATAGCATTAAGCTTGGTCATAATCTTTCTTGTATCCATCTTTTTATCATCACCATCGCTAAGCAACACTTCTAAAAAGTCCTCTAAAAAATCATGACATTTATATAAGATATCAACTACTTTTGGAGTGAGTTCACGTGTTTTATCTCTCACTTCAAACAGAATATCTTCCATCGTATGCATGACTTTCTCAACCTTCAAGAACTCCATTGCCGCCGAGTTGCCTTTGATCGTATGTGCAACTCTAAATACTCCGTTAATAACTTCACCATCGACTTCATCGTTTTCAAGTGCCATCAACGACTCGTTAAACAAAAGCAAATTATCCCTTAAATCTTCAACGTAACTTTTTAAAATATCATCCATTTTTCATCCCTTCATTTACTGTTCTTAAAATCAATCAATATTATTTTACATAAATTGACGGTGATAAGTATTTATATTTGTGTTTCTTATTAATCAAGCTTTCTGAATGCCCTATAATAAACAATCCATCTGGAACCAAGTTTTCATAGAACCTATTAATAAGTGCTTCTTGAACATCATTATCAAAATAAATCATTACGTTTCTGCATATAATAATATCAAATCCATACTTTGAAGGATATGTGTTCATCAAATTAAAACACCTATAACTTATGCAATTTAAAATTTCATCAGTTACTTTATATCCACCATGAACCTTTATAAAATATTTTGATAAATAATATTTCGATACATTCTCACATTCCTTTTTGGTATAAAAACCACTCATCGCCTTTTTTAAAACTTTTGTACTTATATCTGTGGCCAACATCATTATTTTTATGTTTTCACCCAAACATTCTCTTAATACCATCGCTAGCGTAACTGGTTCTTCTCCCGTAGAACTAGCCGCACACCATACACGAATTTCGCCTTTTTGAGTTATTCTAGGTACTGATTTCAAAAAAACATCCATATTGCTTTTAATAAATTCAAAATGTGCTGGTTCTCTAAAAAAATGAGTTGTATTAGTAGTTATAACATTCAAAAACTCTATTTTTTGTTCTCTGTTATTCGGACCAGTTAACACTTCATAATAATCGTCGTAAGATGTAAAACCATTATTTCTCATCAGTTTGTCTAGTTTTATTTGAAGCATACTCTTTTTCTTGTGTGCAATATTTATTCCAGCTTCAGCATAAATCAAGCTTTGAAACTTTTTCATACTTCTGTCACTCAGCATGCTTTACCCCACTATCTATATTTTTATTCTTATTTAATTACTTATTCCTAATAATCTCAGTTAATCTAACTCCATAGCTATCTTCTATAACAACTACTTCGCCAATAGCAAACAGTTTTCCATTTGCTTTTACTTCAACCATCTCTCCTGCCATCTTTTCTAAAACAACAATTGATCCTACGGACATTCCCAAAATCTCTTTTATACTTTTTTTACAACTACCAAGCTCAACACCAACTTCAAGCGGAACTTCCATAACTAAGTCCATATTATCGCCTCTGCTTACTGCTGGCCTTTGCTGTTGTGGTTGCGCAGTTGCCCCATTATCAAAGCTCTGATAATTTGGTTCACTCACTTTTGCTTGTGGTTCAACTATTGTGCTAGTCGGTTCAATCGATGGTGGTGCACTAACTGGTGCCGCAGTTGACTGACTAACTGGTGCAGGAGCTGGCTGACTAACTGGTTCAGCAACTGGCTGGGCGACTGGCTGACTAACTGGTTCTGGCTCCGTTACATCTTCCATCAGTTGACTCAACAACTCCTTAGCAACTTTCAAAGGAATTATCTGCATGATTTGAGTTACTATTAGATCTTTTATCTCCATAGTAAAACTTATCTTTACTGTCACTTCATCAACATCTATTGCTTGAATTGGTTTACTCTCTAAATCAACCACTTGAACATCTGGCACTGATATGTTTATTTTTCTGTGTAAAATTCCCGATAATGAGGTCGATGAAGATCCCACCATTTGGTTCATTACTTCCGAAATTGCACTGAATGCAAGTTCATCCAGCTCCCCTTCAGGGTCTATTTCGCCCGAACCACCCATCAATAAGTCAGTTATTAATAAAGCATCATTCTGCTTTATTATAAACATATTATAACCTTCAATACCCTCTGTATACGCTACTCTAGCTGATAAAAATGGTCGGTGATATGGTGCTAAGTGGCTAAGCGTATAATCCACACTCACTTTTGGCGTGGTTATATTTACTCTTCTACCAAGCAATTTATAAAGTGTAGTCGCACATGTGCTCATAGAAATATTGCCGATTTCACCTAACGTATCCTTATCAGCATCCGTCATTGTATCGACATTATCATTTGACAACTCTTCTATAAAACTTTTATTATCTTCAGCGTTATTTATTTCTTCGCTCATATTTTTAGTCGTCATCCTCTCTGATTATCTCGCATATTTTCATAGCATATTTTGAACCCTTTTTGCCCATCATTGCTTTTAACTTTGGCATATGCTCAATCATTATTGTCAAAGGCTGTTCAACATTGTGATCAATCTTAATCACATCACCCTCATTTAGCGATACAACTTCTTTAACCGTAGCATCGGTTTTATTAAAAACAGCATGCAAAGTAAGTTGAGTATTTACAAGCGTCTCATTCATCTCAAATGTTTTTCTGCTACCATCTTCAAGCCTTGCATTATCCGAATACCACCTTTTCATAGCCAACTGATTCTTTATAGGCTGAACGGAGATATGTGGTATACATATATTTATCGTACTTTCTAATCCACCAATTCCTACATTGAGAGTTATTATTACCGCTGGTTCATTTGCCTCTACAATTTGAACAAACTGAGAACTCGTCTCCATGCTTTGCATTCTAGCTTTGACCTCAATAACTTTGTGCCAAGCTTCATCCATCATTTGGATCATTTTTCTATTAACTCTATCTAAAATCTTTAATTCAATCTCAGTATATGCTTTGTTTATGTCAACATAATGTCCTTCGCCTCCAAGCAACCTACCCACTATCTCAAAAGCCGCTTCAGAGGAAACCTTAAACAATATCGAACCCTGCAATGGCTCCATGCCAACTACACACAACAAAACTGGTGATGGAATAGAGTTTATAAATTCTCCAAATGAAACCTCTTCAATCGACGCTACTTCTACCTCACAAATTGTTCTTAATATACTAGAAAGATATATTGATAATCTTCCTGCGTAATTTTCATATATTAAATTCAGCGTTCTTATTTGTTCTGTCGGGAACTTATTTGCAGTTTTGAAATTATACGCTTTTACAACGTCCGAGTCATCTTCTAGCACATCTTCTTCTTCTGCTTCCTGACCCGAAGCCAACATCGCTAACAGTTCATCTATTTCTTTTTGTGATAATGCTTCATTTGCCAAATTATTTCTCCTGCCAATTCCTTCTTCTTATTATGCTTTAATACACATTATTGCACAATGAAATCGTTAAAATATATGGTTGTTATATAGTCAATACCAAGTTGCTTTTCAATCTTAACCTTTATTTCTTCTCTTAACAGATCCTCTATTCCCTCAGACCTTAATTCATCATATGATTTTTCTCTTAATAAGAAAATAATTATATCCCTTATTACATGATTATTAAAGTCAAGCTCTTCTTTAACATCATCTCTATTAATCTCTAAAATTACTGTTGTCTTTAAAAGATAATCGCTATCTTTAATATTCGTTATAAAATATTCACCAGGTACATAATATTCTTTTATCACAGGTTCTTCTTTTTCTGGAGCAAAATAAAAGTATGCTCCTATTCCACCACCAATCACCAACACTGCAACTGCTATAATAATTATTTTTTTAATCATATTTTATTATTTTCCACCTAACATCAAATATTTCGTATCAAACAAACTACCAAAACACACTTCTAAATCTTTCATATTATGCGTTTAGAATATTATCAAAATCAATAAAAACACGAAGTCTGCTTCTATTGATTTTAATGTTCTATGTATACTAAATTATTATATCACAAGAACTGCCAAAATGCACAAGATTTTAACATCACCACACTGCTAGTCATCAATTTTTGCATCAAAATTATTCGGCGTCAATCTCCGTACCTTTTCGATATGTTGACAAAATTTTAGCTCTATATTTAATTATTTCATCTACAACTTGCTCTCCAGATTCACTGACTATCAGCTTTTTACCGTTAGTCATGGTAATAACAGTATCAGGCAACTCTTCAATTCTTTCTATTAAATCACAATTCAAAAAAAAGTGCCCCTTTGTTAAATGGTTAAGCTTAATCATTTTAACACCCCGAAATATACGTCTAAAATAAATCAATGTACGCACCGAAATGAGCAAGCAAATTGCCGCCCATTTCAATCCATACATATTACAACTAAAAGTTAAAACTATCGTTTAATATTTACAAGTTCTTCCAACATAGAGTCTGTTGTTGTTATAATCCTTGAGTTTGCTTGAAACCCTCTTTGAGTAACGATCATGTCTGTAAACTCATTAGCCAAGTCAACGTTTGACATTTCTAATGTACCAGGGTTTAGTTTACCTGTTCCGTTTTGTCCAGGAACATTATAGCCTGGAGTACCTGAGTTTACTGTGTTTGTATACATGTTTTGACCAACTTTTTCCAAGCCACTTTGATTGTCAAATGAAGCCAAAGCAAGTTGTCCTATTACATGTATATCATCTGTTGCTGTATCAAGTCCAACAACCTGACCCGCTGCATTGATTGTTACATCATAATAGTTTGTTGGAATCTGTATATCCAACATTGTTGGTGCATAATCAGTCGTTACAGCTCCAACAGTATAAGAAGTATTTCCAAGCTCATCTTCATACAATCCTGCTGCATTTAATGCTATGGCAGTTGTTCCATCTTGTGCTAACAACTCACCGTCTGTATTAACTTGAAACCCTTGAACCAAATATCCGTTTGAGTTTACAAGACTATTGTTCGTATCGGTATAAAAGTTACCCGCACGCGTGTAGTTTGTTTCACCACTATTATTTACTGCAAAATATCCGTCACCCTCAATGGATAAATCCAAAGGCGATCCTGTATATTGAGCTGCACTTCTAGTGTGCAATACATCTATCGTAGATAGCGCCATACCCAAACCAACTTGCTTAGGGTTTGTTCCTCCTGCATCTCCAGCAGCATTTGCTCCAGAAGCTGGTGATAAAGTTTGTGAATATATATCTTGAAAAACAACTCTACTTGCTTTATATCCTATTGTATTAACATTCGCAATGTTATTACCTATTACATCCATTCTTACTTGGTGATTACGCAGGCCTGTTACTCCTGAATACAACGAACGCATCATAATATGTTTCCTCCTATTGTATTATTTAATAATATCTTTTTTCCTCGATTTTTTACATAAACGCATCTAAACTTCTGTTGTCTCCTCTGCAACTTCAGTCGCATCTTCTACAACCTCAGATTCCTCATCTGTAACATCAGACTCTTCATCTGTAATAGATTCCGTATCTAAAACACCAGTTACATCACTAGCTAAAAACATTTCATCGCCAATGATTATATAATTGAGTCCATCTAACTTTAGAACTCCGTCCACTTTTCCACTCATAATTTCTGGTGCAGCATTCTCACTTTCTTGAACATTAACAAATACAGTTTTTCCAACCATAGAATAAGCTTGAGTAGTTTCAAGGCTAGTATTCATATTTTGCATTTGTTCCAAAGTAGAAAACTGTGCAAGCTGAGCAATGAAATCCGTATCAGTAGTTGGTTCTAGCGGATTTTGATTTGCCATCTGCATTACAAGTATATTTAAAAATTCATCCTTACCCATATTGTTATCAATACTGTTTTCGGGTAACTCTCTAGTGCCAGTACTAGATGTCGTCGCTAAAGTAGTTAAATCACTAATATTCATTTTATCTCCTTTGCTTTAAGCACTATACTCCACCGAAGAATTTCTTATCGAAACATCTGGAATGTCTATTCCAGGTAAAACATCATATGTTACTGATTCGATAGTATTTTTATTGTTTCTTCTATTGTTATAGCCTTTTTTATTTCCTGATTCCTGTTGCTGATTGAAAAAATGTTGGCTAGAAGCGTCAAAATTGGCACTATCATATACTACTTCAATACTAGAAACGTTTAATCCCTTAGCTTTTAGTGAATCATTAAGCACTGAAAGTTGATCTGCAATCATCGCCCTAGCTTCATTAGTACCAGCTTTGATAAGTGCTTTCATTTGTCCTTGCTCAGATACCAATTTTATCGATACTTTTCCCAAAAACTCAGGCTTTAGCACAATATCAAACTCACTTTTCCCATCAGTTACATGTGCTGACATTTTATCAACGATCTTTGTTACATTATCACTCACATCTTTTTGAGCAACCTCAACTTGCTGTGTAAGCTTTTCTGCAAAATTGACAGTTTCTTGTTTTGCTTCGCTTAATGGATTATTAGATCCATCTAGCTGTACATTTTCCAACTTACCATTGTCAGCTTGTACATTTTCTTGCTTGTTGCCATTTGCATCAGTTTCGTTTTGTCCTGCTTGATTGTTCCCTGTTGCATTTTTAACAGCTTGTTTTAGCATCATCGTAAGTTTGTCAACATCAATATCTGCAGCATCAACATCATTAGTATTTACATTTGACTTGTCTAACTTCGACTTGATTTCCATGTTTAACACATTCATTAATCCAGCATCAACACCTACATCAGCTTTGCTTCCATCGTTTGAATTCTCCAAAGAGCTTAGATACTTTAAAACCAGTTCTTGTATCTGTTGTGCGACTTGCGTCACTTGCGTCTCTTGTGCATTTTTGTTTTGGTCAACTTTATACGTCCCTGTCAGTTCTCCAAACACCAAATCATTCATCTTTTCGCCTTTATCCGTGCCATCCTGGCCGATAGTCGAAAAGATATAATCATAAGTCTCTTCGTTCAATTTGATTTCGCCGTTTTGCTCATTTAGCAACCCGAATCCTTCGAGAATATCAACGATCTCTTTTGTTAGCTCTTCTATTATCGCAGCATTACCATTTAGTTCCTCTTCACCTGAGCTTTCTACTATCTTCTTAGATTTTGTAGATTTAACCATAGAGTGAAAATTTTCTTTTACTTGTGCTTCTGACACTTCAGCCTCTGCTGGTTTATCACTATCCACATTTTGCTGTGAATCGCTTTTATTCATCACACTTTTAAAATTATTCTTTTCACTTTTTGCTGGTTGTTTAGCTATTTGACTTTTAGGTTCTGCGCTTTTTACAGAGCTATTGCAAGCTTCAAAACTCATCAATACGTCCATCTATTCCCCTCCTTCCTTAAAAATTATATAAGTATAATTATCTGTTCTCTTATTCTATCGATATTTTTCGCAACTAAATTAGCTATTTCTGCAATTTTTTTTATTTTAGCTATTTGATTTGTATTATATTTGCCAATTATTTATGTTATAATAGTAAGAAATAATCAAAAAATAATAAATATCTAAATAAATAAAGTTTTTTTTAAATTTTGTTAAAGTTTTTTATTCTACGCCCGATATAATTAGTGTAGATGATAAGACAAGTAATAAAACATATATTAACGGCGCCTTATATGTTTTTGCTTTTATTATTATCTGTATATTGACAAGGATGTCAAAAAAAATATTAAACTATTTCATGGAGGAAATAATTATGAGAATTAACAACAACTTAATGGCGTATAACGCTCAAAACAAATTGAACAACAATAACAACTCTGTATCTAACTCAGTTAGAAAATTATCATCAGGCTTAAAGATTTCAAGAGCTGGTGACGATGCTGCTGGTTTGGCTATTTCAGAAAAAATGCGTGCACAAATTCGTGGTTTGGACATGGCTTCTAAAAACTCACAAGATGCTATTTCTTTGATCCAAACAGCTGAGGGTGCTTTGAATCAAACACACGATATACTACAACGTATGCGTGAGCTTTCTGTTCAGTCCGCTTCTGATACAAATGATACCGATACTGATCGTGCTGCTTTGGATACAGAATATCAAGCATTAGCATCTGAGATTAATGATATCGCAGCTGACACTGCATTCAACGGACAAGCATTGCTAGATGGTAGTTTTTCAGGTATCATTCAAGCTGGAGCGAATTCAGGTGAAACATTAACATTGACTTTTGCTACTAATATGGATGCGGAAACTATAATGACTACAAATGGTCTAGGCGATCTTACATCTCAAGCAAACGCTGTAACTGAAATCGATTCAGTTGATGAAGCTCTTGATACTGTTTCGACTCAACGTGCTGCACTTGGTGCACTTCAGAATAGATTAGAGTATAAGATTAAGAACTTAGATACATCATCTGAAAACTTACAAGCTGCTGAAAGTAGAATCCGTGACCTAGATATGGCTGATGAAATGACTAAGTTCACTAGCGCAAACATCTTATCACAGGCTGCTACTTCAATGCTTGCACAAGCAAATGCATTACCACAAAACGTGTTAAAGCTATTAGGTTAATCTCAAAAGAACTAACTTGGCTAGTCAAACAACAAAAAAAGCTTAGGGAGAAATCCTTAAGCTTTTTCTTTTCTAATAATTTAAGTAAAACTGTATACAATTTAATCTAATGATTTGCAAAATTTATATACTACACGAACCCTTAACTTTTACTAAAAATCCGAATTTTTCATTTATACAATAAGCGCTTCTTTATATTACCTTAATCTTTTTCTTAAAAGCAACTGTTGCTTTAAAACAAACTTTCTAAGCACCGATTGCTGTTCTTTACTTACATTGATAAATCTAACTGATACATTTGTTATATTATCATCATCTTTACATTTAACCGTTCTTACTACTTCTGCATTGATATGCAGCTCTTTATCAGTATATAAAAAAATCAGACATTTCAGTGTTTGTTTTGGATAATACTTTTTTAATGCCTCAAACTGCATTCCACCTTCACAGATATCAATAGTCCTTACCGTTTCTTCATCTTCTGCGGTAATAAGCCTAACTACTGCCCCTAATCTAATATCTAGTCTAAACGATTCTCGCCTTTGAACCTTAGCAATTTTACCATCTATTTTGTATTGAGCTAAAATCAAATTATCCTTTATATATGTTTTTTCCAGTTTCGCTTCAAACCTATAAGTTGCACAATTATAAGTAAACGTAAACTCCAACAACTCATCAGAAGTTGTGATAATCGGAACTCCATCATTCGTAATCTGAAAGACTTCAAAACCATTATCTCCAACAAACTCTTGAAGCTTTGTAGTAGTTTTTATTTTTTCGTATTCGACACTCATGGTCACGCCGATTTTGGCAACGCTCTCCAAATTCATTTTTCCCTCCAAATTTTTCTAATCTTATATATTAAGCACTCTATCGGAGTAGATTTCTACTCCCTGCTCGATTTCGTTATATGAAAGAACAATCAAATCAGGATCTAACTGTTCAGAAAGCCTTTTAAAATCTTTTCTTATTGCTGGCGAAGTTAATACCATAGGTGAAATTCCTAAATCTATAAAGTACGCCATAGCACTCTTCAAGTTTGATAAAACCTTTTGAATATCAGATGGCTGCAATACAGCTACTGTCCCCTGCTCTGTTTGTCTAATACTTTCAGCAATTCTCTGTTCTAAACTTGGATCTAGCGTAATAACATGTGCTTTTCCATCCTGAATAAACTTTTGGCTTATCCAACGTTTAAAACTTTGTCTAACATATTCAGTAAGTAAATCGGTATCTCTGATTAATGCTCCATGATCTCCCAAAACTTCTAAGACACTTCCCATATCTCGTATGGATATTCCTTCTTTTAAAAGTCCAGCCAGTACCTTTTGAACTTCTCCGTTGCTAAATAGTTTTGGAACAACCTCATCCACCAATGCTGGTTGTTCTTCTTTAAGGTTATCCAACAGAACTTGAACTTGTTGTCTACCCAACAGTTCATGAGCATGTCTTCTTATAATCTCTAATAAGTGAGTTGATATTACCGAAGGCGCATCAATCGTTGTATATCCCCTAAGTTCAGCATTCTCACGCTCATCTTCAGTTATCCAAAGTGCAGGGAATCCGAAAGTAGGATCAACTGTTTCTATTCCGTTAATCTCATCATCAACATCTGTAGGTTTAAGTGCCAAATAGTGGTCTATCATTATTTCTCCACTAGCAACCTCAATTCCTTTAATTTTTATAGAATAAGAGTTTGTTTCTAACATAACATTGTCACGAAGTCTTACTACTGGCACAATTATCCCAAGATCAAGAGCGCATTGCCTTCTGATCATAACTACTCGATCCAACAAATCTCCACCTTGCGAAGCATCTACCATGGATATAATACCATATCCAAATTCTAAAGCAATAGTATCAACATGTAATAATGAGTTTATGCTCTCTGGTCTTCTCTTTTCCTCTGCCATTTCTTCATCAACATCAATATCCTCTACTCTTTCTTCCTCTTCCTCATGTCTAAGTCTAAAGTATGCGGTTGCAATTATCGCAATCGACACCCCAAGAATTGGAATAGTAGGAAGTCCAGGTATTAATCCCAACAACGCCAACATACCACCCAAGACATATAGGATAGTTGGTCGAGCAAAAAGCTGTGCGGATACATCTTGTCCAAAACTTAAATTACTAGCTGATCTTGTAACTATAACACCTGTTGCCGTCGAAACAATCAATGCAGGCATCTGGCTAACAAGACCATCTCCAATAACTGCTAAAAGATAAATACTAAAAACTTGATCCATAGGCAAAACTGCTCCGCCCCCGAATCCAGTTGCACCTATCAAAATTCCACCTATAACGTTAACAATAGTTATAACAATACCCATTATGGCATCGCCTTTAACAAACTTAGACGCACCATCCATAGCTCCAAAAAATGCAGCTTCCTGTTGAATCTCATTTCTTCTTGATTGTGCTTCCCTATCATCGATTATTCCAGTGTTCAAGTCAGCATCAATAGCCATCTGTTTTCCTGGCATAGCATCAAGTGTAAATCTTGCAGCAACTTCCGCTACTCTCTCTGCACCTTTTGTTATAACAATAAACTGCACAAGAACTATAATCAAAAAGATAACAAATCCAACAACAAGGTTACTTCCCACAACAAATTGACCAAACGCCTTTATTACTTTTCCTGCATCTCCACCGTTTCCTAAAATCAATTTTGTCGATGCAATATTTAGCGCCAATCTATATAATGTCAAAAACAACAAAACCGTAGGAAATGTTGAAAACTCTAAAGCCTTTTTAATAAATAGGTTAGTTAAAAGAATCAAGATCGATATTGTTAAATTTATTATCAAAAGAAAGTCTAGTACTGCTGAGTTTAGAGGTATCAATATAAGCATTACTAATCCTAAAACTAAAACTGAAACAACAATATCACTTCTTTTCAATTGACTACCTCCTTAAATCTTATTTTCTTAAATCTTATTTTTAAGCCTATATACATATGTTAAGATTTCTGCAACCGCTTGATATAGGTCTTGTGGAACTTCGTCACCAACCTCGCAATGAAAATACATTGCTTGAGCAACAGGTCTGTTCTCTACCATTATAATATCTAATTCTTTTGCTTTTTCTTTTATTCTAATCGCTAAGTGATCTTTTCCTTTGGCGATAATAATTGGTGCTTCGTGTTTTTCAGAATCATATGATATAGCAATAGCATAATGTGTTGGGTTTGTTATCACAACATCAGCATCAGGAATCGCTTGCATCATGCGCATTGCACTTATTTCTCTTTGTTTTTGCTTAATCTTTCCCTTTATCTGTGGATCACCTTCGGTCATCTTACTTTCGTCTTTAACCTCTTGCTTTGTCATCTTCATGTCTTTATTATGCTTCCACCTTTGAAATAAATAATCCAATGGAGCAAGCACAGCCATAGCTATCGCAACTTTAAAAGCCATTGATAACAACGCCTTAGTCATAAATCTCATCGACGCAAAAACATCGTTTGTCATAAGATTAGGAAACTCTAAAAGTCTAACCTTGTATTCAGTATAAGCAATATATACAATAATCGCAATCTTAATTATCGATTTAACTGCCTCAATAAGCGTCTTCATCGAAAAAAGTTTTTTAAACCCCGATATCATATTTATCTTATCCATTTTAGGCTGAATAGCTTTTGGTGAAAACAGAAATCCAACTTGAAGATAATTAGCTATCAATGCCGCTACAACAGCAGCAATAAAGATTGGCGACATAATATTAAAAAAATTCAGAACAATATCAGAAAACAATTTCGTAACATCAGAATTGGATATTCCATATACATCCGACGCATCAAAGCTAAGAAAATTAGTCAAAAACATTCTTGTGTTTTCAATAAACCTTGCACCAAAAATTGAGAGCGAACCAAAAAGAGACATAATCATAAGCACAGTGGTAAATTCTACACTTTTAGATACCTGTCCTTTTTCTCTCGTATCCCGTTTTCGTTTGGGGGTGGCTTGTTCGGTTTTTTCCGATGATTGATCAGGCATTATACGCCACCTAACATTCTAAACATTTTATCTAGTGATTCAAACATCTCCATAATTATATTATCAGTAAAGCCAACATATATTGGCATAATAAAATATATCATCAAAAACCCCAACATAACCTTTAACGGCATACCCACAACAAAAACATTCATCTGTGGAACCATTCTAGCCGTAAAGCCTAATACAATCTCGCCCAATAGCCCCGAAGCTATCAGCGGCATCGCCACATTAACTGACATTATAAAAGCCAAAATAAAAACTTCTAGTGCAATAAAAGCTAACTGAGGACTTAACACAACCTGCCCTATGGGTATATGTTCAAACGTTGAATGCAAAATATATATAAGTTGATGATGTGCATTCATCCTGAAAAACATTATTGTCAAAACGATATATAATAAGTTACCTGTAATCGGCATTTTTGTATTACTTTGAGGATCAAACACGCTAACCATACCAAATGCCATCATCCTGTCCATTATAAATCCCGCAGTTTGAACCACTGCAAAAAATAGAGTAGTGATATAACCAAGCACCAATCCAAACAACAGCTCTTTGATAACGAGCATCCCAAAGTCGACAAATCCATAATACTGAACCTCTTGTTTATCTATGACAAGATAAAGTACAACTGCCATTATAACACAAAAACCAATCTTATACTGATTGGGTATATTTCTTCTTCCGAATATTGGAGATGTCACGATTAACGCAGATACCCTTATAAGCACCAGAAGGAAATAATCTAAATTTAGGGTAATATCATTTATCAAAGTATCCATAGCCTACCCTTAGCCAATCATGGTTTCTATAAAACCATATATCCTATACACAAACTCTTTCATAGTCGTGATTGCATTCCCTATTGTTAGCACCAATACTACCAAAATAGCAACAATCTTTGGAACAAAAACTAATGTTTGCTCACTTATTTGAGTGGTTGCCTGAAATATAGATATTATCACACCCACTACCATTCCAGCAATCAGCATCGGCCCTGCAACAATCAAAACCGTATAAACTGCATCTTGAAGAACCGTTACTACTTCGGTTTGTTCCATAAAATCGCACCTTTCTTGCTATTTACTACCACAGCATCGGTCATCACTATATTTAGCTAAGTGAAACTCGAAATAAGTGTTTTAATAGTAAGCATCCACCCATCCACAACCACAAACAACAATAGTTTGAATGGCATAGAGATTATCGCAGGTGGCAACATCATCATCCCCATCGACATAAGTGTAGAAGCTACAATCATGTCTATAACAATAAACGGTATGTAAATAAAAAATCCAATCTGAAACGCCCGTTTTATTTCGCTTGTTATAAACGCAGGAATTAAAGTCGAATTGGATATATCATCTAGTTCTTCAATTGCTTCATCTTTTTGTGATACCGAAGCAAAATAAGTCAAATCATCTTTATATGTCTGTTCCAACATAAAGTTTCTTATTGGTTTCATTGCGAGTTCAAACGCTTCTTCTTGATCGATCTCTTCTTGAATATATGGTTCATATGCATTAACCTTAATATCGTCAATCACAGGCGTCATTACAAAAAATGTTAAAAACAGAGCAAGCCCAACCATAACTTGACTTGGCGGCATCTGCTGAAGTCCCATACCATTTTTTACCAAAGATAGTACTATGATTATTCTAGTAAATCCAGTAAGCATTATTAAAATAGATGGCAATAAAGAGAGTATTGTTAGAAGCATCACAATATCAAGAGATTCGCTCCTAGATCCAAAAAAACTGGATATAATACTCTGCTGCTGAGTTTCTTCCCCTATCTCAAATCCACTACCTTCAGTTGTTCCTGTACTTTCTGGTTCCAAAACACTACAACCAGAAATAAATAAAAAACAAAGAACAAGTAAGGCAACTATTAAAATACGCTTAAACTTTTTCATCTTCATCTTCATCCTTAGCGTAATATTTGTCAAACTTGTTTTTTTGTTTATCTATTGAGTCAAAAATAGATTTAAATTTATCATTTTGCTCCCCAAAATCGGGTTCTTTTTTTGGAGCTGATTTCCTTTTAAAATAGTCCGTAAACTTTTTCCCAATATCGACTATTGGACTTGCATCATATTCTATTGGAACTACATCCTCTTTATCAACCTCTGAAAGCATATTTATCGATTGATTAGTTACACCAAGAATAACATTTTTATCACCGATTTCCACCATAACTATCGCTTTATCCTTAGTAATATATAATTGGTCTAAAACCTTCATATATTTAGATGAAGCATATCTCTTATACTTAGAGGCAACAAATTGAGAAACAAAATAAGTAGCCATTAAGACAGCTACCATAACGACTACTATTCCAATTGTATATCCTATTCCATTTGCGTCTTGCATTATTATGCCTTTCTTAAATGTAGAAGTATATTTTGTCTTAAAGCTTATTAGACTTGCATTTTCATAACTTGATCATATGCCTCAATCATTTTGTTTCTAACTTGCATAACAAAATTCAATGTTAACTCTGATTTTTCAGCTTTAATCATAACATCATGTAGCGCACTACTCTCACCAGCTAACAATTCAGCCGTACTCAATTTACTATCAAGTTCACTTTGTTTAGCATCACCTAAAGCAAGCTCTAATACTTCACTAAAGTCTTTTCTTCCTTCTATTTTATTATTAACACCTAACTTTTCATAAGTATTACTTATACCCTCTATTGCATCAATTCGCATATTATCACCTCAATAGATCTATGTATTAATTCTATCTTCCTATTTCTAATGCTTTTACAGCCATAGCTTTAGTCGCATTGATAGCAGTAACATTAGCTTCATATGCACGCGAAGCCGATATCATATCGACCATCTCTTTTACTTGGTCAACATTAGGATATCTAACATACCCATCAGCACCTGCATCAGGATGATTAGGATCATACTCCATTCTAAAATCAGATGGATCCTCTGTTATCTCAGAAACTACCACACCTTTTCCTACGAAAGAACCCTTTGCACTTTTAACAAAAGATGAAAATGAAGATTTAAAATCAGTTGCTTCTTTCATAACAACCACACGCCTTCTATATGCTGTTCCATCAGCAGTACGTGTCGTATTGATATTAGACATATTTTGAGTGATTATATCCATTCTCTTTCTTTGTGCTGTAAGGGCTGACCCACTTATATCCATTGCATTAAAAAAACTCATTTATCTATCTCCCTTCGATAGCAGATTTGATTTTACTATATTCTGTTGATATTTTTTTAACTAATGTATTATATAAAACCGTATTCTTAGCTAGTTCAACATTTTCAAAATCAATATCTACATTGTTGCCATCCATTCTAATAGATGTAGAAGAGTCTTCAACAACTCTTGGTGACAAATTTTCTAAATCGCTAACTCCAAAACTAATATGTTTTCCCCTTGTTCTTTTCGCAACAAATGAAGATTCCTTTTCTAAAGCCTCTTTAAAAACCGATTCAAACTCTACTCTAGACGATTTAAACCCAGGTGTTTCTACATTCGCAATATTATTAGCAATAACTTCATTTCTCAAATATGATGATTGAAGTCCTTTTTCTAAGGCTTGGGTGCTTTTAAACATACCATATCTCCTTAATATTTTGCATATACGTCGCGATAAGACAATATATTAGCAACATAGCTTCGTGTTTTTTCAGACAACCTATTATACTGTGCTGGGTTATCTGGATCCGTTATATTATATGATTTAACTCTATTTGGTCCAGTATAAAATGCCGCTACTGCAAGCCTTTCATCCCCAAACCTATCAAGCATCTTCTTTACATACTTTGTACCGCCATCAACGTTTTGCTCTGGATCATATGGCTGTGTAACTCCCATGTCCCGCGCTGTTCCTGGCATAAGTTGCATAAGTCCTCTTGCATCAGACCTAGAGTGTGCTCTTTTCAAAAAGTTTGATTCCCCTCTTACAAACGCTTTAATTAAATCGGGGTCCACTTCATATTTCATTGCTTTTGTCTGTATAAGCTCATTATAAGTGTTTTCATTGTCATACGCTTTAAGTTCAGTTCCAGTATATGGTCTAAGCGAATAATCAATTTGTCCAGGAATTGGAACTTTTTCCTGTTCAACACCTAATATTTCGGCAAAATCAACTGTTTTAACCCCAAATTTCGACAATTTGCTGTTAACTCTATTTTGAATTTGCTCAATTTTATCATTATATATATTCTCTACGCGATTCACTTACTTGTCCCACTTTCATACTATATAATACCACATGTCTAATATATTTTTCAACATTAATCGTGCTTGTTCGCTAATATGACATTTATTCAAGCTGAAAATCTGATAGTTTTTAAATCACCACTAGCAACTATAAGAACATATCTACCAACATCCCACGGATATCGTCAATCATGCCCATGATGTTGATTTTATCTTTTTGTTCGCTTAAAACCTCTTGCGTTAAATCATCGAGTTTTTTATTGATATTTTTTATTATCGCAAAACTCCTGTGTCTGTTTCTCGTTCCAAAACCTTCATTTTTAGAATATTCAAAAGAATTAACAGCAGTATCATTTAACAGTTCCGTTATCAATCTTCTGTATTTTTGAAACTCTTTTATATCTGCTTTAAGCCCGATCTTTTCGCCCTGTTTAGTTATTTCATCAATTAAATTATTAACATATTGTTGATGTTTTTCTTGCGTCAATGATGTGACTTGTCCTTTAAAAGTTTTGTTAGGGTTAATCTGCCCATGCTTACCATCTAGCTCTGAATTTTTCTGAACATCTTTTGCTGCTTGATGGATGTCGGTTATTCTCATCAATTCTCCCCATATAATAATTCAATTGTTAAATTAAACAAGTTATTTTTTTTTGTCTATATAAATACCATCAGTTGACCTAGCGGTATTTCTATATAGCTGCATTCTTTTTCTATCACTATTAATCTTTTTTATTTCTTTTACCTGCTGACCGATCATTGATTTTGTTGTTTCATTGTTCTTCTTATCAATCTGCAAAACCTTATCAATAATAAACCTTAACCTTTTGTTTAACTCTTTAGATTCCATGTCAAAATTTTTAGGATCAACCGCACCTATTTTATCTATTTCTTCTAATTGGTCTATCAATACTTGTTTTTTATCAGTGATAACATTCAATTCATCAACATCATCTTTTTCAAGCATTTCACTCTGTTGTTTTGATAATTCCAAAACTTTATCAAACAACTCAATCTTTTTATTTAAAATATCTATTACTTGCATACCATAGTCACCATCATGAATTTTTCGACAATATCAACCTAACCAATATTTTCAACAAGCCTATTTTTCTTTGATACTTCAGCCCAAGATTTTCTTAGCTGTTCTAAAATATCTATTATAGGTTGAATCTTATCAATTTTTTTAGTGATGTTTATATCAACAAGCTCTAAAATCAAAAATTGATATATATCTATAAGTTCTTTTGATATTTCATAATTCAAATCAAGGCTATTCATCAGTTCAGCAACAATATCTTGTGCTTTTCTCAAGCTTATATTTGCCTTTTCGATTTTTTTATCTTCAATCGCAATCCTAGCAAGTTTTAATTGCTTAATCGCGCCATCATAAAGCATCACTATTAACTCAACAGGATTTGCTGTAAGTACATCTTGTTGCTTATACTTTTCATACGAATTTGCCTTTGTTGGTATCATAATATTCTCCTATTATTATTCTGAAGTCATGCCCATTTGTGCAAACAAAGCATTAGACTGGCTGTTCATTCTAGAAAGCGCAACTTCAAGTGCATTGAACTTAGCCCAATGTATCGACCTATTTGCTTCCATTCTATCTATCAATGTTTGCATCCTATCTTCTGAATCTTCTATCCTGTCATCTGTGCTTGCAATTTCATTATCAGTTGTACTACTAATATGACTTGCTATAATATCATCTATTCTAACAACAAGACCAGAATCTGCTCTATCAGAAGTCGAATCATCATCAGGTCTACTAACAAACAAATCTTGAACAACCGAAGGGTTATCTACAATCGCTTGAGTAAGCTTATCTTCGTCAATGATAATTTTTCCGTTTTCTTCATAGTCATATGATGTAGTAAGCCCTATATCAGCTGGCATAAGTCCTGTTGCAGCAACAGACTCATAAAAGGCACTTCTCAAACTATTTAATGTATTTCTAATAGTGTTGTTATTCTTCAACATACCACTTTTAGCTTTTTCTTCCCAGTTTTCAATCTCTGTTTCAGTCATTTCATCTTTTTGCGCATCAGTTAATGGGGTATAATCCCTATAATATTCTTCATCTATTCTTGCATTCAAATCTTCAATTAAGGTATTATAGCTTTCAATATAATCCGTTATCTTGTCAACCGTACTTTGAACATCTCTTTCAATATTAAATTCTATTGCTGTATCACTAGTTGTTTTCAACGAATAAGATATACCATCTATTGTAAAATCATTAGTTGATTTAGTAACCGAAATCCCCTCAATAACAAGCTGTGCATCAGTTCCAAACACTTCACCAGTTGCTATCCCAAAAGCAGCATCTCCTGCATCAGCAGCAAATGCGTTTCCTTTGATATTTTGAATATCAACACCTTCTGTTGAACCAGTATTTGTGGATGTAATCTTAAATCCATTTTTCAAAGTGCTATAACTCATTTTAACTCCAGCATCTGAAGCATTTACCTCGCTCATCATATCAGATACGGTAGTATCACTATCAAAAGTAAAGTCAGTTCCATTTATAGAAAAAGAAATCTCTCCAGCATCAAAAGTAAGTGCAGTGCCCGAAAATCCTAGTTCCGATAGTTTAGTAGACTTTATTGAATCCTCAGCAGTTGAAAATATTCCAATAGATTCAACCTGTGCCGCACTAGCTAGTTGAGTAATTTCATCTATTTGCATAGCTCCAGTATCGCTAGAAGATCCAGCCGATATCGAAACTGCACTTGTATTCCCACTTAAACTAACAGAAAAACTATTATACGTAGACGAAGAAACCATGCTGTTTTCAGACAATATACTGTTGTAATTATCTTTAAAACTACGCAAAGCAAGGTTAACCTCTCTAAGCTCCTCAGCTTTCCACTCTAATTCTGTTGTTTCTTGTTCTTGTTTATCAACCTTAATTTGGTCAATTTGAGTAAGGCTTTCTATTATTGCATCAGTATCAAGTCCACTTGACATCCCTGAAAATCTCAATACATCATTAGCCGAACTAGTTGAGTCTATAGCCATAACAATACCTCCTTGTATTTTTAATCGCTACCTATTCATATTATATATCGGTAAAAATCCATTTCAACCTTAGTTATTTTTTAATTTTTTAATTTTATTTATATATGTGCATAATAAATAAACTTGGACGGATTAGATGTCGTATTATTTAGCGTTGTATAATTGTATCTTTTACTACCCGCTTGCGCAATTGCAACACCAGTATTTTCATTATATCGTCCATCCATTGAAGGACAAACAACTTGAACATGACCCGAACCACCAGAGGTGTTTTTCATCGCAGTGATTGCTGGTCTTCCTTGATTTGCCAAAGCTTGCGCCTGTGGTGCGGTTACTTTATGCCAACCATAATCCTCGCCAACTTTTTCCAACCATCTAAATGTACTGTTTGCAGACAACTCAACCCCACCCTCCGTATTTGGATAATACATCGGTTCATATGTATCTGGATCAATATAATGCGGAATTTCTGCACCCATCGCTCTTGTAACATCCCAAGTAAAGATATTACAGTATGTATCGTTTGTACCTTTTTTATTCGGCATATATCTATCATTATTTTCAACATCAAACTGATTGATAACCTTTCTATAAGTCCTCGGATCACGTCTAGTATAATTGTTTGTGATACATGGATAAGAAGGTTTTGACCCTGCAACAGGTATGTCTTTCACTAAATTTGCATTTAAATCTTCACCGTATACCACGTTTTGCATTTGTGGTAATGGTATATTCATCCTATTTTTCAAAAAGCTTTGAGTATTTTCCATCGAATTTGAACCATCTCCAAGCGAAACCCCACTTAAAGCATCAGCTATTGAGTTGACTATGGAAGAATCTCCATCAACGCCCAATCCCAGCATGCTGAAAAAAAGTTGCATAACATCACTGCTACCATTTTCTCCTGACAGCAACCCAGTATATAAGCTAGACATATCCATAGAAGATCCGCCATTTAATCCACTAGCATTAAATCCAGATGACAATATATCACCAAAGCTGGTTTTTTCATCCGTGTTTAAACTACCTACTGAATTTTGCATTTTAAGTGCGCTATTATTAAAAATGTTGTTAAACGAAATATTGTTGTTCATAAAGCCTCCCCGCTTGATATCCATTCAAATCATTCTAATTGTTTCTTTTTCCAAAATCTTCATCAATTGCATTTACAAAAACCAAAATTTTAGCTACTACTTCATATAGTTCTTGAGGAATCTCATCGCCAATGCTTATTTTATGCAACAAGTTTGATAATCCCTTATCTTCTACAACTTCTACACCAGATTCTCTGGCAGTATCAATCATTCGCTCTGCCACATGACCCTCACCCAATGCCACAATATAAGGTGCTTTTTGCGACTGTTCGTCATATTTTAATGCTGCCGCTTTTTTCTTCGCTTTGTTAATCATACCTTATAATCAACTCTTCCCCTTGTTTCATTAGTTTCAGATCGCATTAACGTCTCTTCTGCATTAACTATCGTTGTTTTTTCATATAATTTTTCTACTTTTATATTTAAAAGATTAAAACCAATCTCTTTAAGTTCTTCATTTAAATTTTGTGCGTGTCTTTTTATCAAGTTCGCAGCGTTACTATTCTCTTCACTTATTTTAAGCGATATATTGTTTTTATCTACTTTTATAAGCGTTTCAATACGCCCCAAGTTCATAGTATCCAAACCTACCAAAATCGAGACATTTTGTGCATCAAGTGCCTTTCCTCGTTTCTTTCGTCTATATACAAACACTTCTGCTGTTTGCGTATTTTCCTTATTACCTATCGGGATCTGCATATATCCAAATCTGTTTATATCCGACTCAAAAGCCTTCTCGGCTAAAATTGTGTCCGATTTCGATAAATATACTTCTTTACCCTTTATATCGGAATTTTGTATCATATCCTTTAACTCATTAAGCTTTGATTCTGAACCTTCTTTAGACTCAGAAACCCTCTTTCCATCTTTACCGTCACTACCCAATTCTGTAAACAAAGACAACACTTTAGCAAGTATCTGGCTTTCATCCGAATTGGATTTGTTTAAACTTAAAAGATCAATAAATTCTTTAGAGAACATATCCGTTTTAATCGGTGTTTGTGATTGTTCTTGCTGATTTATTGCTTCGCCCAAAACATTACCTTCTACGGATCCCTCCATGCTTGGTTGTGATTGACTAGTCGAATCAACCACTTGACCCTGTTGATTCTGATTTGTTTGTGCCTCTTGCACCGTTTGTGTTACACCTTGATTATTTGTCACCTCTTGTGTCGTTTGGTTTGCACCTTGATTGTTATTCTGCAACCCCTGTGTCATTTGTGCCTGCTCAGGATTATTTTGTGTTCCAACTACGGTTTCAGTATTTACTTGTGTCGCTTGCGCGTTGTTTGTTTTAGCAGACGCTTGCTGCTGCGAGACATTATTAGGCATTTGTTGCTGCATCTTTGTCGCCATATCCACAAGCTTTATGTTACTATCCAAGCTTTCATTTTGAGAAAGCAGTTGATTTGCCATCTCAGAAAGTTTTGACCCAATAGGGCTTTCAACCATAGAGTTTATCGTATTTATATTTTCAGGACTCGGCTCAATTCCATTAAGTGCCATAAAAACAGCCACTCTAGGCGATAACCCTTCATTTTGTTGTAACATGTTCATAACATTTCTTGTCATTTCCGCATTTGGCTTTAGCCCCATATTTTCGAATATAAGCCCAACTTGCGTCTGAAGTGTAACTCCCCCACCATCTTGTAAGTTTTGACCGCCAATCTCAACGGTTCCAGCTTCAACAGAGACAAGCTGCATCATCAACTGATTCCCAATATTATCTCCAACAGTTAAACTTATGCTATCTCCAAGTGTTAAAAGAGTGTCCGACATTGCTCTTGCTACCATTCGAGTCCGATCAGGTCTTTGCATGGTAATTATATCGCCATTTTTCTCAACTACTTGTGCCAAAATGGTTTCACCCTTATTCAGTTTTGGCATACTACTACGGTTAGTATCATTTTTTACAGAATTATCAACAATGTTGACAGGCACTACCTTCATATTACCCTCCAAAACTAAAAGATATTACATCATCCTTTTGCACCAAGTCTTCAATTTTTGGAACACAAAAAAATATTGTTATTAAACAATTTATTAAGATTTTTATTAACCCATAAAAAAACTAGCATTGTGCTTTAAACACTCTACTCTGAAGGCTTCTCAGCAACCAATATATTGTCTATATCAATCAGCATTATCACCCTTTCATCAACCTTACCCATACCAAATAGGCTGTTTTGGTCAATGCTTGCCCCATATTCTGGTGGAGGCTCAATATCATCGTCGGAAATGTTAATAACTTCATCCACTTCATCAACAATAAAGCCAACTGTTCTTATTCCATTTTCACCAGCTAGCTCTACTACAATAATAGATGTTCGTTCGCTATATTCTCGCTCGTCTAAATTAAATTTTATCCTTAAATCTATAACAGAAATTATTTTACCACGGAGATTTAAAATACCCTTTATATATCTAGGCATTCTTGGAACTCTAGTAATATCTATCATGCTAATAATTTCTTTAACCTTTAATATAGGTATAGCATAATTTTCTTTACACAATTTAAACGTCAAAT
>JMSV01000008.1_pt1 | contig 83172 bp, 73 predicted proteins | sample 179021 | NCBI WGS metagenome assembly JMSV01 (sample SAMN02769581, study PRJNA246767) | bioreactor metagenome | isolation source: Culture-2 Bioreactor Bmz derived from microbial biomass from the upper 2 cm... | place: Germany: Bremen | collected day 87 after inoculation | reverse complement strand
TTATATTCCTCAGTAGCTCAGCGGTAGAGCATTCGGCTGTTAACCGAAGGGTCGTTGGTTCAAACCCAACCTGGGGAGCCAAAAAGCTTTCAATATCTAACTTAGGATTGTAAGCTTTTTTTATGCCAAAACATCGAGAAATTGATTTAATAATATATGTAGCAAAAAACAAGTTAATAAATTTTCCGGTGGCGATAGCTAAGGGGATCCACCTGTTCTCATACCGAACACAGAAGTTAAGCCCTTATACGCCGAAAGTACTTGGTTGGTAACGACCTGGGAGGCTAGGTAGTCGCCGGATTCAATTTTATATATTAAAAGTCCTTTTGATTATTTTAAAGGGACTTTTTTTTATGTTCTAATAGTCTAATTGAAGAAATAAAACAAATTTGCTATAATAAATAAACAGTTCATAAAATCTATATAAAGTGAGATAAATAATTGTTTTTTGCAGATATAAAATTTCAAAACTATGGAATGTTATTAAGTGATTTAATCGTTTCTTTTGCATGTCTATTTTGTTATATAAACATTTCTAAATGTACAGAAAAGATTGAAAGTAATCAATTAAGCAAATATTGGAATCTTTTTTTTGTATTCGAGTCAATTTCATTTCTTTTTGGAGGTATATCTCACAGTTTAATATCTAATTATGCAGGAGTTTTAGGCTTGATTTCTTGGTATATGGCTATTTATGGAATATTATGTTTTGCATTAGGCATATTATTTGAATCTTATCCATCAATCAAAGGATATTATATTGTATTACAACATGTAATTACGATTATTTGCTGTATGATAACGACAATATTAAATGATTTTTCAATTATTATTATATATTGTTTTTTATATTTATTTATCGTAATTGTAATCAATAATCAAAATAAGATCATATCATTTAAAAAAGAGAGCTCTAGAGGTATCTTAATAGGGACATTTCTCTATATATTATCGTGTATATTTTTCATATTTGATATTGAGTTTTTATCGCTTAATGCAGGGATAATCGCACATATAATTATTGCTATTGGTGTTGTGTATTTTGGCAGTGGATGTAAGAATACGATTATAAACTGTTATAAAGAGGGGTTAGAAACCCAGTTAGAGTATAGACAAATTAAACATTTTTAGAAAACATATAAAAACGAGGTAACTACTCTATAAGCAATTACCTCGTATAATTAGTATAAATATTCGGTTTAACAGTCAAATACAAATGCTGTGTTTTTATCAACTTTCTTAGAAAGCTCTTTTCTTGCATCATCATATCCATCTCTGCCCATTAGTGCAAATGTTGCTATTTTCCCAGCTTCTACACCTGGTTGGTCAAATGCATCAATCTTTAAGTATTCGCCAGCAGCAGCAGTTGCAACTTCATAGAATGAAAGAAGCATTCCAAAAGTATACTCATCCATTTTATCAAGTGTAATCATCATGTTCATTTTACCGTGGCTTGTTACAGCGTATTCAGTAGCATCTAATTCTGCTAAAATCAATTTATTCAAGCTTTGACCTTGTAGGTAATTTGCATCATGCAAATCGATTGGAGCTTGTGGAATCTCAAACTTAGTCGCAGTATTGGCAACTTTAATGAAAGTAATTATTTTATCAAACGGACCTTCATTATATAGTTGAACTTGTGAGTGTTGATCAGTAACACCAACGGCTCTAACTGGAGTTTGACCATAGTTTACTGTATTTCCATCGTTATCGACTTGCTTTCCAAGTGATTCTGCCCAAAGTTGTGCATACCATTCTGCTGTAAACAATAGTCCATCGGCATATGGCATTACAACTGAAATATTAACGCCTTTTTTCATTGCCGCAACATACATTGCTGCATACATGAAAGCAACGTTAGTAGACAGATCAGAACTTCTAGACATTGTATCCATATCACCAGCACCTTTTAGAAGCTGTTTGATGTCGATATTAAGCACTGCACATGATAAAAGTCCAACTGGTGAGAATACTGAAAATCTTCCGCCAACACCATCAGGAACAATAAATGTTTTGAATGAGTTTTCGTCAGCAATTCTCTTCATATTGCCTTTTTCTTTATCAGTTGTGATAACAATGTTATCCTTATAATCGTCGCCTAGCTCTTTTTTCAATCTATCAAGAACGATAGCGAATTGAGAAACTGTTTCAACAGTATTACCAGATTTAGAAATTACATGGAAAGCAGTTTTCTTGACATCGATAATATCAAAGATAGCATTCATTTTATCAGGGTCAACGTTGTCTACAACATAGAACTTAGGGCAATCTCTTTTTTCAGCTGATAATTCATTATGATGCAAGTGTTTTAATGCTGTAAAAAGTGCTTTTGAGCCCAAAGATGAGCCACCAATACCGAACACAACGAAAGCATCAAAGTTATCTTTAATGAAATTGCCAGTTGTTTCGATGTCTTTGATAATTTCTTCTTGGTTGAATGGTAATTCTCTCCAAAAAGTGCTTGGACGTTTTTCTTCTAAAGCCTTATAAACAGCCTCAGTGTCTTTTGTTACATTAGCGATTTCTTCATTAGTAAGTCCGTGCTCGCCAATGCTTGAGCTAAGCATGTTGTTAAAGTCAATTTGTAATTTTTTCATAATTTACCTTCCTAGATATATATAAATTTATTTGATCGCGTATTTAATAAAACCTTTTCTTGTTCCTGAAGGATTGCATGTTAAAAGTCCAACATGTTCGATGCCTTGAGAATATAGGTTTATTGCATCTGTACTACATGTTTGAGGTTCGATACAAAAAAACGGTTTATCTTGAGGAGTATATACTACATAGTGCTTGAACTCTTCGGAGCAAGATATTTCCATTTTAAAGTCTTTATCCTGATAGTCAATTTCTGACACAGGGTTATTATTCAAGTTTGTATATACTGTATCTAAATTTAAGTTACCAACACTTTTAAGTGAAAGAATATCAAATTCAGTATCTGACGCTTTTAACAGATTTCCCGTTGGAAGTACATTGCCTGTCATTCCAAAACCATCTGGAACTTTATTAAAAAACTCTGGATCAACATCGTTTTTAAGTTCATAATGATATTCGCATGGAACTTTGATTTTTGTGTAATGATCCCCGCTTAGTTTGTTGAAGTATGGATGAAAAGCGATACCGTATGGCATCTCTTCGTCTGATAAGTTTTCTAAAAGATATTCAATTTTTAGTCCGTCTGATTTAAGCACATAGTTTATCCATAGCTTAAAGCAATAAGGATATCCCTTAAAAATTGGATGCGACTCGTCAACGCTAATAAATGTCTTTAATGTAATTGAATCGTTATCGATTTTTGGTGCTAGATATTCAAAACTTGTTTCATCATAAACTAATGAATGAAGCTGAATAGGAATACCGTTTTTCTTTTGTAGATGTGTTTTGCCTTTCCATGTCCACATTGCATCTTTGATACGGTTAGGGAAGGGGAAAAGGATAGGGTTTCCACAAGCAAATGATGCTAGTGGAGTTGATTTATCATAGTAAATAAGTTCATCTTCATTATAGATATAAGAAAATAAATTGTTGCCATTTTCTACACTTACCTTTATACTCAATGATTTTTCTTCTGATTTATAACCTAATTCAATGTAGTTTGCGCTATTATCAGCAATATCTATTTTGCCTTCATTAGAATAAAAATTACTCAAATTAAATCTCCTAAAATTAGTATTGTGTTTTTTTCTCATACTAAACTATTATACATTGTTAGCGGTAAATAATTCAAGATTTTATCACTTAAAAAGAGAATTTTTAATAAATTTGCGTTGAAATTTTATGGTTTGTTTTTATATTATGAATCATTGAACTCTGTGTTTTAATAAAGTTATGATATTGTAATCGGATTATATTTATACTTTGAAAAAAACAGGTATAAAGTTTAAAAATTGCGCGGATTCATAGGATCCTTTAACTGCTTTTGAGGTTTGTTCTTTCTTATGGTTAATCTTTTTATATATCTAATAATCAATATATATAGGAAACAGATTATTGATGCATATAAAAAGAAGTTATAAATTACTGTATTATACTTGTTTATTATAAGATCTGAAAAGACAAGCATTATTGTAGTGATAATCGTTCCTGTAAGAAAAAAGTTAAATGTTGATGAAATCATTTTATTTATCGAAAGCATTATTAGAAAATACATCAGCCAAGTTGAGCCCAATAGAATTTTACCTCTATCAAAAGCAAAGACAACTCCTGCAAATGGTAGATTTAAAAACACCCAAAAAAGACATAAAGAAACAAATACAAGGTTAAAGATTGTTCTAATAAACTTATCCAAAAACGCATCAGAATAAGCGGTGGTTTTTTTTCTCGTCCACTTGCTCGTAGCCTCATCATATAACCATCTAGATTTTTTATTGGCACTCTTATATGTAAAGTAGTATTTGCGCAATAATATTCTCCCATAAATTCGTTAAAAATATTATATCACAATTGGGTAATATAGGGAATTTATTTGAACTTTTTAGCTAAAAGGGAATTAAAAAAGCACTGTTTACTCAGTCTAGTATACAGTGCTATGTGTTTTTTTGTTTATATTAAAGATTGATTCTTTTTAAAACTTGTTTTGCTAAAAGTGCTGCAAAGAATGCTTTTAGTAAATCGAATGGAACAAAGATTAAGCAATAGTTTATAAGTATATATTTTAGTGAAATCTCTTTTGCAAGATAGAACTTTAAAACCACAAACATATATGGCATTGCTATTACATACATGATTAAGATACCAACAGTGCCAGCCAACATATAAAGAGCCAATTTGTTTTTAATCTTAATGTGTTTTACGATTAGAGCGATAACCAAAGCTGCTACCATAAACCCGAGTAAGATTCCAAATGATGGGTTAAATACATAGCCAAGTCCGCCACCTGATGCGAAAACTGGAAGCCCAGCAAGTCCGATTAGGATATATAATGCTTGAGATGCAAAAGCATATACTGGTGGAAGCATAAGTCCAGCTAATATTACGAAGAATACTTGCATTGTGATTGGGAACGGTAAGAATGGAACTGGAATCTTTAAGATAAATCCGCTTATACAAGTAAGTGCAGCAAATAGAGCTGTGTAAATCATATATTTCAATCGTTGGTTAGTATTTGTATTCATATTTCTATTGTTACCTTTCTATTGTAAACTATATTTAAAAACTTAATTGACAATAAGATATAACAAATGAATGTGTTTGTCAACTGAAAGTTTTAACGAAGTTGACAATAGAATGAAAACAAACTAAAAACACTTGGTGTTAAATTTGACATTTGCATATATTGGTATAAAATATATAAGATATAAAGAAAAATCACATGAAAATAATATGGATTAACAAAATAGCTATAAAGTAATAGTGTTTATTAAGAATATCAAGATTGATTGGTAAAAAAACTGGAGGAATAATGTTAGAGTTTAGCAGATTAGGGTTAGAGCACAAGGAAAAGTTTAATAAAGTAGTTAAAAAACACAATTATCACAATTCTGAAAGCTCATTTATTAGCCTTTTTTTATGGAGTGAAAGTGAAAAAATTGAAATAGCATTTGGCGAGCATGCGATATTTTTAAGGTTTATGTCAGAAGAAGATAAACTTCTTTATTTCTCGCCTTTTTTATATGATATGAAAGAAGGAATTAAGCCTGCAATAATGGAGATTAGAAAATTTCTTCACAAGGAAAATGAAAGATTTTGCGTTACTGGTCTGATTAGGGAATATAGGGATATGATTGAGCATGAGTTTGATGATTTTCTGTTTACGGATAACAGAGATAATTATGACTATGTTTTTTTAAGCGAGACTTTAATAAACCTTAGTGGTAAAAAGCTCAGCGCTAAAAGAAATCATATCAATTATTTTTTAAACAATTATGAATATGAATACAAAAGATACGACGTTAGTATGAAACAAGATTGTTTGGATCTTATGCATGAGTGGTATGATGATAGAGAAGGCAGGATGCTTATGAATGAACGTATTATATTGGATGAAATATTGAATACGTATGAGCAGCTTGGACTTGTTGGGGCTTGTATATATGTTGAAGGTAAGATGCAAGCAATTACCTTTGGTGAGGCTTTAACTAGCGAAACTGCACTTATACACATTGAAAAAGCTAATCCAGATATTAGAGGATTATATCCATTTATAAATCAGCAGTTTGTAAAAAATGAATGGTCTAATTTTAAATATATTAACCGTGAAGAAGATTTGGGAATTGAGGGTCTTAGAAAAGCTAAATTGTCGTATTATCCAGAATTTCTGGTAGAAAAATTCACATGCTCTTTGGATGGAAAGTGTTATGGATATTAGAAAACTTGAAACAAAGGATTTAATACAAGCAAAAAAACTATGGAAGCAAGCATTTGGTGATAGTGATAAATATATCGAACATAACTTTGCTGTCAATTTGAATCTTGATAATTCACTTGCTACTTTTGTGGATGGAAAGTTAGCATGCATGCTTTTTATGTTGCCAAAGCTTATAAAAATTGGACAGACTGAGATTGCTACTTACTTTATTGCTGGTGTCAGTACGGATAATGATTATAGATATCAAGGTCATGCAAAAAGATTGATGGAGCATGCACATGGATTTATTAAAGCAAATAAAATGCCATTTGTATTTTTGTATCCATTTAACCATGATTTTTATAGAAAACTCGGATATGAAACTGTTAATATGATGAATAAAATCGAGTTTGATATTAATGCTTTGGAATTTAGCAATAATGAATATTATTTTGATATTATAAAAATAAATAGTGAAAAAAACATAAGTAGGCTTTTGGATATATATAATGAATATTCAAAGAAGTTTGATGGGTATTTTTATAGAAAAACTTCGGATTTTGATAAAATAGTTGATACGGTGCTTTTAGAAGACGGCAATATTTTGATTATCAGCAAACAAAATAGAGATGTTGGATATATTATATATTATCTAGATGGAGATAGAATTGAATGTGTAGAAAGCGTTTTTTTGGATGGTAAAAGTGCAAATATAACTAAAGATTATTTATCGCAGCAGCATAATGGTTTTTTCTATGCGGATTGTGATTATGATATATCTGATGCGAAATTAATAGAATATGCTATGGTGAAAAACATTGATAAAGATGTTTGCTTTGATTTAAGCCAAAAAATATTGATTTTAGAGCAGTACTAAAAAAGCCCAAATTGAATAAATAGTAACTCTTTTAGAAAAGATAAAATAGAAATATTTTTCTTGGAGGGTACATTATGAAAGCAGTTATTATGGCAGGTGGAGAAGGGACTAGACTTAGACCACTTACTTGCTCAATTCCAAAACCTATGGTTTCTTTTTTTTCCAAACCTTTAGTGGAGTATCAAATTGATTTGCTAAGCAAGCAAGGCATAAATGATTTTAAGTTTACGCTTATGTATAAGCCTAATGTTATCAAAGATTATTTTGGTGATGGGCAGGATTTTAATGCAAAATTTGAATACTATATTGAGGATAGCCCACTTGGTACAGCCGGAAGTGTTAAGAATGCTTGCTCGGGAGTGGATGAAACTTTTATAGTTATTAGTGGAGATTGTTTAACTGATATCGATATCAGAAAAGCGATTGAGTTTCATAAATCAAAAAAAGCAAAAGCTACTATTGTGCTTAAAAAAAGTAAAAAACCGATGGATTTTGGAATTGTTCTTTATGATGAAGAAAAGTCAATAACTAGGTTTTTAGAAAAGCCTGATCTTAAAGAGTTGTTTAGTGATACGGTCAATACGGGGATATACATATTTGAGCCTGAAGTATTGGACTTAATCGAAGATGGAAAGAATTGTGATTTTGCAAAAGATGTTTTTCCAAAAATGCTTGATCAAAAATTATTGATATCAGGATATATAATGGATGAATACTGGTGTGATCTTGGAAATATCGATAGTTATATCAAGGCGCATGAAGATGTGCTCAGCGGAATTTGTAAGGTTAATATTCCAGGTAAAAACATCAACGGTATTCATGCAATGCAGGGTGCGGTTGTTAGCAATTCTGCACTTATTGAAGCACCTGTATTTTTGGGGAAAGATTGCAATATCAAAAATGGTGTAAAACTTGGAAAGTATAGCGTTATTGAAGATAATGTCATTGTTGATGAAAACGCTAGTATTAAAAAAGGTATCGTTTTAAAGAATGCATATATTGGAAAAGCCAGTAAAGTAAGCAGTGCTATAATTTGTGAATCTGCTAAGATAGAAAGTAAAAACTATGTTTTAGAATCGGCAGTTGTTGGAGCAAGAAGTATTCTTTGTGGAGAAAATCAAGTCAATCCAAAGGTTAAGATTTGGCCAGAAAAGTGGATTGAAAAGAATGTTAATGTCAGTGAAAATATTGTTTGGGGATATGGAAAGAGAAGTTCGATATTTACCAACAAAGGGATTGTTGGCGACTTAAAGAGTGATTTTGATGAAAAAACCGTGTGTAATTTGGCTCTGGCTTTTGCTGATAAGTTTAAAGGTGAGGGTGATTTGCTGTGTGGAAGTGATGATAGTGATGTTTCAAAATGCTATCTTGATATATTTATAAAAACTTTAATGCTTAATGGTCAAAAGGTTGTTAGAGCTGATAGTTGTATTTTGCCTGTACTTCGATATGGAGTTAGTGTTATGGATGTTTGTGGAGGCATATATTTTAGAAGCATAAAGGATAAAAAGATAAAGATTGAAATCTTAGAGCGTGATGGACTTGTAATGGACAGGCAAAAAATAAAAGGAATTGAACGTAAGTTTACAATTTCAGAATATGGCGTTTTTGATGAAGATCATATCGAAAAGGTTGAGGATGTAAATAGCTTGCGTCAGATTTATGTTGCAGATATAAAAAAGAGTATTAATCGTGAAAGTATAAATAGCAAACATGTTTTTGGGATAGCAAAGGCAAATAGTGATGTGGATGAGCTTATTATATCGATAATAGAAGATATGGGCATTGATTTTAGGTATTTACCTAGTATAACTTCATATGATATAAAAAATGAGCTTGACAGATTTGGATTAAAATATATAATTAGAAATTCATGTAACAGTGATTTTTTTGAAGTGCACCTTGATGATAAGGTTATTAAGACCAGTGATAATTATTTGATGATGTTATATCTTTTATTTATAAAGAGCGAAAGTCCTAGTAATATTTATATTACACCGTTAATGCCTGATGGGATTTTAGATATAGCAAAGGATAACGGAGTGAAATATCACACATGCAGATATGAGCAGATTTTTTCTATGTCGGGCGATGTTTTTTCTAGATTATATAATGATCCGATATATTTTCAAGTAAAGCTTATTGGGTACTTATCTGGCCTTGATGATATAAAAAATGAGTTTTTTGATCTTATACCAATTCAATATGTTAAAGAAAAATATATGAATTGTGAATGGAAAGACGTTGGAATGGTAATAAATGAAATAAACAATAAAGATTATATAAAGGAAGCGATTGAAGGTATTAAAATTTATCACGACAATGGATGGGGGATTGTGTACCCAGCAGATGATGCTTCTAAAATCATTATAAGAGCACAAGGTCAATCAGAGGAATATGCAAAAGAGATATGTGACTTGCATTTTAAAGAGGTCAAAGAGATATTAAAAAGTAATAAGTATCAATAAAACTTGATATAGTTACGCGTTTGATTTATTATATAAAAGATAGATTATGGTAATGCGTGCAAATTAGATTTTAAAATGGTGTTTGTTTTAATATAAATATGATAAAGAGTATTATTAGTATTAAAATGCATATCGAGTTTATTATAGTAAAAATTAAATGAATAGTGATTTTACGTTTAATCATCAAATGATGGAATTGTTTATCATGTCATTGGATATTTTTTTAAAATATTCCTCGTGGTCAGATGACATATAATCAAAAACAAAAAGAGAATGGATATATTTTATATCAATGATCAGTTGGTGATTTTTGACTAAAACGCTAATTAACGAAAAGGGGAAAATAATTGAATAAGAAAAAACAAGACTTGCGAATCATACCACTAGGTGGAGTGGGTGAAATAGGCAAGAATATGACGGTCATCGAATATGGTGATGAAATGGTGCTAATAGATTGTGGACTGATTTTTCCAAGAGATGAAATGCTTGGAGTGGATTATGTACTGCCAGATGTTACGTATGTAGAAAAAAATGTAGATAAATTAAAAGGTGTTGTAATAACTCATGGTCATGAAGACCATATTGGATCAGTACCGTATTTTATGCCAAAGTTTCAGGTGCCTTTTTATGCACCAAAGTTTGCTAATGCACTTATAAGAACAAAGCTAGAAGAGCATGGACTTAATGATAATCTTTTAAATGATGTTAAAGCTGGTGATAAATTTAAAGTAGGAATCTTTACTTTTGAAGCTATCAAAGTAAGTCATAGTATAGAAGATGCGCTTGGGTATGCTATTCATACACCACAAGGTGTTATTGTACACACAGGTGATTTTAAGATTGACTTTACACCGACAGATGGTAAGGTTATTGATTTAGCTAAGTTTGCATCACTTGGTGAAAAAGGTGTACTAGCGCTTATGGCTGATAGTACAAATGCACAAACATCTGGTTATACGATGTCTGAGAGCATTGTTGGTGAATCTTTTGAAAATCACTTCAAAAAAGCAAATGGCAGAATTATTATTGCAACTTTTGCATCTAACGTTTACAGACTTCAACAGGTTGTTGATGCGGCTAAAAGGTTTAATAGAAAAATCTGTTTTACTGGCAGAAGTATGCTTAGAGTTACTGAGATTGCAAAAGATATGGGTCTTTTAAATATTGATGAAAAGATGATCGTTGAAATAAATGAGTTTAAGAATTATCCAGAAAAGAAAATTGTTTTGGTTACAACAGGTAGTCAAGGCGAAACTATGGCTGGACTTACACGTATGGCAAATGGAGAACATGCGAGAATTAAAATCACAGATAGCGATACTGTTATTATCTCAGCTACACCTATTCCAGGTAATGAGCGTGGGGTTGCGGATGTTATAAACATGCTACATAAGCGTGGTGCACATGTTATCAACGAAGGTAATGCTGATGTACACGTATCTGGACATGCATGTCAAGAAGAGTTGAAAATTATTCACTCGCTTGTTAAACCAAAATACTTCATACCTGTTCATGGTGAATATAAGCATTTATATAAGCATGCTGAGTTGGCTGAAGACTTGGGATTAAAAAGAAAAAATATATTTGTACCAGAGATCGGTGTTCCGATTGAGCTTAATCGTTCAAAGGGACAATTGGGTAAAAAAGTTCCTTCTGGAAGAATTTTAATCGATGGACTTGGTATTGGTGATGTTGGAAATATTGTTTTAAAAGATAGAAAGCTTCTATCACAAGATGGATTGTTTGTTGCTGTTGTAACAATAGACAAACAGACATGCTCATTGGTTTCTGGACCAGAGATTATCTCAAGAGGATTTGTATATGTAAAAGAATCTGAAGAGCTTATGAAAGGTGCAAAACAGGTTGTAATAGATGTTGTTGCTGATTGTGAAGCAAAGAAAATATCCGAATGGTCAGTTTTAAAACCAAGAGTAAAACGCGAGCTAAGAAATTATTTATACAATAAAACACAGAGAAGTCCTATGATTTTGCCTGTAATTATTGAAATTTAGATATAGTTGCATCATGGGGGAAATATGAAAATATATGATAAGGCAAATGAGCTAGCTAAGATGATAAAATCTAGTGGCGAGTTTATTGAGTATAAAAATTTAAAAGATATTGTTTACAGCGATGAAAAAGACAAAGGTTTGATTAAAGAATACAAAAACATGCAGCTTAAAGCGCAATCATGTTATATGACTGGAGAAAATCCAGATCCAATGATTATGGATCGTTTGCAAAAGCTAGGTGAGGTTTTGCAATTTAACGAGGATATATCTAAGTTTTTGATTGCTGAATATAATTTTAATACACTTATCGGTGATGTCTATAAGATAATCGGTGAGGCTTGTGAGATTGATTTAGACATGTTTAAGGAGTAATGATATATGGATAATGATTTTGAAAGCACACGTTTTGATGGTGAGCTTAATAATCAAAGCCCAGATGATGGAAAGACTAAACATATTGACAGTGCTGATGTTAGCAAAAAGCATAGCAAACGTCCAAAGCATGAGGATAAAGAGTTTAGAGCATCGCCACTGATAGGAACGCTAAGATCGATTATGATAACTATTATCGGTGCAATTATTGCGACTATTATTGTTTTGGTTACTTTCTTTTCATTAAAGCACAATTACTATGATCCAGTTGATAAAGAAAACTTGACTAGTGTTCGTGTTGAGGTTCCAATGGGATCATCACTTTCTCGTATCGCTGATATTTTGTATGAAAAAGAAATTATCAGAAATACTGGAGTTTTTAAGATTTATGTTGATTTTAATGATATGGCCTCTAAACTAAAGGCTGGAACATATGATTTTTCTCGTGCTATGTCGATGGATGATATTGTTAATCTATTGGGAACAGGCACGAGTAATGTTGAAGTTATGAACTTTGTTGCTACTGAGGGCATGAGCATAAATGATATTGGCGATATGTTTGTAGAGCAAGGTGTTTTGGATGATAAAGTTAGATTTTTAGAGATATGTACTAATGGTATTGGCATTGAGATGCCAAACTTCACTGTAACATCTGATAACGGTGAAGAGTCAATTATGGGTGAAGAAAAAGAGGGAACTAGATATATCTTAGAAGGATATTTATTCCCTGATACATATGAGATATTTGTAAACTCTGCACCCGAAACAATAGTGAACAAAATGCTGTCTAGGTTTGAGCAGATTTATACTGATGATTATGTCGAGCGAACAAAAGAACTCAATATGACAATCGGTGATATTATGACACTTGCTTCGATTATTGAAAGAGAGGGAAAACCTCAGGATTTCAAAAAGATATCAGCAGTTTTTCACAATCGTTTAGTTGAGGATGATAAGCTTATGTCTTGTGCAACCGTTCAGTATGTTATTGGAGTTAAAAAGTATCAGTTTACGAGGTCGGAGCTTGATACTGTTTCACCATATAATACTTACATGGTCAATGGTTTGCCGATTGCACCGATATCCAACCCTGGAAAGGCGGCTATTGAAGCGGCACTTTATCCTGATGAAGAGTATATTGAAAAAGGTTATTATTTCTTCTGTTCTAAGGATCCAGAGAGTGGAGAGCTTGCTTTTGCAAGAACATATGAGGAGCATGAGGAAAATGTTGCAATGTATGAACAACTATGGGAAGCATACGATAGAGGTTTGAATTAATTTTGGTTTAGGGGAGAAAATATTTTGGGGTTTGATTTAGAGCTATTATCTCCAGCAGGTAATATGGAGTGCTTAAAAACAGCATTCTATTTTGGCGCAGATGCAGTTTATTTATCTGGAAAAGCTTATGGGCTTCGTGCTTTTGCTGATAATTTTACAATAGAGGATTTAGAAAAAGCAGTTAGTCATGCTAAAAGTTTGGATAAAAAAGTTTATTTAACATGCAATAGTGTTTTTCATAATGATGATTTTGGCGAGTTTGATGAGTATTTAAGAAATGTCGATAAAGTTGGCGTTGATGCACTTATAATATCCGATGCTGGGGTACTTATGAATGCAAAAGAGGTTTTGCCTGATATGCCGATTCATCTTAGCACACAAGCCAATGCTACCAATTATAAAACGGTTAAGTTTTGGCAGAAAATTGGTGTTGAGCGTGTTGTTATGGCTAGAGAATGCTCGCTGGACGAAATTAAGAGGATCAGGGATGAAGTGCCAGATATGGAGCTTGAGGCTTTTGTTCATGGTGCTATGTGTATTTCATATTCTGGTAGATGTTTGTTTTCAAACTTTACTACGGGCAGGGGTGGAAATCAAGGTGCTTGTGCCCAACCATGTAGATGGGAATATCAGATAGTCGAGCCAGATAAGGGTGATCATTTCCCTGTATATGCGGATGAGAGAGGGACTTATCTTTTTAACTCAAAAGACTTGATGATGATTGAGCATATTGATAAACTTATCGATGCTGGAATCACATCCTTTAAGATTGAAGGTCGAATGAAGTCAGCGTATTATGTGGGTAGTGTTATTAAACCATACCGTAGAGAGCTTGATAAATATATGGCTAATCCTGATGGATATGAATTTGATCCACAAGTTTTGGACGAAGTGCTTAGAACAGGTACAAGACCGTTTACTACTGGGTTTTTCTTGGGTAATCCAAAAGAGCAGGCACAAGATACTGTTAAAGATGAAAAGCTTGAGGCAAGCACATTTATTGCAAAAGTTATTGAGGATTCAAAGGATGGAGTTGTCAGAATAGAACAGCGAAACAAGTTTGTTTTAGGTGAGACTTTAGAGATATTGAGTCCTAATCATGAAAATGCTAGGTTTGAAGTCACTAGCATTGAAAATGGCAAGGGTGAAAAACAGGAAGCTGCACCACATCCACAACAAGTATTATGGATTGAGTGCCCTTATGATTTGAAAATAAATGATATGATTAGAAGAGTTTAGAAAAATATTAAATAATGTTATTATCAGCGACTTACATGCTATGTAGGTTGCTTTTTTAATATATAACTACTATAAAATTTATGATGCATTTAGCGTTTAGTTATGATAAAATCGACAATGGTTGCGATACAAGTCGCATAAAAAAATGAATATTAAATACAATTTTTATAGAGAGCTTGAAGGGTGTAGGTTTGGATAAGTTAGAAAAAAGAGTAAAGTTAGCGGATTTGTCGCTGGTGTTTGTTGCATTGTTATGGGGGATGGGATTTGTTGCTGTGGATTATGCCATGGATGCGAAATTGTCTATTCCGCTTATATTGGGGTTTAGATTTGCATTAGGTGCGGTTGTAGTCATGCTATTTAGTGTAAAGAAAATCATAAGCATAAATAAAAAAGAGTTTCTTGCTGGGGTTGGTGCAGGGTTTTTATTATTCTTTAGTTTTTTTGCACAAGTGCTTGGTCAATCAAAAACATCTGTATCAAATTCTGCTTTTATCACAGCGATTTATGTTGTGCTTGTACCTTTCTTGATTTGGGCGGTTACAAAAAAAGCTCCAAAGTTAAAGATGTTCTTTCTTGTATTTGTAACATTAATAGGCGTTGTATTTTTAACATATACTAAAGGTGCGAGCTTATTTTCTTTTTCAGTTGGAGATATATACTTACTGCTTTGTGCACTTGGGTTTGCGGCGCACATTGTATATTTAGGAGTTAAGACCAAAGGATTGGATCCGATTAAAACAACGTTTTTACAGCTTGCTACTGCTGGAGTTTTGGGTTTTATATTCTTTTTTATGTCTGGAGATACGAGTTTATCTGGGGTTGAGTGGAGTATTGGTTTGCCTGCAATTGTGTATCTTGGGGTAATGAGTACAGCTATATGCTATTTTTTACAGACTTGGGCTCAAACGATCACTACTCCATCAAAAGCAGCGATTATTATGTCGTCCGAAAGTCTGTTTGGATCTTTGTTTTCGATAATATTGGGGATGGAGCTGTTTAGAATCAATATAGTAATAGGTGGTTTTTTGATAATGGCGAGTGTTGTTTTATCAGAGATTGATTTTAAAAAATCCTAGCAATTAAAAAAATAATGTTATAGTAGTCATGATAAGCTTTTATATCACATATACTCTAAGTGTAACCAATTTAGCTGCTTGGAGGATACGATATGGAAGCTTTTAATATTTATACGGATATATCTGATAGAACAAACGGAGATATATATATCGGCGTGGTTGGACCTGTTAGAACAGGAAAATCGACTTTTATTAAAAATTTTATGGACTTGATGGTATTACCTAATATTGAAGATAGCCATGATAAAGAAAGAGTTGTTGATGAACTTCCACAGAGTGCTGCTGGTAAAACTATTATGACAACTCAGCCCAAATTTGTGCCTAATGAGGCCGTAGAGGTTTTTGTCAATAGTCGAGCTAGGGCGAATGTGCGAATGGTTGATTCTGTTGGATATATGGTCGAAGGTGCAATGGGACATATGGAAGAAGGTCAGCCGAGGATGGTGAGAACTCCTTGGTATGATTATGATATTCCATTTAAGCAAGCTGCTGATCTTGGAACTCAAAAAGTTATCGAAGATCACTCTACCATTGGGATAATAATGACGACTGATGGATCAATCACAGAATTGCCTCGTGGTTCTTATATTGAGGCGGAAAACAAAGCGATTGAAGAGCTGAAAAAGCTAGGTAAGCCGTTTGTTGTTGTTTTAAATTCAATGTCGCCCAAAAGTGAAGATACGATAAAACTGAAGGAAGCTATTGAAGCAAAGCATGGCGTAACTGTTATTGCATTTGATATTATGAGATTATCAGAGGTCGATATAAAGTCGCTATTAAAAAGTGTTCTTTACGAATTTCCTATTAAAGAAATTGTTATGGATACGCCACAGTGGTGTAGTGCACTTTCAAAAAATCATTGGTTTTTAAAACAGCTTATTGATAGTGTACAGCATGGAGTCATGGAGATCGAAAAGGTTTCTGATTATAAAAAACTTATTGTTGCTTTTGATGAAATGCAATATGTAGATGATGTCGATGTTAAGGAATTGATGCTGGGTGAAGGCAAGGTTGTTTTATCCATGGACATCGACGAAACGCTCTTTTATAAAATCATTGGTGAAGAGTGTGGTTATGAAATTAAGGATGATTATCATCTTATTTCTATAATAAAAGATTTAGTCAAAGCGAAAAAAGGTTACGATAGGATTGAAACGGCAATGGAGGCGGTTGATAGAGTTGGATATGGGGTTGTTCCACCTTCGATGGATGAGCTTATATTAGATGATCCTGAGATTGTAAAACAAGGCTCAAAATTTGGCGTTAAACTTAAAGCCAAAGCCGCTTCACTACATATGATTAAGGTGGATATTCAAACCGAAGTTTCACCAATGGTTGGAACGCAACAGCAAAGTGAAGATTTGGTTGAGTATTTACTTTCGGAGTATGAAACAGACCCAACGATGATATGGTCAACTAATATCTTTGGAAAATCACTACATGAACTTGTAAGAGATGGGTTGGCAAGCAAACTTACCAATATGCCAGAAGATGCTAGATATAAGATGCAAGAGACGTTGCAGCGGATTATCAATGAGGGCAATGGCGGGTTGATCTGTATATTGCTATAATATTATATAAAAACAGGGTAAAAAAAGAGAGTGGTTTAGATATTTGTCCACTCTCTTATATTGTATTAATTTATTTTTTCATTATAGGCAGTTCTTCTACTTCTATAAAGTCATCATTGTTTCTTAGATTATTAAGAGTAATAGTCCAAGAGGTATAGTTTCCGCCATAAACTTCGTCAACGTTATTGTTAAAATCAAACTCATAATCCCATTTGTACATTTCGTTATTATTAGCAAATGCGTTTACATCTGGAATCCATTTTGATCCTTTTTGTATATAGATATTATATGATCCGTTTGGGAAAGAACGGAATTTTAAATCATCATCTGACCTGATATAAATGGCTGCAACAGCAGTGGAAGGATCTTTTACTTTTGTAACATAGATAATCATATCATCTTTTGAAGTGTTGAAAATCTCAAAATATCCATAACCGCGCACGGTATTTTCCATCAATTTTTCGCCATTATCCAATCTTACTGGTGTATAAATTTTGGACTTTAATTCATAATCGTTAACTGATATAGAAATATCTTCTTGCCCTTCGATATCAATATTGAAACTATCTTTGATATCCTCTTGGCTTCTAAGTGAATAAGTTTCAGACTTTATAACTTCACCATTATATTTTACATCAACATCATAATCGCCTTTAGATTCACCAACATTTGTGATTTTATAATCCAATTCGATTTTTGCACTATCAATTAACAAATCTGGAAATTCATCCACTTTTAATTCGAACTGTGCTGGTGACAGAACAGTGAATGTATATTTTTCGTCTGCAAGCTCAATTGTATAATCTCCTGCATCTAAATTGGAGAAAACATATTCTTCTTTAAACCGTTCTTTGGTTACAAGGTCAACATTCTCTTCGTAAAAAAGCTCATCTTGTAGATAAATAGGGAAGCTTGTAATTGCATCCCAATTACTTGGGTTATAATATTCTACCTCAAAGTAAATTTCTTTATCATGCTGAATAACATCAGCTGATAACTGTGCACTATATACGTATGGCTTTGGCGCTGTTGTTTTTAGATAATAATATCCACCAAAAGTAGCTCCAATTATAAGTATTAGTAATATTATCAATACAACTAGAGCAACCTTGTCCTTTTTTTGAGGTGTGATGGTTGTTCTTGTTAACGATACATGGTTGTCTAACATTGTGTACTCCCTTATATTGCTTAAATATTAGTTAATCACTTTTAAATTAATGAAAATATTATAATCAATCATGAAAAATTATTATAACTTATAAAAAATTATTATTCAACAATAAGTGGCATAAATGTAAATAAAAAACCTCTGACAAGCAAGATATAAATGCTTATCAGAGGTTTTAATAATTGTTTTTAAATTGATTGTAAGTTTAATATGGATAGTCTAATAAAATATTTGGTCTTCTTTTATATTTATAATTATATCCATTGTACTTTGATATAACAACTCCATCAATTGAACCACCAGCACAATTTGCAACAAGGTAATTACCGCTTGCGTCTTGTCCTACAAAAACACCAACATGGTTGATTCCAGCTGTTTCTGGTGATTGTTTAAAAGCAAGATCGCCAGGTAATAGATCATCCCATGAGATTGATTGCGAGTTTGGCCATTGATAGATTGTACCAGGACCAAAATTGCTTGTAACATAACTGATTGAAAAGCCGCTATTGATATAAACCCATTGTGTATATCCGCTACAATCTAAACCATATGGTTCATATCTGTTAAATACGTCATTATATGTTGATTTTGTCCATCTTTCATCCCAACCGATTGCTGTACTCTTTGCACCCCAGAAATAAGGGACTTTGCCAACTAGTGAATAAGCTGTTTCTACAATTTGTTTTCTTTTATCACTTAGATTTTCTGGTAAGATTGGGAAGACTTTATATTTATCTTTACATTCTGATGAAATAACTTCAGATCCACCATAAGTAGCTGTTATTGTTGAGGATACATCGAAAATATCACCATATGCTCCAGTTACGATTGAACCGACTTGGATTGTGTTGTTTGATGTGAATCCAGGTGCAATTTGTTGACTAGCTGGTGTTATCGTCCATTTAACTTTATCTATGTTTTGTGGGTTCGATAAAGATGAAGCTAATAATTTTTTATTGTTATTATATGAGGAATTATCCCATATAAGCCATGTGTCATTACCTTTATACTTATACTCAGCAACAACGTTGACATTAAGATTATAACTTCCTGTTTGGATAAAATCTAATGTGGTTTTTTCTGGCACAGTATAGATGACTGTTATATCAGAAAAAGTTGTATCACCTGTATTTGCAACACCAGATACTGTATATAGGGATTTCTCACCAGTTGTATATTCGGTTTTGTCCAAAGTCTTATAGTTTTCTGTATTTCCTATTGATGGGTCAAGACCTGTAACAAAGTTGTGTTGTATAATATCACTTATAGCAAAAACTTCTGAGGTATTAGGGAAGTTTCCAGACACATCTACTTTTATATTAGCAATATCCGATTTTGTGGATTCGGTAGAATCTGTATCACAAAAATATGTACTTGGATAGTTAACCATTATAGCTTTTTCTACGGCTTCACCAGCTATTAAATTTGAAATTGTCCAAGTTATTGTATGATTTTGTGTATTAACGGTGCCACCATCAGCATTTGAAACGATTGAATTTTTAGGATAATCAAACACTAGAGTGACATTTTTCATATTGATGTCTAACTCTGGGGAGTTTCCATAAAGTGTTATTCCGTATGTAACATCTGAGTCAAGTGGTGGATTGTCAGCTGGTGATTCTTTATATGTAATTACTGCCCAATCGGCAGTTTTGGTAACAGGGTTGATAATAAAATCTTTGCTTTTTACTAGTGGAGTATTATCTGCATCTATTGTAGCTGAAATGGTCATAGGAGCAAATAAATCTTCATCTTCATCAGCATATTTTGTTACTGCAACAATATTGCCAACGCTTGATGATGCAATAGGTGCATCTAGCTTTAATATGTATTCTATTCCATTATTGTTAGACAACAACTCAAAATCTATTGAGTTTAGATTTTGATCATAAAAATCTATACAACGCAATTTGTTAGGGACGTTTAATCTGATTACTGTGCTTTCGGCAGTTAAATCTTGACTTGAACTATAAGAATATGAAATTATAGTTGCAAATTTTTGACCTGATTTAATTGTCTTTTCAAAAGTTAATAATTCGATAGAAAAACCATCGGTAGATGAACTGTCAGGTGAATCTGGAATATACGGTTGGTTGTCGTTGTTTTCATATCTATCAGAAATGTCATCTAGTATTCCTGCACTACTTGCCGCGGCATGTCCAAAAACTGGTAACATTAAAACAAGTGATAACAATAAAAATACTATGATGATTTTAGTTAGCAGTTTCTTGCTAGTAATAATCATTTTTCCCCCTTATAATAAAACAATGTTGATTTTGACCCTAATTCAATTTATTTGAATTTTATATATTTATAATTACTATCATTATACAGTTTAAGGCTTTATATTGTCAATTATAATCATGATTTACAGCAAGGATAAAGAATAAAATGTGAATAAGTAGTAAATATTAGTGTCACTATATTAATTTGGCAGTTAATCTGTTGACTAAGAGTAATAATAGGTATATATTTTAAATAAATAATAACGTGAATGCACAAAAATAATAGGAGGTTTAAATATGAGTTTTTTGAAGAATTTTGGGAAAAGTGTTGATAGTGCTGTTAAAAAGACGGTTGAAAGATCTAAAGATTTAAGTGAGATTGCAAGATTGAACTCAGACATAGTTAAGCTTAAAGCAAAAATTGAGATGGAATACTCTGAGATTGGTGAAAATGCATATAAAGCTTATTCTGAGGGTGTAGAAAATGTTAAAATGTCAGAATCATTAGAAATAATAAAAGATTTGTTTGCACAGATTGAAGAAAAGAAAGAAGAGATTTTAGTTGTAAAAGGAATTACTATTTGTCCACAGTGTGGTGCTGAGCTTGATATGATTTGCGTGTATTGTGGAACATGTGGAACAAAAATCGATAGATAGATTATATAATAAAAATTAAATATAAATCGAGATAATCGGTTGTTTTAAAGAAGTTGGTGCTTGCTAGCTTCTTTTTTTAATGTATCAATTTATTACCAGCGTATATTTTGTTTAATTGGATAAATTAATATTACAAAATCAAAAGGAGGTGAAAAACATTGGCTAATAAAAAAGTTGTTCCAGAATCTAAACAATATTTAAATAATATGAAATTTGAGATTGCAAATGAGCTAGGAGTTAATCTTAAACAGGGATATAATGGAGACCTAACAGCAAAACAAAATGGTTCCGTTGGTGGAGAAATGGTTAAAAGAATGATTCAAGAAGCTCAACAGAAGTAGTTTTTTTATCATATAATTTGATTAGTGTAAAAGAGTAATATAATAAGGAGAATAGTATCATGGCAAAGAAACAAAATATGCAAAACATGAAGTATGAGATAGCTAATGAACTTGGTGTTAACCTTAAAGAAGGATATAACGGCGACTTGACATCTAGAGAAGCTGGTTATGTTGGTGGAGAAATGGTTAAGAGAATGATCGAGCAAGTTGAACAATCTCACAGCAAATAATAAGTAAGATTAAAAACTAAGGGTGCGCTTTTAGTCCCCTATAATAATGAAATATAATATAAAGACCTTCGGTTGATAAATATATCTGATCGAAGGTTTTTGTTTTATTTCTATAATAAATAGCTAAAATGGTGTTTGGTGAATATATTATATAGTCGGATGGTCGAATTTTTAAAAAAGTGATCATAGAATTTATATATAATATAGCGGACTAAAAAAGTATCATTTTGATTAAGATGGAAATACTCAGAAAGAAATGAAAGAAACATTGATTTGTTATCTTGGTAATTGATAGCTTAAATATACAAACACCCTAAAAAACTTTTAGCTTTTGGGTTCACTAATTTATTGACTTAAAGGTATTTGGTGGGTATAATGAATTCAGTGTTTTTTTAGGAGGCAGTTATTTATGAAGTTACGCAACTATACAATGTTAATATTGTTCGTTCTAATAGTCGGCGTTCTTGTATACTTTGGTTTATTCGGCACAAGCTTTGGAATCTATAAAATAGATCCATTAGCTAAGCAAGTAAACTTAGGGCTTGACCTTACTGGTGGAGCTTATGTTGTATATGAGGCTGATGATACTGAAGGGATTGAAGATCTTGAAGGTAAAATGCAAGGTACGATTACAGTATTTAGAAACAGACTTGATGCAAAAGGATTCTCTGAAGCTACAATAGTTAAGCAAGGGGATGATAGGATTAGGGTAGAAGTACCATTTAACAGCGAAGATGGTAAAGGTGCTGACCCGAACATGATCAGTGAAGTTTTAGGTAAAGCTGCAAAGCTTGAGTTTAAAGGTCCAACTGGCGATGTGATTTTGGATGGAGACGATGTTGTTTCTGCAAAGGCTATTTTAGATAGTAGTCAACAAGCAGTTGTTGCATTTGAACTTACAAAAGATGCATCTAATGTGTTTGCTGATGCAACAAAACAGTATCTGGGACAAGCTATCAGTATCAATATTGATGGAATTGAAATTTCAGCTCCTGTTGTTAATACAATCATTACTGGTGGTAGTGGAGTTATTGAAGGTAACTTTACACCGGAATCAGCAAGAGATTTAGCAATCCAAATTGAGAGTGGAGCACTTCCGCTTGAAATTCATGAGATTGAGCAAAGATCGATTAGTGCGACTTTAGGAGTCGATGCACTTTCAAAAAGTATTTTTGCTGGCGCAATTGGAATTGCGATATTATTCTTATTTATGATGATATATTATCGTGTACCTGGTGTTGTTGCTAGTTTGGCTTTGATCGTGTATATGTTTATAATGTTATTTTTACTTGCGGGTATTAAGAGTATTCAACTTACACTACCTGGTATTGCGGGTATTATCCTGTCAATTGGTATGGCGGTTGATGCTAATGTAATAATATTTGAAAGATTTAAAGAAGAGCTTAGGACTGGTAAAACACTTAGAACATCTTTAAAATCTGGTTATCATAAAGCGGTTAGAACGATCTTGGATGCGAATGTTACAACAATCATCGCTTCAATCGTACTTATTGTTTTTGGTAAAGGTGTTATCAAGAGCTTTGGATATACACTTACAATTGGTATTTTAGTTTCAATGTTTACATCTTTAGTTATCACAAGATGGTTGCTTAGAATGTCTATGGGTGTTGGAATTAAAAACAAAAAAGCTTACTGTGCAGGGAGGATAGAAGAATGAGAATAGTTTCTAAAGCAAAATATTTCATGATGGTCTCTGTAATAGTAATTGCTGTGGGTATAATAGTAGCCTTGTTATTTGGAATGAATCTTGGTATTGATTTCACTGGCGGAACACTTATGACAGTTGAAATGGGCTCAGAATTTGAATCTAGTGATGTAGCGGCTGCGTTAGAAGAAAATGGTGTTAAAGATGCACCAATAGTTAAATCTAGTGCAAATGCAACTAGTGCTGCAACTCAAGCACAGATTAGACTTAAAGATGTTGATGGCGTTAAATCTGAAGATTTAAGAGCTGCGATTTTAGAAGATTTAAGGGTGACATATCCACAAGCTAAGATCTATCAAGCGGAAACGATTGGTGCGGTTACAAGTGCTGAGATTATAAGAAATGCGATTTTAGCGGTTATTATAGCATGTGCATTGATGCTTGCATATATCTGGATAAGATTTGAAGTTTTCTCTGGACTAGCTGCACTTACTGCACTTGTGCATGATGTACTTATCATGACTGCGGTGATTACGCTTCTTGGAAACCAGATAAACAGCCCTTATATTGCTGCATGTCTTACAATCGTTGGTTATTCAATCAATGACACGATTGTATTATTTGATAGAATCAGAGAAAACAACCGTAAATATTCACATAAAGAGTATTCACGTGAAGAAGTTGCTGATAAGAGCATTAAAGAAACATTATCAAGAACAATCAATACTTCTGTTACAACATTAGTTACGATTACTTGTCTTTATATATTCGGTGTAGACTCGATTAGAGAGTTTGCTTTGCCGCTTATAATTGGTCTAATTAGTGGAACATATTCTTCTATATTTATTGCTAGTCCAATATGGGTTGCACTTATGAATAGAAGCCTTAAACGCTTGGGTATCAAACATAAGAAAAATAGTAGAACTGAAGCTGTGTAGCCTAAACAAAAATTGTTTTTTAAAGCCTTTTTAGTCTATTATTGATTAGAAAGGCTTTTGCTTTATAAATAGATAGTTAGTATTTTATCTTGATTAAGATAGGTTGAAGAAGAGGATAAACTCATGATTAAAAGTAGAAACATATATAATGAAGCTCAGATAAGTCAGGCAAAGCAATTATCTGAAAAATTGAATATTCCAAATGAGGTTTCACTACTTCTGTTAAATCAAGGTGTAAATGAGAAAACAGCAGATTTGTTTTTTAACCCTAAATATTCAGATTTACATTCTCCTTTCTTGATGAAAAATATGCAAAAATCAGTTTTTCGTATTTTTAAAGCGATAGAGGAAAAGCAAAAGATTACGATATTTTGTGATTATGATGTTGATGGAACAACGGCTTGTAGTATACTTTTTTTATATTTTAAAGATTTAGGGGTTGATGTAAACTATTATACTCCTGATCGTCATAATGAAGGTTATGGGCTAAATGAGGCGGCTGTAAACCGAATTGTTGAGCATGGAACGAATCTTGTTATTACGGTTGACTGCGGCATTACTAATGCTGTTGAGTGTAAAATACTCATGGATAACGGGATTGATGTTATTGTTGTAGACCATCACGAATGTGGTGAGGTTTTGCCTGATACTCAATATATACTAAATCCAAAACAGGAGGATTGTGAATATCCTTATAAGCATCTATCTGGTGCTGGTATTGCATTTAAACTATTGCAAGGTTTAGATAATGATGTCGCTTATAAGAATATTGATTATGCGGCTGTTGGCACAATTTCTGATATAGTTCCACTTGATGGTGAAAACAGGATTATTGCTAAAGTTGGATTGGAAAAGATGAACAAGGATATATCTTTCGGTCTAGGATTGCTAAGAGAGTTTGTTTTACCTAAAAGTAAAAAGATAGATGAGTATCATATTGGATTTGGATTTGGACCTAGGATAAATGCTGCTGGGCGTATGGAGTCGGCGGAGATTGCTCTGGATGTACTTTTATCAACTGAGGAATCAAAAGTTTCTAAGGCGGCAGCTTTTGAGCTTAATGAACTCAATGATACTAGAAAAAGCATCTGTGATAAAATCACCAAGCAGGCAGAAGCTCAGATTTCTAAAAACAATATATTGAAGGATATTGGTGCGATTTTCGTTATGGGAGATTGGGAGCAAGGTGTTGTTGGAATATGCGCATCTAGGCTTTCTAATAAATATTCAAGACCAGTATTTGTTTTTTCTGAAAAAGGTGATGAGGCTGTTTGTTCTGCTAGAAGCATAGAACAAATCAATATCCACGAAGTATTAAGCAACTTTACAGATTATTTTATAAAATTTGGTGGTCATCATATGGCGGCTGGACTCACAATCAAGACAAAGGATTTTGATGCTTTAAAAAATGACGTTAATGGTTATTTGAAGGAGTACTTTGATCAGAGTACTTTTGTAAGGACACATGTTTATGATGTTGAGCTAAATGTATCTGAGTATAATGAAAAATTTGCACATGATATAAATAGACTTGCGCCATATGGTCAAAAGAATCCAAAGCCCAAGCTGTTATTTAGAGATATAGAGATTGCAGATAAATCATATTTTGGTAAGAATGATAAAAATCATATGAAGTTTAATGTTAAAGCAAAAGGTTCTGCTTTTGGGGCTATAAAGTTTTTTTATAGTAATAAAGATAATGCTACAAAACATGGTCATATTATAGGTAACTCCAATATAAATGACTATAATAAAAAAGCAGAGATTTTTGTTGATTATATAGAACAAGCTGATATTGGAATAAATACAAATAGTATTTTTTCATTAAAAAATACTGTTGAGGATATGGCTAAGCTTTATTATAGAATAGATAAAAATGAAAAAGTGGTATCGCTTAATGAAGCAGTTTTAAACATTAAAGATAAATTGGATGGGAATTTTTTTGGTATATGTATCGTTGTAGATAATGCTTATCAGTTGGAAGTGTTGCAATCAAATGATATAATTAAACAGATGATAAGTGATTCTAAATTGGCATTTAGGTTTGATTCTGATTATGATTTGCCTGTTAATGCCATAATGTTTTCAAAAAAGATTAAGACAGCTATTAAACCATACGAAGAGATAATATATTTTGGAGATGGTGAATTAGATATTGAAGGCAAAAGGGTTACAAGATTTTGTATCAAGGAAATAGACGATAAGTATAGAGCGATTGCAAAAGATTTTTTTGCAAGCAAGCAAGAGATGGGACAGATATTTATTACACTTAAAAGCTTTGTAGTTTCTAAATATAAGTTTAAAGATGAAGATGATGTTTATATGCGTATTGCTAGTAAATCAAAAATCTCATTGAACAAAACAGTCAGTGGTTTGATAGTGCTAAAACAACTCGGATTGATAGAATTTGAAAAATCTGATATGATGGTTGTTAAAATAATTGAGCATAGTGAAAAAAAAGATTTGGAAGATAGTCAGGTTTACTATGCGAATAAGAATTTGATAGGGTAAAGCTTAAAACTTAACATAATAAAATTAAAAGATGTAGCAAAAAAGGGTTTGCTTACTTTGTTGAGTTTGTATGATTTAAGGAATGGTTATAATTATGGAAAATATATTAGAAAAATTAAAAAACAATTATTCGTCTAATGAGAACTTCGATGTTTTAGAAAGAGCGTATGATTTAGCAAAAAAAGCACATGAAGGTCAAGTCAGATTATCTGGCGAGCCTTATTTTATCCATCCATATGAGGTGGCGAATATTCTTGTCGATTTAGGTCTTGATTTAAATACCATTGCGGCTGGTCTTTTGCATGATGTTATGGAAGATACGATTATTTCTGACGAAGAGATTATCGAGCAATTTGGTGAGCAGATTCATATGCTTGTTGATGGGGTTACTAAACTTACTAAGGTCGATTATAAATCTCGTGAAGAAAGAGAAGCCGAGAGTTTTAGGAAAATGTTTTTGGCTATGGCTAAGGACATCAGAGTTATTCTTATAAAATTAGCTGATAGACTTCACAATATGAGAACTCTAAAGTTTCAATCTGAGAAAAAGCAGCGGATGAAAGCCAAAGAGACGCTTGAGATTTATGCACCGCTTGCTCACAGATTGGGGATTAGTCCGATAAAGTGGGAGCTTGAGGATTTGTCGCTTCAATATTTAGAGCCAGAAATCTATAATGATATTTTAAACAAAATTGAGTTTTCTCGTGAAGAGAGTGAACAGTACATCAATAAAATTATTGAAGAAATTCAATTGAGTATTAAAGGTCTTGGCATTGAGGGTGAAATTGTCGGTAGACCAAAGCATATTTATAGTATCTATAATAAGATGGTTAATCGTGGGATTGCATTTGATGATATTTATGATAAGGTTGCGATTCGTGTTATCGTTGATACTGTTTCTGATTGTTATGGCGTTATGGGTGTTCTTCATACAAAATGGAAGCCTATTTCTGGTCGTTTTAAAGATTATATCGCTATTCCTAAAAAGAACGATTATAAGTCTATCCACACAACATTGCTTGGTGAAAATGGTAGACCTTTTGAGGTGCAAATTAGGACTTGGGAGATGCACAAGCAAGCTGAGTATGGTGTTGCTGCGCATTGGAAATATAAAGAAGGAAAACAATCTGAGAGTGATTTGGATGAAAAAATCTCTTGGGTTAGAGAGTTGCTTGAAAACGAAGATGAATATAAGGACTCTAAGGAGTTTATGGAGTCTTTAAAGATAGATCTTTTCCAAAACGAGGTTTTTGTTTTTACACCGCAAGGAGATGTTAAAGATTTACCTCTTGGAGCAACTCCGTTGGACTTTGCATATCGTATCCACTCAGAGGTCGGCAATAAATGTACTGGTGCAAAAGTCAACGAAAAAATTGTGCCACTGGACTATGAGCTTCAAACTGGTGATGTTGTATCAATTTTGACTTCTCCATCAAAAACACCAAGCAGAGATTGGCTGAAGATTGCAAAAACGCATCAAGCTAAATCAAAGATTAGAACTTGGTTTAAAAAAGAGCTTAAAGATGAAAACATAATTAAGGGAAAATCAATGCTTGAAGAAGAAGCGAAGTATCGAGGATATTCGTTTACTGAACTATTTAAGCCTGAATGGATTAGTGGTGTATTTAGAAAATTCACGTTAAAATCCAATGATGATATGTTTGCGGCTGTTGGATATGGTGGAATATCTACGGGGCAAGTTCTTAATAAGCTTATTGCAATGTATAAAAAAGAAAACCCTACACCTAAAGAGATAAAGCGTACCAATGATGCGAATGAGCGTAAAAGGAAAAAGAAGCAGAATGGTGGAGTTACTGTTAAAGGTGAAAGTGATATGCTTGTTAGGTATGCAAAATGTTGTACTCCAGTTCCTGGTGATGATATTATTGGATATATAACAAGAGGTCGTGGTGTATCTGTTCATCGTAGCGATTGTATCAACATGAGGGATAATGATAGTGAGTTTGAAGAGCATAGACTTATTGAAGTTCAATGGGCTGGGCATGAAAAACCATCGTTTAAGCTTGATATCGAGATTCAAGGTGATGATAGAAATGGTCTTTTATCGGATGTAACTCAGCTTATGTACAACTTAGATTTTGCAATTATTACTGCGAATGCTAGACGCCAAAAGGATAAGATTGCTGTTATTGAACTTGGGCTTATGGTTTCTAACAAAGAGGATTTAGATCTTATAACCACTAAGCTTAAAGCTATAAAAGGTGTTAATACGGTATTTAGAATTAATAAATAAGTTGGTAGATATATAATGAGAGTAGTAATTCAAAGGGTAAAAAGTGCTAGTGTTAGCGTAGAAGATAATGTTGTTGGTAAAATTGAAAAAGGATATTTGGTTTTGCTAGGCATCGAGGCTGGTGACGAAGATAGTGATCTTGAATTTATCGTTAAAAAGACAATCAACCTTAGAGTCTTTGAGGATGAAGATGGTAAGATGAATAAGTCTATTAAAGACATAGAAGGACAGATTTTATTAGTATCGCAGTTTACACTTTTGGGTGATGTTAGAAAAGGAAACAGACCATCGTTTAAAGGAGCTATGGAACCAATGCCTGCAAAAGAGTTTTATAACAAGAGTGTAGATGCTTTTGAGATGGCTTTTGGAAAGATTGAAAGTGGACAGTTTGCAGCTGACATGCAAGTTTCGCTTATAAATGATGGACCTGTAACAATAATGCTGGATAGCAGAAAGAAGTTTTAAGATATGAATATGATAACAATTCAAACAGGCGATCTGTTTGTAAACACGTATATTTTACATGAGGAAAATAGCAAAGAATGTGTTATTATCGACCCAGGTGGTAGCTTTGCTAAGATCGATGGGATTATAGAACAATATGAGTATGTTCCAAAGTATATTTTGCTTACACATGGGCATTTTGATCATATTGGTGCTGTGGCTCAGATTAAAGAAAAATATGGCGTAGAGGTAGTTATTCACAAAGATGGAGCTGATATGCTTACTGATTCTAAAAAGAATCTATCGGCTTATTTGTTTAAGCAAGAGATCGTATGCGGATGTGCTGACATGGAATTTGATGAAGAAGTGATCGAGCTTTGTGGTATGAAGATTCAAACAGTTCATACGCCTGGACATTCTCCTGGAAGTTGTGTTTTTTTAACAGGAGGAGTTGCGTTTACTGGCGATACATTATTTAATATGTCTATTGGACGTGCTGATTTTTTTGGATGTGATGCGGATCAGTTGGCGGCTTCGCTTGAAAAGTTGAAGCGAGTTATTCCGAGTGATTGTAAAATATTCCCAGGGCATGGGACGGATAGTGATTTTGGATATGAACTTGAGAATAACCCATATTTAAAGCGTAATATTAAAGTTAAATAGTTATATTACTGTTATACGGTAGAATGGAAATTTTTAATTATACGGGGTGATGATTATGAAGATGGGAAGTAAGGAAATTGCAAAAGCTTCAATCAGGATTGCACTTACAGGCAGCATGGAAGAGGAAACAAGGCTTAAAGAGCGATATAAAGAAAATGGAACGCAGACATGTGCGGTTAATTTTGGTGGTGAGTTTATATCCTCTGTTATGAAAATTGTTGAAAGCACTGTTGTTGCGGCTAAAAGAGAAGGTGTTATTGAAAATAACCAGCACGAAGAAGGTGCGGTTGCTGGTGCTGTTAGAGAGGCGGTATCTCAGATCACAAACAAGGCGATTGGGCTTAATGTTGGTGGAAAGATTGGGATTGCAAGGCAGGACGATCATATTGCGGTTTGTATACTATTCGGTATTGGACTGCTTCATTTAAATGAACTAGCTATTGGACTTGGACATAGAGTTATATAGGAGTGAGGAAAAGTTTTGAGTAAATTAAATATTGCATTGGATGGACCTGCTGGATCAGGAAAGTCTAGTGTTGCTAAAATGGTAGCAAAAAAATTAAAAATATTATATTTGGATACTGGTGCTATGTATCGTGCAATCGGATATCACATATTAAAGAGTGGTATTGATATTGAAAGCAAAGAGCTTGTTGAAGATGAAGTTGAAAAAGTAAAGCTAGATATTTTATTTGAAAATGGTCATCAGATTGTTATGATCAATGGAAAAGATGTTAGTGAGCAAATTAGAAATCCGGAGATATCCAAAGCGGCATCTAAGGTTGCGGCTTATCGTCAGGTAAGAGGCGAATTGGTGCGTATTCAAAAAGAGATTGCTAAAAAGCACGATATGATTTTGGATGGAAGAGATATTGGTACTGTTGTTTTATCTGAATCTAAGAATAAATTTTTTCTTGAGGCTCGCAGTGAGGTTCGTGCAAAAAGGCGTTATCTTGAACTTCAAAGTAAAGGCATTGAAAAATGCATAGTAGAGCTTAAAAAAGAAATAGATGAGCGCGATTATTTTGATAGTAATAGAGAAGTTGATCCACTTAAAAAAGCGGATGATGCGATGCTGATAGACTCATCGGAGTTGACGATTGAACAAGTGGCTGATTTAATAATAAGTAATTTGGGGGAATAGAAAATGAATTGGTTTTATAGATTTGCAGTTGGATTATTCTGGGTGATAAACAGAACACTTTTCGGCATTAAAATAACAAATAAGAAGAGACTTAATTATGAGGGGAAACTCATTATGGTTGTTAATCATAAGAGTATGTGGGATCCGATCTTTATTGGCGGAGAGTTTAAGATGGAACTTAACTTTTTTGCAAAGGCTGAACTTTTTAAAAATAAATTTTTTGGTTGGGTCCTTAGTAAAGGTTTACATGTAATTCCTATCAATCGTGGTGAAGCGGATATTAATGCTATCAGAACTGCGATGGGAGTTATCAAAAGCGATAAATGTTTGGGTCTTTTTCCAGAAGGAACTCGCTATAAGGATGGACTTGGACCATTCCAACGTGGATTTGCATCGATTGCTATTAAGACAAAGACTCCAGTTTTGCCTGTTGTTATTGATGGTAACTATAAGTTATTTAGAAAAATGCACATGATTATTGGAGAGCCTATTGATTATCGAGATAAGATTGATTTAAAAGATAAAAATGCGGCAGCTATTTATGCAGATATGGTTAGAGATGAAATGATCCGATTAAAAGAAGAGTATGGAATATATAACGATTAGGAGAAATATAGATTGAAAGTAGTTGTTGCGAAACACGCAGGTTTTTGCTTTGGAGTAAAAAGGGCTGTTGATGCTGTTTATAGCAGTTTAGAAAAATATGATAATATTTATACCTATGGTCCGCTTATTCATAATGAAGCAGTTGTTGAAAAACTTAGGGATTTAGGTGCACCTTTTATTGATAGTTTGGACGAGATTGAGTCTTTTGAAAATACGGCGGTTGTAATAAGATCTCATGGCGTTTCACCAAAGATATTCTCTGAGATTGACAAGCTTGGTGTGAATGTTGTTGATGCGACTTGTCCTTTTGTAAAAAGAGTTCAGCAAAAAGCTTTTGAAGCTGATAGTGAAAATAGAAATGTTGTTATTATTGGAAAAGGCGACCATCCAGAAGTTGTAGGAATAAAAGGTTGGGCTAATGATAATGCTTATGTTGTAAGCAATGTTGCTGACATAGATAATTTGCCAAAGCTGAAAAAACCAATAGTTGTTGCTCAAACTACAATAGAAATTTCTATGTGGGATGATATAACAAAAGTGATAAAAGATAAGTATGAGGATGCAGAGCTTTTCATGAGTATATGCGAAACGACACTTGCTAGGCAAAAAGAAGCTATGGAACTTTCTAAAAAATGTGACCGAATTATAGTCGTTGGAGGAAAAAATAGCTCAAATACACAAAAATTATACAGCATTTGCAAAAAATATTGTAAATTTGTTAGGTTAATTGAAGAATATCGACAACTATTACTTGAAAAAATAAATGATAATGATATAATAGGATTGGTTGCAGGTGCATCAACACCGGACTGGATGATTATGGAGGTAGAAAAAAGGATGAGTGAACTAGGTAATACGCCAGAAGTAAGTGGCGCAGAAATGAGCGCAGATGGCGTGGAACAGTCAAAAGAGGTATCTTCACAAGTAGAGGAAGTGAAAGAAGTTGTAGAAGATATGGACATGGCTGTAATGGAAGAAGAAGACTTTTTAAAAGAGTTAGACAAAACGTTTGTTACAATTAGAAAAGGGCAAACAATTAAGGGAACTGTGGTTCAAGTTACTGAGGATGATGTATCTTTAAACATCGCTTATAAATCTGATGGACTTATAACTAGAAATGATTTACCAATCGAAGCTGGAGTTTCAGCTAAAGATGTATATAAGATTGGTGACGAAGTTGAAGCTCAAGTTCTTAGCATGAATGATGGCGAAGGAAGAGTTAAACTATCTCTTAAGAGAATGCAAGATAAAATTGACTGGCAGAACTTTTTGGATGCACATACAGATGATACTATCTATGATGCGAAAATCACAAGAGCAGTTAAATCTGGTGTTATGGCAAAAGTTGGAGCCTATGAAGCGTTTATTCCAGTATCTCACTTATCACTTAGATTTGTTGAAGATGTAAAAGAATATATCGGTAAAGAAGTTAAAGTTAAAATTATTGATATTAACAAAGATAAGAAAAGATTTGTTGCATCGCTTAAAGATATATTGATTGCAGAAGCTAGAATTAAAAAGCAAGAGTTAATTGAAAGCTTTGAAAAAGGTCAAAAAATCGAAGGTAAAGTTAAAAAACTAACTGACTTTGGTGCATTTATTGACGTTGGTGGTGTTGACGGTTTGTTACATAAACTTGATATGTCATGGACACCAATTAAACACCCTTCTGAAGTTTTAGAAGAAGGTCAAACAATCGAAGTTGTTATTTTAAATACTGATGCTAAAAAGAAGAAAATCTCACTTGGATTAAAGCAACTACAAGCAAAGCCTTGGGATAATGCTGATGAAAAGTATCCTGTTGGATCTGTTGTTAAAGGTAAAGTTGTTAGAATCACAAGTTTTGGAGCTTTTGTTTCACTTGAAAATGGTATTGACGGACTTGTTCATATCTCTCAAGTTGCAAACAGAAGAATAGATAAAGTTGAAGACGTATTAAAGCTTGGCGATGAAGTTGAAGCTAAAGTTATGGATGTTAAGCCAAAAGATAGAAAAATAAGCTTATCAATCAGAGAACTTTTAGAGCCAGAGCCAGTACAAGAGCAACCAGAAAAGAAAGAAAGAAAAGAAAGACCAAAGAGAGAAAGACAAGAAAGAGTTGTCATTCCTCCAGTTCAAGAAGCTACTGTCACTTTAGCGGACTTTTTCCCTAAAGTTGATGAATAGATTTTATATGATGTGGGTACAATAGTTATTGACCTCACAAAATATATTAAGACCCCCTTTACTTAGCCGTATATTCGTTATGCGGCTCTTTTTTTAAAAATTTTTAAGGTGTAAAGAAAAAAGACTTGACAGATGACGTAAAATCTATATAATAAGTCTGTAAAGAAAAAAACCTTTACATGAGGAGATGCGATTTGTCTAAACATTTGGAGTATGGTTTGCTATTGGATTTTTATTCGTTTATTTTAACAGATAAACAGATGAAATTTTTGGACATGTACTACAATGAGGATTATTCTCTTAGTGAAATAGCCGTTGAGTATGGAGTTACAAGACAAGCGGCTTTAGATAACATCAAGCGTGGAACGGCGAAACTTGTAAAAGTTGAACAGGAGCTTGGGTTATATAAGAAATTTGATGTGATAACGAATACATTGCAGGAATGCAAGAAGTATATAAATGAAACAAAAGACGCTGACTTGGATATAATTAATAAGATTGATTATGCACTTGACATTTGGGAGGACAGCGATGGCGTTTGAGGGATTGACAGAAAAACTGAATTCGGTATTTTCTAAGCTGAAAAGCAGAGGAAAACTTAATGAAGCTGATATAAAAGTTGCTATGAGAGAAGTAAAGCTTGCACTTTTAGAGGCGGATGTAAACTTTAAAGTTGTAAAAGATTTTATAAAATCGGTTTCTGCTAAAAGCGTTGGCGAAGAAGTATTAAAGAGTTTAACACCTGGACAGCAGGTTATTAAAATAGTAAAAGAAGAAATGGTTTCACTTCTTGGCACGAATGCGGCAAAGATTGAGATTGAAGCTAATGGTCCAACTGTGATAATGGTTTTTGGACTTCAAGGTGCTGGTAAAACAACATTTTGTGGAAAACTTGCAAAGATGTATATAAAGCAAAGCAAAAAGGTAATGCTTGTTGCATGTGATATATATAGACCTGCGGCGGCAAAGCAACTAGAGGTTTTGGCTGATAAGACTAAAGCTGAATATTACTATGAAAGTAAGCAAAAGCCTTTAACTATTGCAAAGAATGCGATTAAAAAAGCTAAAAAAGAAATGGTTGATATGATCATCGTCGATACTGCTGGAAGATTGCACATTGATGATGAGATGATGAAAGAGCTTAAAGATCTTGAAAAACAGATTAGCCCAAACAACAAGCTTTTGGTTGTTGATGCTATGACAGGTCAAGATGCTGTAAATATAGCAAAACACTTTGATGAGTCGCTTGATATATCAGGCGTTGTACTCACAAAAATGGATGGAGATTCTCGTGGTGGTGCAGCACTTTCTGTAAGAGCTGTAACTGGGAAGCCGATTATCTATGCAGGTATTGGCGAAAAACTCGATGATCTTGAAACTTTTCATCCTGATAGGATAGCATCAAGAATCTTGGGAATGGGCGATATGCTCACCTTGATTGAAAAAGCTGAAATGAACTTTGAAGCTGATAAAGCACAAAAGCTTGGCAATAAGATTAAGACAAACAGCTTTGACTTAGAAGACTTCTTAGAACAGATGCAACAGATGAAAAACATGGGTTCCATGTCTGACATATTAGCAATGATTCCTGGTGGTAATAAAATTGCTGCTGGCGATATCGATGAGAAACAAATGGGAAGAACCGAGGCGATAATTCAATCTATGACCAAAGAGGAAAGAACAAACCCTCAGATTATAAATGGAAGTAGAAGAAAAAGGATTGCTAAGGGTAGCGGAGTAAACGTAGTTGATGTTAATAGATTGCTTAATCAGTTTACATCAATGAAGAAGATGATGAAGCAATTTTCTGGTGGTAAAAAAGGAAAGTTTGGAAAAATTCCAGGTATGCCTTTTTAACATCAGTTAATAAATACACTTTGCTAGATATATCATAATGATATAAAGCGATGGGTTTTGAAATTATATGAGGAGGAAATTAAATGGCGGTTAAAATTAGACTTAGAAGAACTGGAGCAAAAAAGAGACCTTTTTACAGAGTAATTGTTGCAGATTCTAGATCACCTAGAGATGGACGTTGTGTTGAAGAGATTGGATATTACAATCCATTAACAAAAGATCTTAAATTAGATGGTGACAAAGCGGAATACTGGATTTCAAAAGGTGCGCAACCTACTGATACAGTAAGATATTTGATTAAGAAAAACAAAGCATCACAAGCTGAGTAATTTGTTTTTTAAAAACCCAAGGAAGAAGAGGCATTTTTAATGGAAGAATTGGTAAAATACATTGCTAAATCTTTAGTTGATAGTCCAGATGAAGTTTCTACTAATGTTAAAGAAGACAACAGAACAGTAACTGTTGAACTTATTGTTGGTGACGACGATAAAGGTAAGGTTATTGGAAAGCAAGGTAGGATTGCTAAAGCTATTAGAACTGTTGTCAAAGCTGCTTCTGCTAAAGATAAGAAAAAATATCTGGTTGAGATTATATAAACTATGGAATACATTGAGATTGCAAAAGCTGTTAAGCCTCATGGGATTAAAGGTGAAATTAAACTTGCACATTATTGTGATAGCCCTGATAATTTTTATGATTTTGATACAGTTTATGTTAAAGAGGGATCTGAATTTAAACCAGTAAAGATTTTGAATATCAGAACTGATAATACATCAGTATATGTTAAACTCGATATTGTTAAAACTAGAAATGATGCTGAAGATATCAGAGGCATGATGTTCTATGTTGATAAAAACGATATTGAAAATATACCTGACGATGCATTTATGGTAAGAGACCTTATCGGTGTTGAAGTATTTGATGAAGATGGCAAAAATCTTGGTGTTTTAAAGGAGATTTTACAACATGGTGCTGCTGATGTTTATGTTGTAAAAAATAAACAAAAGGGCTTTATGTTTCCCGCTTTAAAGCAGGTTATATTGGATATCGATATAGAAAAACGAACATTGCTTGTTGATAAAACGGCTCTATCCGAGGTTTGTGTATATGAAGATTAATATCTTGACATTGTTTCCTGAGATGTTTTCAAGTCTTACTGATCATAGTATTGAAAAACGTGCATTGGAAGCAAAATTGATTGATATTAAAACTTATAATATTCGTGATTATTCAACGGATAAGCATAGTAGTGTTGATGATACTCCTTTTGGTGGTGGTGCTGGAATGGTTATGAAACCACAGCCCATATTTGACTGTTTTGATGATATTATTAAAAATAGCGACTCTAAAAAAAGAGTTAATGTTTATATGTCACCAAGGGGGAAAACCATAAGTGAGAGTTATTTAAAATCCTTTTTGGAGTTTGATGAAATCAATATACTATGTGGACATTATGAGGGCGTTGATCAGAGAGTTATCGATACTTACATTGATAGAGAAGTGTCAATCGGTGATTATGTTTTGACCGGTGGAGAATTGGCGGCGATGGTTTTAATTGACGCAACAATTAGGTTTATTCCTGGAGTCTTAGGGAATAAAAACTCTGCTATGGAAGAATCGTTTTCTAATGGACTACTTGAACACGATCATTATACAAGACCTTATGATTTTAGAGGGCAAAAAGTGCCTGACGTACTTTTGTCAGGAAATCATAAGAATATTGACCAGTTTCGTAAGCAGCAGCAGATTGATATAACGAATGCAAGAAGACCAGATTTATTGATTAAAGATGAAATAGTTGAATAAAACAAAATATAATCTTTTAAAGGTTTTAAGCAAATAAGAAGTTTATTAAATTTTGAAAGGAGTACTAAAAATGAGTGAAATTATTAAAGCAATTGGAGAAGAGCAAATTCGTACTGATTTGCCTGAAATAAATGTTGGAGATACTGTTAAAGTTTACGTTAAAGTTGTTGAAGGAACACGTGAAAGATTACAGGGTTTTGAGGGATATGTTATCGCTATTACTGGTGGTGGCATCAACAAAATGCTAAAAGTTAGACGTGTTACTTATGGAATCGGCGTTGAGAGAACTTTCCCAGTTAACTCACCTAAAATCGACCATGTTGAAGTTATTAGACAAGGTCATGTTAGAAGAGCTAAATTGTTCTATCTTAGAGATAGAGTTGGTAAAGCTGCAAAAGTTAGACCTAAAAAAAGATAATAAAACGCTTAATATAAAAAGGGGCTGATATAGCCCTTTTTATTTACACAAAAGTCGATATAATAAAATTGTGTGCAAAAGGAAATTATACAATGAGTAAATTTATAAAAAGCAATAAATATGATTTAAAATTCGTTGAGCAAAACTTAATGGGACCAAATTGTTTAAAGGTTTTAGAAGAGCTTACAAATAATATTGAATTTGCTCCTAATAAGCGTATATTAGATTTGGGATGCGGCAGAGGACTTACTTCGATATTTATGGCAAAGGAATTTGAAGCAGATGTATTCGCAACGGATTTGTGGATTGAAGCCACGGATAACTATAAGCGTTTTAAAGATGTTGGGTTAGATGATTAAATTTTTCCAATTCATGCTGATGCACTTGACCTGCCTTTTGCAAATGACTACTTTGATGCTGCTATTAGTGTTGATGCGTATCATTACTTTGCGGGTAATAAGGATTATATGGATGATAAGTTAGCACCGCTAGTTAAACGCGGTGGAGCTATCGTAATCGCTATTCCTGGAGTGAAGAATGGATTTGATAGTGATAAGATTGATGAGATGAAACCATTTTGGTCACAAGATGATGCAAAGCTTTTTCATTCATGTGAGTGGTGGGAAGATATATTAATGCAATCCAAAAGCTTTAAACTTGAATCGATAAGAGAGTTTGAGCAGTTTGAGCAGGTTTGGGATGATTGGCTAAAATGTGATAATGAGCATGCCGTTGGTGATAGAGAAATGATAAAAGCTAATGACGGAAAGTTTATGAATATAGTTTTGATTGTCGGAAAAAGGGTATAAAAAGAATCATCAAATAACTATCAAGCAAAGCAACCATCTGGGTGCTTTTTGTTTTGTAATTATTTGCTGTAAAATGTCAGGTTGAAAAAAATGTCATTTTAAAGTATTATAAATATGATTAAAATTGTGAATAAGTAGCATAATTTAAATAAATATAATAAATTCGTTTGGAGAATAATTTTGGATATACAATGGTACCCAGGGCATATGGCTAAAAGCCGTAGGCTTCTTACAGAGAAATTAAAGATTATAGATCTTGTTATCGAGGTAGTTGATGCAAGAGCACCGCTTTCTACAAAAAATCCTGATTTTGATAGGATGTTTAAACAAAAGAGTAGGATTTTATTGATTAATAAAAAAGACTTAGCAGACCCAGAAATAACAAAATTATGGGTTGAATATTATCGTAATGAAGGTTTGGCTGTTATGGACTTTTGTGCTGTAAAAGATAATCCTAAATTGCTTTTAAAAGCTATTAATAAAGAACTTAATCCACAAATTGAAAAATATCGTGCAAAGGGAATGAACAAGACGCTTCGTTGTGTTGCAGTTGGAATCCCTAATGTAGGAAAATCGGCTTTGCTTAATCGTATTGCTGGGGGTAAAAAGCTTAAAGAAGGAAATAAGCCTGGAGTTACGCGTGGACTTCAATGGTTAAAGCTTAATGATAGTATTGAGCTTATGGATTCACCTGGACTTCTTTGGCCGAAAATTGAAGATCAAGCTAGTGCACTAAATATTGCTCTGCTTAAATCTATAAATGAAGATATATTGAATACTGAAGAATTGGCACTTGGTATTGTGGATTTTTTTGCTAAAAACTATCCAAGCAGATTGGGACAACGATATAAATTGGATGATATTACGGGCAAAAAGGATTATGAAATCTTGGAAGCAATCTGTACAAAGCGCGGCTTTTTGATGAAGGGTGGCGTTCTTGATTATGAGAGAGTGTCCAACATGATTATTGATGAATTTCAAGCTGGTAAGCTAGGTAGAATATCTTTAGAAAAACCATCATAAGAAGAGGGTTTATTTATGGCAGTAAGAAAAACACCACAGGAAAAACTTGATTTGATAAGCCAGATGGATAAAAGCTACTGGGAAAAAGGTCTTACTATTATCGGTATGGATGAGGTAGGAAGAGGACCGTTAGCTGGACCAGTTGTTGCTTGCGCTGTTGTTATGCCAAGCGATGATTTGATTTTGGGTATTGATGATTCTAAAAAAATATCGCAAAAAAAGCGAGAACAATTATATATTGAGATAAAGCAAAAAGCTATTGCGATTGGTATTGGTATTGTTGAGCCAAGCGTGATTGATGAAGTTAACATATTAAATGCCACAAGGAAAGCGTTTAAATGTGCGTTTGATGAATTAAACTATAAAGCTGATGTTGTGCTTAGTGATTACATTACTGGGCTTGATATTGGGCAGTATACGGCTATAAAAAAGGGTGATAGTAAATCTTACTCCATAGCTTGTGCTTCTATCGTTGCAAAAGTTGTTCGTGATAATATGATGGTGGAGTATGACGAAACCATTGTTGGGTATGATTTTTCATCACACAAGGGTTATGGAACAAAAAAACATTATGATGCTATTAGGAAAAATGGTATTAGTGCTATTCATCGTCTTAGTTTTTTGAAAAATTTTGAGATGTAATTATGGATAGAATTTCACTTGGAAAAAAAGGCGAGGTTTTGGCAAAAGAATATCTTTTTGATATTGGCTATGAGATTCTTGAAGAGAATTATTATAGCAGATATGGAGAGGTTGACATAATTGCAAAAATTAGCGATGCTTATGTTTTTGTTGAAGTAAAAACAAGAACAAATTTTGCTTATGGAAGCCCTAGTGAAGCTGTATCGTATAGAAAGCAGAAAAAGCTGATAAATACTGCATATCAATATGTTCAGCAAAACGATATCGGTGATTGTGAACTAAGGTTTGATATTGTTGAGGTTTTTTTCAGCGATAATAAATATAAAATAAACCAAATTGAAGATGCATTTCAAACTGGAAATTAAAATATTGATTTATGATAAAGGAAAAGTGATATGAAAAAAATATTATTAGTTGTCTTATTGATACTGGTTATTCCCATAAGTGGACTTGCCTATGGAGAAAACACTGTTGAAAATGGAGATTTTCAAAGTACTGATGATATTGAAATGGACTTTGAAGTTACTATATTTGAGGATACGCAGGATGCTAGCTTGCTTGTTAAGCAAGAAGAAGATGATAATAAATACTTGGAGCTTAGTTGTAAAAGCGAAAATTATTTGAGTATCAAGCAACCTGTTTTTTTAAGGGCTAATTCCACTTATGAGATTGGTGCGAAAGTAAAATATTATAATATCGATGGTGGCAATCAAGGTGCGTACTTGAAGCTTGAAAATGATCAAGCTAGATCTTCAAAGATTCAAGGCACAATGGATGAATGGCAAGATATAAAGTTTTTTGTAACAACATTAGGGTCAGATGTTTATACAGGCCTAGAAATTGCTACTGGAAGCTTTGATTCTTACTGCAAGGGTAAATTGCTGGTTGATGATATTTATGTGACTGAGGTTGCAAATGTCGCTCATGAAGGTGCAATCAATATTGTAGATGAGAAGATGGATGTAGAACAAGCTATGCCAGAGACTATTGAAGTCAATAAAATAGAAACTATATTAAATTTTAATCAAAAGATTTCATTGATATTGCTTTTATTCTGTCTATCATTTTTTATGATTACTATAACTTGGTTTTCTTTAAAGACAAGATCGATTATCTCGTATAATGAAATTAGCTATAAATTGATAAAAATATATTTAGCAATAGGAATTTTGATAATTGTAGTATATAAGTATGTCGTTGCAAGTTTAGGGACAGACTTGCCTTCTGATATTGGATATTTCACATACTGGAGTGATCATCTTGTTCGTGGAGGAATACGATATTTTTATCAGAACATAAAAGGAAACTATCCAGCTGGATATATGTATGTTCTATATATTGTTGGTAAAATAGCCAATTTATTTAGCATTTCATATGACTCACTTGCTTATAATTTCTTATTAAAAACACCAGTAATTATTACGGAAGTTTTGACTAGTTTGCTTGCATTTAAGATATCAAAAAAGCATCTAGGCAATGTTAATGCATTGATTTTTGCACTTATTGTATTGCTGAATCCGTCAAATCTAATCAACACATCTGCATGGGGTCAGCTTGATGCGGTGTTTATATTCTTTATTGTAGCGGCACTTTATCTACTGGAAGAAAAGCGGTATTATTTGGCGGCGGTATCTTTTGCACTTACATTGCTGATAAAAACTCAAGGGATATTCTTCTTGCCTGTTGTAGGCATAGTTTACTTAATGGCTCTATTTAAAAGCAAGTCATGGGCAAAGTTGGCTAAATTTGAAAATTTGAAAAAGGTTATCCAAAAAGAAGCTTGGGTAAATATATATAATGACCATGAGCTTATAGATGGAATAAAGACATTCTTTATTTCGATCGGTATTGTTTTTGCTGTATACTTTGGTTTGTTTTTCCCATTCAGAGGAGATAGCGGATTGCTTTTTCCAGTAAAGAACTTTTTTGAATCGGCTGCAACTTTCAACTATGTTTCAATGAATGGATTTAACTTGTTCACACTTTTTGGTGCAAATTATATTGTTTACACTGAAAAATTCTTTATATTTAGTTATCAAACTTGGGGATATATTTTTATTTCTCTGTTTAGTATTTTTAGTGTTGCACTTTGCGTTAAACACAAAGATAAAAAAGCATTGTTTTTGATTGCTGCTTTTTTAATGGCGGCGATTTTCACATTTGGGCATGGTATGCATGAACGTTATATTGTCCCAACTCCTGTACTGTTGTTTTTTGCATATATATATCTAAAGGATAGGAATATTTTAAATGCAGCAGTATTATATACGGTTTTTTCACTGCTTAGTCAGATCGCCGTTTTGTTCTTCTTCGATGTTGAATTTTATAAAGCGATTGAGTTTGTATTATCCGTTATGAGTGTTGCTTGCTTTGGATATCTTTTCTATGTTGTTTATATACTATTAATAAAAAACGGGACGGTAATTCAAAAAGTGGAGCGAAAGAGAGAAGAGGAAGAAAAGGTTAAGAATAGTGTACAGATAAATCGTGCAATTCAAGTTATAAAAAGAAGACCTGCACTCAATCTACACAAGAAGCATGAAAGAGCATTTTTTGGTAAAGAGGATAGAGTGATAGTTGGTATCATGATGCTTGTTTACGCAATTGTTGCCTTTATTAATTTGGGATCAATAAATGTTCCAAAGAGTGGATTTGAGCCGACAGAGGACAATCAATCAGTTGTTATTGAATTCGAGAACAAAAGCGATGTCGATCAAATAAAATATTATTTTGGACTAGGTAAAACCATTATAGATATAGAAATATCGAATGACAATAGGAATTTTAATAGTATTGAAGCACCACAGTTCCAAGGCGGATTTTTCAATATTGATCATTCTGTTGGTAGTATGTATAAATGGAACTTTATAGATTGTGATTTTGATGCAGAGTATGTGAAGCTGACATTTAGAGATAAGGATATAGATGTTAAAGAAATTGCTTTTATTGATGATAACAATAAAGTTATTAATATTGTAAATATAAAAAATACTAGCTCAAGTGATGGGGCAAATTATTTGAGTTTGGTTGATGAACAAGAAAAAGTTAAAGATGTGATATCTTATAAAGATGGAATGTATTTTGATGAAATATATCATGCAAGAACTGCGCTTGAACACATAGAAGGTATCCAACCATATGAGATTACACACCCACCATTGGGCAAATCTCTTATATCTATTGGGATAAGAATCTTTGGTATGAATCCTTTTGGATGGCGATTTATGGGAACTTTATTTGGTATATTTATGATACCACTTATGTATATTCTAGCGAAAAAGATATTTAAGAGAATATATCTATCGTTTATTGCAACATTCCTGTTGATGTTTGATTTTATGCATTTTTCTCAAACGAGAATGGCGACAATAGATAGTTTTAGCGTATTTTTCATAATGATGATGTTTTTCTTTATGTATGATTATTATAAGACGAATTTTAACAATGAAAAACTCAGCGATACGTTTGTTCCATTGGCGCTTTGTGGCATTTCTTTTGGTCTTGGTGCGGCGACAAAATGGCTATGCTTATATGCTGGAGTGGGGATTGCTATAATATTCTTCTTTTGCATGATTCAAAGATATCGAGAGTATAAAGCGGCTAAGTTGATCGTTATGGATAGAAAAACCAATAATCTTGATTTTTATAGAACTGTTATCAATCAATATCCGCGTAAATTGGCGATGACACTATTATTCTGCATTGGAGCGTTTATTATAGTTCCTCTTATTATATATTATCTTTCATATATTCCTTATATGAGGGGTGAGGGTGCATATGGGTTTAAGCAGATTTTAGAAAATCAAAGTTATATGTTTGATTATCATTCATTGCTAGATACATCGGCAACTCCGCATCCATTTGCTTCAAAATGGTATTCTTGGATTTTTGATATTAGACCAGTCTATCTTTTCCAAGGAAAGGGTTATCCTGATAGAATATTATCATCGCTTTCAACTTTTGGTAATCCAATTATTTGGTGGTCGTTGTTCCCTGCAATTATCGTTGTTTTGATTGCAAAATATAATGAAGAAGGATTTAATGGTGGACTTGGTTTTGTCATTATTGCTGGGCTTAGCGAGTTTGTGCCGTGGATTTTTATTGCTAGAGAAACTTATATATATCACTACTTTGCAACTGTTCCATTTATGATATTATTTATAACATTTGCATGTAAGTATGTTTGGGAAAAAGTTAAACGAGGCAAGATTGTAGTAATTGTATATTTATTCTTAGTAATTATAGCATTTATTTTATTTTATCCTGTAATTACGGGAGTTCCTGCATCGCGAGTATATTGTGAAGGACTTCGTTGGTTAGATACTTGGCCTTTTTATTAGACAAAAATATAGATAAATCATATTAGACATAAATAAATTTTACAGGTGGGATATATGTTTGCAAAGGTAGAGAGCGTTGGACTTGAAGGGTTAAAAGGGTTTGGCGTTACTGTTGAGGTTGATATAAACACAGGAATGCCATCATATGAAACTGTTGGGCTTCCTGGAGTAGCTGTTAAAGAATCAAAGGACAGAGTTAGAGCAGCAATAAAAAATAGTGAGTTAGCTTATCCGACAAAGAGGATTACAGTTAATCTAGCACCTGCTGATATGAAAAAGCAAGGACCTATTTATGACTTGCCAATTGCTATTGGATTACTCGCTGCAAGTGAACAGGTGACTAGAGTGCCTAAAAAAACTGTTTTTTTTGGTGAGCTTGCTTTGGATGGAAAGATAAGAAAGGTAAAGGGGCTTTTACCCATGCTTATTGAAGCATCTAAGTCTGGATTCGATTCCGCTGTTATTCCATGTTCAAACACTTCTGAGGTTGAATTTTTAGAGACGATAAAGATATATCCAGCGAAAGACCTTGCTCAAGTTGTTGGACATTTAAACGGTCAGTTAAAAGTTGATGCGATTGATATTCAGAATTTTTCTAGTACTGTTAAAACAGAAAACACTGTTGATTTCTCTGAGATTAAAGGACAGAATTTTGCAAAAAAAGCGATGGAAGTTGCGGCGGCAGGTGGACATAATATTTTGTTACTTGGTCCTCCTGGTGCGGGAAAATCTATGCTTGCAAAATCTTTGCCTGGAATCTTGCCAGATCTTTGTTTTGAAGAAGCTTTGGAGATTACAAAAATACACTCAATCGCAGGCATGCTTAGTGATGATGGTGTTGTTAAAGATAGACCTTTTAGGAGTCCACATCATACTAGTTCGACAGCTTCGCTTATTGGTGGAGGAACGCTGATTGTTCCTGGAGAAATCAGCCTTTCACATTATGGCGTTTTATTTTTGGATGAATTGCCAGAGTTTAAAAGAGATGCGCTTGAAACACTTCGTCAGCCTTTAGAGGATGGTAAAATTTCTATTGCAAGAGTAAAATCAAAAGTTGAATTTCCTGCACATTTTATGCTTGTTGCGGCTATGAATCCTTGTCCATGTGGAAACTATGGATCTCAAAAATTGGAATGTCGTTGTAGTCCAAATCAGATCAGAAATTATCTTCAAAGAATAAGCGGTCCGCTTCTTGACAACACTGGACACACACGGGTGTTGAGTTTAGGTGGGAAAGCCGTCTGAACCCAATCAGATATACTATTAACTTATATATAAATATCTAATATATCGATAAATCAAGTCTATTCAATGATTAGCAATCTTTAGTCTTTTTAAAGCTCTATGCTAAATAGCTCCTCATAAACCAATTTAATGGTTATGGGGAGCTTATTTATTTAAATTTGAACTATAAAGGAGCAAATCATGAAAAAAAGTCAAATTATCGCCATTGTAAACCAAAAAGGTGGAGTTGCTAAAACCACCACAGCATTCAATCTTGCTACATCATTGGCAAGACAAGGTAAAAAGATATTGTGTGTTGATTTAGACCCACAAGCCAATCTTTCAATGTGTATGGGGATTAAAAATCCTGATACACTCCCCCTTACTGTCACAAATGTTTTCCAAGACTATATCCATGATACACAAACAATCGATATGGAAAAGTTATTATATACTAGCGAGAACGTGGACTTGATTCCATCGTCAATTATACTCGCAGGTATTGAGCGAGTTCTGCCAAACGCTGATGCAAAGGAATATGCGCTTAAAACATTTCTTTCAAACTTCAAAACCAAGTATGATTACATCTTTATAGACTGTATGCCCTCTTTGGGCGATTTGACCGTCAATGCCCTTACTGCAAGCGACAGTGTTTTGATACCAGTCCAAGCACACTTTCTATCTGCAATGGGTTTAGAAATGCTTATAAAAACAATCCATAGAATTAAAAACAGACTTAATGCTTCCATTATGATTAAAGGTGTTGTCGTCACTATGGTAAATGAACGCTTGAATTTCACTAAATCCATTTTAAGCGAAATGAACAAGGCATACGGTCAACACATTAATATCTTTAATACCAAAATACCTCATTCTACTAGAGCAGTTGAGCATACAGCAACAGGTCACTCAATATCTGTTTTTGACCCAACATGCAAAGTTGCAATTGCTTATGACGAATTGGCATTGGAGGTGTTAGACCATGAGTAAGCAAATAAATATCGGATTGAACAATTATGAAGATTTGCTTGGTGGTCCTGTTGAGTCAGATAATTCTATACAAGAAATTGACCTATCCAAGCTAAAACCATTTAAAGACCATCCATTTAGTCTGCATAACGATGAAGAAATGCAAAAACTATCAACAAGCATCAAGGTTAACGGTTTAGCTCATGCAATTTTAGTTAGATCTATCGAAGATAAGCAATTTACTCATGAAATCGTTTCAGGTCATAACAGAGTTGAAGCGAGTAAGCTAGCAGGGCTTATGACCATAAGGTGTGATGTGCAGGATTTAGATGATAATCAAGCAGTCATAAAAATGGTTGAAAGCAACTTGATGCAACGTACAGTTATTAAGCCAAGCGAAAAAGCAAAGGCTTATAAAATGCGACTGGATGCTATAAAATCACAAGGAAAGCGCAACGACTTGACTTCTCGCCAACTTGGCGAGAAGTTAACAAGTGTGGAGATTGTTAGCCATGAAGTTAATGATTGTGAAAGGCAAATACACAGATTTGTTAGATTAAACAAGTTAAGCCCAAACCTACTGCAAAAAGTAGATGATAAAAAATTAGCATTAACATCAGCAGTAGAATTATCATATCTTAATGATGATCAACAGGCTGAGGTATTTGATGTTTTGGATGCCGAAGAAAAGTATGGTATCCCTTTAAGGATAGCAGGAAAGCTACGAGGTGTATCAGAACATGGTGAATTGACAAGAAATAAAATAGAGAGTTTTATAGCTGAGGGTATAAAGAAATCACCTAAAGACTTCAAGATATCTATGGAATATATTAATAAGTATTTTCCTGAAGACGCTACACCAAGTGATATTAGTGAAACTATTGATAAAGCTTTGGAAAGGTATTTCAATAACTCACAGGATAATGATAATACTCTAATACAAAAAACACGCTGATGAAAACGAGCATCCACATACCAATAATGTGGGTGCTTATATTTTGCATGGTTTGTATTTAAAGGTACAAGGAAAGACTTAAATAACTCTATTACTTTTGCACCATATATTACACTTGGATATTTAAGTTATATAATAACCAGGTGTTATGTATATGAATAAATTACAATATGTGGTACAATTAAATGAAATTATTGATATCAATATAGTTTAGATTATGTCAATAATAGGTAATTCATGCAATCAAACTAGAAGTTCTAGAATAGAACTTCCTTTTAAAATATAAAGTAAGATGCAAGGAATAACTTTAAGAATAGGAGCAAAAGCAATGTACGATATTTCCCTGAAATTCAATACGTTTTATAATTCTCACGTTGTTCTACCTCAAGCGGATCAAAGTAAACTGTATAATAAGAAGGAGCTGAACATTCAGCGGCTCAAGGATGGATTAATAGAATATAATGAAGAAAATGAAACCGCATATTCAATGGTAGAAGTTTATGTGCAGGGAAGTGTGGCAATATCTACAGTCGTTCAAAATGAAGATAGCGACTATGATATAGATGTTGCTGTTGTTTTTAACAAAGCTGATTTTAATGATATCGGAGCTCAAGCTACCAGAAACATAGTGGCAGATGCTCTACGACGAAAAACTAAGCAATTTAATGCTGTCCCAGAAGTAAAGACCAGCTGCGTTAGGATAAAATATGAAGAAGGATATCACATCGATTTTGCTGTTTATCGGCGGTATTATGATGTTTTGAAAAATTGTTGGATTTATGAGCATTCAGGAGCTGATTGGACGAAACGTGAATTAAAAGGTTTAACCGAGTGGTTCAAAACACAGAATGCCGCTACCGATGGAAAACTTAGAAAAGTAGTCCGTATCTCCAAAATGTTTTGCAAATCTAGAAGCACATGGAGAAATATGCCAAGCGGTTTACTCCAAACTGTTCTATGTGATGAAAAGTTGCAGGATTTTTATGACCGTATTGATAAACTCTTTTATTATACGATGAAGGAAGTTGTGAATCGGCTTGAGTTCGATACATCTGTTGCTGCTCCAGTAGATAACGGTAGAGACCTTACACCTTGGAAGCACGACAAAAAGAATATGGTCAATTGGAAGAACAGACTTAAAAGCAAACTGGAAGATTTGGAGGTTTTGTTCAAGGATGATTGCACAAAAGAAGATGCACTTCAAGCATGGTACGGTTTCTTTAACCATGAATTTTGGAATGAGCAGGTTGTCGAGCAATCTGGTTATTCTCGAACGCGAGCAAACAAATCTGTACGTTCCTTTACTGATACAGAGCAGTTCATTGAAGATATGTACCCTGTAAGTCTTTCTTATTACTGCAGAGTTTCTTGCCGTGTTAGTGGAAACGGATGGAGATCAAAGCCGTTATCTGAGTTCCTTGCAATACTAAGAAGCTTCTTGCCACACAATTTCGAGATTCAATGTGATATGGTAAACACCAATTGCCCACAACCATACAAAATCTTTTGGAAGGTAAAGAACGTTGGACCAGAAGCTGAACGGAGAAATCAGCTCAGAGGGCAAATTGTTGAGAAAGGAACCAATTTGAATGAGCATAGTAATTTTTTTGGAAATCATTACATCGAATGCTACATTATAAAGAATGAGGTATGTGTTGCAAAGGCAAGGATTGACGTTCCAATAGGTAGGGGGTGACAGAATGAAGATTTGGAAAGCTATTGGATTTATTACACTATCACTTGTCTTAATCGGGATAATTATTCTCTTTGAAATTAAGGAATGGCCGGCTGGAAGTAGTATTGCTGGTATCATACTCGGTTGCTCTCTTCCTGCGATCTGGCACTCGATTCAAGATATTTTTGACACTACAAACTGGAAATTAACACAAAGAAAGTTGAAACGCAATGGTTTAATCACAGATGAGACCATCATTCGTATTTCGTTCGCGTACCTCTATCGGATCAAGGTAGGAAATAAATATCTTCTGGTTAAAAACGAGCGTGGAACTGAAAAGTATCAGCCAGTAGGAGGAGTTTATAAACTTAAGAAAAATGAGAAAATAGAGTTGAAAAATCGGTATCGTGTAAAAGATGACAACAAAGTTTCAATTGATGAATCCTCTCGTGATGATTACCGCCTTCGGATGGAGAATAAACACCTACGAAAGTTCGTTAGGCGTTTCAATCGAAAAGCAGAAAGAGAGAGAGTTGATAATTTAGGTCGGGAGTTTAGGGAAGAACTTATAAATAAGAAAATTGTTGACTGGGATCAAATTACTTATCGCTTCTGTGGTAGGCATATGACAGAACTTAAGTTTGGAGAGCATTTTCAGATTTATGAACTTCTTCTTGCGGATGTGGTAGAGCTGCTACCTACTGCAGAACAGGAGAAAGATTTACGACTACTAATTGCACAACATTCTGATGAATACCACCTTGCCACAGCGGAGGAAATTATATCACTCGGAATTAATATAGCAACTGGCTCTCTTAAGGAGTCTATAGGAGATCATACGAAGAAAACCATTCAAGAGAATGAGAGTCAACTAATGAAAATTTCTGGTATTGGCAAAATATTTAATGTGAAGCTCTAATCTTAATTATTGTCATCACCTCGTATTTATTGCTTTGCTAGTTATTCATTTAGCTTAATATTAATTGGTAAGTTGTGCTTAATTGAGAAAGATATGATTGCGTTAAGACTGGATAGCTATACAAGCAAGCGGTTGAAATGATTGCATTTGTAATCTTTTCTGCACAATTAAAAAATCAATAAAGAACACAATAATGATCAAATAACTGAGCAATCCACAAGTTGGGTTGCTTTTTATATATCAAAATTACGAGAGGAGGAAAAATTATGAGAGATAAACCTACACCAAATTATTATGCAAATATTACTGCAACTGTTAGATACGATAAAAGATTAAGTGCAAATCAGAAATTATTATATGCAGAAATAACAGCTCTAACCAATAAAGAAGGATATTGCTGGGCAAGCAATTCTTACTTTGCTGAATTATACGGAGTTGATGCACGCACCGTCAGGCGATGGATACAAGCACTTGCAAAGCAAGGATATATTCATGTCACAATAGAATATGTACGCAATTCAAAGCAGGTTGACAGGCGTATCATCAGAATTGCAGATACATATAAGTTTGATTCCTCATAACAATTTTGCATCTAGTAAGGCAACTACCCTAAGGACTTAAATGCCCTAAGGGGTGAGGACAAAAGTGTCCTATATAATAATACAAGATATTAATAATAACTATACATACTGAATATAAATAAGATTTTCTATATATATGCTAGTTAAAAACTATATAGTAATCAGTATCTTTTTTCAGTCTGTAAGAAAGAGAGATAATATGATAATCAGCATAGACCATGGGTATGGCATGATTAAAACTCCAAACTCATGTTTTAAAACAGGTATAGCAAAGTACGATAATGAACCATATACAAAAACTGATGTTATAAAATACAAAGATAAATTCTATGTATGTGGTAGTGGTAGACAATCTTTGGTAAGAGATAAGACAGCAGACGAAAGCTATTATATTCTTACCCTTATGGCAATTGCAAAAGAGTTAGATTATAAAGGTGCAGGTAATAGAGCAAACATAACACTTGCATGTGGACTTCCTCTTACTTCTTTTGGAAGAGATAAATTAAAGTTAAGAGAATACTTAATGAAATCTTCTTTTCAGCCTGTTAAGTTTACTTATGAGGGCAGGAAATACAGAGTAACCATTGATAATGTTTTGATGTATCCACAAGGGTACTCAGCCATCATTGATTTTATTACACCACTAAAAAAAGAAGCATCACTAATTTTATGTGACATTGGCAGTTGGACAGTTGATGTTATGCGACTTGATAAAGGAGTTCCTAATGCAAATTCTTGCAGAAGTTTAGAGCTTGGGACGATTAGAATGACTGATGAAATATTAGAGCAAGTAAGACGTAGCACTGGACTTTCGATAACTCAATCGCAAGTTGAACAGGTTTTGTCCTATGAGCCATGTAGCATTAATGAAAAAGCAAAAGATGTGATTATTGAGCAAGGAAAACAATATGTAAAAACTCTCACTAGGACATTGCTTGAAAGTGGATTTGATACATCAGCTATTCCAATACTCTTCATTGGTGGTGGCTCATTTTTAGTCCAAAAAAATATCGATAAATATAATCTATGCAGCTTGAATGTTGATGATAGCATGCGAGAAAAACTAGAAGCTATAACAGGTGATATTAAAGCCAATGCAAAGGGTTATGAAAAGATTGCAATAATCCAACAAAGTAATGAAAAATGATTTTAAGAAAAACTTTGAGGCTTGATGATGCAAAGCTTACTCATAAAAAGGCTTTGGATATCCTATCCTCTTTGCCAAATCGAAGAATGAATGAGTTTATCATTCAAGCAATAATCAATGCTGATAATGAGAATCATATCAGAGAAATAATCACCGAAACAATGATTGATGTGATTGGAAATTACGATATTTCTGAGATGAAGAGTGCAAAAGAAAAAACAATTATCGATAATGATGCTTTAAGCTTCATTGATAATTTATAAAACTGTTTAAAGGTCACCTAAGGGTGATTTTTTAATATCCAAAAGGGCATATTCGCCCTTTTTTTGTACCAAAAAATAAATTTTAAGGAGAAACAGATGAAAAAAAGAATCTTAGTAAGCCTGTTGATACTAATTTTAGTATTAACAAACAGCATAACAGCACTTGCTGTTCCGACCACAACCAAGTTCACAACTGGGCTAGCAAGCGACACTGGTTATTATTTAGAGGTATACGATGGAGGTTGGACAAACCTTAAAACACCAAAACATTGGGGCACGGAATCAGCAACCGTCGCATTATGCCTTGACCACACAAAAGATGGTCCATCTGGAACAGAAAACTATGTCCGATATTCTGCCTCTAGCATGTATTCATCATCCACGATTAATGGTATATATGCGATTTTAGAATATGGATACCCAAGCAATTCACATGGGATGTCAGGAAACGAGGTGAAGACAGCAACCCAAAATGCACTGAGAATCTGGCTTAGAGAGTCTGAAGGAATTGGTTATAGCTATATGACAACATCCAACATACGAGCAAAGTCTGGATACAGCAATGTATATAACCTTATGTGCGAATTAGTGAGTAAAGCGAGAAGTGCTGATAGCAACCATATGCCAAATACAGCAGGCGATATTACCACTTCCCCGTCTGTTGTAGAGCTAAAACCAAATTCAGCAGGCACAGCGCTCACAGCAACATTTACAGTTACAAACCCAACAGGAACTCTTGAAGTAGATACATCAAAGCTACCAAGTGGATTTACCATTAGTGGCAGTGGAACAACAAAGACTATCACAGCACCACTTGGAACTGATGACATGACTATCAGTAATTTATTTAAAGGCAAAAGTAGCCTTACTTCAAGCAACATTTATTTTTACAAGCCATCTTATGGTTCAACATATCAGCCATTGCTTGTTTGGGATTATAACACAGACCACACTTTGGTGTATGGGAGTTTAACGCTTAAAGGTCAAAGTGGTGGTTATCTATCCATCACAAAATCTGATGAGAGCACTGGTGCAAAACTGCAAGGTGCTGTATTTGATGTTTTAAATGCTTCAAACAGTATTGTTGACACGATAACAACAAATTCAAACGGTATCGCTACTTCAGATTTATTGCCAGTTGGTGTCTATAAGATTAAAGAAAAAACAGCCCCTACTGGTTATGTACTGGACACAACAGTTGTTGGTAATATCAGCGTTACAAAAGAAAATACAACCAATGTTAAAGTAACGGATAAAGCTCAAATGGGCAAGATTAAAATAATCAAGGCAGATAGCGAAACTGGTTCAAATGCACAAGGCGATGCAACACTCCATGGAGCAGTTTTTGAGATTTTAGATACAAAAAACAATGTATTGCAAACTCTAACTGCTACATATAAGCAAGCTCTTTCTGATGAACTTCCACTAGGCAATTATCAGATTAGAGAAAAAGTTGCACCTAAAGGATATAAACTAAACCCAATCAGTTATGTTGTTTCAATCACTGCTCCAGCACAAACAGTTGCAGTAAGAACAGTATCTAAAACGATTGAAGATGATGTCATTAAAGGAGATATCAAAATCATCAAAACAGGTGATTACTCATTAGATGGCAAAGAATCAAATGTGCCACTTTCTGATATTGGATTTGAAATCAGGCTAAAAAGCAATGGTCAATTAGTAAAGACAATATTTACAGATGAAACTGGCACTGCAATAGCAAAAGACCTTGCATATGGAACATACATAATCACAGAAATTAATACGCCCAAAGGATATATCGCAAGCGATGATTTTGAAGTGATTATCGATTCTGATGGCAAGGTGAAAACAGTCAATGTAGAAAATGAAGCTATTCTTGTAATGCTAACCATCGCAAAAAAAGATGTTGATACAGGAGCAGTTGTTCCAATCAAAGGGACGCAGTTTCAAATCAAAGATGAATCGGATACCCTTATCATGGATAATGGCAAAGATACATTTACAACAGATGAAACAGGAACAGTCGCTTTAACATCACCACTTACTGCTGGTAACTACACGCTACACGAAATCACCCCACCTTATGGCTATTACTTAGACAGCACACCTATACCATTTTCTATTGATGAAAACACTGGAGCAACGCTCACTATTGAGCATACCAACAAAGTTATTGAAAAACAGATTAGAGTAATAAAAGCCGATGCAAGAGATATCACACGAAGGTTAAGTGGTGCTGTATTTGAGATTTATAATGCAAACGGTGAAGTTGTAGACACTATAACAACAGGAAGCGACGGTACAGCAGTTTCTAAAATGCTTGTTTATGGCGAGTACACAGTAAAAGAGGTTAAACCTCCAGTTGGATTTAAAGTAGGCAACGATACACAAGTTGTTACCATTGATGACAGCAAAGACGATATGTATGAGATTGAGTTTCAAAACTATCCTACTGAAATCACAATAGAAAAACTAGGAAGCGATTCTGATAAACCATTAGAAAACACACAAATTGAAGTGTTTAATGATAATGGTAAAAGCGTCTATACAGGAAAAACCGATACCAACGGCGAGTTCAATATCACAGAAATCCCACAAGGCGACTATACTTTTAAAGAAATATCTGCACCAGTTGGATATACTCTCTCAACAGCAACGTATTCTTTTTCTATCAATAATGATGGAGCAAAGCCAGAAAAAATCAACTTTAAAAATGACCCAACAACCGTAACTTTAACAAAAGTTGATGAGCTTACAAATTTACCACTCGCAGGAGCAGAGTTTGAAGTTTATAACGAGGATGCTGAACTCGTATTCAGTGGTGCAACTTTGGAAGATGGTACTATAACGATCACTCACCTTCCAATCGGAACATATAGTGCAAAAGAGGTAAAAGCCCCTGATGGTTATGTTTTAAATCCAGAAATACTAGAATTTTCTATCGATGAACATGGAGTTGTTACTGGAAAAACACAGCTAACCAACTGCCCAACCACACTAAACGTTTTTAAAATCGATTATGAGGATAATACACCACTTGCAGGAGCAGGGTTTAAGGTTAAAAACATGCTTGGACTAAACGTTCTAACTTTTACGCAAGATGATAACGGTGCATATTGGCATGATGCTGATGGTGAGATTACAGAAGTCATGGTAGATGCTAATGGTGAGTTGGTTGTTCATGGGCTACATTATGGCAACTATTGGCTGGAAGAAACCACAACACCTGATGGCTATTATCCGACAGCACCAGTAAAAATATCCATCCATGAAAATAATGATATCAACATTCCATGCGAAGCAGTTATTCCAAACTCAAAGTATGTAAAATTGGGATTGGATAGAGAAAAGTGGTTATATCCCCTATTAGCAGGACTATTTTTATCAGCACTTACTGGATTATATTTCTTTATTAAAAGAAAAAACAACAGTAATATTATAAAACTAAGCACTCTTGATTCTTATATCATGGGTGCTTTTTATTCTTAAAGGAGAGGCAACAATGGCAAACTATGAACTAATTGCTGTAATTACATTATCAATATTTATGTTAGTTGAGATATTTTTTGTTTCAATTTTATTCTATTATCTAAATCCATTTAACTAGTCAAAAAAACGGTCGCAAAAATGAAGTTATTAATGGCTTTTGATATAGTGAAACTAATAAATAGATGGGAGAAAACAAAATGGAACATTTTTATGACGTAATAACTTTTGTAGAAACGAAGGCACAGAACAAACCAGTATTATTCACTTCTGAGTTAGTGGATAAGTCAACCATACCAAGCGAGCTATATGTATATGATTTATCAATCAATGAAGATGACTTTGAGTTCGACAAAATCGGAATAGAGCTTATAGACAACAAAATTGCTGTAATCATATCGCTAACTCCACTTAAATTGGACGATAAGAACGAGTATAAATGCACACCAAAGGATTTATACATAGGCAAAAGTCAAGACTTTATCGACCTTGAAGATTTTTTTATAAAACACGCTAAAAAAGGAGGATTTGATGGCTACATACCAAAATAAAAATAGTAAGATAACCAAAGCCGAGTCCATAGCAAATGAAACATTATCATCACTTTCGAAAAGGGATAACTTTTTAAACTATCTTAAAACCGCAAGTCATTTATATAAATATGACTTTTATGATTCTTTGATGATTCATGCACAAAAACCTAATGCTACGGCTGTTGCGAGCTTTGATTTATGGAATAGGCTTGACAGGCGTGTCAACTATGGTACAAAAGGGATCTTGCTTTTAAAAACTAATAGCAGGGTTGCAAATGTAAAATATGCATTCGACATATCCGATACTAATGGCGAAAAGATACCATATATTTGGCAGATTGATGACCAAAATGAAATAGAAATCATAGATAGATTGAAAAACCATTATGGTTTTGAAAATAAGTACACATCTCTTGAAAGCTTAGCCGATTTTATGGTGGATGAACAGATGATGAATGAAGGTGCAGACTTTGACCAAGAGTTTGGAGATGTTGCCAGTGGCAGTTATTTTGATGATTTTTCAGATGAAGCAAGGTCATTGTGGCTTAATAATGTTATGGCTGATGCAATAAAATCGACAGTTATGCTACGCTGTGGATATGACAAAGATGAGTTTGATATCGAGAATGATTTTTCTCACTTAGAAAATTTTAATACACCTGAAACCATGATATTCTTAGGTCAGAAAACAAGCGAGTTATCACAAAACATCTTGCATGATATAGAGGTCATTGCAAAGGATATTGAAAAAAACAAAAGTACTGAAAGGAGTGTAAAAAATGTTGACGGACAGAATAAAATACAAGGAAAACAATCAAGGGTTATTGATTCCACAAGTGGAGGTGACAGACCAACAGACGCCACCACTTCAGAAACTGGGACAAATGCACATGAGATTCTTGGAAAGCAACCACAAGGTGAGGTTTTCAACACTTCTGCTGAAGGGCGAACTACACATGATTTGTTACAACAAGCAGCAGCAAGCACAAAATCAGATAGACCTGCAAATAAAGCAGATGAAGCAAATCGAGAGCAATCAAGCTATGTGGATAGCAAGGTCACAGGAAATCGAAAACCAAGTAATCAAGGAAGTGATTCTGAGCAAATAAAGCAAGATGATATTGATAATGTTTTGCTTAATGGAACACAGTTTAAAGACGGAAAACAACAGATCATCGACTTTTTCCACAGCAATAAATCAATATCAGATAGAGCAGATTTTATACAATCAGCTTACGGAATCGGTGGTGATAGCATTGAATTTGAGCCTAACCGTTATGGGTATTATTCGTATGATGAAAGTGGCATAAACGTTGAACGTGGTGAGCAATATGATGAACCTATGCGCCTATCATACGAAGATATCGCCACACATATTGATAATCTGATTCAAACTGAGCGATATTTTGAGCAACAAAATGCAGATGAAGTATTGATAAAACCATCCATCAATCAAACTGATGCATTTGTTGAGCAAGATTATATAAATACTGTTCTTCTTAGTGGCAGTGGTTTTGAGGGTGGCAAACAACGGATAATCGATTACTTCTTTGCCAATAATTCAAGTAAAGAAAGAGCAGATTTTCTCAAAAATGAGTATGGCACTGGTGGTGGGTCTGTCACTTTTGCAAATGAGCAAACAGGATACCATGACCATAATGCCAAAGGTATTACAATAAAGCCTGTCTTTAATTCTGATAACCCTATCAAGCTTTCTTGGTCAAAGGTTGTAAAACATATTAATGAACTGATTAAGAATGAACAGTATTTTAAACTGCGATACCCAAGCGAAAAGCCACTGATTAAACCCAACAGCATATACGATGATTTAATTAAAATAAGCGACCAAGGAGCAGTTAATAATGCTCCTTTTTTAATGCCTGAAAATGACACTGCTATAGTAAATGACGATAATTATGCAGATTTATTCGATAAAATAATCAAGCAAGGTAACGTTAGCAAGACTGGAAAATCAGAAATATTATCTCTTATCGAGGAAAGCAGTGATTCTGAAACTATTGCCAATGAGCTACCTAAAATATTCGGTGATTTTTGGAGTGAAGTAAAACATAATGACCAAAATATTAAATGGCATGTAACTCCTAGTGGGCTTGAAGTTTTTATCAATGGTTGGGAAAAACCTACACTAAAATATGCTTGGGCAGAAATCGCCGAAAGAACCATTCATTTATATAACAACGGCGAGTATCTTGACGATATCAATGAAGAAATCTATACATCTGATGCGACAGATGAGCCTGCTGAAATCACAACACGTTTAAAAGAAGGTATGGTTGTAAGCTTAGACGATAAAAATTATCGCATAACTAAAATCGATGCTATTTCCGATAGCATTAGCCTAGATGATTTATCTTTTGCACATAATACTGGTTTTCCCATAATTAGAAAAGAGAATCTATCTAGTCTTGAAAGATTACTAGAAAATGATGGTTTTTTTGAAGAATCTAAAAAGCAGACTACAAATAAAAACTTTGTCATCTCCGACAACAACTTAGGAGTTGGCAGTCCAAAAGAAAAGTATCAAAATAACATCACAGCGATAAAGCTATTGAAATCTATTGAGAATGAAGACAGATTTGCAACTCCTAAAGAGCAAATAGCGCTATCTCAATATGTTGGCTTAGGTGGACTTGCTGATGTTTTTGATGAAACAAAAGATAGTTGGAGTAAAGAATATAATGAGCTTCAAGGCTTATTAACCGAGCAAGAATATGACAATGCCAGAGCCTCCACTCTATCATCTTTTTACACGCAACCAATAATTATCCGTGAGATGTATAACGCTTTATCCAATATGGGTCTAAAGCGTGGAAATATACTAGAGCCATCCATGGGAACAGGAAACTTTTTGGGTTGCATGACTGATGATTTTAAAAACTTTAATACATATGGTGTGGAGCTAGATAGTCTTACGGGTAGAATTGCTAAGCAGTTGTATCCTGATTCCAATATCCAAATAAAAGGTTTTGAAAAATCAGAATTCCAAGATAATTTTTTTGATATAGCCATTGGCAATGTTCCCTTTGGCAACTTCGGCGTGCCTGATTCTAAATATGATAAACATAAGTTTTATATTCACGATTACTTTTTTGCAAAGTCATTAGATAAAGTTCGTGCAGGTGGTATTGTTGCATTTATCACATCAAAAGGCACACTGGATAAGTCAAATTCTAAAGTCAGAGAATATCTATCGCAAAGAGCCGAGTTGGTCGGTGCAGTAAGGTTACCTAATGATGCCTTTAAAAATAATGCAGGTACGCAAGTTACATCCGATATTATATTTCTTAAAAAGCGTGATGGGATAAAAGATATTGCAGATAACTGGGTACAAACTGGATATGACAATAGCGGTGTTATGATGAACCAATATTTTGTTGATAACCCACATATGGTGCTTGGTTCAATGCAAAATATTGTTGGAAGATTTGGTGAAGAAACTGCTTGTATAGCCATAGATGATGGTGCATCTTTTTCTGAAAAGTTAAAAGGTGCTATAACTTTTATAGCAGATGAATTACAATCAAAAAATACATTTGAGTTTGATATTGAAGAACCTGAACAAGAAGATGATACAATCCCTGCTGATCCAAATGTAAAAAACTATAGCTATGCCATCACTGATGATAAAGTGTATTTTCGTGAAAACTCAATAATGACATTGGCAAATACAAGTGCTAAAGGTGAAGAGCGTATACGTGGAATGATTGGCATTAGGCAAGTCCTGCAAAGGGTTATCGACTATCAAGTCAATGGGTTATCACAGTCTGAAATAAAAGAAGCACAATCAGAATTGAACCAAGTATATGATGAATTTGTTGCAAGTTATGGCAGGATTAATACCCAAGCGAATTCTCGTGCTTTTCGTGATGATGATTCCTATTACCTTTTATCTTCTATCGAAATATTGGATAAGGATAATAAGTTTAAAGAGAAAGCCGATATTTTTTCAAAACAAACTATAAGACCAGTAAAAGAAATCACAAGGGTTGATACTGCAAGTGAATCTCTTGCATTATCGCTTGCCAATAAAGGTCATGTTGATATCGGATATATGTCAGCGTTAACGCAAAAAGAGCCTATTGAGGTAATCAATAATTTAAAAGGTGTAATATTTAAAGAGCCGCTTTCTGATATGCAAAATATATTTGAGGGATGGAAAACTTCTGATGAATATCTTTCTGGTAATGTTCGTGAAAAACTTAGGATTGCAAAAGAATATGACAAGCATGAATTGGTAATCGAAAATGCAAAATACTTGGAGGAAGTACAGCCAAAAGAGTTAGCATTTGATGAAATCAATGTAAAGCTTGGAACGGTTTGGATTCCCCTTAGCGATTTTGAAAACTTTATCCATGAAACGCTAAAAACACCTAACTATTATAAATATGATATCAATGTAAACTATGAGCCATTAACTGGTGTATGGAATATCTCAAACAAAAGCCTTGGTAGCGACAGCACTCTTGCAAGCACTACTTTTGGAACGGATAGAAAATCAGCATACCACATCATCGAAAACGCACTAAATCTTAGAAGCACTAACGTATATGATAGAGTTATTGGTGATGATAATAAAGTTAGAAGTGTTAAGAACAAAAAAGAAACTATCTTAGCTAATCAAAAACAGACAATATTGCAAGAAGAATTTAAGACTTGGGTATGGAAAGACCCTGTACGCAGAGAGCGATTAACAAAATACTATAACGAAAACTTTAATAATATTCGCACTCGTGAGTATGACGGTTCTCATCTAAATTTTGATAGCATGAGCCCCTCTATTGCACTTCGCCCCCATCAGAAAAACGCCATTGCAAGACAGATTTATGGCGAAAACACCCTGCTTGCTCATGTTGTTGGAGCAGGAAAAAGTTTTACCATGATTGCAGGAGCTATGGAAAAAAAACGCTTAGGCTTAACTTCTAAAAATATGTTTGTAGTACCAAATCACTTAACAGAGCAAATGGCAACGGAAGTTTTAAGGCTTTATCCATCAGCAAACGTTTTGGTTACTACAAAGCGTGATTTTCAGACCAAAAACAGAAAGAGGTTTTGCTCAAAAATCGCTACTGGTGAATATGATATCGTGATTATTGGTCATTCTCAGTTTGAAAAGATACCACTATCTGCTGATAGACAAATACGCATAATCAGCGAGCAGATTGAGGATATTGTAGGTGGCATCAGTCAATTAAAAAGACAAGATGGTCAGCGATTTAATATCAAGCAAATGGAATCTACAAAGAAAAAGCTTGAAGCAAGGCTTGAAAAACTCAATAAAAACGAGCGAAAAGATGATGTTATCACGTTTGAACAGCTGGGCATTGATGGATTATATGTTGACGAAAGTCATATGTATAAGAACTTATTTTTATATACTAAAATGAATAACGTTGCAGGCATACAGCAAACGGAAGCTCAAAAATCTACTGATATGTTTATGAAGTGTCAATATATCGATGAAATCACAGATGGAAAAGGCATATGCTTTGCAACTGGAACTCCTATATCAAATTCAATGGTTGAGATGTATACGGTTCAAAGATATTTGCAAATGAACGAGCTTAAAAGAAAAGGTCTGCATCATTTTGATAGCTGGGCATCCGTCTTTGGCGAGTCGCAAACAGCGTTTGAGTTGTCTGTTGATGGCAATGGATTTAAGACAAAAACTCGTTTTAATAAGTTTCATAACCTACCTGAACTCATGAATATGTTCAAAGATGTCGCAGATATACAAACTGCTGATATGCTTAATCTTCCAGTGCCTAAACTGAAAACAGGAGAGGTTCAAACCATTACAATTCAGCCAACCGATATACAAAAAAAGCTTATTGAGGGTCTTGGGGAAAGAGCTGATAAAATCGATAGAAAATTAGTAAAACCAGAAGTTGATAATATGCTCAACATCACAAATGATGGTAAAAAGATTGCACTAGACCAAAGGCTTCAAAACCCACTGCTCCCTGATGATCCAAATAGTAAGATTAACACCTTGATGCGTAATGTGTATGATATTTGGGAGAAATCAAAGGATAATAAATCAACGCAATTGGTATTTTGTGATATGTCCACCCCTAAAGGCAATAATCAGTTTAATGTTTATGATGATCTAAAACAAAAGTGGATAGATAAAGGTATTCCAGAAGAAGAAATTGTATTTATCCAAGATACCAAAAACGATATCCAGAAAAAGTCCTTGTTTGATAAAGTAAGAAACGGCGAGGTTAGAATATTATTAGGATCAACCCCAATGATGGGTGCAGGTACAAATGTTCAAGATAAGTTGATTGCGTTGCATCATGCTGATGTGCCTTGGCGTCCCTCTGATCTTGAGCAACGTGAAGGAAGAATTTTAAGGCAAGGAAATAGCAATGACGAAGTTGAAATCTTTAGATATATCACCAAAGAAACCTTTGATTCATATAGCTTTCAGTTAATTGAACAAAAACAGCGTTTTATTTCACAAGTTATGACTAGCAAATCAGCTGTTAGAAGTGCTGAAGATGTTGACGATAAAGCTTTATCATATGCAGAAGTAAAAGCACTTGCTACAGGCAACCCACTCATCAAGGAAAAAATGGAGCTTGATTCTGATGTTGAAAGCTTAAAACTTATGAAAAGCCAATACATAAATAAAATCTATTCTCTGGAAACGAAACTTAGAAAGAGCTTGCCTGCTGAAATAAAAAGGTATGAAGAACAGGTGGTCAATTTTTCCGAAGATTTTAATACAATTCAGCCATATCAAGACAAGGAATTTTCAATTATTTTGGATGGCGATGTTTATGATGATAAAGCAAAAGCAGGCGAGAAAATCATTAACCTTTGTGCAAGAAATAAGAGCGATAGAAAAATAGATATTGGAATTTATAAGGGCATGATGCTTAAAAGCTATATGAATACCTTTGGTCAGGTCAACCTATCCATGTACGGCAAAGGTATACATACAATTGAGCTTGGCAGTGATGCTCATGGCAATATTCAAAGAATGGAGAATAAGTTAAAATCACTTGCAGCAAGCGTTGATAAGTTTAAGCAAAAGATTGAAATCATTAATGCTGATATAAAAGAAGCAAAAGTCGAAGTGGCTAAACCATTTCCACAGGAGGATGAACTGCGTAGTAAGCTTGTAAGATTAGAAGAACTTAATAGTGAGCTATCTATGGATAAACAAGATGATGTAGAAGAAATTGATGACGATGCCCCTGCCAATAGTAATATTCAAAAAGGCATAGAAAGATAGAATGTGCCCTATCATTCCGTTATCTATGTATGTTGTTCCGTTAATGTTGTTATTATTCCGTTATTAGGGTATAGTATTACTAAGGACAGGTGATATTATGTATTTAAGCGTAAAAGATATTGCAGAAAGATGGAATGTTTCAGACAGGCGAGTGAGAATCTTATGCTCTGAGGGTAAAATCAAAGGTGCATATAGACAAGGTCGTGCATGGAAAATTCCTGAAAACGCTGTAAAACCTCAAGACGGAAGATATAAAAGCAGTGAAAGCCTGCTTTCTATGATTGATAGAAAAAAGAAAGAGCTGGATAATAGCCGTCCGTTGACCGAGGGTGAAGTTGAAAGACTCAACGAACAGTTTATAGTTGAGTATACATATAATTCAAATGCAATTGAAGGCAATACCCTGACTCTTCGTGAAACGGATATGGTGCTTCGTGGTCTTACTATTGATAAAAAACCATTAAAAGACCATATGGAGGCTGTTGGGCACAAGGAAGCATTTGAGTTTGTGCTAGACACAGTAAGAGAAAATACGCCACTTTCTGAAAACCTTATAAAGCAGATTCATTATCTTGTATTAGTAGATAAAAGAGATGATAGAGGTGTGTACCGTAGAGTCCCTGTGAAAATTATGGGTGCTAAGCATGATCCAGTACAGCCATATTTGATAATTCCACAAATGGAACAGCTACTTATAAATTATCAAAAAAGTACAGAGCATATTGCTACTAAAATGGCAAGGTTTCATATCGAGTTTGAAGCGATACATCCATTTATTGATGGCAACGGTCGTTGTGGCAGATTGCTTGTAAACCTAGAATTATTAAAAGCAGGTTACCCTGCAATCGACATCAAGTTTACTGATAGAGTTAGCTATTATAAAGCTTTTGATGAGTATCATGGTAAAAATAATATAAAAGCTATGGAGAAATTATTTGCAGGATATATTAATGAGCAGCTTGATATGTATTTATCTATACTTGATTAAGGTATACGGCACTAAAAAAAATTAATAACAAAGATAGGCAGTCAAAGTTGGCTGTCTTTTTTTGTGGAAAGGAACAGGATGAATAGAGTAACAAAAGAGCAAGTTGCAAAGGCTAAGGAAATGGATTTGCTAACATATCTTAAAAATTATGAACCAAATAATTTAATTAGAAAAGGCAATGATTATTGCACCAAAGAACATGATAGCTTATCCATATCGACAAACGGATTATGGAATTGGTGTTCTCGTGGTATCGGTGGGAAAACAGCGTTGCAATATTTAATCAAAGTTAAGGATATGAGTTTTGTTGATGCAGTTATTCATTTAACCGAAAACTCAATGACAACAGAAATTCCATTGCAAGAAGTTATAAAAAAACGAAAAGATTTTGTATTGCCTGAACGCTTTTATAATAATAACAGAGTAATCGATTATCTTAAAAATCGTGGAATCAGTGATGAAGTAATTCTATATTGCATTGATAACAATCTAATTTATGAGAGTAAAAAATATCACAATGCTGTCTTTGTTGGATATGATGAAAACAAAACCCCAAGATATGGAGCATTGCGAGGAACATGGGCAAGCAATAAAACACCATTCAAAGGCGAAGTTGAAAGTAGTGATAAACGATATTCATTTAAAATAGTAGCAGACAGCAAGAAACTTATTGTTGCAGAAAGTGCGATTGATGTTCTTTCTATTGCTACCTTGCGTGGAAAACTTGACTGTAGTTATTTATCAGTTGGTGGAATATATAAGCCAAAAAGTGTAAATTCAAATGCAAAGCTACCTATTGCACTAACATCATTTTTGCATAGCAATTCACATGTTAAAAATATTGTTTTGTGCTTAGATAATGATGATATTGGTCGTGGTGCAAGCGTGTATATCGGCAGGAAACTAGCCTTAGATGGTTATAATGTTAGTAGTAGACCTACCCAAAAAGTAAAGGATTATAACGACTTGATAGTACACAAAAAATCTCATTCATACAACGAAAGATGATTTCATTAATATCCAGTTTTTATTGAAACATAAAACCCATAGATGGCATTAGAAATGCAATATAATACGATGATAAAAAATCCAATTATTGTGATAGTTTCGTTCAATTGCGACCTATATACCCAATCATCTATGACGAACGACACAACAAGATAATAGATTATTGCTAACCCCAACTTTAGTTTAAATACTATTTTCAATGCAAGATTTAGTATGAATGTACAAATATAAATAATTATAGCCATGATATAAACTCCTTTAATTGATATAGTATTATTATATTAATGAAAATATAGGTTTTCAAATTTACAACAAAATAATTTAAGGCAATCAATATATCAATCAGTCCAAAAGGAGCTGATTTTTTTGTGGACAGATATATCGGTTGTCTTTTTATATACAACGAAATAATGAAAGGATAGTCAAAATGTATAGAGCACAAATAATAGGAAACCTAACCGATGACCCAAAATCGAGCCAAAAAGATGATATGATATTCTGCAATTTTGCAGTTGCACATAGTAATCGTGCAACAGGTAAGACGGAGTATCTTAACATTGTAGCACTGAATAAACTAGCAACTATTTGTCTTGAATACTTGAGTAAAGGCAGTCAAGTTTTTGTATCAGTTGATACTGCTCCAAAAGTTAGCACATGGATGGATAAAGACGGAAATCCTAAAGCTTCGGTTAAATATCTAGCAAGAGAGGTGGAATTTCTTAATAGTAATCAAAAACAAGAGCAAGTTTCATAGCAAAACCAACATATTGGCAGAATTGACACACATAGTGTATGTCAAACTATCACATTTCCCTATAAGAAAAAACTAAATTTATGATTTTTTAGATTAATGACACACACAGTGTATGTCGTTTTTTTTGATTATCATTTTTTTAGTGATAAATGCAAAAATATTAAGCAAAATCAACGCTGATTCGCTTCAATTATTATATTTTGACCAGTTATCTGATTAAAGCACGATATTTTTGTTTGCCAGTATGTAATAAGATTAAAAGATTTGTACGCATGGAAAAACTGCGTTTTTTAGACTAGCAAGTACGGCATATGTATAAACATGCCACTTGTTAAGGGTTTGAAAAACCCCTAATACCCAAATTAGATGTAGCAACGCTACTTAGAAAGGACAATATGAGATTAAGAAATAGGCAATGTATTTTTTGTCTTACAGATAAAGAATACTCTAAATTGCAAAAGAAATTAGAAATCTCTGGCTTAAATATGTCAGCGTTTATCAGAAAGTTGATTGATAATGTTGAGATAAAAGCAAGACTGCCAAGCGAGTTTTCAGAAGTTCAAAGACTACTTGCCAATATTTCAAACAACATAAACCAAATCGCACACGTCACCAATGCGACTAATAACATCCACTATGAGCAAGTCGAAACGCTATCAAGGCAGGTGGATAAAATGTACGACCATCTTATGAGTTTAGGCTGATAGATGGCATACGTAAAGATTATACCCATTCGCACAAAACTGAATAGAGCGATTAATTATGTTTTAAATGCTGATAAAACTGGGCTAGATAAAGCACTCGATTATATCTTTGATAGCAACAAAACAACTGATAAGAAACATGTTGTATATGAAAGTGCTATCAACTGTCAAAAAAACAGAGCGTATCAAAACATGATTTCTACAAAAAAAAGATTCAGCAAAATTGGTGGCGTGCTTGGCTATCACATTATACATAGCTATAAGCCTAATGAAGTTACACCTAAGCTTGCTCATAAAGTGGGTTTAGAATTTGCAAACAAATGCTTTGGTGATAAATACGAGTGCATAATTGGAACTCATGTTGATAAAGGGCATATTCACAACCATATAACCATCAATTCAGTTTCATTTATTGATGGCAGTAAATATAGGAACAATTTCAAGGATTATTTTCACGATATGCGTGGAATATCCAACGAAATATGCTTGAAACATGGACTATCTGTCATAACCCCACAAGAGGAAAAAAAGGCTATTTCTTATTTTGAATGGCAAGCAAAAAACAAAGGCAGGTCGTCTTGGTCGCTAATTATTAAAAATGATATTGACCATGCGATTAGCCAAGCATTTAGCTATGGCAATTTTTTGATGATACTGGAAACCATGGGTTATGAATTAAAGCAAGGAAAATACCTGTCGGTCAGACCTTTCGGCAAAGATAGGTTTTCAAGGACTTACAAGCTTGGTGAAGAGTATTCTGAGCAAAGCATAAAAAACAGAGTAATAAACAAAGATTTAAGCATTATGCCATCAATAAAAAGGCACTCATACAAAGAGTTCCAAAAACGATATAAATCAAAAGGGAAAATATTAGGCTTTAAGGCATTGTGCTATCACTACATGTTTTTGCTCGGAACAATCAAAAAAAACGAAGCACCAACAAGAATCACAAAAGAATTTAAGGAGGAACTTTTAAAGTTTGATAAAATGGCGAGATTATATGATTTTATACACGATAGAAACTTAAAGACACAAGAGGATATTAACGACTATAAGGCTGATGTTATAAAAACGATTGACCTATTAGTTGCAGATAAGAAAAGTCATAAAAAAGATTTGAGCACTAACAGTAGTTTGTACACTGCGCTTTTAGACTATAAAAGATATGCAAAAGCAAACGATATGTTCAAAGATGGCTATAAAAATATGGAGCACGAGAGCAATTTATATCTTAATGCAAAACAGATATTATCTGATAACGGTTATATAAACGTTAATGATTTAAAAAAGCTAGAGCAAGAATATAGCCTACATCTTGAGCGTGTATCAAAATATGACAAGGACATTCGCTATTATCGAAAAGAGCTTAGGCTTTGCGATAGTGCGATTAATTTTAAGAAACATGCAGAAAAGCAAATCGAAAAATGGAACAACATTGATAACCAAATAAATCAACAGGACAAAGGAGGAAAATCTAATGAATCACGGAGCTGATGCAACAGACCAAGTCATGCGAATAGCATTGCAAGGAACAGAAGTTGCACTAAAACTAACTGGAACAGGTGCAAAAAACGTAGCTGCTGCACTTTATGCAGTTAGCAAAGATTTCAAGACCAACAAATCTGGTGAAACACGATTAACGCAACTATTAAAAGATGATAGTCCAACCAAAATATTCAGACTTGAAGAAAAAGCCTTATCTGAATTTAAGAAATACGCTAAACAGTATAACATCCAGTATTCGGCAGTCAAAGAGGTTGGAGCAGGTAACAATATGTGCGATGTCATCATAAAAGATAAAGATGTTGCAAGAGTTAATCATGTATTAGGCAAGATGGATTATGTAACAGTTGAGCAGGCAGAAAAGCCAGATCAGCAAGTAAGCCACGAGGACATATCGCCAAAAAAAGACAGTCAACAGGGCAAAAACTCAAATACGCAAAACAACAAATCTCAACCAAACATAAGTAAATCTAAAGAGGTTTTGGACGGCATTAAGAATAATAATGCAGATGTCATTACTCCTGAAAACTACAAAGAGTATTTAAAGCTTCAATCGTTTATGTATGGATATTCTGAGAAAAACAAAGCACGTATTTTTGAGCAAAAGCCAAGTGCGTCTGTTGTGATGTCACGAACAAATTGGAGAAATATTGGAAGATATCCAACCAAAGATGCAAAGGCGATTTTAATAACAATGCCTGAATATATCGATGGTAAACGCACAGGCAATTTTGTTGATGCAAAAGCTTATGATGTTAGTGATACCTATGGAAAGGATATATCTAAAACGCTATCATATACTCTTAAAAATGACACTCCTGATATCGCTAGTGAAATATCTAGGGTTGAAGCAAGTAGCAAAGTTACAATTGAGTATGTATCAAATTTAGAAACAGATTCATATTATGCTGTTGATGATAAAAAAATCTACATAAAAGACAGCCTATCACAGCAGGATACTTATAAGGCGTTGATTATCGAGCAAACCCATGTTGATGCTCACCTATCGCAGGGTGATAATTATAACAGGGCGAATAACATTATGCTTGCTGAAAGTACAGCCTTTATGGTTGCAAATCGCTATGGCATTGACACAAGCGAATATCGCTTTGATTATATTCCTGATGTTGTAAATGGTACTGATGGAAAAGATTTATCAGAAATCATTAACCCTGTTACTCAAAGTGGTAGCAATGTCATCAAAATGGCAGATAAGAATTTAGAACAGTATAAGCCAAAGCAAAAGCAATCTGTTAAGGAAAAGCTAGATACTCATAAAAAAGGTATTGAAATTGGTGTTGCAGGAACAAGCAATACTAAATCACCTAAGATTAATATCAAAAAAGAAAAGTAATTAATAGTATTCTGTATAATGTTCACAGTATGTTATACTATGTGAGAAAGGTGGTACTTATATGTGTAGTTTTTGGCAAGATAACTGGTTTAACATTGTTTCTATATTTTTATCTGGCATCATTTCATGGATAATAACAGCAATATATTTTGTAAGAGCAAATAGAAAAGAAGCTATGCTATTAGTAGTTCATCCATTTACATTACTAATAGAAAGATTCCCAAATAAATGCGATGAAAACACTTTGCGAGAAATATTTGATACGCCTATTAGAAAGCATATAAGCAATAACCTGCTAAAAAAAATGAATGTTTTATTTGATTTGTATCTAAAAATCAGTGGGTCAGATACAACACAGTTAGAAGCGAGCGCTATACATAATCATTTCTTTAATGTCTTGGATAAACACAAAATCAACTATAAGCTCGATCAAGTGGTAGATAATGAGGGAGAAATCGCTGATTACTGTACAATAAGTGATTTGAAATATATTGATACTGATATAAAGAAACTGATTGTTGATAGTGACATTTATGATTTGGACAATGACGGTAAATATCATATAAACATACTATTGAACTCATATTTGAATGATTTCGTTACTGATACACAACTAGATTTCTTTAAAGAAAAAAATGTCACACAGGTTATTGATGCTGACGCAAAATACATTGAGTACAAATCTATGGTTAACGAATATAACAATGCTAAAAGTTCATATTTCAACTTTAAACAAATACTGAATCTAAAAAAAATGCATTAACCTCATCTTAAAAAGGAGAGAAAATGAATAATAAAACAATAACCCTAACCTCTGAGGAACAAAACGTTCTTACAGAGGTTTTATTTAATGCAAAAACGAACAAGAAGATGCAAAATGATTTTAGCACCATCGACCGTGTGATTGACAAAATCACGGATAGAATTACTTATGTAAAAAAACAATCACCTCACGTTTTGATGTCAGATAGCATTGAATCATATCCTATTTATATAGGAGGAAAATTCAAATCAGAGCATGGAGAGTTTACCATTGAGGATATAAAAAATATGTCTATAAAAATAAATGGTAGATGGCATCATAAGTCAGAGTTTGAACCTGCTGTTATCACACATGAAAAGCCAACTAAGAAAGGAATATTCCGATGAGAAAACCAAGAGATAATGTAACAGCCACAGTAATGTGGTTTTTTTTATACCTATTTGTAGTGTGGTTTGCCCTAATATTCGCTATGAGCTATGAAGATGGCAAGTCTATTGTGCAGATTGCACCAAACATTGCAACTGCACTAGATGACCCATTTAGCTTGAGCCTTAACAAACACTCCTTGAAATTTATAGGAGTGTTTTCTCTATTATTTGGCACTGGCTTAGCCATGTATTATTCTTCTGTCAGTAAAAGACGTATTGGTGAAGAACATGGCTCTGCTAGTTTTGGCAATCCAAAGTCTGTTAGCAAAACATTTCAGCAGGACAAAAACACAGATAGGATATTTACGCAAAATGTACGTATGGGGATGAACACAAGAAAGCATAGAAGAAACCTAAATACCATTGTTATAGGTGGTAGTGGTGCAGGTAAAACAAGATTTTACGCAAAGCCGAATATATTGCAATGCAATACAAGCTTTGTGATAACCGACCCTAAGGGCGAAGCGTTGGCTACACTTGGCAATGCTTTGATAGAAAATGGCTATAACATCAAAGTCTTAGATTTAGTGGATTTTGAGCGTTCCGATGGCTATAACCCATTCATGTATATACGTGATGATAAGGATATTATCAAGCTAATAAACAACCTGATTCGCAACACCACTCCAAAGAACTCTACAACAAACGATCCTTTTTGGGAAAAATCAGAAACAGCGTTGTTGCAGGCATTAATGTTTTATTTGGTCGCAGAAGCACCACCAGAGGAGCAAAACTTTTCAATGGTTATGCAGATGATTGAATATGCAGAAGTTAAGGAAGAAGATGATAGCCATGTTAGCCCTTTGGATATTCTTTTTGATGCCTTGGAGTACGATAAGCCAAATTGCCTTGCATGCAAACAATACTCAGTATTCAAGCAAGCTAGTGGTAAAACTGCCAAATCGATTCTAGTATCCGTTGCAGTAAGGCTTGCAACTTTTAACCTTCAGCAGATTAAAAACATCACAGACCATGACGAGATGCACATAAAAAACTTGGGCGAAGAAAAGACGGCACTATTTGCAATAATACCTGATAACGATACATCATTTAACTATCTTGTAGGTATGCTATATACGCAAATTTTCATTGAGCTATACTATCAAGCCGATAAGGTTCATGGAGGTAGACTGCCTGTTCCAGTGCATTTTGTGCTCGATGAATTTGCAAACGTTGCCTTGCCAGAGGATTTTGAAAAATGTCTTGCTACAATGCGTTCTCGTGAGATTTATGCAAGTGTTATCATCCAAAACTTGGCTCAATTAAAAGACTTATTCAAGGGCAGTCAGAATACATGGGAAACCATTGTAGGTAACTGCGATTCCCTCTTGTTTTTGGGTGGAAATGAAAAATCTACCCATAAATACATATCAGAATTACTTGGAAAAGAAACAATAGAAACTCGTTCTTATGGTCACTCTAAAGGGCGAAATGGTTCGTACTCAACCAACAAACAGATAACTGGAAGAGAACTTCTAACACCTGATGAAGTGCGTTTAATCGATAACGATTATGCACTTTTATTTATTAGAGGGGCAAAAGCTATTTGGGATAAAAAGTACAACTTACTTAGTCACAGGAACATTCATCTTACGCCTGATGGTGAAAGGGGGTTTTTAGGCAAAATATTAAAACATGAATATGAAACCATTCCTGATTACATACATGAAAAAGCGTTAGTCAAAACAGAGTCTTTTGTAGACACTTTCGACTTTGAAAAAGCACACAACTATATCATCATTGATGAAAATTAACCCATATTTGAAAGGAAAACAATATGAAATCTAAAAAAACAAAAATCTTTATGTCAATCGTAACAATCATTGCAATCATGACAATCACAATTACTGCCTTTGCAGTTGATGATCCACTAGCTGTTGTAAATAATCTATCGAAATTTATCTTTTCGCTTATAAGAGCAATTGGAGTAATCATCTTAGGCTTTGGCGTTGTTCAAGTTGGAATGAGCTTAAAATCTCATGATCCATCACAGCGAGCAAATGGATTTATGACATTAGCAGGTGGTGTAATTATTATGTTTGCAAAAGAGATCCTGCAATTAATCACAGGCACTACAATATAAAAATCCATCCACCAAAAGAGGTTTGTCATTTTGACATTCCTCTAATTTTTTGAAAGGAGGTGTGATTTTGGATTTACTTTCATTACTTGAACTTATAATCGAAACTTGGAACGGAAAGCTTGGCGAAATGTGGTCACTATTAAGCACATCCCCCACAGCTTTTAAGGGTGGCTCTATATGGAATATTGTTGTTGGAATCAATGGTGCTTTAAAATCAATTGGAGTTGCTCTGTTAGTTTTATTCTTTTTAACAGGAGTGATAAAACAGACAACAAACTTTCATGAAATCAAACGACCAGAGGTTGCTCTAAGGTTATTTATTAGGTTTGCTATCGCAAAAGGCGTTGTAACTTGGGGCATGGATATTATGCTAGGTCTTTTTGATATTGGACAAGGGATTATTGCCAAAGCTAGTAACAGCTTAGGTTCAGCGCATACAACCACGCTACCGAGTGGGATAATTGATGCTGTTGCTGACTTAGGGTTTTTAGAGAAATTCGGACCTTGGATACTTACGATCATTGGCTTGCTTTTGATAACTGTTCTTACGTTCATTATGCTACTAACCGTCTATTCTCGCTTTTTCAAGCTGTATATTTACACAGCACTAGCCCCTATTCCTCTTGCTACATTTGCAGGAGAAGGTTCGCAAAGTGTGGGGGTTTCATTCTTAAAAAGCTATGCAGGTGTTGTTTTGGAAGGTGCAGTTATTATTTTAGCCTGTATCATCTTTTCAGCCTTTGTAAGCTCTGCGCCAACTGTTGATGCAGCTCTTGAGCCAACCAAAATTATATATAAATACTTGGGCGAATTAATATTCAACCTGTTTGTATTAGTAGGAATGGTTAAAGGAGCAGATAGGATTATTAAAGAAATGATGGGTCTATAAATTATTCATCTTCAAATTGAGTTTCGTTCATTTCAGGAAAATCTAGTAATTCTGAAACTATAATATTCAAGCCAACAGCAATTCTATGTAATGTCTTTATCTTAGGGTTATTTGTATTCCCACTTATTATGTTATTAATAGTTGATTGTCTGATGCCAGATATAATCGAAAGTCTGTTTATAGTAATTCCCTTTTCGCTGCATATATTTTCTAATCTTTGAGCAATTGCATTTCCGAATGTCATAAAATCACCTCTTTCTCAACCGTATAAGGTTAGTTGTGCCTAAACTTTAGCAGATTAAACACAGATGAATTAACCATGCACGGTTGACGAGATGAAGAAATTTACATATTATAACCATGTACGGTTAAGGAGGATGTAATGGGCATTAGAAAACTAAGTTGTGCTTTTACTGGTTCAAGAGAAAGCAAGCTACCATATAGCATTACTAGCAAAGAACATGAAAGGCTAGAAATCAAACTAAAGGAAGAGATATTAGCTCTAATAAGGCTAGGAGTTTCAGAGTTTTTTGTTGGAGGTCAGACAGGTATAGATTCGCTTGCAGCTTTGATGGTAATTAATTTAAGGGAAGAAATTGGGACTACTGCAAACCTACACTTAGTAATACCTTATATGGGCATAGATAATAGGTTTTCAAAATTGCAAAAATCGGATTTTGATTATATTAAGAGTAAAGCTGATACAATAACGGTAATTAGCGAGAAATATCACGCAGGCGTTTTTAGAAATCGCAATCAACATATGATTGATAACAGCGAGTTTTTAATTGCAGTTACGGATGAAAACCCATTCAGTGGCAGTATGATGACAATAAACATGGCAAAACAAAAAGGCATGGATATCAAAATCATAAACACAACAACATTAGAAACAAAGCATATTAAGCCCAAGATTGACATTTCAATTTTATATTAAAAAAGAATAGCATATCACTAACAGCACTCACGTAGTGTTGTTTTTTTGTGCAGAGAAAGGAGTTTTCGCATGGAAATAAAAATACCAAGAGAGGTTCGTGGCTATCATGAATCAATATTTTTTGGCTTATCGTTTAGGCAATTTATATGTAGCGTTTTTGCCATTGGCATATCGGTTACAGCATATTTTACGCTAAAAGATTATTTAGGAACGGAAGGAGTTACATGGATATGTATTTTTGTAGCTTTTCCACTAGCAAGTCTAGGGTTTGTAACATATCATGGCATGAATCTTGAAAAGTTTATAGCTGCTTATTTGATATCAGAATGGGTTCTGCCTAAAAAGCTGATATTTAAATCAGATAATTATATGTATAAGTCATATTTGATAAACAGAAGTAATAAAAAACCAAGGAAGAGAAAAAAGGATAAAGAAAATGATAAATAATTTTGCCAATAACCTAACCTATTTACGCAAGGGCAAAAAGCTTAGTCAGCATCAGCTTGCAAAAGAAATAGGACTGGTCAGAATGACAATAAATTATTATGAAAGTGGCAAACGTGCACCAAATTTGGATGTACTAGTGCTATTAGCGAATTATTTTAGTATTGATTTGAATACACTCGTTTGTGGCAAGGTTGAAGAAAATACACTTTCGATAAAAGCTGAGTTAAAAATGTATCAATCAGCACTAAATATAATAAGGAAAATATCAAAGCAATATTCTGATGAATTGATGGATATTGCTATTTTATTTGAAGATATATCAATAAGAGAGGATAAAATATGTCGAACACATTTAGAAAAATAAGAAAAGCCGAGAAAGAGAGCTTTAAAGTTCCAAAATCAGTACAGAATGCCATTCCCATTAAAAAGATTTATGAGGATGGCATTTTTCGTGTGGGGAATAATTTTACAAAGTCTTATAAGTTTAGCGATATAAATTATCGTGTGGCGAGCAAGAATGACCAGTTGCAAATGTTTATGAAATACAGTGATTTATTAAACTCTTTGCCAGTCGGTTGTGTAACAAAAATCACTATTAATAACAGAACACTGAATCAAAAGGATTTTAGCGAGAATATTTTGATAGACAAAAAAAGTGATTCATTGGACTGCTTTAGGGATGAATATAACAATATGTTGGTCAGTAAATCGCAGGAGTCTACTAATAATATGGTGCAGGAGAAATATATAACTATCTCAACATCATCGCATAAAAACATACTTGATGCTAGAGTGTTTTTTAACCGTATTTCATCAGAGTTAACAAAGCATTTTACGAAATTATCCAGTCGTTTAGAGCCACTGCACTGCGAAGAAAGATTAAGAGTTCTTCACGATTTTTATAGATTGGGCGAAGAAGAATACTTCCATTTTGACTTAAAGCATACGATGAAATGTGGTCATGATTTTAAGGATAGCATCTGCCCTGAAGTAATGGAGTTTAATAAGGATTACATCAAGATTGGTAAAAAATATTGCAGGACGCTTTATATTAGAGAGTATGCGAGTTTTATTAAGGATGAACTAATAACAGAGCTGACGGATATGCACAGGAACTTGATGCTTTCTATTGATATTTTGCCGATACCAACAGATGAATCGGTAAAGATTATCCAAAACCTTATCCTTGGTGCAGAAACAGACAAGGCAAGGTTTACAAAAAAGCAATCAGAAAACGGTAACTTTACAGCAGATATCCCATATGATTTAGAGCAACGCTCTAAAGAGCTTCACGAGTTTATGGATGATTTAACAGCACGTGATCAGCGCATGATTTTTGCAACTATAAATATGACAATAGCTTGCGATAGCCTTGAACAGTTGGAGCAAGATACAGAAAGCATCAAGTCTATTGCTAGAAAATATCTATGTGATTTTTCATCGCTTACTTATCAGCAGTTGGATGGATTATACACAGCAATGCCCTTTGGTGTTCATAAATTGCCATATAAATGGCGTACTTTAACCACAGAAGCAACAGCAGTTTTTATTCCATTTGCAACGCAAGAGATTAGAGATAAAAACGGTATATACTATGGGATAAACTATATATCTAAAAATCTAATCATTGCTGATAGGCAAATTTTAATGAACTCAAATGGTTTCTTTTTAGGTGTTTCTGGTAGTGGTAAATCATTTAAAGCAAAGGAAGAAATGGTGTCGCTCATGCTTAGAGATGACGTTGATATCATTGTTTTAGACCCAGAAAGTGAGTATGGTGATTTGTTCCGTGCTATGGGTGGCGAGGTCATAAAAGTATCAGCAGGTTCTAATAATCATATCAATGCTCTTGATATGTCGAGCGAATACGATGATGAAAATCCTATCGCATTAAAGTCAGAATTTATATCATCATTATGCGAGCAACAATTGGGTGGCAATATGGTTACTGGATATCATAAATCTGTTTTGGACAGGTGCATAGGTAATGTATATGAGAAATTTATTCTTGATGGTTTTAAAGGCACGCCACCAACATTGAAAGACCTAAGAGCAGAACTATTACGCCAAACCGAATCAGAGGCACATGCATTGGCACTTGCACTAGAAATTTTTACAGAGGGTTCGCTAAATACATTTGCACAGCAGACCAACGTAAACACCAAGAGCCAATATATTGTCTATGATATTAAGGATTTAGGCAAACAATTGCGTACTATTGGTATGTTGGTTGTTCTTGACAGCATCTATAATAGAATTGCTGAGAATAGGAAAAAAGGACGCTATACTTACCTTTATATCGATGAAATATACTTGCTGTTTAAGAACGAATACTCTTCAAACTTCTTATTTGAATTGTGGAAAAGGGTTCGTAAATATGGTGCGTGTGCAAGTGGAATTACCCAAAATGTAAATGACCTTTTGCAATCAGAAAACGCAAAGGCAATGCTTGCAAACTCCGAGTTTCTTATCCTTATGAACCAAGCACCAACCGACAGAATCGAGCTTGCAAAACTTCTCAATATTTCAGAAACGCAACTATCACATGTAACGGATAATGCTAATACTGGACAAGGCTTATTAAAGCTTGGTAGTGCAATCGTGCCTTTTGATGACAGCTTCCCTACTCATACACAATTGTATAAATTGATGAGTACGAAATTTTTAGAAAAGTAACAGTAATAATTCTAGGCAAGTTATCGCTTGCCTAGATATAAATCTACTTTATTATAAGTATTTGCGCAAATTTAAACAATTGGTTATCAATAACCATAAAATAGTTATTGACAAACCAACTCCTTGTTGATATACTCTTGGTAATCAATAACCAAGGAGGATAATTTGATGCGAGAGAATAAAAACATATGGGAACTTACTAATTATTTAAGAGGTTCTTTCCATAGTAGCGAATATTACTTAATTGTGGTTTACTGTGCAGTTGTTAATAAAATCTTAAATAGTTACAGCTTATCGCTTGATGGAGATTTAGAGAACAAACTAACTAAAAATATTAATTTGTTTACTGATAAAGAAAAAGTATTAGTAAAAATAATTACTAATGAATACCGTTTTATCAACAATTTTGAAGAAGTGAATAACAGATTTTCAAAAATCGAACTTAAATCTAACGATGAACTATTTTTATTACTTGATATCATACAAAATGATAGCATGGGAAAAGAAAACGGAATAAGTACTAGCATTAGTTCTATAATAGATTTAAGTAAATCTATATTTGCTATAAAAGAAAATTCAGAAATACTTGACATGTGTTCAGGCTATGGTAACTTTTTGCTTAACATTGATAATTCATCTAACAAAAAAGGTATTGAAATAAATCATGAAGCTTGCAATATTTCTAACATGTTATTCTACTTAGCTGAAAATGAAACTGATATTATCAATGGTGATGCTTTACTATTTGATGATTATAAGCAAAAATTTGATTATATATTCTGTGAAGCTCCTTTTGGTATGAGATTGCAACGAGAACAATTAAACTTTTTTAACGAAAATAGTAATTTAGCATATGATTTCAGAAGATTATCTAGTAATTGGGCATTTGCAGAAAAAGCTATTAGCCTACTAAATAATGACGGAAAAGCAATATTAGTTATGTACAATGCACCTCTGTTTCAATTAAATGATATGGAATATCGAAAGCATCTTGTAGAACAAGAATATATAGAGGCAGTTATACAATTACCAAGTCGACTACTTCTTAACTCGAGTATAGCTGTTAGCATTGTTGTGCTTTCTAAAAATAAAAGTGAACACATTAAAATGATAGATGCTTCATCCGAATTTAAGGAAGGAAGACGTCAAAACACAATGTCTGTTGAAAACATAAATCATATACTAAACTCTCTTAATAGCAATGATTGTATTATTAATACGCAACAGATAAAAGAAAACAGCTATAACTTAACTCCCAATAATTATACTGATACATTTGAAATACAGAATCCTTTAAAAATTAAGAATTTTGCAGAAGTATTTAGAGGAGTGCAAATTTCAGCAAGAGAACTTGATAAAATTGTTGTGGATAATGATGAATATGATTATAAAGTTTTATCATTAGGTGATATTAGCGAGCATTCAATAAAATATGAGCAAGCACATAATATTAAAGTTAATCATAGCAAATGGAATAGATACTTGCTACAAAATGGTGATTTTATATTATCAGCAAAAGGTACGAAGGTAAAAACAGCTGTTTATGATGGAGACGATAGCCATACTATCATATCAGGTAATTTGATGGTTCTGCGAATTAACAATAGTAATATCAACCCGTATTATCTGAAAATATTTATTGACAGTAAGCTTGGACAAAAGTGTATTAAGCGAATACAGACAGGTGCAACCATAGTATCTATTGGCAAACAAGCTATTGAAAACATGGAAATTCCACTCATACCTGTGAACGAACAAGAGGAAATCGTAGCTAAATATAGAGCAAAATTAGATGAGCTGCAATATTATAATCATAAGATATTAGAACTATCTGAGAGTATAGATAATATTTACGAGTCTGAATTTGGTGGTGTTTAATATGCCTTTTGAAATAGGAGATTTACATGATATTGTTGATGCTTTTAATGAAAAACTGTTTTTAGCTAATAGAACTGGAGAAATTGAAAACTTTCTTAGAAATCATAACCTTTACTCCTTATATAAATCTGAAGATGACACACGATTACAGTATGATTCTAGAGCAAAGATATTAATTATTGGTTCATCTAGTATCTGCGAGGATGATATATATAAGGTAGCTAAAAAATGTAAGATTAATACTAATCTCTTAGAATGTGAGTTAGATTACAAAAAGTTAACTAATTATAATTTTACAAGGCTAGAGTATAACACAGGATATAGATGCATTCTTATAGGACCTCTTCCTCATAGTGTAAAAGGAAAAGGTAATTATGCAAGTATAATTTCAAAAATGGAATCAGAAATTGAAAAGTATCCTCAGATTTTAAAGTTGCAAAATTCTAATGAACTAAAGATAACTAAAAGCATATTAGAAAAAACATTTAGGGAAATTTCATAGTAAAGAAACAGAAGTGTTTTAAGATAGCATATCACTAATAGCACCAACAGAATTTGGCTAATTATTACAAAAACATTGTTTTTGGCAAATTTGAAGTATATAATATATATTATCAAAATATGTAGATTAATAAAATTTATAGAAATTACAATTCGGAATTATTCTATACATAATAAGGGAGAAACGAATGGATACTATTAACAAACAAACTACAATTAACATAAATCAAAAAGCAAACATGATCTGGAATGTTGCAGATGTGATAACTGGATTATACAAACCGCATGAATATGGAAAAGTAATCTTACCTTTGGCTGTTTTAAAAAGGTTTAATGACGTGCTTTTGCCGACAAAAGATGATGTTTTATCTCAATTTGAAAAAGTTAAGTCTTTTGAAGTGCAAGCACCATTTTTAGAAAAAGCTTCAGGATATCAGTTCTATAACACAAGTAAATTCATGTTCAATACTTTAGTTAATGATGCAGACAATATTGAGGACAATTTTAGAAGTTATATAAATGGATTTTCTGAAAATGTTGTTGATGTGCTCGATAATTTTGAGTTTGATAAGGAGATTACAAAACTTGCTAAGGCTAACAAACTATTTTATGTAATTCAAGAGTTTAATAAAAACGATGCATACATGGGCGATTTATCAAGTGTTGATATGGGCTATATCTTCGAGGAGTTAGTAAGACGTTTTTCAGAAAGTTATAATGAAGATGCAGGAGAACATTTTACAAGTAGAGATATCATCTATACGATGACTGACTTATTAGTTTGTGGTGAAAATGAACTTGATACTACGGCTAAAACTGTATATGACATGGCAATGGGTACATCTCAAATGTTAGGGTGTATGAGCGAAAGATTAAAGCAATTGGATAGCAACATGGACGTAGCTTTATTTGGGCAAGAAATAAACCATGAAACATACGCCATTGCTAAAGCTGACATGATGATAAAAGCTGGAAAAGCAGACAACATGAAGCAAGGCAACACACTAAATGATGATAAATTTAGTGGATATGAATTTGATTACATTATTTCAAACCCACCATTTGGACGCAAATGGCAAGACGCAAAACCACACATTGAAAAAGAATCTAAACTTGGTGATGATGGTAGGTTCGGCATGGGTTTGCCTAAAATATCAGATGGACAAATGTTGTTCACACTAAATGGTATTAAAAAACTAAAAGACACAGGCAAAATGGCAATTATTCATAATGGCTCACCTCTTTTTACTGGAGATGCAGGAAGTGGTCCGAGTGAAATACGCAGACATATTATAGAAAACGACTGGCTTGATGCGATTATTCAATTGCCAAATGATACTTTTTATAATACTGGAATAACCACATATATTTGGATTATAACAAAAGAAAAAGAAGATAGAAGAGTTGGTAAGATCCAATTAATAGATGCAAGCAAAGCTTTTGAAACGCGAAGAAAGTCTATTGGTAACAAACGTGTGGATATAACACAAAGCTGTAGAGATATGATTGTAACAGCTTATGGTGAATATATGGACAAAGAATATTTTGAGGGTGACAAGGCTATTGAAAGTAAAATCTTTGATAACCAAGACTTTGGATACTATAAAATAGCTGTTGAAACACCAACCTTCGATGATGATGGGAATATTATTCTAAAGAAAAACAAACCTGTTGCAGATACTAAAAAGCGTGATACTGAAAATGTGCCTATGAAAGAGGATATTGAGGAATATTTCAAAAGAGAGGTTTTACCTTATAACCCTAACGCATGGATAGACGAAAACAAAACAAAAGTTGGATATGAAATCCCATTCACTAGACATTTTTATAAATATGAAGCTCCTGAAAAAGCTGATGATATTGCAAATCGAATCAAAATTATTGAAACTGACTTAATGCAATCCCTATCACAGTTATTTGACAAGGAGGTGTAACATGGCTAGACAAATTAAAGATAGTGGTTTTCCTTGGATTGGGGAGATACCTGTTACATGGGGAATGCCAAAGGTGAAGTATATTTTTGAAATTGGACGAGGACGAGTAATTGCTAAAACAGAGCTAGTAGATGAAGGCAAGTATCCTGTGTACTCTTCACAAACAAAAAATAATGGTGTTTTAGGGTATATAAACACATATGATTTTAACAAAAATCAGTTGACATGGACGACAAG
>JMSV01000007.1_pt1 | contig 90259 bp, 83 predicted proteins | sample 179021 | NCBI WGS metagenome assembly JMSV01 (sample SAMN02769581, study PRJNA246767) | bioreactor metagenome | isolation source: Culture-2 Bioreactor Bmz derived from microbial biomass from the upper 2 cm... | place: Germany: Bremen | collected day 87 after inoculation | reverse complement strand
ATTAAAACACTACTTTGAAGAGTTGCTAGATAATACCTAAGAGATATCGTCATAACAACAAAGCCGCCAAAAAATCCCAGGGATACTAAAGTGGTGTTGAGAAAATCTCTTTTAAATTCCTGCCTAAAATCATAAACAGGACTAACCAGCTGATCTCTTGCTAAATCCATCGTCACCTTAGACATCGCCTTAATTGCAGGTCCGATTGTAATAATCGGCAAGCAATACAGCAAAAATATCAGATTCAAACTTATTAAATCCAAATACCGTTCCTTTAACACTCTTTTAAATAATGAAAACCCACTTTGCTTCTCATTTTTTTCAACATCTTTATTATTGCCCTGCTTCTTTGATAAAAACATAAATTCAACCTAACTTTTTCAATATATTATAAACATACTCTTATTATTGCTTGTAGTCAATGTAACCATTTGCACACTGGGCGCAAAATAGTACACATCAATGATGTCTAAACGCATTTAGTCAAGTTATATAAGTTAAATTAAAAAAGACGCAAACCTCAACAAGATTGCATCATTATATACACATATAACCTTATGACCACACTTAGCCTACTAGGTATTTCAGTTTAAATTCTCTATATTTTAAATTGTGGATTTTGCTTGATCATGTTTCTTTATAGCTCTTTTAAGCGCACGCACGCCTAAGTTGGAACAATGTTTCTTTTCCTCTGGCAATCCATCCAATGCATCTACTACATCCTGCTCAGTGATTTCAGACGCTTCCTTTAAGCTTTTACCTTTTGCAAGAACCGACAATGCACTTGAAGTTGCAATCGATGCTGGGCATCCATATACAAGATAACTTATTTCGCTTATAATATCACCTTTAACTTTTATATAAATTTCTACTGAATCCCCACACCCGTAATCTCCTGCCCGACCAGTAAAATCTGCATCTGGCATAGAATATGCATTTTGTGGGGTCATAAAATTTTCAATCACTTTGTCTGAATAATCCATGTATCCCTCCACTAATCTACGTCAGGACCATTTTGTCGATTTCTTCTTCGACATCCTCTTCCACATCCGTTTTGATCCTCGCTCTCATTGCAAATTTCATATGAACCACCTTCAATTTTTAAAAGATGTCCCATCACTAAATACTCAGCGATTTTTTTTCGTGCATCATTATATATTCTTTGAACGGTTGTCCTTGCAACTTTCATATGCGCCGCACATTCCTCTTGTGTCATCTCTTCCAAGTCTATCAGCCTAATCGACTCATATTCTTCAACCGATAATATAATTGTTTTACTATTATCACTTCCGTGGTCTAGCGCACCAAATAGTGTACTATCAGGCATACAACATACTTTTCTATACTTCTTCAACCGTGCCATAATATTCTCCTATAAATAAATTTCTATAAGTAATATCAGAAAGAATCTGGCATTACTTATAAACAGCCCAAACACACTACGCTCAAATCATCTATGCTTTCAAGCATCAACGACATAAAATTCAATCACTTTGAAATATGTGATATTTTAATTAATTATACGCCTATATAAGCATATGTCAAGCACAAAGCACCCACTTATCAGTGCTAAATAACCAAGAATACTAAAATCGCACACTAATTCATCTTTCGGTTTCCTTGTGTATTACCCTTAGCATTATTGCCATGTCCACCACTATTTTTATTACTACCTACTAAATTACGCTCTTTTCCTGTGCCTCGAGAATTTCCTCGTCCATTGGCATTATTGCCTTCACCACTGTTTTTATTTTCACCAGTTGCATTTTCAGATTTTCCTAAACCTTGAGAGTTTCCTCGCTCAAATGCTTGCAAGTGTTTTACAGACGCATCACGCAAATCTATAAAGCTAGCTCTAATATCATCTGGCAAATCCGCCTTCAAAAACTCATCATACATAGCAATATTGTTTATCTCCGCTGCAACTCCAGTTTTTAGAGCTTCCTCTATGCTATTTGGAATAACAACATGATTAAGTGCGGTATCTTTTGGAATCTCGAATCCAAAAACCTTATAAAGCTCTTCTAACATTTCAATATGTTTTTGCTCTGCTTTAATGATATTGCTAAACGGCTTTATCTCACCATACACTTGCATAATAGATTCATATTCTTGCCTTGCTAAATATTCATCCTGAATAGCATACTTTAACATATCCTCAATGCTCAAATCACTCGCACTCTTCGCGCCAAATGATCCAAAATCGTCAGACTGTGCATCACCAGTTAATGCTGAAACACTTGTGCATCCAAATAATATCGTTGCTACCATAACCACCAAAACTACTAATATAAATTTTTTCATAACTATCTCCTTTATTAAAAACATTCCTATTTCCTTTATCCATGATAATATTATCAATAGATTATGTAAGAAATATGAATTATTTTTACTTGCGAATTTAGCTTCAATTTATATATAGTAGTTATATACAGTAGTTACATATAGTAGTTTAAGGTTTTTATATAATTAAAAAAATCTAAGAATCTTAGATAAAAAAACATTATTATCAGTGGCTATTTAGCTTTACTTAAATCAACTGTACCATCTTCTTTAAGCAACTGCTCTTGTGCATGCACATGTTCAATCTTGCAAGCAAACATTTCATGCGAACCTGTCATGATTGAACCCTCAATAACACACTCAATATTAACAGGACAATCATCTAAGATTGGTGCATTTACTTTTGCTCCATCACTATGCTTAATATTTGCTTCCTTGAATTTATCCACATATTTACCGCTATGTGATCCAACATAATCAAAAAGTTCTTTATTATCATCCGTTACAAGATTTACAACTAAACATCCAGATTCTTTAATCATATGATATGAATGTCTTGATGGAACAATACCTACCATCACCATCGGTGGGTCAAAACTACAATTACAACAATATGCAACCGCTAACGCATTATTCTCGCCATTTTTTCCTCGACATGATACGATAACCTTTGCTGCTGGTTGCAAACTTGATTTGAACCCTGCACTTACTTTCTCCATTACTAATAGTTCCTTTCAAAATCTAATTTAATGTGTATACCAATACCGCTCGACTTGTATACCCCTATTCACCATGATTATGGTTACAAACAGAACCAGTGCTTTTTAGCTCACCTTTAAGGTATTTTTCTACTGCAACAACAGATTTACCTTCAGATCCAACGATTACTTCAATGCCGTGACTGTTAAAAATATCAACAGCACCGCCGCCCATACCACCAGAAACGATAACTTTTACACCTAAATCATTTAAGAAATTCGGTAAAAATCCTGGTCTGTGCCCTGGGTTTGGAACAGATTCACTTTTAGCAATCTTTCCATCAACAACATCATAAATATTAAAATTTTCACAATGACCAAAGTGACCTGTCACCATATCTTTTTCACTCGCAACTGCAATTTTCATCTTTTTCGTCCTCCATCTTACTCTAATTTTTTTATTTAATAGCCTAAAATCAGCTATGTAATATCGTCATCGTTTCTGACATAACCTTTCTAACTGCTAAGCCAGATTCACAATTTACATCAACTATCGTGCCTCCATCATTAACAGCTTTCACTGCCATTATATCATATGGTATCCCTGTCGTAACAAATATATTTAGCTCTTTGCATAATGCTTCGATTTTTTTTGAGTTTTCTATATTAACATCATATTTATTGATGCAAACAGCGAGTTTAACTTCAAACCTTTCCGCTGTTTTAATGATACGTTTTAAATCACTCATCCCCGACAATGTCGGTTCTGTTACAATAAGCACCATATCAACACCATTTATCGAGGCAATAACAGGACATCCTATGCCTGGTGACCCATCAATAATAGCGATATCTGAATCAACATTCGCATCTTTCAGTTGCTTTTTAACTTTTGTCACCAACAACCCCGAATTACCACTGCCCATCTTTAGCAAGGCTGTTGAAAAAACCGCATCACCTTTGTGCAGCATTAGATCACCAGCAACATGTGGTATAAGTGATATTGCCTTTTCAGGACATACCATCCGACACACACCACATCCCTCACAGGCATATTCATTAACTTTATAACCATCGGTTGATGTGATTGCATCAAATCTGCAATTAGCCTTACACAAGCCACAATTAGTGCACATAGCATTATCAATATTCGCTTTCATCATACCGTAAAATTCTGTGGTTATTGGTTTTTGTGGATGATGAATCGCAAGGTGTAGATTTGGTGCATCAACATCACAATCTGCATATGCCTTAGCTTGCGCCAACTTAACAAATGCACTCGCAACCGTGGTTTTACCTGTTCCGCCTTTACCGCTTAATATCAATAACTGCTTCATCACCAATCTCCTTTGCGATCTTTTTCAATAACGAATCAAATATCTGTCTATATTCGTCCTTTTCATTTGCAACGATCAGTGCATTCGAATTCATCAAACCAAGCTTTTCATCAAACGGGATTTGACCGATAACTTCGATTTTATTTTTCAAGCAAAAATCTTGTGCAGGGTTTTGCCCATCAATACACTTATTTAGCACCACACCATGAGGCTTGTCAAACAGACTAACCAACTCATATACCATATTTAAGTTGTGAACACCAAAAAGCGTCGGCTCTGCTACAAGAACGCAATAATCCGCACACCCAATGCTCTCCATAACCGTACATGCACTACCTGGTGGACAATCGATAAACGTATAATCAATTTTAGCATCAACATGATCCAGCAGTTGCTTAATAATTGGAACCCCTGAAGTTTCACCCTCATTGAGTATCCCAGTGACTACCTTAACATTATTAGAAACACCTCGTTTGATTTCACCAATTTTTATATCGTTTTCAGTCAACGCTTTTTGCGGACACACTTGCATACACCCACCACAACTATGACACAACTCATCAAGTATTTTCAGCTTGTTTCCGATATACGCAAGTGCATTAAATTGACAAAAATCAACGCATTTTCTACATCCATTACATGCATTCTGATCAACTCTAGGTATACCCACACAAACATCTTGCGCACTTACACCTGTTGGCTTAAAGAAAAGATGACCGTTCGGTTCTTCTACATCGCAATCAATGTACATCGCATCGCCAGCAACACTGGCTAAATTTACAGATACCAATGTTTTGCCCGTACCACCTTTACCACTCAAAATAGCAACTACAAACTTTTTATTTGCCATGATTATGGAATCCAGGATGAATTTCATCTAATATTGATAGCTTTCCCGCAATATGAGCCTCAATATTTTCTATAACAGAAATATTTTTCACTTTATAAATTTTAACCTTTGCTGCATCCAATACATCTGCTGCATTTCCACCACAACGTGGAACTAAAAGCACATCTGTTTTTTGGTCAACAATAAACTGTGCTGCTTTTGGTCCAGCTCCACCTTGACTCTCTGCTGCATCATTTTTCAAAAATACAGGCTTTTTAGTATCTGTATCAAAAATCAAGAAGTATGGAGCTCTTGCAAATGCCGCACAAACATTTCCGTCTAGTGACTCTTCATTAACTGGTACTGTAATTTTCATTATTTTTTCTCCTAATATATATTATTTTATATTTACTTTGTTTCTTTTAAAACCCCATCTAATTGCTTATCAATTAACTCAACTCTTTTAAGGAGCATCTCTTTTTCAGTCTTTAATACTCCCATATCATTTGCTCCCATTCCTTGCATAGCTAAATCTTGGGAATTTCCAAATCTACGATTGCTAAATCCTCTTCCTGCTCCACGCCCTCTTGCAAATCCACATCCTCTTCCTGCTCCATACACAGAAGTATTAGCACCTGCACATACACCTAAACCTCTGCCTGTCATTTCTCCAGCGCCCATTGGTCCTGTTCCATCTCTACCTGGCATAATAGTCAACTCCTTTCAAGTTGTATATTCACTTACTCATCAATAGAATTATCTTCGAGCCAAATTATTATTTAAAACTAATTTATTATTCGCCTCTTAACATTGTTGTATTACATTTTGGACAGCTAATTGAGGTACATGGAACCCCTCTTTGATGAGGAACTTTTGTACCACACTTTGGACATTCACAATCCCCACCATCTCTAACTCCTACACCTCTAGGTGCAACTCCATTCGTCCTGTTTGCATTACCAAATCCTTGACCAATTGGTCCTGTTCCATCTCTACCTGGCATATCAATCAACTCCTTTTCATTATGAACATATGTCCTATTCAAGTTGATTATACCTTATTGTGAACATATGTCAAGTATAAAAGTGTAAACTTTCTTTTAATCAACAAAATTCCCACTATAATTATTCTTTACCAATCCATAATGCCTACATTATATTATCGTACCAACATCAATTTTGTAGACAAATAGTTTCGAAAATAGTATTATAAATGTAAATCTTTACAATTTATCTAAAATTAAAGATGTTTTAATTTTGATGTAGATTTTCACTAATAAAATAAAAGGAGATTCATTATGAAGTGGAGTGACAAATTATCCGTAGGCAACGACAAGATAGATAATCAGCATAGAAAACTTATAGAAACACTAGATGATCATCTAAACGCATGTACACAAAGAAAAGGTAAAGAAGAGATAACTAATACGCTAAATTTTCTTGCAAAATATGTAGTAATTCATTTTCGAGATGAAGAAAAATATTTGCTTGATAATGGGTACCCAAAACTTAAACAACATCAAGCTATACACAATCAGTTTCTAAAAGAAGTTACTGATATTATTAATAAAGTAAATTCTGAAGGAGTATCTTTAACTGTAATAATTGATGTAAATAAAAAACTCAACGACTGGGTTTATGATCATATTATGCAGATGGATAAAGAATATTATAATTATTTCAACAGTTTATAAAAACAATCGGTAATCGAGGTAAAATAATATATTTGATAATTAAGGGCATTAGTAATAATGCTCTTTTTTGTACTTTCTCTCTAAAACAAGTACTTATATGCAAAAATCTTTGATTTCAATTGAATATAATCCTAGTTAATATTAAAATGGTATTAGTTTTCAAAAACAGTTAAGATATTTCAACATTTGGAGGTTAATATGCAGTTTATTATTTTTTATTTTTCAGGAACTGGAAATACCGAACTTGTCACAAAAGAAATCCAAAAACGCCTTATATCAAAAGGACACTCGGTCGAAACAATTTCAATTGAGGATACACAAAGATTAAACTCAGCTATACTCACTGATAAGATTGTAGGGTTTGGATTCCCCGTATATAAATTCTCATATCCTGATATTTTTAATAAGCTATTCTGCATTTTTAACGATATAGCCGACAAAAATAACTGCTTTATATTTTCAACATATACTCGTTTTGAAGACAAGGTGACAAGCTGTTTTTCAAATATGCTTGATAAAAGCAAATACAAACTCATTGCTGAGCATAGTTTTAAAGCTCCATCATGTGGGATATCTGCAAGAAAACCAACAACAGATTACGAATATGAATCCGTGATGTTTTTTGAAGATGGTATCGATAAAAAATTAGACTTATTTGTGGATGAAATTATTATAGATAACAAAAATTCAAATCCTAAAACTCTAAAAAAGCCGAGTATACTCAACTCTTTAAAAATGAAAATCGTCGCTGATATAGAAAAAACAAAATATCCACTTATGACAATAGACAAAGCTAAATGTAACTTATGTGGTTTATGCACAAAAAAATGTCCAGATAAAAACTTAGTTTTGACAAAATCACATATAGAAATTAAAGATGTGCATGATTGCTTACATTGTTTAAGATGTATCAATCACTGCCCAAAAAATGCGATATTATTTGGCAATCTTACAATTGGAGATAACCAGTATACATTAAGTATCAGAGATGCTCTTTTCAAAAAATCCACAAGCGGATATCACGAATTTTATTGGGAAAACTTTAAATCCGCTACAAATAAATGGCGCAGAAATACTTTGAAATATTGGTTAAAACACAAAGCAAAATAGCATCATCAACATCTTAGACAAATTAAAATATAAACAAGAAGAGGTTTTTATATGAATACAGCAATAGAGAGCAAAAGAAGAACAATAGTAAAAGCACTATTATGGCGTATTATCGGCATTGTTTGGACATGGGTTGGAGCCTATTTCATCTTGATTTTTATCCCCGAACAATATAAATCAGCGGCAATAATTGCAACACTTATTGTAGTCTATCATCATTCCACTAGAATGATTATGTATTATTTTTATGAACGTATATGGTCATCAGTTTCTTGGGGTAGAACCGAAACAGTTCCACTATTAAATGCGAAAAAAAAAGCAATTTGGTCCGCAATTGTCATTTTAATAATTTTACTTATTTTCTTCTTGCTATTAGTCGTAACACCTTTAATCAAATCTTAAATCTCATATAAATTATATAAATATTATACTTTCAGCATCTTAAAAAAGGTGCTATTTTTGAAGTCTTAACAATTCGCTATATAGTAAAAGCTCTTATCATAATCATTGTTTTATTTTACATGAAAACTCAAATTGGAATGATAAAACCCCTTATTACTCAACATTCCAACTTTATCGATAAAATCAATACACCTTCCAGACTTGTCCAATCAGATATTCATAAAACTGAATAAAAATCTGTAATATACTATTGACAAATAAAAATTATGTGCTTATAATTAATTTACGTGCTCGTGCACGGAATATAAAACATAGGATCTGATATTAATGGCTGTAACTATAAAAAAAATTGCTGAACTTGCTGGAGTGTCTCGTGGCACAGTGGACAGAGCTCTAAATGACCGTGGTGGTGTCAAAGATGAAGTCAAAGAAAATATCCTCAATATTGCAAAATCATTAGGCTATAAACCTAACTTAGTTGCAAAATCATTGGCAACTAGAGCCAACAAACATAAAATAGGTGTTTTAGTAAATGCAAAAGGCAATGATTTTTTCTCAGAAGTATTTAGCGGCATAGATGATTGTAAAAATGAGATCGCAGATTTCGGCTTTTCCGTTGAAATCGAGAATATGCAAGGTTTTGATGTTGACGAGCAGCTTGATGCTATTGATAAGTTGCTAAAAAGCGGAATCACTGCACTGGCAATTACACCGATAAATGATATAAAGATAACAACCAAGTTATCCAAGCTTAATGATATGGGAATCCCTATCGTTACTCTAAACACAGATATTGAAGGTTGCGACTTTGCTACATATGTTGGATGTGACTACTATAAGTCTGGTCAAACAGCTGGCGGTATGATGGGTCTTGTAACAAAAGGCATTGGCAATGTGCTAATCGTAACTGGATCTTATAGACTCTTGGGTCACCACTTGCGTGTTAAAGGGTTTTTGGATGTTTTAATAGATGAATATCCAAATGTAAAAATTATCGATACGGTTGAAAGTAATGATAATAACGATATCGGTTATGAAGTAGTTACAAAAGCTCTACAAACTCACGACAATATTTCTGCTGTGTATTTTGCAGCTGGCGGTGCTGTCGGTGGTGTTAAGGCAATTATTGATCATGATAAACATCACAAGATTAAAATAATAACCAATGACTTAACAGAAGACAGAATCAAGCATATTAAATCTGGAATCATCGATGCATCCATATGTCAGCAACCATATCAGCAAGGATACATCGCAATAAAATCACTTTTTGATCATCTAATGGGAATAACAAAAATGGATGGACAAAAGAAGCACACTCAAATCGGAATCAAAATGAAATATAATTTTTAATAATAAAAACAAATAAGGAGTAATGATAATGAAAGAATTTTATGCAGACGTACCAAATATCGAATACAAGGGAAAAGATGGCGATGCAATGTCATTCAAATTCTACAATCCAGACGAGGTTGTAAACGGAAAGCCAATGAAAGAAAACTTGAAGTTTGCTATGTCATGGTGGCACACACTATGCGGTGAAGGTGCTGATATCTTCGGCGGTGGAACTCAAGATAAAACTTTTGGCGGATCAACACCAATGGAAATTGCTAAAAACAAAGTTTATGCTGGTTTTGAAATCATGAATAAATTAAACATCGAGTATTTCTGTTTCCATGATGCAGATATCGCTCCTGCTGGCGAAACTTTAGCTGAAACTCAAAAGAATTTGGATGAGATCGTTGACTTAATCGAAGCACAAATGAAAGAGCACGGCAAAAAACTTCTTTGGGGAACAACAAACGCTTTTTCACACCCAAGATTTATGCACGGTGCTGCAACATCTTGTAATGCAGACGTTTTCGCTCTTACAGCGGCTCAAATCAAAAAAGCTATCGAGATCACAGTAAGACTTGGCGGAACAGGTTATGTTTTCTGGGGTGGAAGAGAAGGATATTCTACACTTCTAAACTCAAACATCGGTCTTGAGCTAGACAACTTAGCAAAAATGCTAACAATGGCTAGAGATTATGGAAGAAGCATTGGATTCAAAGGCGATTTCTATATCGAACCAAAGCCAATGGAACCATCAACTCACCAATACGACTATGATGTTCAAACATGTCAGAGTTTCTTACAAAAATATGACCTAATGGATGACTTTAGAATGAATATCGAAGCTAACCATGCAACACTTGCTGGCCACAGTTTTGCTCATGAACTAAGGTTTGCAAGAGAAAATGGAATCTTTGGATCAATCGATGCTAACCAAGGCGAAGTTTTCAACGGATGGGATACAGATAACTTCCCAACAAACGTTTATGATATGACTATGTCTATGTATGAAGTTATCAAGGCTGGTGGATTCACTAATGGCGGAACAAACTTTGACGCTAAATTACGTCGTTGTTCATCATCACCTGACGATATCTTCTTAGGCTATATCGCTGGTATGGATACAATGGCACTTGGATACAAACTTGCAGCTAAGATTATCGAAGACGGAAGACTTGATAACTTTATCACTGATAGATATTCAAGCTACAACTCTGGTATCGGTGCAAAAATCATTGCTGGCGAAACATCATTTGAAGAGCTAGAAAAATATGCACTTGAAATGGGCGAAGTTACAACTAACGAGAGTGGACGCCAAGAGCAATTTGAGGGAATCTTAAACTCAATAATCTTTGGATAATATAAATCAAAACTATGACCACCAAATATATCTCTTTGGTGGTCATTTTTAAAAAGATTTTAATTAAGAAAGGAAAGAACACAATATGAAATATATAGCTGGAGTTGATGTTGGAACGTCTGGTGTTAAATGTATTATTATAGATGAAAAAGGTGCAGTTATCTCATCTGTAACCAAAAGCTATCCTCTATCAATCCCACAAACAGGCTGGTCAGAGCAAGATCCTGCTGATTGGTGGATTGGCACACAAAAAGCAATGAAACAAGCTATTGCTGATAGTGGCGTAGATAATAAAGATATCACAGCACTTGGATTCTCTGGTCAAATGCATGGTCTTGTTGCTATGGATAAAGAAAATAAAGTTCTTCGTCCTGCAATCCTGTGGAACGATCAAAGAACGCAAGCCGAGTGTGATGAAATTATCGAATCCGCTGGTGGTTTAGAAAAACTTCTTTCGTACAGCAATAACACAATGCTTACTGGATTTACTGGCGGAAAAATTTTATGGGTAAAAAACAACGAGCCTGAAATATATAAGAAGATCGAAAACTTCTTTATGCCTAAGGATTATATAAGATATCTATTCACAGATAAGATAATGACAGAAGCATCTGATGGTTCTGGAACTGGTCTTTTTGATGTTGAAAAACGTGATTGGAACTTTGACTTGATTGAAAAAGTTGGTCTTAAAAAAGATTACTTTGTAGATTGCATAGAGTCTGATGAGCTTGCTGGATATGTAACAGAAAAAGCGGCTGAATTAACTGGATTAGCTGCTGGAACAAAAGTTTATGCTGGTGGCGGAGATGCAGTTATTCAAAACACTGGAATGGGCATCGTAGAAGAAGGCACAGTTGGTCTTATCATCGGAACTTCTGGTATTGTCGCTATGGCTCTTGATGGTTATGGAAAAAACGAAGGTGGAAAACTCCAGTTCTTCTGCAATAATGCTAAAAACAAATGGTCTGCGTTTGGATGTCAACTTAGTTCTGGTGGTTCATTAGAATGGTTTAAAGAAAACTTGTCAGATAAAGAAAATCCTTTTAAGGAGATTAATGATGGCGTAGAAGCAAGCCCAGCTGGGGCGGATAGTCTAATCTTTTTACCATATTTGGTTGGAGAAAGATGTCCACATGCTGATGCTGATGCACGCGGCGTATTCTTTGGTCTTAAAATCTCTCATAACAAAGGCGATATGGCAAGGGCAGTTATGGAAGGTGTAACTTTTGGACTTAAAGAGATTTATAATCTTATAAGAGAAGCAAAGCCTGATATGTTACCTAGTGCTGTTATATCATCTGGTGGCGGAAGCAAGAGTAAAGCTTGGCTTCAAATTCAAGCTGATATCTTTAACCTACCAGTAAAAACACTAACTGGTGCTGCTGAGGGTGGCGCTTATGGTGCTGCTATCGTTGCTGGCGTTGGTGCTGGAATCTTTGACAGCGTAGAATCTGCCGCTAAACTTTTAAAAGAAGAATCATTGACTATGCCGATTGCTGAAAATGTTGCAGTATATGAAAAACTTTTCAAAGTATACCAAGGTCTTTACACCGACCTTAAAGATAGATTCAAACAACTATAACAAATAAGACTTAAATATTAGCTAATTTTTACTAGTATTTATATATTTTCATCTTCTATGTATAAACAAGGTTCAGTATCTTTAAGCTGAGCCTTGTTTTTTATTATTAACACCAAACCTTGCCCACCTACATCTTGACATTTACTCATTTTATCAAAAAACTCGCATATAGTGCATTTTTCAAAATAATATCTACATTAAAGCACCATTTGATGTTTTCTACAATTTAAGATTTATTTAAGGTTGATTTAAGGTTAAAAAGCTAAACTTATCAATATATGGAAGTATCCCATAGTAAAATAAGCGTCCATTTCATGCTGACGTGTTTTTCAAAATTTGACAAAAGGGAGTGATATTATGACAATACAAGGTTCAAGCTTGAGCATGAGTATGTATACCAGTAATTATCTTTCAAGCGCAAAGCTTAATGTGCAAGATAATGAACAGTTACAGCAAGGTGTTCAAGGCGGCAAGGGTCCTGGTGGACCAGGCGGCCCTGGCGGTGCAAGACCACCGAAAGACCCAGACCTCGATACAGATGCTGATGGCGTATGGAGCGAATCGGAAATTAACGATTTTGCAACTCAAATAGGATCATCACTTGATGCAAGCTCGATAATAAGCACTTATGATACCGATGGAGATGGTGTAATCAATGCCTCCGAGCGTGAATCGCTTGCACAGGATAATGCACTAAATTTACCACCGCCTCATGAGATGACACAAATGAAGCAAGAATTCTCAGAAATGCAAAATACACAAACTGAAGGTAGTATTTCTTCAGATCTTATAAACCAAATGATACAGAGTTATTTGTCTAATAACGAAAACGAAAATCAATTAACGTCTTTTTTTGATATGGCTTTATAAAAAGTCAATCTGATTTGTAACAAAAAGCTAAAATACGTCAGCATGAAATGAACACTATATCAATCAATATTGCCACGCTCTAGTATCAATATATAAATCTTATTGTTAAAAAAATAACGCCATCAGAATATAATTCCAAATAGCGCTTGGTATTGCTATATAAGTCTAAAGGTCATTAAAACTTTCTATACGATTACGACCATTTTCTTTGGCCTTATATAGTAATTCATCTACAATTTTAATATATTCATCCGAACTAGATATTTTATCTTCATGCTTAATCGTTACAAGTCCACCGCTAAAAGTCAGTTTTTGCACAACAACTTCCGGTTTCAATCTTTCAAAATAGTATGCAACACGGTTCAAGATTTTTTTTGCTACCGCGCTTGAAGCATTCGTAAACACTACAAGAAATTCTTCTCCACCATATCTACATACAAAGTCCGTATTTCTCGTATTCTTTTTTAGTATACTGGATAATAGCTTTAAAACCTTATCGCCAACTTGATGTCCACATGTATCATTAACATTTTTAAATTTATCAATATCGATCATAGCAATTGAGATTGGAAATGTCTTTTTTACATGTTTATACAAAATATCATCTAACTTATTTACGATATATCTTCTATTATATAGCCCTGTAAGTGCATCAGTGATGCCAAGCATATACAGTTCATGCTCAATTTCCTTTATATGCGTAATATCCGTAAAGGCAACTAGTGCCACTTGCTCTTCATTTCTTACAACCTTAGATGCATTAATCGTAAACCATTTTGTCGTTGTCCGTCCATTAAGGTTAAAATCATGACTAAGTGATATATCACTAAGCACAATACCTTGCTCCAATACCGCCAATACGCCTTGTCTCAAATCACACGATGCGCACTCTTCACACTGCCCACATATTCCATCTGACCCTGCAACAACGCTACAATTAAACATATTTCCAAACTTTTTGCCCTTTACTTCAGTATCACCTTTGTTAAAGTATTTAAAAATAAATTCGTTAGCATCAACAAGATCAGTATTTTCATCTACAATAATTAATCCAATTGGTAAATTTGAAAAAAGAAATTCCGTACTCATATGATTATTCATATAACATATCCCCTCATTTATTAACCCCCTATATCTATTATTAGCCCCTAAAATATTACTACTAATATCTATATTTTCTAAATCAAGATAGAATACTTAAATCAGCAGTTTATATTTTCCCAAACTACATTATTACGACCATTTTTTTTAGCTTTATATAAATTATCATCCACTTGCTTTTGAATTGAAAGTAAGCTATCGCTTTGGCTCGGCATCAACGTTACCCCACCAATACTTACTGTTAAAATTGGTGCAACCTCAGAATATTGATGTTCAATTTTCATATCCTCAATAGATGCTCTGATATAATCGATATATGATTCAATTTGAGAAACTTGCATGCCAATAAGAATGATTCCAAACTCCTCGCCACCAATTCTTGCAACATAATCCCCTTTTTCTTTCAAGATATTACGCATGCATCTCGATATGCTTTTTAGTGCAACATCACCCTGAGCATGACCATAATTATCGTTATATTGCTTAAAATAGTCTATATCCAAATAAAACAGAGTGAACATTCTGCTTGTTTTAAGGCAAGTCATCCATTCTTGCTCAATAAAATTATCAAAATTTCTTCTATTTGGAATTTCTGTTAAACTATCCAATAAAGCATAATTTTCAATAATCTTTCTTTGCCTGCTTATTACAATATGTGTATTAACCCTTGCAGATACAATAGCATGGTTAAAAGGTTTTTTTATATAATCCACAGCACCTAGCAATAGCCCTTTTTCTTCATCATGACTATCAGCCAAACTAGTAATGAAAATTACAGGAATATTATTAGTTTCATTTGCACCTTTAAGCTGTTTTATAACTTCAAATCCATCAATATCGGGCAAAATAACATCCAATAATATTAAATCAGGTAAAACTTGACGAGCAATACTAAGAGCAGTCATACCATCACTAGCTGAATGAATAATATATTTATCTTTTAAAATCTTTTTCAACATGGTAAGACTTAGTTTTGAATCATCCACCAATAATATTTGTTCTTTTCGGGTATCCATTTATATGAACTCCTAAATATAATAATCCTCTATATTATAGCTTCAATGCACCATTGATACTTTTTTAACATTAAACTTATTATAGCATATAAAATATAATTTTGTTAGAAACAAAAGGTGTACTTATCCACTCTTTTTGATTCTAAACTAGGTTTTCCCCATTAACTCAGATTATGCTTTTTTATACATGCTCAATCGAAGTATAGTCTGATATCTGAGAATTAACCGTGCATAAATCTTCTATGCACAACTGGTGCACATCATCATGACCTGTAATTCTTGCAAAAGTTTTAAGCTCTTGTAGAGTCGCATCCAAATAATTATATAATCTAGTAGCGCAATTATCCTTATTCAATCTTGCACGCAAGTCCTCATCCTGTGTAGCAACACCAACAGGACATTTTCCCGTATTACACACACGATATTGCTGACATGCCGCCGCCATCATAGCAGAAGTTCCAATCGCAATAGCATCTGCACCCATTGCCAGTGCTTTTGCAAAATCGGATGAAACACGAAGTCCTCCAGTGATAATAAGCGTCAAATCTAAATCATTCTCATCCAAATATTTTCTAGCTCTTGCAAGTGCAAAAATAGTCGGAATAGTAGTCGCATCTTTAATCAATTTCGGACTAGCACCAGTACCACCAGCACGACCATCGATTGTAACAAAATCAGGATTTGCATATGCCACAACAGCCAAATCCTTTTCAACATGCCCTGCCGCAATCTTAATTCCTATTGGTCTTCCCTCTGACCTTTCGCGCAAATCATCAACCAATGCTTTTAGGTCGTCTTTGCTCTTAATTTCTTCAAACTTCGAAGGGCTGATAATATCTTTGCCCATCTCTTTATCACGTATTTTTGCAATTTCCTGTGTAACTTTTTCACCAGGAAGATGTCCGCCCATTCCTGGCTTTGACCCTTGCCCAATCTTAATTTCTATCGCATCAGCAGTCCTTAGGTTTTCATCAGTCACGCTATATTTGTTAGGTACATATTCAAATATAAATTTATATGCCGCATCCATCGATTCAGGAATAATCCCACCTTCACCACTACACATCGCTGTCTTTGCCTCGGCTGATCCCTTAGAAAGAGAAATCTTCAACTCTTTAGAAAGAGCACCAAAAGACATATGTGAAATAAATACTGGATTTTCAATAACCAACGGTCTCTTTGCATACTTTCCAATAACCGTTGTAGTTTTAACTTTATCATGCTCGTTTAAAACGAAACGATCGAGTTGTGCACCAAGAATCAAAATATCATCCCATGAAATAACAGATTTTCTAGACCTCATCGGTTCGATAAACGATTTTCCTGTCTTAGCCATCTCATGAATAATATCCATATAAGGCTCAATATCGTCATCATGCCTTTCAAAACCACTTGCATATGACAGATCCCTATCACTTGATTCATTTGGCGGTTTAACCTCAACTGGCTTTGGTTTAACTATTTTTTCTTCAACTTCAAGAGGTTTAAAATAAATTTTTGCCGCATCACAAATCGGACAAGACCAACCCTCACCCAAATCATCAAACACGTTAGTAGCACCATCTTCATCATAAATATATCTACAAACACCACATTCATATTTCATAATAATTGCCCCCTATACGCTAAAGTCTTCTGGTTCATATGCATCAATTTTGCTCTGACATCCAGGGCACATATTCGGCGGCGACTTAGCCTCATGAACATATCCACATACTCGACATTTCCATTTTATTTTCTTATCTCTACGATAAACACTATCTTGTGCCAAAATAACCGAAAGTTTTTCCAAACGTTCTTTATGTCGGCGCTCAATTTTTCCAATCTGCTGAAAAAGGCGTGCAATATCAAGCTTTCCATCACACATTGATTGTTCATGTAATTTGGGATATATTTCGTTAGTTTCTTCTGATTCACTTTCAATCGCAACCTCAAGGTTGGTTTTAGTATCACCAATAAGATCAAGAATGGTCATAAATTCTTTGAAGTGCGATAGTTCATTTCGAGCCGTCTCATCTAATATTTTTGCAAAATAATATAGCCCTTCATCTCTTGCTACCTGTGCAAAAACTTCATATCTACAACGGGCAAAAGCTTCATTCTTAGCCGCTTGCAAAATTGCATTTCTGTCCAACATGATTATATACCTCCAAGATAAATCTTTGTTTAATTTTACCACATTATTTCCAATAAAAACATATATTCCAAGCCTAAAGCCCCCCAAAACTATAATTATCCACATAAATACAAATAGCAAGATTTATATACGCTCTATCTTTGGGTATAAAATAAAATGTTTGGGATAAAATACCTTTGATTAATTAATAAAATTTAGAGCGAATAGGTATATTTATGTTTTTAGATCTACGCAAAAAAAATGCTAAAACAGCGAATCAGAATCAATCAAACAAGCCATTTTCTAGCCAGATTTCTAGTAAGATAGTTGAAAATTCAAGTGCGATAAAACAAAGAATAAACGTTGGTTTTGATTTGATATTTTATGAATTTGAAACGAATAATCAGGAGAAATTCTTGATAATTTATTTTGATGATATGATCAACAAAGAAATATTGGATAGAGATATCATCGGTCCAATAATCGAAAATGATAATAAAGATAAAGATGATAAGTTTACGTCCATGGATCAGATAAAATCCATTATCCATTTTACAAATGCCACTGAATCCACTGAATACGATGGTATCATAAAAAAACTTCTATCCGGTGATGCTATTATGTTTATCGAGGGCATCAAATCGGCATTGTGTTTACCTTCTCAAGGCTGGACTCAACGCAGTATTACTGAGCCAGATGCTGAGATAATAACAAAAGGTCCTCGCGAGGGGTTTGTTGAAACATTAAAAACCAATCGCTCACTTATTAGAAGAAAAGTACAAAGTCCAAATTTAGTATTTGAAAAAATGACTATGGGCAAGCAGACAAACTCAACCGTCAATCTCGTCTATTTAGACAATATAGTCAACGAAAAAATACTAGCAAACCTTAAAAAAAGACTAAGCAAAATAAACATAGATGCGATTATTGACACTGGATATATCGAGGAAATTATTCGTGATGAGCGTATGTCCCCATTCAACACAATTGGCTATACCGAAAGACCAGATGTCGTAGCCGCCAAAATACTCGAAGGCAGAATTGGTATCATGTTAGATGGATCCCCAATTGTTTTAACTGTACCATTTTTATTTATCGAAAATATCCAAGCGAACGAAGACTATTATAACGGATTCATCATCGCTACACTTAATAGATTATTGCGTTATGCCTCGTTTCTGCTGACAATTTTTGTTCCTGGATTATACGTGGCGATTGCAACAAATCATCATGAGTTAATACCTTCAAAATTGCTTTTTAGTTTTATCGCATCACGAGTTGGGGTACCTTTCCCAACAATAATAGAAGTCCTAGCTATGATTTTACTGTTTGAATTGCTTAGAGAAAGTGGACTAAGGCTACCAAAAGGACTTGGACAAACCGTCAGTATTGTCGGTGCATTAGTTTTAGGTCAAGCAGCAGTAGAAGCAAAATTCATCAGCGCACCTGTGGTTATAGTCATTGCGCTCACCGCCATAACCAGCTTTATTTTCTATGATATCAATGCAGCATTAACGACCTGCAGATTTGCAGTAACAATAATGGGTGCAATGTTCGGACTTTATGGTGTTGTGTTGGGGCTTATCGCAATATTTTTACACCTATATTCACTTCAATCCTTTGGCGTCCCATATATGAGCTATATCAATTCCACCAAAGGTCAAGAGGTTAAAGACACGCTAATCCGTGCGCCTTGGTGGTATGCAAATCTTAGACCAAAGCTTTTAAGCACAAAAAACAGAGTTCGACAAGGTCGAGGAGATCAATAAATGGTTGGATTTAAAAAAGCAACAATATCGCTTATATGTATCCTATTGTGTTTTACACTCACCTCATGTTGGAATTATGAAGACGTTGAAGAGCAATTTGTCGTAATGGGCATGGCAATAGATAAGGATGAACAAACGGATGAATATGTGATTCATGCAGAAATATCAAAGGCAAAAGGTGGCTCTGAGGCGGAGCTTACTACACGTATAGAATGTGCACAAGGTACGACCATTTACGATGCAAATAGAAATCTTATATCCAAGATTGGCTCAAAAGTGTACTGGGGTCATGCGATGATTTTTATTGTTAGTGAAAAGGTTGCTAAAGATGGAATTGCCGATGTTATTGGCTTTCTAAGAAGGCAGACTCAAGTAAAATCTAATATTCTTATTTTTGTAACAGGCGATGAGGATATAACGAAAATATTCGAGTTTGAAGATCCAATCCATGAAGATGTTTCCCAACACCTTCAAGATCTACTAGAGGATTATGAAGCATCTGGCAAGTATAGACAAACACCTTTATTTATCACGCTACAAGAACTAGCCAGCGATGAAGTTTCATTAGTTCTTACACATATAAAAATGCAAGAGGTTGAACAATCTGACAATGAGCAGGAAAAACCAACGGAATCACAAGAAAAAACTTCTACATCCGAGGAAAAACCTAATGAAATAATCGTAACAGATGGGATGGCCGTTTTCTCTGAAGATAAAATGGTAGGCAAACTTTCAGATATAGAAACACGCTCGGCCTTACTATTGAAGAATGAATTATCACGAAATTATATTCTCACCATTAAAGAAAATAACGATATACCTAATTGCACCATAGAAGTTATCAACACAAGTTTAGACGTTAAACCACGCGAAGATGAAGAGGGAAATTTAATCTTAAATATCCAACTCGATATCGAAGGTGATTTAGTGGAGATGCACTCATTAGAGGATTATATATCCGCCGACCAAAAAAGCGAATTAGAATTAGAATTTATGCTTTTATTGACAAAGGAATTAGAACAAGTGATTGATAAAACAAGAAATACCTTTGAGGTGGATATATTTGATTTTGCAGGTATAACCCACCGCAAACTGCACGATTATTATATTAATATAGACAGTGATTGGATTGACGTTTATAAAGAAGCCGAAATAGACGTTGCTGTTGATTTGCGTATTAAAAGTAGCTCTTTAACAAAAATTCCTGTAAAGGTGGGTAAATAGTATGCAAATAGCAATAGTAGTTACAGTATATGCTATGTTTTCAATTTTTGAATTTATTTCAATCAAAAAAACTGGAGAAAATAAAGACCTAGCACTATTTATTTTTCTCATCACCTTTTCCTTCGTTTTTAGTCTATTGTTAAGTTTAGATTTTAATATACCGAGTATAGACAAAATTGTAGGCGATTGGATATTAGCATTTTATAAATAAGAGGTAAGCAATGAATAATAACAGAATTTCTCCAAAACAAGCTATGTTTATGATTATAATGTTTATCATAGGCTCATCAACTTTGATGGTAATGGGATTAGAAGCTAAAAACGATTTATGGATTTCAATTATTATCGCAATATTTGCATCCAGTCTAATTATGTTAATTTATGCAAAATTACTTACAGTTCATCCTGATAAAGATTTTTTTGATACTTTAGAATATTATTTAGGTCGCGTTGGAAGTAAAATCGCAATATCACTTCTAACATGGTTCTCATTTGATCTATGTGCAATCGTACTTAGAAATTATGGACAATTCATTTCAACTGTGGGTTTAAAAGAGACCCCTATGGTTGTATCCATGGCGCTTATGATTTTTCTTTGTAGCTTAGCTGTTAAATATGGACTTGAAACAATTGGACGTTGGGTGCAATATTTCGGATTATATATTATGGCCTTTTTAATCATTAGTTTCTTTTTAGCATCTGGTAATATGAAAATCAATAACATACTGCCTGTTTTCGACGACGGTTTAGTTCCAATATTAAAAGGTTCTTTTGGTCTTATTACCTTTCCTTTTGTAGAAACGGTCATATTTTTGCTTATCTTGCCCAATTTCAAAAAAGGCGTATCCGTCAATAAAATATTTTTTAAGGGATTGCTTATTGGCGGTGGATTTATTCTACTAACATCATTGATGGACATGTTGGTTTTAGGACAGCTAGTTGAAGATATGTATTATCCCACATATGCGACACTATCAACCGTCTCTTTTGGCGATTTTATCCACAGACTCGAGGCAATTGCAGCAATCGTATTCGTAATTGCTGTGTTTTTAAAGCTTTCTCTGCTATTATTAGGTGCATGCAATGGAACAGCAAGGCTTTTTGGTATAAAAAACAATCGATTTATCGTTATACCAATTACTCTATTAGTCTTAAACTTATCAATCAATTCTTTTAATGATATGATTTATTATCAAGAATGGGTCGAAAAAGCATTTCGCTACTATGGCAGCCTGTTTGAAATCATAATCCCTTTAGCTATTCTTATTATTATCAAAATTAAAATTCGCCGATCTCAAAAATCTCCATCGAAACGTTGATATACTTTTACAATACAACAACACGTCAAATACATTCAATGACTATATGTGTATTTATTTACATTTAAATGGTTGTTAAATAGTTATAAAGGTAATATACTTACAAAATGAATAAAAAATTAAACATATGTATTTTTATTTTAAGCATAATCGCGCTTATAATTAGTCTAATATTATTTAGCAATATTGGCGTATTTGTTGATGAATACAACACTAACCCAGATATAGTTTATGGTGGCGAATTGTATAATTATTTTGCTTGGGCAAGATTACTAATCTTATTTACTCTCTCGTTAATAAGTTTTTATCAAGCATTTATAAAAAGGAGATAAAATCATGGGATCTTTATCAGCATCAATATTCGCAATTATTATTCTTACAGCATTTGCTCTTGTTATATGGTTACAAATTCATCTATCCAAAAAACAAAACAAATGGCTTGGTCTCATTCTACCAACAATATTATTTTGCATTTCTATGATTGCTGTTTTGGGACTATTTGTTTTTAGCACACAAACATCAACTGCTACTTCAACCGCAGAAATTGGATCTAATAGTCAAGAAGTAATAATACAAGATATCAGAATCGAACAAGGAATCGACTATCTTTCAACATCATTATTGTTTGTTAATATATTAATACTGATAATAAATTTAAATATCCCTACATTAATTTTATTAGCAATTTACTTTTTCACAAGGAAAAGTCTGTTAATAAATCAAGCTTAGTATTGTAGCTAAAAAAAAGATAATCTAAAAAATTTTAGACTTAACTTTCAAATTTGAAAAAACAATATTAGAGTAGTATAATTATAATATCAATTACAAATCACATAATAAATCATGCTATCAATTAAATGCTTCAATATTGAAAGTAGGCGAAAGTTATGAAGATTATCGATTTAACCCCTGAATATGAAAGCCTATATTTTGTCTGCCTAGAAGATTGGTCCGATGAAATGAAAGAAGCTGGAAACCACAAATCCATTTGGTATAACAATATGAAGGATAAAGGGTTGCGTGTTAAACTTGCCAAGGATGATGATGGCACCATTTGCGGTATGATTCAATATGCCCCGATCAAATATTCATTCGCTAGTGGACAAGATCTTTACATAGTTTTGTGCATTTGGGTTTATGGATACAAACAAGGCATTGGTAATTATCAAAAGCAAGGTATCGGAAAAGCACTATTAACCGCAGCCGAAGAAGATGTTAAAAATATCGGTTCAAAAGGTCTCGTCACTTGGGGTCTGATAATACCAGTATTTATGAGAGCCTCATGGTTTAAAAAACAAGGTTACAAACTGATCGATAGAAACGGCATCACCGCACTGCTTTGGAAAACTTTTTCACCTTCAGCACAACCACCAAAGATAATTCGTCAAAAAAACAAACCAAAAGCGATAAAAGGACAGGTAACAGTATTTGCTTTCAAGAATGGTTGGTGCCCTGCATCCAACCTAGTTTATGAACGAGCAAAAAAAGCATGCATCAACTTAGGCGAAAAAGTCGTTTTCAAAGAATATGATACAACTGATGAGCAGATTTTCAGCCAATGGGGAATCCTAGATGGTTTATTTGTGGATGGTAAAGAAATAAGAACTGGTCCACCACCATCATATAAAAAGGTATTTGAAACTATCGAGAAAAAAGCAAAAAAATTATAGTGCTAAAAATTCCATGAGCAACATTTGTTGCTCTTTTTTTTAATAAAATAATACATAATTATAAATTTTGTTTGTGATAGGAATATGATAAAATAAGATCAGTTTTAATTGGAAAAATAAATATCAAACAAGGAGTTATTTATGAATAAATTTGATATGACCTTGCGCAAAATCAACCACGACAAACCACTAAGAGAATATTACAACACACATGAAACTGATGAAATGATTGCATGTATACATTTATATAATGAAAAAAAATTAGGCGACTATAATCCACAAGATATACGTAAAATGATAATGCAAAATCTATTTCTAGAAGAAATGATACCAATGGCACTGGAAATACTAAAAAACAACGAAATGATCAATGTCAAATATTATACTGGAGATTTATTATCCGCTGTTGTCAAAGTAAATAAATCATATTGGAAAGATCATGTGTATGAAAAAAACAAAGTGGACTCTATCTTGAAAAAATTGAATGAAAGAATCGATATGTTTAATAAACTTTTTTATCAATAGCATTCATTACTAGCAAATTTAATCACATGAGTATTGTAAAATCACAACATAAAGCAGTTATTGTATGGACTTATAATTTTTGTAATGTTATAATAAATCATTATATATTGAATTTATGAAGTTCCAACTATTTGGGTCGCCTAATGCATTTCAACAAAAATCATGCTATATTTATCAAAACAACACTAATTAACTTTATTAACTAAAAATAAGATTGGCTTATGCTTTTAAATAAAATATAAAAAATCCTTGAAATTATAAATTTTATCCAAATCTATTAAAAAATACATATAAGGAGAAACTGTTATGAAAAAACTCAACATGTCGACCGGAAACAAACTAATCCTAATAATGATTTTATTACCCTTTATTATCGGATTTTCAATCTCGCTAATCAAAACAACTGAAATGGAATATTTTGGTGCCGCCGTTAATGTTTCAGGATCACAGCGTATGAGAACCATGTTAATTGCAAACTACTCACAGCAGTTAGAGGATGCATATATATCTAAAGACCAAGAAGAAATTAATAAAACAATAGAGATTTTGGTTACAGAAGTAGCAAAATATCAAAAATTTCAAGATGCTCTAGACAAAGGTGATAGCGATCTAAATTTAGTCGAGAATAAATACCCTGAAATATCAACAGCTATAAACAATATAAGACCATTATTCGATACTTATGTGGCTTCCTCACAAAAGTTTATGGCAGACCCACAAGATGAAGAATCCATACAGTTTATTCTTAACAACACAATGGAATTAAAAAATGAAATTCACACTGTTGTAGGGATGTTTCAAACCCAATACGATGATCTAGTATCTGAGCAAAAATATCTAAATCTGCTTATGATAATCATCGCTATTGCATTAACCGCATTTGCATTTTATTTGACTAACCGTACTGTAAAGCAGTTATCAGATCGAATGGTTGAACTAACCAACTCTTCGGGTCAAGTAGCAGAAGCTGCAATGCAATTAAAACAAACTAGCCATCACCTATCCTTAGGCAGTCAAAATCAAGCAAACAATGTGGATATCATGGCAAATATAATCGATATAAATAACGAGCTGTCAAAAGACAATTCTAATAATATAAAACAAGCAAATGATTTTGCTACAACAGCACAAAAATGGGCAAATGATGGTATCGATGTAATGCATACAATGAAAACCGCTGTAAGTGATATCAAAAAGTCCAGCTATGAAGTTTCAAAAATAATGAAAATTATCGATGATATCGCTTTTCAAACCAATATGTTGGCATTAAATGCAGCAGTAGAGGCAGCAAGAAGCGGCGAAGCTGGTGCAGGTTTTGCAGTAGTTGCTGATGAAGTAAAAAAACTGGCTATTCGAAGTAAGGATGCAGCACAAGCATCTTCAAAAATAGTTGAAGAAAATATCTTCCATTCAGAAGAAGGTGTAGTATCATCGGAAAAAGTCGATAGCGTGCTAAATAATATCGGCGAACAAATAAACCGAATCAATGAGTTAATGGATTTAATCAACGAATCTACTATCAAGCAATCCAATGGAATGATTGAAATATTATCGTCTGTTGGAAATGTTGAATCTGTTACAAAGCAAAATGCAGCAGACTCACAAGAAGTAGCAGCATCTAGTGGTGAATTGGCAAATCAATCCGATATAATGATTACCGCAATAGATTCAGTAAAACAAAAAGTATCAAAACATAAATCTAAAAAAGAAGTTGGAATCAATAAAGAAGATCAACTTTTATTAGATAATTAATTCCTTTGCTCCAAATAGAAAAATAAACTTTTAAACAATGATAGCCACAACGAAATTATATGCGTTGTGGCTATTTTAATATTATATCTTGTCAAGCAAAGCAATAATCATCTTGGCTGATGAAAACAACATTTCTTTCTCTGTTCCACTTAATTTGCTAAGCTTATTATCAACATATTCACTGTGTTCTTTTGCAATTCTCTCTGTAAGCTTTTTACCTTTATCAGTAAGCCTTAAATTAAATGACCTCTTGTCATTTTCATCTTGAATTTTTTCAATATATCCAATCGATATTAGTCTATTAGCAACTGGTGTAAACGAACCTTTTTCTAGATTCGCACGTTCACTGATTTTCGACATTGGTGCAGAACCCTCAATCCTCAAAAACATCAAAGCTTTAAAATGTGAAGGAGTAACGCCCTGTGGAAAATCAAACTGGGCTTCAAACCCCTTGAAAAATGTTTTACTGATTTCAAATCGCAAATCAAATATAGGTTTTAATTCACCACATTCTTTTATCATAATCTACACCTCCAAAATTTCATTGCCTTGTAACTGTATTTCATCTTCTTGCATATCTACTCTATAACTTTTAACCAATGCTATGCCAGTGATTATAATAGCCAAACCATCTGCAATCGGTGAAGCAAACCAAACACCTGACAATCCAAATAAGTTAGGTAAAATCAATACCATAGGAATAAGAAATATAATCTGTCTCAACATTCCAAGCACCATCGATATCTTTCCTTTGGCTATTGATTGGAAAAATGCAACGCCCAATAGATTGACACTCAATAGCGGCAGTGCAAGTGTGAATATCCTCAGCCCCCTAACAGCAACTCCAATCGTATCCGAAGTTGGATCCAAAAACATCCCAATAAATGTTTGTGGGAACAACTGCAACATTCCAAATACTACGGTTGAAAAAACCGCACCTACAATCAATCCAATTTTCAACGTTCCATATGATCTATCAATTTGCTTCGCTCCATAGTTATACCCAATAATCGGTTGCATACCTTGCTGAATACCCATAATAGGCATAATGAATAGAGTATATAGACTGTTGATTGCACCCATTGAAGTAACTGCAGCAGTTCCACCATAGCTCCCCAATGCTCTGTTTAATAGCATCATTGCAAGGCTAGTTCCAATAGTAGATATAAATGTAGCAAATCCAATGCTGAATATTTTTGCAGACACCTTTAGCTCTGGTATAAAGTCTTTTACCTTTAGCTTCAATATGCTATTACCTTTTAGATAGAAAGATAGAAGCATAATCAATCCAACCAGTTGCCCAATAATCGTTGCAAACGCAGCACCTTGTACTCCCCAGCCAAATATACCTATGAATATGTAATCCAAAACGATATTTGTAATAGCTGAAGCCATCATCGCCGACATTGATAAAATCGGCTTACCTTCAGTTCTTACTGCATTGTTAAGTGTAAATGCGATCATCTGGAATATAAATCCATATAGTATAATCTGCATATAGTCAGCCGAATATATCAACGTGTCCGCCGTAGCACCAAACAGAATCAACATAGATTCCAAGTTAAATGATATCGTTATCACAGCTATTAACGTTATGATAATACCAAGCCCCAATGTATTACCAAATACATGACTTGCACCACGTTCATCTTTTTCGCCTAATCTAATCGAAAGTAGTGCAGCTCCCCCTGCACCAATCAATGATGCAAAAGCAAACATCATCATCATCACAGGAAATGCAATTGTTAATCCAGCAAGTGCACCTTCACCAGCAAAATTTCCAACGAATATTCTATCTACGACATTGTAAATTGCATTAACCAACATTGCTATAACTGCTGGCAATGAATATTGTAATAATAATTCCCCTATTGGTTTTGTACCAAGTTCTTTTGTTTTCTTCACTTTATTTATTTCCTTACTTATTGTATATGCCCACATTCAACTTTGTTAGTATTGTAACTTTATTTAAAACAAAATAGCCATATATCGTTTATTTAGTTTGTTTTCTAACTATATCGACATCTTAATATTTTCCACTCCTATTGTCAAGAGATAAATTTTGTGTTTTCAATCTGTTCATTTTTACGCCACCCCACAATCTATTAGCAAACCATATCTACAAATGTTATGCTATAATAAATAATTGATTATTTTAGGAGGACAAATGCGCATACTATTTTTATCAGATATCATTGTTTTTGTAAGAAAAGCAGAGAATCTTGCAACGCATAAGCATTATGCAATTCAGATTTTATTGTCAAAACATCCGCTAATAGTCAATGGTAAAGAATCATATAAAAGAGTTATTATAAACAGCAATGTTGAGCATTGCATTGAAAGTTTAGATCAGTGTATATCGCTATTTATTGAACCTAAATCCATTATTGGCAAAAACATTGTCAAACAGTTAAAAAACAATAGTATAGCTAAGCTCGATATTCAAACAGATATTTTAGACCTAATATCAGATGAAATCAGCAATGACCAAATAGAAATTTTAACAAAAGTAATATGTGATAGTTTTAAATCAAACATGATATGTGACGATAGAATAATATCCGTAATAAACTATATTGATTCAAATTGCCAAAACGATTTATCCATCAAACAATTAGCTGATTATTGTTATCTTTCACCAACTAGATTTACTCATCTTTTTAAGCAAGAAACTGGATTGTCTGTTATGAGATATTTAACTTGGGTTAGAATGATTATGGCCGCTAAATATGTATATGTAAAAAGAGCCCCGATATCAGAAGCAGCATATCAATTCAACTTTTCTGATGAAGCTCATTTTTGCACAACATTTAAAAAAGCATATGGTATAAACCTAAAAAAAGTGATAAGTGAAATAAAAACCTTCAAATAGCCGTATGATTCAATTATAAATTAAAAATATATTATATCCTTTTTATATGAAAAAACAATTTGACTTAAAGGAGAATAATAATGAAAAACAATCTACAAATATCTAAGCCATTAATAGTTATTGGAGTATTAAAAGCAAACGTCAAATGGCCAATAACACTTTTCTTAAAATCAATATTCACATTAAAAAGACACACAAAGAATTGCAATATAGATATTCCAAAAGATTTTATTAAAACAAATGGATTGATCGTATCTTTATATATCAATCTACAAAATAAATTTACAAAGCAAGAAGCTTTTGAAATAGTTCGAGAGTGCATAATGACAGTTGGTTTCGCCATCCAACAAAATGCGTTAAATTGTGTAAAAGAGAAGAGAACATTCGAAAATCTAATTAAAAATCAAAAATTCATGAAAGAGAACGGCGCTACAAAACACAATACTATGGTTATTAAGCAAGAATCAAAAAATAAATATCATTTTGAAGTGACTAAATGTATGTTTTATAAATTCTTCAACTCGCTAAATGTAACTGAACTCACAACTATTTTTTGTGATATAGACAATGCCGTATTTTCTTCCTACTTACCAAATCAAATTACTTTTGGTAGAGGCGGTAAAAACAACACAATACCTAATGGTGCAGATAAATGCACATTTATCATGGAAAAACATACAACAATATAAGTATTGCTAGATGCTTTAAAAACATAGAAATTTTCATAATATAATCAATCCGCAATACGACAATTGATTTTTTACTCATCTTAACCGCACATGCAACAAACCCCAACATTTAAGTCGGGGTTTGTTTATTATCATAGCATATACTTTTCTCTAAAATTCAGAATCCAACTCCAATGGAATCACTTCATCGGGCGACATTATATGTATGGATGATTCTGGTTTTTCATGCACATTTCGTGCTTGAGTTACAGGCTCTTGCTCATACTGTCGACTCTTGGACCTCTTTTGAGTTTTTTCTCCATTGATTAGATGTTCTAGTGTAACAATAATCTGACTTAATTCTTGTGCTTGACTTTGCATCTCCTCTGCGGACGCATTGCCTTCCTCTGCACATGCAGCATTATCTTGAACAACCTTTTCCATCTGATAAATTGCTTGCGTAACTTGTGACACACCTTTAGCTTGTTCTTGGCTAGCAACGCTAACTTTATTCATCAATTTATTGACTTGCTCTACCTTATCAACAATTTTAATCAAAGCTCCATTTACATTGTCGCTTATTGTTACCCCATCCTCGGACAGTTTAATGTTTTGATCAATAATAGCAGCTGTATCTTTAGCCGCCTGAGCACTCTTGCCAGCTAGGTTACGAACTTCTTCTGCAACCACAGCAAAGCCTTGCCCTGCTTCTCCTGCCCTTGCTGCCTCAACTGCAGCATTTAAAGCCAACATATTAGTCTGGAATGCGATTTCATCAATGACTTTGATAATTTTAGCAATTTCTGTACTGGATTTTTTCAATTCATCCATAGAGTGATTCATGCCACTCATCTTGTCCGTTCCCTCTTTTGCTTCGATCAAAGCTTCCGTAGACAGATCATTAGCTAAACGTGCATTTTCAGCATTCTCACTGACCATAGATGACGTTTCATCCATGCTTGAAGATGTTTCCTCTATGGATGATGCCTGCTCAACCGAACTTTGAGATAATTGCAAACTCGATTCGGTTAATTGAGTGGATACACCCGTCACTTGTGTTGCTGCATTTTGTATAAAGTTTATAGACTTTGCCATAGGGTTGGAAATGTATTTTTTAATAATCACCACCATAGCCCACATAACAAAACTAAATAGTATAACTAAGAAACATATAGCACCAATAACTATTCTGTTTCTAGTTGCGTGTAGTTCATTAACTGGAACCGAAACGCCAACTGCCCAGTTTTCACTGGTAGAACCTATTTCCTCAGATATAAATACAACTCTAGATGTGATGTTATTAACAGCGGATTTATTCTCTGCATCAAAAAGTGCTGCATTGGCAATAGAATTTTTAATATCGGCTGACATACTCGTTTCGAAATAACCACCAATATCCGTTCCTATAACAGTCGATTTTGGATGCGAAACAATAGTTCCATCACCGCTTACCATAGTAATATATCCGGTTTCAAACACCTTTGTCTTATCAACCAAATGCTGGAGTGCCGCTACATTCATATCCACTCCCACAATACCCAAGAATTTTCCTTCATAAACAATTGGTTGCACAAATGAAACAATATTGTGTACGTCACCATTCGTTACTGAATATTCATATGGATTGGTAATAATCTCTTTCATATTAGCCTTAGAATCTTGATACTCTTGCGCGACATCATCCGCTTGCATAGTATCCACAATATATTCCCCACCATCCATATAAACATGAGGCATAAATACTTCACCAGTATTATCAAGAACATTCGGCTCCCACTTTGTATATACGCCGAAATAGCTATCATTATCTGCAAGCCATCTTTCAAGCACTGTGGTAATAGTTTCCTTATCTAGTTTATTATATTTTGCCTCCTCAGCAAACATGGATGCCAATGTTCTAGATTCAATCAAAGGCTTATCCATTATACTCTTCATTTTATAGATATTATTCGATGCAAGTTCGTGGACATAGTTATTTTGAAGTCTATCACTTTCAGCACTGAATTGTACAAGGATAGATCCAATAATCAGTATAGCTCCAACTCCAATTAGTAATAAAATAGGTACCATTATTTTCATTTTAATATTTAATTTTTTCATAATCATTCCTTTTTATTTATTCACTTTTTGCCATCATCTGCTTTTTATATCAATAACCGCTACACGTTAATTAATAGATGATGACAACTTCCCCAACTTTGCCCATATCCTTTATAAATTTCCTATCCATTTTTTATCCCACTGTGATACCTATGCAATAACATCTACATAAATATACAAAGTATCTTGCACTATATCAAAAACTATAACAATTTTTTTATAAAGTATTATCCATAATTCATTTAACTATCAAACTGGATGTACTTGTGCATAGTTTTTTTCTTCATGTAAACCATCAAACGCAAGTCAATAACTGAGATAATCTCCCCGTTTAAATTGAAAACTCCTTTGACGTATTTGGGCAATATTAAAACTTTCATTATGAGCATTTTGCCAATTATTTTTAGATTCACAATATCGGCTATGCTATTTTTCATCACTATCATCCTACGTCAAATGGTCGTGACTTTTATCTGTGATTAAAAGCACGTTATCCTCCTTTCATTCAATTGTATTATTTGACTATTTGTAACTCTACCACTAATTATTAAGTGATAGAACTTTTTAATTGAAAATTTTTTATCATCATATTTTATAAAATATTAATTCAAAAATTAGAAAAATTGTATTATATCTTTAATGCCAGTTTTGCTTGGCGATAATTATCTTTTACCGTTATTAAATAATGTCGCTATCTGTGCAACCGTTTGCATTTAACACTATAATAACATTAAATAACAAATTATTCAATTTATATTATGAAAATGTTGACAAAATATTCACAATTATTGTTATAATTCGTGTAAAACAGTGTAAAAGCGACATTTTATGCTATATCCTTATCCAAAATACAATCGATAATCCATTTTATTTCCGTTTTTTGACCATATAGTATAAAGCAAAAACAGCCAAACGGCTGCTTCTACATGTTTAATATTTAAAAAAATTCGTTTTTATTTCCCAATTTCTTCTCTTGCAATCTGCACCCATTTGCTCACATTACTCGGGTTATTTCCAATCGTATGATTATCTTTCATCATAAGCTCGACAACACAACCCTTTGTTGCCAACATCGTTTCTTTTAGCTCAGATCTCACCAAATCTTCATCCATATTTGTAATAGATAATGGTGTTGGATTCGGTTTAACCGACATAATATAATTATTACCCAATTGATCCGCCATCTTTTCTTTATTTGCCCACGGTGACGATGACACTCGCCTTAATCTTGGAATAGTTTTTACATAATCCCATCGAACGTCAATAGGCTCACAGCATCCATAACAGTTTAGTCCAAAACGCTCTAAAATTGGCAACTGATAAGGCAATATAAACTCATTGAACATCTCAGGACTAACACCAACTGTTTCTTGGCTTTCACAGAATCCCCACATATCCATAGTTGTAACCTTTGATGCTATCTCATTTGGTTTCTTTAACTGGTCTGTCCAACCAAAACCACCAGAACCAACATAAGTCCCCTCTGTATTAGAAGACATCAATCCATTTTCTTCAAACCAATCCAAACGCTTTAAATATCCATCACTAAGCAGTTTCATAGTTTTGTGTACAGCATCAGGATTAAGTATAAGATCCATCATAAGATGATCGAGTCCACGAAGATTTATAAAATCCCATGTCATCCCCAATGTCCACCACCATGTATCTTTTTTACGAACAGTCAAGATTTCACCAAAGATATCATTTGCTAAATCATACATCTTTATCGATGCAATTTCATCAATAACAATCTGAGGAAACTTAACATTCGGAAGATCTTTTTCATAGTCCATAATCGCAGGATCAACGATATAGCTTCCGCCATTTTCTCCCCCATGCTTATGAATCTCAACGCCCCAACCAGTATCACTATAACAGTACGGCACATCAAAATATGGCTCAATTACCTTATCATCCTTGATTTCCTGCGCCCAGTAAATCTGTTTTGTTAAAAACATCTCCCACACTCTGGCTAGTGGATCTTCGCATTTTAAACTATCAGCCAAAATCATTTCATTCCAACCGTTTTCTGGATCTATAAATATCATTGGTCGTTCTGGTTTAAGATCATTATGCAATGTCCAAAGTCTTGCCTTTTCTTTTTCTATATCTCGCTTGGATATTTCAAGTACTTTTTTTGCTAGTTCTCGGAGTACATTTATCTCTTTATCTTCAAACACAAAATCTGTTTTAATTTCTGATATCATAGGAAAACCAGCCGCTGTTTGCATTGTTGCTGGATCTTTCGCTTGCTCTATTAACATATCTTTAGTCCCCTAATTTTTTTAAATAGTTGTTAGGGCTCACTCCCATTATTCGCTTAAATACAACACAAAAATAATGCTGTGAGCTATATCCAATTTTCTCTGAAATTTCATTTATTCTATAATCTGTCGTCTCTAAAAGCTCAATTGCTTTTTTTATCCTAAGTTTAGTCAAGTATTCGACAAAAGTAAGTCCAATCTCTTTTTTAAACTGCTTGCTCAAATAGCTAATACTAACATTCATTTTTTCAGCTATTTCTTTAAAACTCATTTCGCTATCGTTGTAATTCTTATCAACATATTGTTTTGTCTCTTCAATAACCTGTGAGTATACCTTAATAGACTCATGCAAAAGGTGATAATAATTTACATGTGCATTTTCAATACCTTGACTAGCTCTGTCCTTATATAAAACAGCATCCTCATTAATGCTTTTCTTTAAATACTCCCCTACATAATCCAGCTTTTCTTCCCAATCATCCAAATTATCGACATCAATAAATCCAAATATATTATCATAGTCATCAATGGATATATAGCTATTTAAAAACACCTCTTTAAGCTTTGATTCTAAAATGTCTTTATACATATATATTGCGCCTTGTAGCTTTCGCTCATCGCTTGTCTCTTCTAGCCTTATTAAATTCTTCGTGCTCATCATAAATATTGCAGGTAATTGCCCAAGTATCAACCCATGAAAATCAATATACTGCTCGATCTCATCGATACTATATTGACCATCAATCAAAGCGTTTAAAAACTTATCCAACAAAAGTCCCATATTTTGAGATAAGATTTCATTCGCTCGTAAAAGCTCCTGTTCAATTTTTGCTTGATCATCTATGCTCTTTACAGCTTTTGCAAGGCAATTATTCAAACCTTCCTCATTCACTGGTTTTAATATATAGTCAAAAACATTTAGCTTAATCGCTTCATGTGCATAATCAAACTCATCATGTCCAGTAATTACAATACAAATCACATGCGGATCTATTTCACGTATCCTCTTAATCAACTCAAGTCCATTGATTTTAGGCATACAAATATCAATCAGGCAAATATCAGCCATCTGCTCTTGCACAAGATCTAAAAGTTCAAGTCCGTTCTTTACACAACCTACAAGCTCAAGTCCAAGCCTATCCCATTCGATGCATTCTTTTAATCCTTGTCTGATAATCATTTCATCATCAGCAATAATTACTTTTAACATTCTGGCTACCTCAATTTATATCCGTAATTGTTGGATGTACAACCGTGACCGTAGTTCCAACCCCATATTTAGATTCAATTTTAATCCCATAGTCATTTCCGTAACTAAGCCTTAACCTTTGATTTACATTCAATATCCCATAGCTTTTGCCCTTGGTATTATCTCTAAGTGTTGCTCTTAACATCTTTAGATCTTGTTGTTTAATCCCAAGACCATTATCCGATATCTTCACAATAATATTGTCATTTTCTTTAAAAGCTTTAATGTGAATATGTCCTTTTTCATCGCCTTCTTTTATTCCATGATATAATGCGTTTTCAACAAAAGGTTGAAGAATTATCTTTTGAATTAAGCAATTTTCAATGCCAGGCTCAACTTCAATATCATAATCTAAAATCTCACTATATCGAACCTTTTGAATAAGCAAGTAAGATTTAACATGTGCAATCTCTTGAGATAGCGGAATCTCATTTTTACCTTTAGAAAGTCCAATCCTAAACAATGTTGCCAGTGCATCAACAGTTTCAATAACATCATCTGCCTTATATTTTTTACTCATCCAATGGATTGTATCAAGCGTATTATATAAAAAATGTGGTTTGATGTTGGATTGCAACGCCTCAATCTCTGCTTTTCTTTTATCCCTTTGTTCAACATATACTTGGCTTATTAATTGATCAATCTTATCGATCATCGTATTAAACCCAACACACAATTCACCGATTTCATCCTCACTTGCATAATCAAAGTATTGATGAAAATCACCTTTTTCAGCTTTTTTCATCAGTCCTCTTAACTCTTTGATTGGCTTAACGATAGAGTTTGAAGTAATTATTGCAATCACAATTAAGACAATAAACATCAATGTGAATATCCCTAACAACAACAACTGTAATTGCTTTAGTCTAAGTTGAACACTTTCAAGCGGTATAACACCCCATATCTTCCAATCATCAACAGCAGAATCCATATCAACCAATTCATATTTTTCTTGCGCTTTTGGCTTTATGATCTTTTGAAAAAGCGGCGAATATACAATCTTATCATTACCATCTGTAATGTAAAAATACCCTCCAGTAACTGGTGTTAAGTTCTTTAATGCTTCTTCAAACATCGACATTACGATTATATAAGAGATCGTTCCTTCAACTTGCCCTGTGGTCTGATTCAAAATTGCTTTGCTGATTAAGACAACATCAGTATACTTTGTTTCAACATCAACAAATGGATTTTCGCCAACTGCGAATGTTTCAACATGAACCTCTTGCGGTTCATTGATGGTTTCTAAAAACCAATCCTGCTCGTTTAAATTATCTCTTTGTTTATATCTCATTTCACTTGAGATTACACTTCCCTGAATATCAACCAATCCGATAAAAGAAATATCCCCAATATAATCCGAATATCCAACAAGCAAATTCTCTAAGTTTTCTTTTTGATTTTTACTGACATATCCATCCCTTAAAAAAAAATCTTGGATTTGTTTATCCTTGTTTGCAAAATCAAGGTGATATGTATATTCTTCCATTCGTTCTGTCAGATAAGTATCAATCTGCCTAAGTGATTTATTTGCTGACTCCTGCGCTAAATCCAACATGCTCTGTGAATATATCCTAATAACAACCAAAGATACAACAATTATTGGAATTAAGATCAATAAAATATAATTAAAAATTAACTTATTACGAATTTTAGCATTCTTCATCAGCGTAAAAATCCCTTCCCATTTATGCTCTTATAATACCACATCGAAAGGCTTTTATTTCTTAAAAAATTGGGCGACCGCTAAATAAATTTATGCAATCACCCATATTATTTACACTCTTATTTACTATCTATAATCAGGAACGTCTTTTGCTAATACTGGTAGGTATGGGATATAATATTCTGATTCAATATTCTCACCATCAGCAGCCATTATTGCAACTAGTACTGATTTTTCTCCTTGACCTTTAGCATCTTGGAATACTGTTCCAGCCATAGTTCCAGCTTCAACTGCATCCAAAGCTTCTTGAGTTGCGTCAATACCGAATACTTGAATTTCACCAGTAAGTCCAGCCGCTTCAATCGCCATAACCGCACCAAGTGCCATTGAGTCGTTTTGAGCAACTACACCATTGATCTCTTTACCAGAAGAAATCCAGTTTTCCATCAATGCCATTCCCTCTTCTCTTGACCAGTTACCAGTTTCTTCAGCAATAATCTGCATATCTGGGTAATATTCTAAAATGTTTTTAAGACCTTGGTAACGACCGATTTGAGCATCATGTCCCATTTGTCCAAACATTACAACGATGTTTCCTTTTCCGTCCATCGCATCAGCTGCCATTTGCATTTCGATTTCACCAGACTCAACAGAGTTAGAACCAACATAAGAAGATGCTTTATCTTGATTTGATGTTATTGAAATAAGGTTGATGATTGGAATTCCAGCTTCAACTGCCGCGTCAACTGCTGGTGCACATCCATCCATAGATATAGGATTCATAACGATAGCATCAACGCCTTCAGCGATAAAGTTCTCGATTTGACCAATTTGTGTAGCCGCATCCATTTGACCGTCTGCAACCAATATATCCAAACCCTCTTCAGCTGCTTTTGCTTCAACAGCTTCACTTAAATAAACGATATACTCATCAGATAATCCTTGGAAACAATATCCAACTTTGATTTCTTCTTTTTCTTGCTCAGCTGGTGCTGCCTCTTCTTTAGCTGGTGCCGCTTCTTTTTCAGGAGCTGGTGCTGCTGGTGTTGAACATCCCGTGAATAGTGCTGACATACTAAGCATTACGATTAACATTAATACAACTAATTTTTTCATTTTGATTCCTCCAATTTTATTTTAATACATTGCATAAAACTAAACAACGTAAATCATATACTGTGTTTTTTTATCTATCAAATAATCTAAACTTTTCCTTTTTTACCTCTAACATCAAAGTAAACTGAAAGTACAATAATCGTTCCCATAACAACTTGTTGCAAGTATGTTGAAACCCCCAACAAATCAAGTCCATTATTAACCATACAAAGCAGTAGTGCTCCAACAACCGCACCATATGCTTTACCAATACCACCTGTTGTACTAACTCCACCAATAACTGCCGCTGCAATCGCGTCCAATTCTAAGCCTTGTGCTATAACTGGCGTTCCAGACTGAATACGTCCAGCAAACAACATCCCAGCAAATCCTGATAAAGCACCTGCTAGTACATATACTAAAAGCTTTATCCTAACAACATTTACACCAGACACATAAGCGGCCGTTTCGTTTCCACCAATCGCATACACACGACGACCAAATCTTGTTTTTTCCAATATGATAAATGCGATAATCATTACAACCAGCATAACGATGATAAGCATTGGAATACCAAACACTTTTCCACTTCCCAAAAAGATATAACCCTTCGAAAGTCCAAATATCGGCTTTGCATCAGTAACCATCAATGCCATACCGCGAAGTGCAGTCATCGTCCCCAAAGTTGCAATAAACGCAGGAACTTTTCCAAGTGCAACGATTATTCCATTAAGCAATCCACAAGCCGCACCAACTCCGATCGATATAAGAATCGGCACAATCAGCGGATATCCATCTGGCATACCGAAAAATGCAGAACATACTCCAGCAAATGCTACAACTGATCCGATCGACAAATCGAGCCCACCAGATATCAGTACAAATGTTGCACCCGTCGCAACAACCGCAGTTATTGATGCTTGCTTTAATATATTAATTTGATTCATCTTGGATATAAAAGTAGGATTTGCAATCGCCAATACTATAAATATCGCTACAAATGCAACATATAAACCATATTTAGATGCGTGGCTAAACATATTATTCCCACTTATTTGTTTGCTTGTTTTATTGCTCATCGTTTTTCTCCTCATATTCTGTCGCAGTAGCAAATGCCATAATTCTCTCTTGCGTCATCTCTGCTTTATTTATCTCTCCAGTAATTCTTCCCTCATGCATAACGATCGTTCTGTCGCAAATTCCGATTATCTCTGACAATTCAGAAGATACCATCAACGTTGCTTTACCCTGTTTTGCAAGTTCACATATAATCGAATATATCTCATACTTTGCACCAACATCAATTCCCCTTGTAGGTTCATCAATAATGAATACTTCAGGATTCGCCATAAGCCATCTTGCAACGATAACCTTCTGCTGATTGCCACCAGATAAATTATCTATAACTTGTTTTCGTCCATATGTCTTGATATTCAACTTATCAATATATCCATCAACTGCTGTTTCTTCTTTTTTTCTATTGATAAATTGCCCAAACTTACAAAAGTTTTTAAGATTAACCGAGGTCATATCATTTTGTACAGATGTTTTAACATTTAACCCTGTTTCTTTTCTATCTTCCGTCACGAGTGCAAGCCCTCTTTTAATCGCTTGCTTTGGATTTTTATATACGCCCTCTCGACCATTGAATCTAATGCTTCCACCTGTCGCTTTTCTAACACCAAATATAGTTTCTACCATCTCAGACCTGCCCGAACCCATAAGCCCAGCAACACCGAGTATCTCACCCTTACGTATATCAAAGCTTAAATCTTCAAACACACCATCAAGCGAGAGGTTATTAACTCTCAAAACAACTTCACCAACAGTTGCAGTTTTTTCTGGATACATATTAGAAAGCTCACGACCTACCATCAAAGATATCAGTTTGTCTCTTTCTAGCTTATCCGCATCATGCGTGCTGACATATGTTCCATCTCTAAATATAGTGATACGATCTGCTATCCTATATATCTCATCCATCTTATGAGAAATATAAATAATACCGATACTCTGCTTTTTAAGTTCTTCAATCAGATCAAAAAGCGTATTAACTTCTTTTTCGGATAACGCTGAAGTCGGTTCATCCATTATAATGACATCAGCTTTAAACGATATAGCTTTAGCAACCTCTATAATCTGCATCTGTGCCACTGAAAGATCACGCATCTTACAATCTGATCTTATATCAAGGTTTAACTCATCAATAAGTTTTTTAGTATCGATATTCAATTTACGCTTATCGATAAACCCATTCTTTATTGGCTCTCTACCTATATAAATATTTTCGGCAACGCTCATATCGAGTATTGGACTAAGCTCTTGATGGATCATTGATATTCCACTATCCATAGCTTCTCTTGGGTTGTGTACTGTGTAGCTTTCACCTCTAAGTTTCATGCTCCCAATATCACACGAATATTGACCATTTATTATCTTCATCAGTGTAGACTTACCTGCACCATTTTCACCCATCAAAACATGCACTTCGCCTCTTTTTAGGTTAAACTGCACATTATCCAATGCTTTTACTCCTGGAAACTCTTTTGTGATTCCGCTAAGCTCCAATAAATATTCGCTCATACATCACCCCTCCGTATGCATTAATTCTATTTCATTTTCAAAAAGATGTATTTATATTCTATTGTTTGTTTTTTGTGATTTTATGCAAATATTCATATTTTATCGCCATATATAGAAAAGTTTTTGCGATATCTAAGCTCGATGGTAAATAATAAAATTGAATTAATTAAAATAAATTGCTAATGATAAATAGCATTAATGATAATTTTGCGCAAAAAAATAACGCTATTCAGGATTTCCATTGGAAATAATCCTAAATAACGTTGATAATACACTTAAATTTGGGCAAGTTGTTTAAAAACTCACACAATAAGTCGTCTATACAAGCTAGTATCTGTATTTATGAAATTTTAAACGCTTACATCTATATTCTTACCTAAATTCGGTGTTGCATCAATTAAGTCAGCTCTTGGAGATTCTTCTAACAACGATAACACATTTTCTGCTTTCATTTCAACAGTATCCATTGCCATCTTTGTTATTCTCAAGCTCGCTTCTTGCTTCACATTTATTTGACTCATAGTTGAAGCCAACGCAGCAATATCCATAAACACCTCCTTCATACTTTATAAACTCTTATACATATATTATAACACAAAGTGGTGGATTTACAATTGTTAAACTCAACTTAGTATATAACTTTACAATACAAATGCTTTTGAAGATGTATTAAAAAATAATCTCAAAGGAATATCGTTTAATACAGGAAACCCCTACTATTTACATTATATAACAATAATTTTTATCATTATTTTACAATAATATAGTCACCTTTTTACATTTTGTATTTATAGTGTAATTAAGATACAAAATATTGTGAGGTGAAATATATGGATATTAGATCACATTTAGCAATGTCAAGAATATTGATTCACAATCTTGATAAGCAAACAGATAAAAATACTTCTAAATTTTTTTTCAAACTAGGTTCAATTATGCCAGACTTAAATCCAATTTCTAGAATAACAGAGCATCATATTAGAAAATCAAAAAAATATATCGAGAAGTTCATTATATTGGCCAAAAGTGAGAATATCACAAACAAACACTTATCCTACCTACTCGGCAAAACTTCTCATTATATTGCTGATTCTTTTTGTGCTGCACACAACACAAAAGTTGGCATGAGCTTGCTTAATCACTTTGTATACGAAAAAGCCATAGCACGCACAATTATGACTGCTGAAAAAGAATTCCTATTTAGCAACCTTACCGACCTGAGGGATTTTGACGATGCCATGCATCAATGCCTTGTCGAATATATTATTGAAAAAAGCGGAACATACCTAAACGACCACGATGGCTCCACCAATAAAAAGAATTTACGAAACGATATTACAAACGCAATTATACATTCACTTCATGTAATATTTGCAATATTAAATGCAGACAATATCACTGAAATAAGCTTTAATAACTTGGATATAACAGCCTAAATGCCCTTTCCAAGATATACTCAATATGCTAACAGGTTATGAGCTTTATTCATAAGGTCTATCAAATCTTTTATCAAAAGCCTGATTCTTTTTAAGCTGACCATTCCAATAAAAATCCGTTGGCATCAGTTTCATAAGCAATATCATAATCTTTGAATATCGTTCGCTCCCTGCAATAATCTTTATTGCTTTTTCATCAAGCAAATTATGCGACGCAATATTTTCGCCAATCGTACGAAATGCTTGTACTCTTTTTCCAAAGAAGTTATCAGGAGCAACCTGAAACGCTTCACTTCCTCCCATAACACAGCAACCCAATAATTTCATTTCATTAATTTTAGCAAAATATCTACAATATCTCTCTGCCAACCTAGATTGTGTAGCCTCAGGAAATCCAGAGTGAATAACAAAAGTAACATATTTCCCTTTAAATACATCATGATCCATCTTTTCAAAGAAAGCTTTCAACACTCCTGGCATAGCATCCGTATAAAGCGGAAATACAATCAATAAACTATCAGCGTCTTTTATCATCTCAATCGATTCATTCTGCTTTTTTATTTCTCTTGCATAGACTTTTACTGTGTCATCAATTCCCTCTGTCATCCAACCAATTATACGGTCAGAGTTGCTGGTTTTCCCTCTTGGAGATCCATTAATAATTGCTAATTTCATTACACAATACCTCCATTAATTTTTGCGGCTTTGTTGTCGCTTTAAAAGTGCCCAATGCATGATAGTTTTTAGAAAAACGATCAAATGAATCATTCACAATATCCACTGCCTCTTCGTCCATATTACCTTCACCAACAAGCACTATACCCAATTTGCTTCTTTTTTCATACCTCGGCTTATGATGTGACTCACCATCATAAAATTTAATATAAGGTAACAAAATCGGAATGATTCTATCCATTGCGCGCTTTGCATTAGAAGAAATAAACCCTTTAACAAGCGGTGATATAAAAAGCAAGTAATCCGTTTTGACCAAACTCTTATACACCTCCTGCATATCATCTTTGTAAACACATCGCCCTGGCGTTTTAAGCCAACATCCAAAGCAACCACAACAATATTTTATATCCATATCTTCAACCGTGTATAAATCGACAACGTTTTCTTCTCTTAGTTTAGACACCGCCTGTTCTAGCTCACTTTGAAACAAATTCGTCTTAGTATCTTGTATACCATTGATTATTGTTATATTCATTCTTTATCCTTTCCTATTCATAATTATATTTTTCAAACATGCCTCAACACATCTTAAACACATGATACAACCAAATTTATCGATTTAATAAACCTCTATTTATCGATTTTAATCGTGCCTTTTTCACACCCCAATGCATTTTCAAGCACACTAGAGATCGCTTCAATAGACAATTTATATGTTTCATCATTTTTCATATTACAATAATGCCTGTGCATGTACATACTGATTCCTAAATAGATAATTTCAACCTGTCTATCGTTACAAGGTTTAAACACACCTTCGTCTCCCCCATCTTGGACAATTTTTAAAATAATCGGAAATATGTATTTATCTCTTAGCTCATGCGAAAAACTGTCCACCCAATCAGGGAAAGCTTTATCTTTAAAATATTTCAATACCTCTGGCTCCTTATTATGCTTAGACACCAATGCATTCATCAAGAAACTCATTTTTTCTATACTACTCAATTCTCCAGTGCTAAGAAAACCCTCAAGATTATCACTAAGCTCCTTTACTTGCCTATCTATGATCACCTTTACCATATTCTCTTTTTTTTCAAAATAGTAAAAAAACAAACCCTTTGCTTTTCCTGCTTGCTCACAGATTGTATTTACACTGACATTTGAATAACCCGTTTCCTTAAACAGCCGATCCGCAACTTCAATAAATAACTCTTTTACTTCTTCACTCTTTTTAACCATATTCCAACCCCTTTTTGACCATAGTCAAATAATAGCACATATTTTGACCTCGGTCAAGTTTTCTTTTGTTTTATTAAATGCTATATTAAAAAAACAGCCTGAACTAAATCAAGCTGTCATAAATCAAATTATTAAGTTTTGGTTCAACTAAGATATATTATCACATATCTGTTAAAACTAATTGGTCATCCTCTTTTAGTTCAATCATCTTAGCAACAAATTCATTAGCTACATATACTATATATATTTTTTCATATTGCTTTAACATTTCAATATCTTCTACTTTTTCCCTTAATCTATTATAAAAATGATTCGTAACTCTAGAAGTACAATATTTACATTCACCGATAACTACTGTTTTTTTGTCATGATCGATAGCCATTATATCAATTTTTTTACTACAATCTCCATACGAATGTATTGACTTTACTGTCAATCCTCGCTGAATACAAATTCTTTGTGTATACTCTTTGCAAACACATTCAAATACAAATCGAGCATGCAATTCTACATGATTTTCCTTTATTTGATTAAGCACATAATTTTTATTATCTATTTCAAGATGTGATTTATATGGGTTTATAAATTTCAACCAAAACTCAATATAGGTATCAGCAATATAAAATAAAACATTTTTGTTTTTTGAAGTACTATTTTGGTCAACTATCATACGCTTTTCGACTAGACATAGTTCAATAAGCATTTTCAAATAAGATATTACCGCTGAATCAGACTCTTCTAACACAGAAGCTATTTGAGGTATCTCGTTATTTCCATTGGCTATCGCTTGCAAAACAGAAAAAAACGGCATAAGTTCTCTTACTTCTTTTTCAAGCAAATATATTGGTTCGTCATAGAAAAAAACATTTCTATCCAATACTTTTTCTTCAATATTGTCCCAAACGCTTTTCCCATTCATAAAACACTCTAAATACTTTGGAACTCCACCAGTTATAGTATAAATATTAAATAGATCTTTAAACTTCATTTTACAAAAAGCACTTTTAATTTCTAAAAATGATAATGGATCAAGTTTTATTGTCGTTGATTTTCTTCCATTCAACGGATTTGAATAAGAAAATATTTGATAGAACATCATACTAATATAAGATCCACAAAAAATCACCATTGTATTAGTCGGAATCAATACTTCATCAAGAACATCTTGGAATATAGAAGTAAAACCAGGGTTTGATTTAATTAGATACTGAAATTCATCAATTATCAAAATCTTCTTTTTACTACCATCTTCTTTCAATACTTTGAATATTTTCTCCCATGAATCGATGTTCGATTTCTTCAAATAATATTGACCAGTAAACTCACAAACACTGTCAGCAAATCTCTTCATATTAGCTTTTTCAACTTCTTCTGCCGCTAAAAAATAAAGAGCTTTTTTATTTTTAATAAACTCCTTAATAAGTGTCGTTTTTCCACTTCTTCTGCGACCGTATATAACAACAAAACTGCTATCTTTTTTGTATTCGTTTTCTAATATACTAAGCTCATTATCTCTGCCGACAAACCTCATAAATTCTCCTTATAATAATATCTATTATTATAATCACCAATTTATTATATCATAACAGTAAATATTGTAAATATAAAAAACAACTCTCTTTAAAACTTATTAATAAAATACTACAACTATCTATGTGTTATAATAGATATCGAGGTAAAATCGATGAATATATTAACTTTATATTTTAGCGGAACAGGAAATACTAAATGGGTCATTAGTCAATTAGATATTATGCTAAAAAAAAATGGGCACAAATCTACTTTTTTAGCAATTGAAGATATGGATGTCGATAAGCATGTAAGCGATGTGATTAATGACATTGATTATATTGGGTTTGCCTACCCTCTTTATGGAGCAAACATTCCTAGAATCATGCAAACTTATATCGATAAGTTTATAGATGATTTTAAAAACAACAAATCAATAACTTCAAAACTTTTTTTCATCAACACATTTGCATATGTTAATGGTCATGGAATTTTTGAAGCAAAAAAAATATTCAACAATGTTCCTTTTAAAATAGTATCATATGTAAATATAAAAATGCCTAATAGTGCTCCTATGAAAAACAATAAAAAACTAACCAACAAAGAAACCTTTGATGAAAAGACAATAATAAATGCAAATAAAAAATTATCAAAATTAATAAAGCACTTGAAAAATTCCAGAAACTATATTAACGGTATAGGACCACATCTTTTTGTCGGAAAACTTATTCGTCGAATACTGTGCAACGAACTCAAAAACAACTATAAAAACATGCATGTTGATATGAACTCTTGCATAAAGTGCATGAAATGTCTAAAAAATTGTCCAGTGAAATGCATCCACTATAAAAATAATGAATTTACATTTTCAAAAGATTGTGAAGCTTGCATGCGTTGCTATCATGGATGTCCAACACATGCAATATCCAACATTAAAAAGAAATAATTCAATCATCCACACTTTCCACAATCAACTTATAACTTCGTTAATCCTCTAAATCTTTAATTCTCGAAATATTCTCTTCTTCATATTTGTTAAACTCTCTTTCAACCGCACCAGTATACTGCATAGGGTGGTACCAATCCATCGAACCGAAATACTCTTTTAAATCATCGGACTTAAATATATTCCCATGCCTTGCATAGATTTCATTGCGTGCTAAACGTAGTTGTGATTGCAAAAGACTACTAAGCTCTGACTTTGAATAATATCTGATACTAGATTCGTTCAAAATATATCGACTACAACTTGAACTACCACTAAATGTAGAACTGCTCCCATATGATTTTTCCATCTCAGATATAGTTGCAATATTCTTTTTCTCATATTTGTTCAACTCACGTCCAACATCATCAGTATACTGCATAGGGTGGTACCAGTTCATCGACCCAAAATACACTTTTAAATCATCGGACTTAAAGATATTCCCATGCCTTGCATATATCTCGTTGCGTGCAAGCCTTAATTCCGATTTTGAAAGATAGCTAAGCTGCGACTTTGAATAATACCGACTGCTGCTTTCAGCAAGTATATAAGAACTGTGATAGGTATATACATATGTTAAACCACTGTCATTGCTATATTTCCCATACTCTTCTTCCATATCTAAGATCAGAGTGATATTCTTTTCTTCATATTTATTGAATTCACTTTCAACTTCATCTGTATACTGCGAAGGTGTATACCAGCCCATTAAATTAAAATATGCTATTAAATCATCGGACTTAAATATATTCCCATGTCTTGCATATATCTCGTTGCGTGCAAGCCTTAATTCCGATTTTGAAAGATAGCTAAGCTGCGACTTTGAATAGTACTTACTTGCACTTTCTGGAAGCATATAAAAACCGTAATAGTTATATGCATGTGCACAATCACCATCTTGACTATATTGCCCATACTCTTCTTCCATATCTGAAATCAGAGTGATATTCTTTTCTTCATATTTATTGAATTCACTTTCGACTTTATCCGTATATTTCGGCTTGTACCAGCTCATCGCACCGAAATACGCTTTTAAATCGTCAGATTTAAATACATTCCCATGCTTTGCATATATCTCGTTGCGTGCAAGCCTTAATTCCGATTTTGAGAGATAGCCGAGTTCTGCCTCCGAATAGTATCTACTGCCACTTTCACAAAGTATATAAGAACCATAATAGATATATATATATGTAGAGTCACCACACTGGCAATATTGCCCATAGTCTTTTTCCATATCTGAAATCAAAGTGATATTCTCTTCTTCATATTTATTGAATTCACTTTCGACTTTATTTTTATATTTGCACGGATTGTACCAGCTCATCAAACTGAAATACGCTCTTAAATCATCGGATTTAAATATATTTCCACGTCTTGCGTATATCTCATTCCTTGCCAGTCGTAGTTCCGCTTTTGAAAGATAATTAAGTTCCGATTTTGAATAGTACCTTAAATCACTTTGAGTAAGTATATATGTACTGCAAAAACTATCCACGTTGAATAAACTAGCATTAATAGGTTTACTTTCCATCTCAAATATCATCTCTATATTTTTCCTTTCATATTGGTTGAGTTTGCCATCAATATTATCAGAATCAGAACTAGGACAATACCAACTCATCGCATTAAAATATGCGTTTAAGTCCTCTGCCTCAAAGATTTTTCCATGCAATACATAAATCTCATTTCTTGCAAATCTAAAATGCTCATAGCTTAAATAAGCTAGTTCCTCTTTTGAATAATATCGCGAACTAATCTCTGGTAATATCTACCAGCGACCTCCCCCAATTTCAGTAAACTCATCATCACCTCCTTTTAACAACAAAACCTTAATTTCATTTAGTTTTTTTTCAACATCTTCTTCATTTATATTTTTATTAGCCACATACCATTGTCTATATTCAAAGTATTCATTAACATATGAATCTTCAAAAGAACAATTGTGTCTTGCATATATTTGCGCCTCCACTAATTTTAATGCGGTCGATGTACACTTCTCAATATCACTTATCATATATTTCTTCGAATCACTTTCAGGCAAAATAAAATCGTCATAATAATAATTTTCGCTTGTATATGCATCTATATTATATAGTCGTTTATTGTGCTTATTTTCACCTTGACCTTCTGATTCTTGTTTCACCAATTTTGTATCAGTATTGCTTTTAACGCTTGTTATAGCTTCACGACCGTTTAAAATCACTATCGTTAAAACTAATAGAACTAGAAATGACATAGAAAAAATAATTAACTTGGATATAATATTCTTGCTTCGTTTCATAATGAGCTCCTTTGTCAAAAGTTATAGTTTATACAAATACCAGTTTAATAATCATATGCATTATTTTCGTTTTATGCATTTAATTATGCACCTCTTCCATTATCCCCCAAATTATGACAAAAATCAACACTAGTTTTTTTATATTTATTTAATACTTATTTAACATTTTGTGACAATTAGAGCTTAAAACATAAATATAAACCATTATTAAAATCATAATAAGTCGTAGGAAATATCTAAATTTACTACGTTTAAATGATAAAAAAATACGACCCCCCTATCGGAATCGCATTTATACACAGAAAAACTGTAACTCTATACTTTTTTATAATATATCTTCACTTTCGCAAAATCGGCTCTTCTTCATTCCTTATTAGAATAATTTTTCGGCAATCTTGTTGATATTAAATGTTATGATAAAAACTTTACAGCTAAAATCAATATATACTTTTTATTGCTATGATAATATCTATTTTTTCTCAACCGCCTCAACAGCCGCTTGATCTACATTTAGGTCTGCATCTCTTAAATTATCTGGAAAAACTACATAAAACGATTCTAAGTCTTCACCTAATACTTTTACATCCCCACTATCAACATTTAGCAAATGACCACCTTTTGTTCTATCATCAGAAATAAAATGCAAATGATAACCCACTGCATTCATGTCGTTCATAAATTCAGGAAACCTAAACCCAACCAAAGTTCCACTTATGTTTTCTTCAAAAAATATTGTTTGATCAGCAACAACTTCTGTCAGTGCAGGATAAGGCTTTTGTTGCTCTGGCACAGAACGGTACTCAATGTTTTTAAATTCACCAGTAATCAAAAATGTTACAGGCATATTTTCCTCTTTAAACAGCTGATTAAGTTCTTCTTTTAATCCGTCATATCCTCCATCAAATGACAATGACGTTTCTTCGCTATTGTTTATGCGTGCTACATTAGCAAAGGGAATTGTTTCTTTACTATCAACCTCTGTTACCGTCCCATCAACACGAGCTTTGTATACCTTCCCATCAATAACAATCATCTCGCCATCGAGTCCATCAAACGTTCCAAGCCCAATATCACCATAGTCATCTAAAGTGTCAGCACTTATTGCTCCATCATACTCTCCAACAATCAACGCTTGTAAAGTGGAAACTTGATATAAAGAATCCTCGTCTTGCATTGATTTGCATCCTGTAAAAGCCAATAACACAACTGCTAACATAATAATTAATATTTTTCTATTCATATTTATTTTCTATTCCTTTTATTAGATATTCAAATTAATAATTTTTTGCCTACTTATAATTTCTTTCAGATTATACCATGCAAAATTTTATAATTCCAGTTGCCTTTGCATAATATTGCTAATTTTACAAAAATTCATTTGCAAGTTTGACATACAATTAAACAATAAGTTTCTCATCTATAAGACTTCTTAGCTGAATTAAAAAATCTTTTTCATCTTCTCTTTTAATATCTGTCGTTTCTATCGGTTTTGAAATAATACAATCGACCCTCGCAGGTCCTAGCGATTTACCATTGTATGAAATTATCTTGTATGAGTTGCTAATTGTAATCGGAACAATCGGTGCCCCACTTTTTATAGCCATGCGCAACCAACCTTTTTCAAATTTCAAAGTATCCTTACCATCATTAAACTTCCCTTCTGGAAAAACAACCATTGAAAGTCCTCGATCTAGATTTGCAACAGCCTGATTCATACATTCTAGTGATTGGCGTGCATTTTTTCGATCTAAAAAGACACTTCCCATATATTTCATCCAAGTACCTAAAATAGGTATTTTTTCAAACTCTTTAATCGATACAAAACCCTTAGGTTTTTTAATAAACCCTTGAATAATCACGCTATCCATATGCCCCTGATGATTGCTTACAAACACAACAGCACGATCCAAAGGAATATTTTCTACACCTGTTAGCTTTAGTCTTGATCCTGATAAATAAAACATTATTTTCGCCAAATAAAATGCAAACAAGTTAGCAAATTGTTCTCTCTTATCAAATTTAGATTTATAGTGATAATATTTTGCCCGAAAAATACTCGGATAAGATACTACCAGCGATGTCCAGACAAGGGCAAACCATACAATCATTCTTATTTTTTTCATTCAACACCTCAACTATACTAAAGCTTATAAATGATATTGTATCACATTTTTAGTTATAGCAAAATCAATGAATCATTAAATAACAATTGTCAAAAAATAAATTCATAGTTATTTGTAACATAGTAACTGAAAAACCCAGTTATGATATGATATTATTGATTTAATAAAAGTCGTAACAACAGGAGAAAATTATGGATAATCAAAAAATACAACGAATGGACAGTAACGAGAGACTAGAACAATTTGGACTAAATTGTATTATCTCCGAGCTGGATATTGGATCAGATGATCAAATTATGGATGTTGGTGCATGCACTGGTGCCTTTTCTTTACCTATTGCAAATCAGTTAGCGGATGGTCATGTTTATGCTGTCGATGTAGATGAAGAACCACTAGAAATTTTAAAGCGAAAGATTTTAAAGGATTCCATAGACAATATTACACCAATTCACATAGATAATGAAAAGCTATCCGTTAAGCATGGCATATTTGATGATGGAATGGATATTTTAGGCATCGAGGACAACAGTATGGATAAAATATTTATGTGCACTGTACTTCACGAAGTAGAGGATAAAGAACACTTTCTCAAAACTTATATGCGATTTTTAAAACCTGGTGGTAAAATATATATTGCAGAGTTTGCAAGTGCTAAGCGAAAAACATATAAGAACACCAACAGTAATCCGCATTTCATTTCACAGGATGAAGTCACAAAATTACTACATGATGCGAATTATAAAAATATATCAGTAAAGAAAATCAATGAGCTTATATATATGATGAGTGCTCAAAAAGAATAGACATAATATTAACATTGACATTTGAAAAAATAAAAACTATAATTATACTGTATATAAAGGCAAACCTTTCGAAAGATTGGGACGCAAAACTAAAGGACCTAAGGTAATCTACGGTAGCCAGTTGCTGATAATATAAAATATATAGAATTTTCTTATATTTAGCATATTAGCAACTAACTCGCATAAGGGTCAGTTGCTTTTTCTTTTTATTAAATTAACTTAATAGGGGATAAGAAAGACTATGAGAAAAATTTCTATTATTATGCAAGATGAAAGCGCACAAGGAGTTATTGAGTATGGCTTGCTTTTAGGGTTAGTAGCCGTTGCTGCCATAGCATCATTGCTTTTATTGGGACCAAAAATTTCTTCTCTGTTTACTGTAAGCGAAGAATCTATACCATCATGGGTGACAGAACAAGCCTCGCCTAGTTGTTCTACGCAATAGCAATATCTATTAATTAAATAAACCAATGATAAGCAGTGGGTTATTCCTGTTGCTTTTTTTATGTGATAAACTAACACATCTTATATTGCTAATTGCTCTACACCAATAATATGATATAATAAAATTATGTTTTTTACGCCTATTGAACTATATTTAAAAGCTCTATTCGTAACCTTGATTGTAGAGACTATATTATTCGCTCTTCTAATATCAAAAAAACCGCTGAAGATTTCTGCTGTTTTATTATTCAACCTTTCTTCAAACCTACTCCTACACATATATTTTCATTATTGTGTCGTTTTCGGATTTTCATCTGTGATAATTATTTGGATTATTGGAGAAATTTTAGTGATAATTTATGAAGCTCTGACTTTTTATTATAGCAAAATTATAATGCCAATAAAAAGAGCAACCATCTTTTCAATTCTCTTCAATGGTTGCTCAATAATTGTTGGTCGATTAATTAGTCTTGTTTTTTTCTAAGGATAAAGATGATTATAACCGTGCCTAAAAGTGCGAACCCCAACACAATACCTACCCATATTGGCATTGAGGACTTTGTTTCTATCTTAACAACTTTCAAAACCTGTGGAGCTTGCGTACTTTTTGGTTTTTCCGCCATCACCTCTTTAGTCGGTTCATTTTCACCCATATTCTCCGCTTGCTGAATATCCTCTTCTACCTCACCATTATCATCTTGCTTATCGCCAAACTCTCTTGCATCATAATAAAGATAATAATAATCTGTTTCTTTCCCAGAAGTACCGAGTTCATAATACTCCCACGCATTTGTTATTGCATCACCCACAGCAAAACATCCGAAGATATCTGCATTCTTCTTTAGACGAGTATAAACCGCAATTGTTTCACCTTTTTTTAAAGTTCCATAATCGAAAAAATCCTCTTTGTATAAATCACGCTCACCGTATTCATGTAAATGCCCAACATTTTGATCAGAAATTATATACTTAAATTCTGAAATATCCATTCCCTTATTTACAATATCAATCTTATAAAAAGCATATTCGTCATCCAAGCTTTTATAATCACCATCAAATACTGTAACATCAAACTTTAAATCAGCATTAAATGGGAAATATCTCGATTTATAAACTCTTTGGTTAGAAACCCCATAATATTTATTATCCATCATAAATGTTACATTAAAGCTCAAAAGCTCAGAGTTTCTAGCAGGCTTACTCCTATCTGCTATGGTATTTACCATAATATCTTGCTCAATACTTTGCCCAGGCTTTAATGGAGTAAGAATTACTTCTCCATATTTTCCTGTCACCAGTTGAATTTCTTTATCACTAATATTGGTGATCAAAGCTGTTTGTGTGCTCTTCCCTGAACCAAAAATATGAATATTATCATCATTATACTTCAAATCCCACTCACGAAAATCAACAAATCCAATCGTATCAATACCACTAACCTCGATATAATCAGACCCATCATTCAGATTATTGATTTTTAGCGACGTTGTTTTGTATGGAACACAAAAATAGTCCGCATAAAAATCGTCTTCCCATGTCCCTAATTCATAATCATAGTTAATTTGCATATCAAAGTAATAGCCATCTTCTTTTTGATACCATTGATAATAAGGCATAACTTTTACATCTGAAATATTAAAAATAGCTGTTTGTCCTGCACCAATCTTAGAGTCTTCTCTATACTCCACGTAAGAATCATTAGAAAAAATATTCTGGAGTTTAATTTCTTTAGAGTTAAGATTTTTTATTTTTAATTTGTAATCAATTGTTCCACCAAGCTCGCACTCATACACATCAAATTCAATGGTATGCGTTAGTCGTTCTTTTAAATCCAACATTGAACCATCATCTGCAAATCCCATACATGGAATAAGCAGCAATACAATCAAAACCAACAAGATCTTCTTCATTTCTCGCCTCCTGATATTCTAAGTTCTTTTGCACACTATACCTTATATAATCTTTCTATCAATAACTATATTTTACCATAAATTTTGCATCAATAACAAATACTATATTACTATTATGCAATGCTTATCAATACTAGTAAATTATTATAAAAATAAATTGAACAATACAAAACTTAGGCAGAAATGCATGTTACTATTTATTGTAATGCAACTATTGTTATTCATTAATAATACAAAAAAGCTTGCTCCATTTAACTGGTGCAAGCTTAAAAATAAAGATCATATTTTAGAAAAACAACTCCCTTTCTTTGCTAATTATCTTGTGCTTTATCTTAAACTCTTTACTTTACTTACTAAGTCCTCAGCCGTTAAGCCAATTTCTCTGTTTAGCTCTGCCAAACTACCGTGGGTGATAAAACGGTCTGGCACTCCCATCTTGTATACACATACATTTATGTCATTTTGGTTAAAATAACTTTCCACCAAACTACCCAAACCACCAACAATCGCATGGTCTTCAATAATAATAACATTACTAGATTGCTTACCAATCTCGTCTAACATATCATGATCCATTGGTTTGATGCTTCTTGCATTATAAAGACCAAAATCAATGCTCTCAAGTGCTTTGGTCGCAGTTTCAACATGAATCCCACTGGCTATTACCGTCGTGTTCTGCGCTTTTTTGATTTGCTCCCACTTCGATATATCCTGCATATCACAAGTATTATGCCTAGAAAAGCTACCACGAGGATATCTAATTACGACAGGGCTATTTAATGATAACGCATATTCCAACATACATTCCAATTCATTTGCACTACTTGGCGATAATATCGTTAGGTTTGGGATATGTGCAAGAAATGACACATCATAAACACCATGATGTGTTTCTCCATCCTCTCCGACTAATCCTGATCTATCCACAGCAAATACAACAGGCAAATTTTGAATACAGACATCATGCAACACTTGGTCATATGCACGCTGTAAAAAACTCGAGTATACTGCAAATACGGGTTTATATCCTTGAGTAGCAAGCCCTGCGCACATAGTCACACCATGTTGCTCAGCAATCCCCACATCGACAAAACGATCTTTAAATTCATTTTTAAATCCGTCTAATCCCGTCCCTTTAGGCATCGCCGCAGATACTGCTACAATTTTATAATTGTTTCTAGCAAGTTGCGTAATTTTTTCCCCAAATACTTGCGAATTAGACTGAGCCATCGCCTTTGGTGTGCCTGATGCAGATATCCCGTGAAACTTTTCTGGATCATTTTCTGCTGGAGCATAGCCGTTTCCTTTTTTAGTATGCACATGTACAATTACTGGTTTGTCCGCATTTTTTGCTTTTTGCAACGCTTTTATTACACTATCAATATCATGACCATCCACGACACCGATATACGTGAATCCAAGCTCTTCAAACCAAGCACCTTTGACAAAAAGATATTTTAAACGTCTTTTTGTTTTGTCCACAATATTATACAAAGATTTTCCTATAAGAGGGATAAGTTTTAGCGAGTTTGCAATGCTAATTTTAAAACTGATATATTCCTTTTTTGCTCGCAATCCAGAAAAATATCTATGTAGTGCTCCAACATTTTCAGCAATCGACATAGCATTATCATTAAGCACAATAATAAATTTTTTCCGCGAGTGCCCCGCATCATTTAGCGCTTCGTATGCCATACCACCTGTTAATGCACCATCACCAATAACAGATATCACGCTATAATCATCTTTCGATAAATCCCTAGCCCTTACAATGCCCAAACCAGCTGATATGGATGTACTACAATGACCTGCTGCAAAAATATCATGCTCACTTTCATGTGGCTTTAAAAAACCACTAAGCCCATTATACTTTCTAAGAGAATCAAACATCTGCTTACGTCCTGTTAAAATCTTATGTGCGTAAGCTTGATGTCCAACATCAAAAATAATTTTATCAGTTGGAGATTCAAAAACATAGTGCAGTGCAAGCGTAAGCTCCACCACTCCAAGGCTAGAAGCCAAGTGTCCCCCACTCTTTATTACAGATTCTATAATGAATTGTTTCATTTCTTCACTTAGTTGTTGTAACTCTGCTCTATTTAATTTTTTTAAATCATCTGGTTTTTTAATTTCATCCAAGTATTTATTCATAGTTAACTTCCTTGCTTTATTTTAAACATATATATAAATTTCTTATACCCACGTTACATAAATCGTATTGGTTAATGCTTATTCAGTATTCATTATATTTCATTTAGCTATTGATGCAAAGTATTTTTTAAAAAACATTGTGACTTAACAGTTCAATATAAATCAATTTATGTTATACCAACAAGCTCTTTATATGACTAAACACTGTTAAATAAGCTCTTATTGCTAAACAAAACACTTATTACTAATAAATCCAAAGCTATTAATATTATGTTATCAAACTTTATAAGGACACAAAAAAAGCCATGCATTACACATGGCTTTTTCTAAATTCTATACCACCCATAAAATGAGCAGTCTTTTTATAATTTTAACTGTTAACCAATTAAATATTAGTCATATAGTAGGTTAGCAATTCCTTCGTCATCCATGTTTTCAGAGTTGTAGAATTTAGCTCCAGTATCAACCATAACGTCAACAGATTCGCCGTTTATAGCTTTTACAGCTAACTCAACAGCTAAGTATCCGATCATGTATGGATCTTGAGTGATCGCACCATAGAACCATTCTTCTCTAACAGCATTCTTTAGAGTTGCACCAGCGTCAAATCCAACAGCAACTAAATCGCCATATTTTCCGCCGTCCATTAGGTCAGTACCATCAGTTGTAGCAGCTAGCAATCCATCAACAGTTCCAGAGTTAGTACAGAAGATACCAACAGCGTCTCTTTGTAGTACCGCTTGAGCAGCAGTTTGACAATCATTAGGTGATGTTGAAGCAGCGATTGTAACTAAGATTTCAACAGCAGCGCCGTCAACAGGCTTTGCCCATTTATCGTGACCAGTTATAGAAACTAAACCAGGTTGTGCAGCTTCACATAGCTCAGCCATTTTATCAACAAATCCGTTTGTACGACCTGTAACAGAACCAGATGTAGCATCTTGGCTAATTACAGCAACAACTACAGGAGCATCTGGTGTAGCGCCTTCGATAGCAGCTTTAACAGATGGAGCCATGTACATGTTTTCAGCACCAACACCACCAGCAGCAGCATTATCTGTTGAAGCAGTAGAAACGATAGAACCTTCTGGTGCATTTGGACAACCTGAGTCAAATCCGATTACTGGAATTCCAGAATCAAGACAAGCTTGAAGTTGCTCTGTAACAGATTCTGTATCCAAAGCAGCTAGACATAAAGCAGCTGGATTTTTAGCCATTGCAGCATTTAACATATCAACTTGAATAGCAATATCAGACTCTGTAGGTGGTCCGTCAAAAGTAATCTCTACACCTAAGTCAGCAGCAGCAGCGTCTGAACCAGACTTAACTGTTTGCCAGAATTGATGTTGGAAACCTTTTGAGATAACTGGGATATAGATAGGGCCCGCTTCTTCAGCTACTTCTTCAGCAGGTTCTTCTTTTGCCACTTCCTCTTTAGCAGGTTCCTCTTTTGCCATTTCCTCTTCAGCTGGAGCACCACATGCTACAAACGAGAACATCATAGCCAATACAAGCATCATTACTAGAATCTTTTTCATTAATTTTTTTCCTCCTAATAGTTTTTTAAATCAACGATAAATTATTTCGTTGAAATTATATTAAATTGCAAATTATATTTTTATTATACTTTACTTCCACGGCTGATACGATATTGGTCAAGTAGTACAGCACCAATAACAACAAGTCCTGTAAAGAATGTCTGCCAGTGAGATTGAAGTCCCATAGACATAAGTCCTTGTTTTAATATACTCATGATGAATACACCGATCATTGTACCTGCAAGCGTACCAGATCCACCGCTCATAGATGTTCCTCCAATAACAACACCTGCAATACCTAGCAACTCTTGTCCGTTACCAGTAGAAGGCATGATTGAAGTATAAACAGCTGCATAGAATATTCCAGCAAGACCAGAACAGAATCCACAGAACACATATACAGTAGCAAGCCAAGCTCGTGTATTGATACCAGAAAGCCTTGCAGCTTCAATATTTGAACCAATCGCAAATGTATAGCGACCAAATTTAGTCTTATTTAGCAGGACTAATGATACAAGGAAAAAGGCAAGCAACCAAAAGGCACCAACAGGAATTTTTGTTTGCATTGTTTTATAAAATACCTCTTTAAACCAAGCTTCTTGCATTCCAAAAGTCGGGTAACGCATAGTTTGAACATTTGTTGCAATCGCACCAAATCCCATACCCATCATCATCATACCAAGTGTAGAGATAAACGGAGGCAACTTCAAATATGCAATAAGCACTCCATTTATAAGTCCAAAAAGTGTAGCTATTCCAAGAACAAATAGCAAGCACCATCCCATAGACCAACCCCAGCTATTATATGCATAACCACCAAGAAGCGCAGCACACATCATTGTTGTTCCAATAGACAAGTCGATTCCGCCTGTTATGATAACAAATGTTACACCTATTGCCAAAAAGCCAATGTAGTATGAGCCATCAAGAATGTTAACAAGATAATCTGTTGAAAAAAAGTTTTTTCCAAAGATAGAAAAGAAAACATATAGTATTACCAGCACAGCAGGTGCTAGTAATTTTGTTACATCAAATTTTTTTGTATTCATCAATAATTCCCTCACATATTCAATATTGCTAGTGTCATAATTTTTTCTTGTGTAGCTTCTGATATATCCAACTCACCAGTAATTTGTCCTTCACACATGATCATAAGCCTGTCACTCATACGAAGTAGTTCTGGCAACTCAGATGAAATCATAATTATAGATTTTCCCAATTTAGTCAATTCGTTCATCAAGTGATAAATCTCTTGTTTTGCACCAACGTCAATTCCTCTAGTTGGTTCATCAAATATTAATATATCACTGTTTCTAACAAGCCATTTTGCAACAACAACTTTTTGTTGATTTCCACCTGATAGGTTCCTAATAAGTTGTGTTCTGGTTGGAGTTTTAATTCCTAATTTTTCGATATACTCATCAGTTACTTCATCGATTTTTTTATCGTCAGTAAATATTCCCTTTGTAAACTCGTCCAAAGTAGCCATAACTACATTATCACGAACACTTAAACCAGTTGCGATTCCAAAACCTTTTCTGTCCTCAGAAAGGTAACAAATCCCGTTAGCAATAGCATCACCTGGTGAATTTATAGAAACTTTTTTACCTCTTACAGTAATTTGCCCACCTGTCTTTGGATCAGCACCAAAAAGTGCTCTCATAGTTTCTGTTCTTCCAGCACCCATAAGACCTGCAAAACCAAGTATCTCTCCTTCTTTAAGATCAAATGAAACATCTTTTACATTATGACCTTTAAGACCTTTAACATCTAAAATCAATGGAGCATCTTTTGCAACTGTACTTTCTAATTTTGGTCTTTCATAAACTGTTCTACCAACCATCATGCTGATTATTTCTTCTTTAGTAACTTCACTCATAGATTTTCTATCAACATATTGCCCATCACGCATTACAGTTATACGGTCACAGATCTGTGATAATTCATCCAATCTATGTGAAATATAGATAATTCCATGACCTTTAGCTCTAAGATCTTTAATAACTTTAAAAAGTTCTTGAATCTCACTCTCGGTTAGTGCAGCAGTAGGTTCATCCATAATTATTACTTCACTATCATAAGAAAGTGCTTTTGCAATCTCTACCATTTGTTGCTTTGCAACAGTGAGTCTATTTACAGGAGTAGTTGGATCAATTTCCATATTCAACGCTTTAAGCATCTCATATGCTTGATCATTAGCTGATTTACCATCTAACATAAATCCTTTTTTTGGCTCTTTCCCAATAAAAATATTTTGAGCAACAGTCAAATGAGGCATCAAATTCAACTCTTGGTGGATAATTCCAATCCCCATAGATTGTGAATCTCTTGGACTCATTGGTGCAATTTCTTTACCGTGCAACTTAATTGTACCAGCATCCTTTTTATGAATACCTGTTAACACCTTCATAAGTGTAGATTTTCCAGCTCCGTTTTCACCAACAAGAGCCATTACTTCTCCACACTCCAGCTCAAATTCTACTTTATCAAGAGCCTTAACGCCTGGAAAGGATTTATCAATCCCCATCATTTCCACTAATTTTTCTGGCATATTTCACCTCTATCTTTGTCATCTGAATAAATTTTATCAGATATAATTATCAAAATGAATAATCGATTTCACACGAAACTTATAAAATCACCCACAAATCATTATAAATGCTTCAGATTTTATAATAGTTATGAAAATATGCGAATAAATATGTTTATCATTTACTAGGCTATATTCAAGTGGTATAATAACGAATATTATTATCAAATTTATTCTTTTTAATAATAATTATTAAAATTCTCGAGGTGAAATATGAACACAGTTTTAATCGTAGATGATGAAAAACTGATCAGAAACGGTATCAAAAAGAATATAGATTGGGATAAACTTGATCTTTCTTTACTTGGAGAAGCTGAAAATGGTCTTGATGCAATTTTCATGATAGAACAACACATACCTGATATAATTCTATTGGATATTTGCATGCCTATGATGGACGGACTCGAACTTGCAAAGTCGGTAAAACAAAGATACAGCCAAATATCAATTATAATGATTACTGGGTATGATGAGTTTTCCTATATTAAAGAAGCTTTAAAAGTTGGCGTGGATGATTATATATTAAAGCCAGTCACTAAAGAAAACTTATTTGAAGCCCTAGAAAAAGTTAATGAGAAAAGAAAAAATTTACTTTGCGAAAACAGCCAAAAGCAAATAAATCAAATACTTTTTCACAACAACTTAAAAACAATCTTAAAGGGAACTAACGTAGACATTTCTAATGAAGCAATTCCACTTTCTTGGAATATCGATTGTGAAATCACCGCGGTTGCCATTATTAGTATTCAAGAAATTCTTGGTGAATGTTGGTCAAAAGCATTAAACAAATCAGATTTGATCAATTTTTCCATTCTCAATATAACAAACGAACTATTATTAGAACAAAGATCTGGGTATGCCTTATTAAATGATGATGAAGAAATTGTTGTAATATTTGGCATAAGCAATGAACAAGTGCACAATGATTGTGCATTAAAAGAAATTGCGACTAATATTATAGCCACAATAGAAGGATATATAGAAATTCAAGTTTGTATCGGAATCGGACAAATCGTAACAGATTTAAAGGATATTTATAAGAGTTATACCACAGCAAAAAGTGTTTTAGACTTTATAATGCTTGATAATGAAAAAGAAACACTTTCATATCTGGACATTATGGGTTTTGATAATATCGAAATGATATACCCCTATGCGCTAGAGCAGAAGATATTAAAATCTTTGCTCAACGCTAATGCTGATACACAAGCAGAATTTTTTAATTTTTTCGGATACATCAAAACAAACAATTCAAAAGCTAGTGATATAAAAAGTGTAATTTTTATGATGATAAGCTCAATTTTAAAATATGTAGGCGAATATGATGTAAGTTTGAGTCAAATAATGCAGGATAAAGGCAATATTATAGAAACTATAAACTCGTATACTAGCATGAGCGATATATTCAACTTGGTTTCAGAGTTTATTTTAAGAGCAAAAGATCAATTGTTAAAGTATAAAAGCAGACCAAAAGAACTCTCAGACAAAATTAAGACTTATATCAATGATAACTATTCTGATGAGGATTTAAACCTAAAAACAATGTCTAATAATCTATATATTAGCACAAGCTATATTAGCTCAATCTTTAAAAATGATATTGGCACAAGTTTTGTGGATTACTTAACTCAAATTAGGCTTGATAAGGCTAAGCAGTTACTATTATCCTCACAAAATAAGACCTATGAAATCGGATATCAAGTCGGATATAAGACCCCTCAATATTTCAGCACAACTTTCAAAAAGGAAACTGGTCTTTCTCCGTCCCAATACAGAAAGCAACATCAACAATAATAAGCTCAAAATAAGGATAAATATATGCGAAACCCACAAAAGAAACTTAGAATGCCAACAAGCATACAAACTAAGATGCTCGTATATTTTAGTGTTTTTATGGTTTCAATCCTTATTATTACTTCCATAATCTTGTTTCAAGCAACAAACAATACGATGAGAAAAAGTGCCAGCAAATATGCAGATCAAGTTTTGGATCAAGTTGCACTAAGTATAGATTCTTACTTTGGATTTATGGAAGATATTGCCGAAGTAGCAGCAAGATATGACTTTTCTAGCGAATATTTATCTTCAACATTAAATACTATCGAATCTGTAAGGACGGATATAGATTCAATATATATTTTTGACAAAAGCATGAATGTTGTTTATCCACAAAAATCAACGTTAAAAATAAGAAGTGACTATGATATAAGAGAGGAACTTTGGTATATTAAAGCTCAAGAAGCTAATGGCGCAAGCGTAATTTCTCCTACCAACGTACAAAAATTTGTATTAGGCTCAAATAACTGGGTTGTCTCTTTGAGTAAAATCATTTCTAACAACAACACTAGTAAAGAAAAGCTATTGCTGATTCAGATGAATTATAAGGTCATAAACGATATTTGTTCTAATATAGATTTAGGTTCTAAAGGTTATGTATACATTATCGACAACGAAGGTTCTTTTATATACCATCCACAGTTGCAACTGATAAACTCTGGAATCAAAACAGAAAATGTTACCCGCATAGTCGCCACCAAACTTCGTTCATTTGAAGATGATGGCAAACTTTATAACATCAAATCACTAAATTCTGGGCATAAAATTGTTGGAGTAACTTATCTTGACGAATTCGATTTAAAACAATCAGACATACTCAATATTTTCGTTATACTTATTCTAGCTAGTCTAATTATAGTTATGCTTGGTGCCGCAACAATTTCTGGTGGGATTGTAAAGCCGCTTAAAAAATTAGAAATGGTCGTTAATGAAGTTGAAAGCGGAAACTTGGATATCACTATTGATGTAAAAAGCAGTGATGAAATTGAAGCTTTTTCCAACTCACTACAATCCATGATTATAACGATAAGGCAACTTCTTGAGCAAATAAAAGAAGATGAACAGAAAATAAGAAAAAGTGAATTAAAAGCTCTTCAGGCACAAATAAATCCACATTTTCTTTACAACACTTTAGAATCCATCATATGGCTTTCTGATGATAAACAACATGAAAAAGTTAAAGAGATGGTATCTGCTCTTTCAAAATATTTCAGAATAGTTCTAAGCAAGGGAAAAGAAACAATAACAATAGAAAAAGAAATAGAACATATCGAAAACTACCTTGTTATCCAAAAAATCAGATATAGTTCTACATTAGATTACGAAATCAATGTAAGCGAAGATGTATTGCAGTATCATACTCTAAAGCTCTTAGTTCAACCAGTAGTAGAAAATGCAATATACCACGGCATTAAAAATAAATATGGCGGTGGAAAAATAACCGTCAATGCTTATAGCGAAGGAAATGATGTTAAGATCGAAGTTGAAGATAACGGCATAGGAATGAAACCATTGACGCTTAAAACGATTTTCGACCCAAGCAGCTCCAAGCGAGCCTTTAGAGGTGGAGTTGGACTTTCAAACGTTAACGAGAGGATTAAGTTGATGTATGGTAAAAATTATGGGTTGGATATCAGTTCGACAAGAAAAGTAGGCACAAAAGTTATCATCACTATACCAAAGAAAGGTGCTCAAAATTAGAGGTGTTATAATATGAATAAATACGTTTGGATGATTGGAATATTAATTTTTGTATTGTTACTTGTTTTTGTTTTGGTTTACGATAGCGAGTTTTCAAACATCACTGGCAAAAACAGAGAACTTAAAATTTATGTTATCATGAAATCCAATAGTAGCGATTTTGAATTTTGGCAAATTGTTAAAAACGGTGCCGAAGCTGCTAGTAAGGAATTTGATGCAAATGTTATTATAGATGGTACAGAAAGCGAAGAGGATATTGATGGTCAAATTGCAATCATAGATAAAGCGATTGAATCAAACCCTGACGTTATAGTTCTTGCTGCTTTAGACTATGAACGACTAGTTGAACCTGCTCAAAAGATTTTAGACAATAATATAAAACTTATAACTATGGATTCAGGCATTGCCAAAGATCCTGGTGACTGTTTCATTGGCACAAATAGCTATCAAGGCGGTGTTCTTCTCGCTAATAGTATGGCTGAAAAATTAAATGGCAAAGGCAATATTCTGCTAATCTCTCACTCCACCTTTTCTGAAAGCTCAAAACAAAGGCTCAATGGTTTTTTATATGGACTAAAACAACATCCAGATATAGTGCAATATGGAGAAATCGTCGACAGCAAAGATGGATCTGAAATAAGCTATAACTATACCAAAGACATTTTAATGAGAGACGGCGAAAACATAGATGGTATTTTTGCAACAAATCAAATATGTTCAGAAGGTGTTTGTGCTGCCGTTGCTGAAAGCGAATATGCTAATGATATTGTTATTTATGCTTTCGACTCATCAGTAAAACAAAACGAATACTTAGCTAACGGCATTATTGATGGTCTAATCGTTCAGCAGCCTTTCAATATGGGATATTCATGTGTAAAAAATGCAATCGAACTAGCACAAAACAACTCTATCCCTCATCAAATCTTCATCGACTTTAAATATATCACAAGAGATAATATGTACGAAGAAGATAATCTAAAGCTGCTATTCCCATTTTTAGACTAGCTTTTTCTTCTACTACTAAAACCAGCAGCCTTTAACGCCATGCAAACTTCACATCTGTCCATTTTCAGCATCATAACATCAAACATATCTGCTAATTTATAAAAAAAGAAAACCAACAAATTCCAGACATGAAAATCATCCTGAATATCGTTGGCAATCTAAAAACACAACATATAATAACAATCAATATCTTATTATAAAATAAATCTTTTTACTTCGTTTTCTTACCCAAATTGATTAGCACCTTCTTGTGAGTTTGTAGCTAGAAGAACTAAAAGCCATATGCTTCCGACTATTGGGACAAAAGCAATAAAAATCCAAGTGCCTTTTTTTCCAATATCATGCAACCTTCTAACCATAAGCCCAAACATTGGCACCAACATCCCTAGCAAGAAAAGCCAAAGAATGGATGCAAAAATCCAATATACAACGCCAATACCCGTCACATTTGCTACCAAAGTAAGCAAAGTATAGAATATCGCTTGAAAAATAATTATAACCAACCAAAACATCCAGAACTCTCTTCTCTTTGCTCTTCCCTCAAAACATGCATACCTATTTGCTAATACATCTACAAAATTATCTAACATAAAATCCCCCTCCTGTTTTATCCTATTATATTCATCACTACAATATGTTATAAATCCAAACCTCAAAAAATTTTCTCACCTTGATCACATACATATATTATCTATGATCTAGTTTAAATTCAATAATGTTGCTTGCTGGAACGTCATCCACTACTGTATAGTTATAAAGGTAATCACCTTCAGCAAAGAAAACATCTGAAACTAATTTTTCTTCACCATTTATTTCCTCATTGTAATAAAACCCATACAAATAATATCCTTGTGAATCTGGTACATAATCACTCTCATACATAGTTTCCCATTTACCACTTTCATTCGGAGCATATATATCTATACTATTACCACCTTCAAATATTACCTGAAAAGCACCTTGCTCAACATCTGCTATAATCGGATAACCCTCAGCTCCTGTGAAATAACCACCCTCAATATCAAATACTCTTCCCGTCGGCGACCATATTGACTCATCAACAAAGCTCATAATATCTTTTACTTTATTCTCATCAATATAAATAGATTTATTATTGCCATTTGATAAAGCACTATCAACCGAACTTTGATTTGCTTGCTCTATCCCAAGATTAAACTCACCCGTTTTGAAAAATTCAAGTTCATGTCCACCTGTCCAATATACAAACCTTTCCTCTGGGAAAAGTTTATAATCAAAGGCATTGGATTCATCACCCAAATATATCTGATTGTCAATAAAACCGTAATACCCTGTTTGTTCTAACGGTTCTTCCTCATTAACCATTTTTGTCAAAGATAAGAACGTCCCATCGTCATAAAACTCAAAAGCATTTATTACACCATCATGTTCAGACGTTTGCCATTTTCCAATAATCGCTTCATTTGGATCAACAACATCTTGGCTCTGCAAGCTTGTCTCAACAGTGTCTTGCTTTTCCAATATTGTTGCCCTGTCAATATTCGATTTTTCAAATATTATACAATCTTCAAGTTGCATTTCACCTGACATGTGATTTGCAACCAATTTATTATCCATTATATGCATACGAATAACAGTACCAGATTTTTCTGCATCTATTACAAAATATCCATTTTCAAAACGACCTTTACTTTCATCGATTGCACTCGGTGCATCTTGTCTTTTATTCACCACATAAACCGTTTTATCTTCATCAATAACAAAAAACATTGAATTAGTAATATCGGTTTTAAAATCAGTCGAATATTCAATGTCATTTTCATTCACTTTTGTTCCAATCCCTTGCCATACACCTGCATATTGATTTATCGAATTATCCGAATTGGATGTATCTGTTTGGGTAGATGCAGCAAGTTCTTGCAAGTCCGTATTCTTTTTATCATTATCAAGCAACTTCACAGTTTTATCTGGCTCAAATAAACTTATAATCCCAAACACAAGAATACTTAAAATCAAGAAACCCGCAAAACTGATAACACCAATCTTTAACCCCTTAACACTTGATTTCACCTTATGTTGTTGCTGATGATTCTGATATGCATTTGCATTTTGATTTTGTGGTTGAAACTGCGGTTGCGTTTGCTGTTGCTGCTGTGGTTGCTCTTGTGGTTGCTGCTCTTGTATATCTTCAAAAACCGTTCCACAGACATAACAGTATTTTGACCCATCCGCTAGCTGCTTCTTGCAGTTAGTACAAATCATTAATATTTCCCTCCATATAATCGCTCTTAATATTTTGTTTATTTTTTATATATCCACTACATTTTTTAAAGTGAGTTATAAATTTAAATCTAACTAGCTCACTCATATAGTTTTTAAGTTCTCAAATCCTCGACAAAAAACCATGTTTATTTTTTTGAATATTGTATCAATTATACATTTATAAACCATTTTAAGCAACTTGATTTATATTATATAGACATGCATAATCACTAAGGTGCATAAAAAACAAACATTTTAGTTTTTTGCACGGCTTTTACTTATTTGTTAAATATTGATACTTTTACTTGACTCCAAATATTTTTCATACTACAATAAAAAGTATAGTATGACATCACTTGGAAATAATTATATCGAGGAGAATACCATGATTGAATTGTTAAAAAAAGATTTTATTGCATTGCGCAGGGACTATATGTTATTGATTATTGCCAATATATTGATAGGCATTTTGGTACAAGCTATAATTCCAGATTTTATGAGCAAAGGTTTTTTGGCTGCTATAATGCCAACAATGTTTGGTTATCAAATTATTGCAGCAATTGACAAGGACTCAAATTCGAAATCTGGTGCAAATCCAAACAGCAATCCAACTAGCAAATGGCAACTATTCGCAAGCAAATATTTATTCTTTGGTCTAACTATTTACATAACTTGCGCAATAGGTATCATTATTTGTGCTTTAACAATTTTTTTGATGAGTGTGGACAGTTTTACTTTTGCAAATTCAATATATCTTATAACCTTTGGTATATGCTTTGCATCAATAATCGGAAGTTTATCATTACCTATTTGCTTTCTTATAAATAAGGGGAAAACAACTAATGCGATAATTGGGTTTATAACATGGATACCTGCATTTTATATATCAGGTTGGATCTTATCATTTATAGATACTTCTTTACCAATCGGAATACTTATAGGTGTAATTATAATGGTTTTAATGGCTCTTCTTTTGGGATTATCATATATAATCACTATTGCATTTCATCGTACATACTGTAAGCTTATTACATAAAATAACAACTTAACCCAAGACAAGTATTTTTACTTGTTCTTTTTATATTAGAATGTGCTATAAAAAGCACCCTTTTTTAGAAAAAATAAAACTTATTGATCAGTTTAATCCAATCAATAAGCTATATAATAAACGTTTATTCTTTAATCAACCTTGCCTGTACTACCAATCTATAATTCGGTTCTTCAAAAGAACATGTAGATAAAGTTAAAATGGTATCATCTTTTGTTGGGATAACCTCTGTATCATAGATACTTTTCTGCTTACAGTTTTCTACAAAAAGCTTAAAACTTTCATCCGTTCTGAATTTAGTTTTTATATAATTATAGCTCGGATTTGTCGCATAAGCACTAAAAACTTCCCATACCATAGGACCTTGCACCGTATCAAAATTTATAAGCTTATGTTCTTTAAAGTATTTCTTACTTTTATAATTTATAAGATCACTAAACATTGTACCGTTCATCATTTTATGACCATATATAATATAATTGCCACCATCTCTTATAGAATCAACATCACAGTTATAATCCATAAAAATCGCACCAGACTTATGGGTATCTCTAGTAAATGTATGTTTTAAATAATATACATTATTATCTCTTTGAACAACAGGATAACTTATTCTTGTATCATCAATAGAAATATAGCCAATAGTATCTCTATTTCGATTTAAAGCCTCCTCCAGTGCATCACTAATATTAAATACTTGCTCATCCTCAACTTCCACCACCAATGTAGGCGTTGGACTCGGTGTCATAGTGGGCACTGGACTCGGTGTCGCTATTATCTCTTTTGTTTCAACAGCATTAGCAGTATAGTTATTCACCATTACCGCTAATACTATACAAAAAATCAATGATATAGCCGACACTAGTTGTTTTTCATACTTTATACGCAGCTTATTGATATACCCTTTTGTCTGATGGTATCTTCGTTCAATATTGTCCATTATCTCTTGTTGCCTTTGTAACCGTGCCTGCACTTCTTTTGTCTTTATTTCTTTTCGATATCTCCAGCTAACTCTTTTCTTCTTTTTCTTTTTCTTTGACAGCTTACGATTTTTATTAAAAACATCCAACATGCACTTCACCTAGTTGCTAAATTTCTTTTTCAGCATAAAAGATAATCCTAGCACTGTCGCTAATGCTACAAATATCAGACTATATCCATACCACGTATTAAGTTTAAACGGATGTCCTGTTTTTGGATTATAGTAAAAATCAACATCTGTTACATCGATATCACCGCTTGCTGTATATTCAAATAGCACATCAATTGTGCTTGTATCACCCGTATATGTGATTGCAAGATTATCATTACTAAATGTCCAAGCAGCTGTTGAGCCTAAAGTAAACGAAATCGGACCAGTATACACAGTTGAGCCTGAAGTATTTACTATATTTACTGTACCTGATGCAATACCCATTGATGAAAATGTAACTTCACCTGCACTATTTGTTGTTCTTGATTCTCCTTCAATAACAATCTTATATCCTTCAATAGGATCATCGTTTAAATCTAACAATGTAGCTGTTAACGATCCTCTATAATTTGCTGGCGGTGCATCTTGTGCTGTTAATGTATATTCGCTAAAGTGAGGTGCAGAGAATGTTACAACCCCTTCTGAAAGAAAATATTGTGCGCCTGCAACCAGTGCATATGTACCATTAGCAGCATGATAGTATATTTTAATTTTACTTGTATCATAATCATCAAGATCCAAATCACTAGTATCTATTCCAATAACTATACTTTCAGCTGGAACTATCGTTACCCCTGCCGTTGTTTCAATAGTTATCTCAGTACGTTTTAACACTTTATCCAGATCATTTGGTTTACTGCTATCTGCCGCTGGCGCTGTTGCACTAAACCTATAATACGTGCCAGTAGGCAAAGCAGGAAGCGAATCAGGTGCGATTACCATAAATATATTTTCAAAGAATATCACAATTTCGACACCGCTATCTTTTGCAAATTCTATGTCCTCTTCAGATATATCCACACTAATATTGGTCATATTATCTAAAATAACGTTTGCAGGAAGAGCTCCCTGTGAATTTAATCGACTTACTAATTGTATACCATCATACAGTTCACTAGTTGAGCCAACCATCTCAGAAACAACCGTATCCGTAGGCGCTTGTCTATATAAATAAATTGTATATGTCTCGGCTACACCATTATCCGCTGTACATGTAAAACTAACCTCTTCAACTTGCTCAATATCAAGGTCGACTGTTTTAGTATATGTAGTAAGTCCACCTGTAAGCGAAGAACTTGTTGCATGCGTTTTTGCTTCTATTTTTGCCGTCGATGTTGTTGTTGGAACCAATTGATAATATGCATTGTCGCCAAGATGATAAAAATCTTCGCCATTAATCTTTAAGTAAGATAGGAAATAATCACCAATATCAGTAACTTCTGCATCATTAACAAATATTGTTGCATTATTATTACCAATCTTCAACCTTGATAAATAGCTAGACAAAGCTTCAACTTCTTCATCTGTATAATCTTCTACTAAAGTTATATCCTGTGTATTACCAGAAAAACTATTGTCATAAATATAAGGACCATCTTCATTTGTTATAACAATACCCCTAGTACAATTTAAAAATGTACATTCACCAATTGCTCCGTCAAGACTAGTCTCATCTTCAGCCAAAATACCCGTAGCATAACCAGTTATAGCCAAATTACCAAATGAAATACCGTCATTTCCATAAGCATTGATACCGATATTTTCATCTGCGCTTCCGGCATATGTTAGTGCAAAGTTATATAATACTACGTCTTCTTTATCTATTGCTATTGCTGTACCTGCACTAGAACTAATAGTTACTAGATGCTCAGTAGACCCAGCAATAGTAATAGCTTTATCAAGTGTTAATATTGAAGAAAGCTCAATAGTTTTTGGTGCTGTCGGATCTATAAATAAAGCATCACTTTTTGTAGCATCATATTTTAAAACAGCTTGCTCTAAATTTTGATAAAAAGTCAAGGTTCCATTTAAATTTTGATTGTAAATATCCGCAGGCGACCCTGCTTCTATAAAAATATCTTCTGTTGGCGTAATAGTCAATGACGCTTCTGTGCTTAGTGTATATCCTATATTAACGTCTTTTGTATTACCAGACGCCGTCTTACACACAATGTCTTTCGCCAACTCACCTAAATCATAACTACTCTCATCCCCTGATTGCTCTATATAAATAGGTGTAGTAGAATCTAACAAAATTTCAACAGCAACGACAGCCTCATGTGCTGTTGCATAGTATACTTTATCTGTGCCAGATAATATATAAACCCCATCTTCTAACTTTTCTTTTACAACTGTTGCTTTTAAAGTAAGGGATTTTGTTGAAGATATGCTTGTATATTTTACTTTAACTGTTTCAGTACTCGATACAACCAAATTCACCCCAACATCTCCAAGATCATATGTTGTTGTTGATGCTGGAAGATAAAGAGTTGAATCCGTAGTACCACATTCAGTAATCGTTTTAGCAAGGTTATGATAATACGCTCTATATTGTTCATCACCAGTTCCAACTTGTTTATATGCAACATCATTACTACAAATTGCTCCACCTTGTAGCGTTAATGTTTTCCCATCTTCTATGCTCGTATAGCTGACTGTTGCAGATCCACTTACCACTAAGTCATCCGTAATAGCACCAAGTGCATATGTAGTAGTAGATGTATCTAAATAAACAACAACAGCAGTATCATCATTTCTTGCTGTTAGCGTAGCTGCAAGACTTCCATAATACACCTTGTCACTACCAGACTTTAGATAATAACCTCTTGTACCAACCGCAGAACCTTCTACTGTAAGTGTTTCACCCGTATTTATCCCCTCAAACGAATATTTAGCACCAGATGGTCCGTTAATCACCCAATCATCATCTACTTGCCCAAGATTATACGTTGTTGTTGATGCATCTAGGTTTACCGTCTGCGTATCGCCTACAAATAATGCCGTTGCCATATCAGTATAATAAACCTTATCTGTACCATCGATTAAGTAATATCCACCAGTTGTTACTGCCCCGCTTTTTATGGTTAAAGTTTTTTGACTATCTATACTATCATATGATACTTTAACATTGCCATCTCCTTGTATCATCAAACTAGTTGAAATAACTCCAAGATCGTGAACCATAGTCGATGAACCACTAAAGTACAATATATCATCATTGCTATAATCAGGAGTTGTGTTATTAATAGCACTTATCCCTGCTTGTGCATTTGAATAATATACTGTTTCATCAGCATCATTTTTAAGGTATACACCACCTTCAACATTTACACCATCTTCAATAATAATAGTTTTTTCAGACGCTATACTTGTATATGAAATATTTATTTCCGAACCATTCCCACTTATAGTCATATTTTTAGTAATAGCACCTAACTCATAAGTTGAACCTGAAGTATCAAAGTTAATCGTTCCAACATCTCCCATTGCTGTTTGTGCTTTTTGAAAACTTAAATAATAGACTTTTTTTCCTTCAGAATCTATAAGGTATATACCACTACCACCATTATCAAGACCATCCAATGTAAGTGTTACTCCCTCTGTTATAATCGCAAATGTAGCAGTTCCCTCACCGCTAACAGTCATACTTTTTGTAATATCACCTAAAGCATATGTTGAATTTGAGCTTGTGTATAAAGTACCCCCATCACTCATAGCTGTTTTTGCAGCTTCAATAGAAGAATAGTATTCTTTTACTCCATCAGAAGGTACAAGATATACAACATTTCCTGTTGCCGTTGATCCTTTTAAAGTAAGCTTTTTTTCATCTGCGATGCTTGTATAAGAAACAGTAACCTCACCCGCTAAACCATTTACTGTTAAATCTTTAGTAATAGCTCCTAACTCATAAGTCGATGTGCTGTTATTTAAGTACAATGGATTGGCATCACCCTTTATTGCTAACGCTTCCGCAACACTATGACAAAATACTTTATTACCACCTAATACAACATATATCCCACCTGCTTGTGAACAAGTAGCAGTTCCAGTTAAAGTAAGTGTTTTGCCTGATTCTATACTTGTAAATCCAACATCCACTTCGCCTGTACCATTTACTATCACATCTTTAGTAATATCCCCCAATAATATTGTTATACCATCACCATTTACAACAAATTCTGTAACACTAGCATATGAATCAAATGAAATTTGTGATTCTGTCACACCAGGTGTAACATTAATTGTCACAAGATTAACATCATTATGAAGATCTATATCTGCAATTGTAGCTTCCACCTCAATATTAATTTCAACATCTGTATCTGTGCAAGCTTCAACTAGACTTATTTTTGCTTCGATGGCGACTGGATCAGCATCATCAAATGTAAAAGTACCTGCTGATGCAACCACGAAATTTAACGACAATACTATTGTAAACAATAGTGTTAAGTATAATATTTTTTTAAACATGTTTACTCCTCTATATTTTGCATTATTATTATTTTGTATTAGAATCTATTTTGCAATTTGTATAATTCACAATAAATTACTGCAACTTGAAAATTATAGCATTTTATTGAGTAAATTGAAAGATATTTATTGATAGGAATTAACAACAAATTCATCATATTATGCTCTTTAATGCAAAGTACTCGCTTGATCATATTATGCACATTATAAATCCATATAAAAAAAACAGCATGAAGCAAATTATCACGCTGTAATTAATGAAAATATTCGTTTTTTAGACTAAACTATTAAAATTATATATGTTGATTTGACATTCATTTCGAATAGAAAATAGTAAGTTGCAACTACACAATTCCTTAGGGAATTAATCCCTAAGAATCTGTGCATTCTTTGCCATTAATCTAAAATTCATCACTATCATCTAGTGGTATAATATCATCAGGTGTTGCAATTATTTTCTGATCTTCTAAAATCATTTTTTTAGCTATCGAATTTTTAACTTCTGCTTTTTTATTTTTAATTATATTTTTAACCTTTGAACCTTTAACCAATTCATTCAGCTCAAATATAATGCCCTCAAGCGTTTTCGCCTGATTTTGCAAATCTTCTGCAGAAGCCGCACTTTCCTCAGCTGTTGCAGCATTGGATTGTACAACTGTTTCCATTTGTCCAATGGCCTGTGTAACTTGTGCTGTACCTTTTGCTTGCTCTTCACTCGCTAATGCAATCTCATTCATAAGCTGGTTAACATTAGTAGTCTTTGCCATAATCTCTTCTAAAGATACATTAACCTCGCCACTTATTATAACCCCTTGCTCTGAAAGCTCGATATTTCTATCAATTATATCAGCTGTGTCTTTTGCCGCATGAGCACTCTTTTGCGCCAAATTACGAACTTCTTCAGCAACAACCGCAAATCCCAATCCAGCATCACCAGCTCTTGCCGCTTCAACTGCTGCATTAAGCGCTAGCATATTTGTTTGGAAAGCTATTTCATCAATTACTTTAATAATCTTTCCAATCTCTCCACTTGATTTTTTAAGTTCATCCATGGATTTAGTCATGCCCTTCATTTTTCTTGAACCATCAGATGCCGCAACACTCGCCTCTTTTGAAAGATCATTTGCTTGTTTTGTATTTTGTGCATTTTGCATAACCATGGATGAAGTTTCGTCCATGGTTGCAGATGTTTCTTCAATCGAAGCCGCTTGCTCGGATGACCCTTGTGATAACTGTTGCCCTGCCCCTGCTAGTTGAATAGAAGAATTTGCTACCTGTATAGATGTTTCCTGCATAACCGAAACTGATTTTTCTATTGGATTAGCAATAGATCGTGATGCTATCACCCATACTATCAATATTGCAAGCAATAACAATCCTAAAGAAATACCCAATCCTATCCTTGTTGCTTTTATTAAGCTAGCATTAAGTACGTTTAACGGTATACTTGTTCCAACCGTCCAACTCGAACCGTCTTTTAAATAAAGAGGGATAAACATCAATCCTGATGTTGTATTATTCGTAATAGAATGATTTTCACATGAAAATTCATTTCCATTTTCCACAGCATCCCTTAATCCTGCTTCATATTTTTTTTCAAAAAATGGATATGCCTCTTTTCCTATAACTTCGCGCTTTGGATGCGCCAATGTTATTCCAGAACCATTTATTATAAATCCATAACCACCATCATACCAGCCCATTTCATCCGCTAGATCATGAATAAACATTGCATCGAGTGTAACATCAATGTAGCCATAATATTTCTCGCCTTCGCTTATTATTGCAATAACATTAACATTAAAAGTCTTGACACCATCAATTTCAATTTCATTTGGACCTTGCACAAGAAGTTCATATCCTGCTAAGCCCGATATCACAGAATCAAAAGTTTCTTGTGCAGCTTTATCAAGCGATAAATGTTTAGTATTGATTTTACCATCATTTTTTGTTGTATTAGTACTAAAAAATCCAGAACTACCGAATAATTTTTCACCTTGATAATCAGCATCCAATCCTACCGAATCAGACTTAATCCCAATTTTAGCTCCGCTAATATTTTCATTTTCAGCAACCAATTTTTCAACTAAAGAAATTATCTGTTGTCGATCATCAAACTTATTATTAGCAACCAAATCTGATAATATATCAGACATTAATCGCACTTCTATAATAGGCTCATTGATAATTTCTCCAGCCATATTAGCAAAATCCCTCGTTACTTCTGCTTGATAATTATTCGCCAATTCTTTACTGTTTGCATTAAACATACTCAGTATTGTCACCGATAGTATTGCAAATCCCACTAAAATCAGTAAAGCCACAGGCAATACTATCTTCAGCTTTAAACTTAATTTTTTCATAAATAACTACTCCCCAATATTTTATAATTTTTGTTAAACGGATTCCAAAATCTCAACTTCATTTGAAGACAAAACCTTGTCCGTGTCAAGAAGCATAATCACTTCTTCATCAACTTTCCCCATTCCTATCAAGAAAGTTTGATCTACATCCGTTCCATAACGTGGCGGTGGCTCAATATCAGCATCATCAATATCTAATACCTCATTCACTATATCAACTACCATCCCAGTTATACTAGTTGCCGTTTCCGTTTTTATTTCCACAACGATTATTGACGTTCTCTCATCATAATCTTTTTCTTCCAAACCAAATTTAATCCTTAAATCAATTACCGGTATAATCTTACCCCTAAGATTTATTACACCTTTAATAAAACTTGGCAATCTTGGTACTTGCGTAATTTCCATCATTCCAATAATTCCCTTCACTTTAAGTATTGGAATTGCGTAGCCTTCCTGATCTAATTCAAATGTCAAATACTTGTTTTGCTGTCTTGCCAATTACATCACCTCAATTTTTTAATCGTTATAATATTTAAAAAGCAAAAAATTATTAACTAAACGTTTCAAATTAATAACTTTCCTTATTTTGTCATTTTTAAAACTATCTATATAAACATATAAAAAGGTCTCCAACTCACATGATAAAATCACGTAAATAAAAGACCTCATTGCCTATATTTTAACTTTTCTATTTTCAAACCAATTACATACAATTGCAATTCACTTTTGTTAAGCTAATTATCAATATAATACCGCCAAGCTAACATACATGTCAATATTTTTATTGTAAATTGAATGTAATATTTAAAAAAACCATATTAATAATCAATTTTAATGATATTAGTATGGTTTTATTGAAGTTTTAAGTAGAATTCACATTTACAGTTCATTTTTTCAATAAATCTTAATTAGTAGCTATACAATAAACGCCCTATACACTGCTATGTTTTTTTATATTCTTTACAGTACTTTCAGTAAGCATAATAAGCATAATTACACAAGCAAGCAGATAGAATGGAAATATCACCATGCTTGTCTGTTTTGCAAGTATTCCAAATAGAGGTGGAAAAACTGCACTGCCAATATAAGCACAAGCCATTTGCAGCCCAATAATATCTTGAGAATATGCCTTTCCAAACCGCACAGGCGTTTCGTGTAACATGCTAGGGAATATAGGTGCTAAACCAAGACCAATCAACATAAATGCTAAAAATAGCATCTGATCATATATTTGCACAACAAGTAGCAATACACCAATAGACGATATAATGACACCATAACGTATCAGCTTTGTATTCGATAGTTTAAATGACACAAATCCAGAAATAAATCGACCAATTGTGATACCACCATAATATACAGATACCCATAATGCAGCTTTTTCAACAGGTATGTTTCTCGCTTGTACAAGATAACTACTTCCCCAAAGACCGACCGATAATTCCATCGCACAGTATACCAAAAAAGTAGCCAGCACAGGTTTCACACATTTGATTTTCAATACTGGTATTCGTCCAACATGCTCAGATTCATCACTTTGATTATCATCCACATCAATTAAAACTTTGTGTTTTTTCCAAAGCGGCAAGCTAACTACAAGCAAGATCGTCAACGCTAATTGAATAAGTCCAACCGTTCGATATCCACCACGCCATGTACTTTGCATTAGCAACGCATTTGCCATAATTAATGGACCTGCCGATGCACCAACACCCCAAAATGAGTGAAGCCAATTCATATGATGCGCTTTAAAATGCAACGCTACATAATTGTTTAATGCACTATCAACCGCCCCAGCACCTAGCCCTAACGGTATTGATAGTAGTATAAGCCACACAAACGATGGTGCTATCGAAATACCTAACAATGCCAAACTCGTCATCGCACAGCTAATCGCTACAATCTTTCCTGTTCCAAATATCTTTATAATCTTACTGCTAAATGTACTTGATATAACCGTGCCGATAGTAATTACAAATGATATTATTCCAACAGCATCAATAGGCAACTTCCACCCAACTTGTATAACAGGCCACGCTACACCCAATAGTGCATCTGGTAAACCCAAACTTATAAATGCAAAGTATATCAAAGCCAACAGCAATAATGTAATCATAAATTCCCCTTTTAACAGATATCTTTTTCAATGATTCTTATAAAAATTTATACCAAACATTCATACTTTCTAAATCACCTGAGATGTTTGTATTATTAATCAAAGTTCCAGCATATTTATATCTTAATTTTGAAAAAGTGCTATTCATTCCAAAAGATACGGCTCTAGCAATTGTATACGCAGTTTTAATACCCATCTTCTTCATTTCTTCTTCCATTTTGCCTAAAAGAAACACAGAAAAACCATTACCTCTACTTTCAACCAATGTAGCAAAATCCGTCATTTCTACATTGCTTGCATTTACGTCCATTTCTGACGATGCCAGAGAAACCAATTTACCATCAAGACATATCCCAAAATATATAATATTTTCATTCATTGTTTTTTTCAAATATTCAGGATCAGATATAGGAAATGGATATGTTTCAAACACCCTATCATAAATACTCGCCATTTCTTCAGCGTCTTTTTCATCACATATTTTATAACTATAACCATAAGGCAACTGAGGCATGCACCCTAACACTTTGTTCTTTGCCGTACATAGTACATTACTAATAATTTCTATATTATCACTTTTTCTTCTTTTTTCAACAAGAAATTTGCTCATAAAAAATACATCTTCATTATTATCATAAAACTTAGGCACGCCAGCTTCAACAATATATCCATTTTTCTCAAAGATCTCTTTAGCAAACTCAGGAATTTTAGCAAAGATTTTTGAATATCCCTTTTGATTTGCAAGCTCGTCAAGTTTAGCGATAATGCCGTTTAAATCATCTTTTGAAAGTTTCATTAAATATATTCTATCACTGAACTTACCGTGATTGATAACTGAATTTCCTATCTTTACTGTTTGATCATGCATTTTCAACCTCAAACTCCTCGTCTGCATCTCTTCTATCCATTCTATCCGTATTCTCTGGCACAAGCGAAATCGTCTCATCATAATCACTTAATAACTTTTCAATTCCAATAGCCGTATATTCCTCGCCTTCTTCTAATTTAAGATGCAAGTTACATTTATCACACTCTCTGCTACATAAGTTTTTATCATAATTATCAGGCTCTTTATATGTTGTAATAACCCCTTCATAATTTCTTAAAATCACCTTATTCGTAGACCAAGAAATCAAATATTGAGGCATTACTCTAATTTTTCCACCACCACCTGGTGCGTCAATAACGTAAGTAGGCACTGCAAAGCCACTAGTATGACCTATAAGTTTTTCCATAATTTCTATCCCCATACCCACTGGCGTGCGAAAATGTTCCAAACCTTCTGACAAGTCACACTGATATAAATAATAAGGTCTTACCCTATTTTGAACAAGTTTTTGACACAGCACCTTAATGATTTCAGGACAATCATTAATACCTGCCAAAAGCACCGATTGGTTGCCCAGTGGAATACCTGCATTTGCAAGCATACGCAATGCCCTTTTTGACGATGCTGTTATTTCTCTTGGGTGATTAAAATGTGTGTTCAACCAAATAGGATGATGCTTTTTCAACACTTCAAGCAGATTATGCGTAATTCGATAAGGCAAAACAACAGGCAATCTAGACCCAATTCTAATAATCTCAACGTGAGGTATTTTTCTAAGCTCCGTTAATATCCAATCAAGTTGCTCATCTGACAACATCAAAGCATCCCCTCCTGATAATAACACATCTCTTATCTTAGGAGTATTCTTTATATACTCAATACCCAACATAATCTCATCCTTATTCGGTATTGAATCCACTTCACCAACTTTTCTTTTCCTTGTACAATGTCTGCAATACATCGCGCAAACATTACTAATATGAAAAAGCACCCTATCTGGATAACGATGTGTAATTCCAGACACAGGACTATCCTCTTCTTCATGCAGTGGATCTGACATCTCATGCTCACTCACTAAAGATTCACTAATTGATGGAAATGCCTGCTTATACACAGGGTCATTTTTATAATCATCGACATCAATCAAAGAAAGATAGTATGGCGTTATTGCTAAGGGGAATTTTCTTAAAGTCTCTTCAAGCTTTTCACGTTCTTCTTTTTCAAACTCTATTCCCAACACCTTTTCAAAAGCATCAATACTCTTAACAGTATGTTTAAGTTGCCATTTCCAGTCCCTCCAGTTTGAACCCTCTGTATCTAAGTCTATCTTTCTTCCTATTTCTTGTTGCTTATCATTAAATATCATAGTTTCACGTTATCCTTTCTTTTCTTCGATTCTTTCCTTCGTTTATATAAATTTTAATAAATATTTATCTCTTTTTCTGTTTTTACCATGCGCATCTTTATTATTCATTTCACATATTATTTTTTATTTAATAACTCCGTTTCTTTCTCTTTAAAAGCCATAAAATTTTACCATATCCGAAATAATTACAAAAAAAAACACTCTAACCCTTTAAAATTCAAAAGAGTTAGAGTGTCTAAGTTTCAACATTTCGCCTCACTTTATACCATCAAAGATAGTATAGTATATGTCCTTACGAACCTATACAGACCCCAGTTCTTAATATCTTGTTTTTCAACATTCTTTCGCATTTTGTTCAAAAAGTTCACACACATCTACGCTATATACAGCGCATACTACTGCTCACAATCCAAGCTACTCCGAATATTTAATTCACAATATATCTACCAGTTTTGTAATTGTAACATAACCTCAACAATCATGCAAATTATCAGCACTGTTGCACCTTAATCAGCCTGTCAATAAAGGTAATATAATGTAGGAAACAACTCTATTATTTGTAGTATAAGTCTAAACAACACTTTATCTCATATCCATTTTATAGTCTGAACAGTTTTTTAACACAACCAAATATAGTTGTACAAACATTTAGCAAATGGTATTATATAGAAAATATTTAATTTGGAAAGAGGAAAAAAATGAATCGTTTATCACGTTTAATCTTTATCATTGTTTTTTCTATAAGCTTGGTGGGTTGTTCTATCAAAGAAGAAAATACAGCGAAAACATTCAATACCCAACAGAATAATTTGGTTGAATCTACTGAATCCACCTATATAAAACCTACTTATGATAAAAAAACAATTATTCCAAATTATGAAGCTTCACAAAACACTGTATCAGAAGAAGATCCAATAAAATCCTCACCAGAACCAAGCCCAGTGTCTACACCTAAGGATAATAGAACAGAAATTGCACAGGATTTTTTCTATATGCCTTTAGATGATGCAATAAAAAAAATAATTACAGGTTCAAGCTATCCTGATGAGCCACAAAGCAATATTACATATGAATCATTAAATTATGTTAAAGTCCTTCACTATAATTTTGACGGTGAAATTTTGGTCGGAGAACTAATTGTTGCTCAAGACTTAGCAGATGAAATAACAAGAATTTTTCATCAACTATATCTATCAAAATATCCTTTAACCAGCATAAAATTGATCGATGAATTTGGTGGTAGTCTTGGAGATAATGCTTCAATGTCTGCAAATAACACTTCAGCATTTAATTATAGATTTGTTTCAGGAACTAATAAGCTTTCAAATCATGCTTTAGCAAGGGCTATCGATATAAATCCTATGATGAATCCTTATGTTAAAGGCGACTATGTTTCTCCAGAAAATGGAGTTGAATATGCAAATAGAAACAATATTAAACCTGGAATGATTGATAAGAGCGATCTGTGTTACAAACTCTTTACCGAAAACGGTTGGTCATGGGGTGGCGATTGGAAAAACTCTAAGGACTATCAACATTTTGAAAAAGAATAGCTACCCATAATTAGCTCGTATAACTTTCTGTGTATTGTTTTTCGCGTATGCTACATCCATATTTCATTTTAACCAAGACCTTATTTTTATATGAATTTTCACTTATTAAACTAAAAATATGCTTGAACAACCTAATATATACTGTTAGGTTAAACTTTAGTTGTATTTATGCAGTATGTTGACTTTTTAGTGTATATGATTTAATATATTGTTATCAAATAAATCGATTCACGGGGAATAATATTATGGCTGTCATGAAGGATGTTGCAAAACTTGCGGGTGTTTCACCGAGTGCTGTTTCAAAGTATTTAAATTATCCCGAAAAAATGTCAGAAGAATATAAGACTAGAATACAAAAGGCTATCACAGAATTAAACTATATACCAAACAACATTGCAAGAAGCATGCGGACTGGCAAGACTAACAAGATCGTTTTGATTATACCCGAGCTTACTAACCCATATTATAGCGAAATTTATAATGCAGTAAGAACAAGTTGTGCACTCAAGGGATATACACCAATTGTATATACCACAGAGGAAAACACAGATATTCTTAACGCTTTTTTAAGCAATTTTAATTCTCTTAATGCAGATGGAATCCTTATGGCATTTGTCGATGAAGATGAAATTATGCAAAAAGTGGATGAGATAGAAAACCAAATACCAATTACTCTATTAAGTTGGAACATCGACAACGATAAATTCAACTCCGTAGATGTTGATTTATATGATGGCATAAACAAAGCCACAAAACATCTTATTGATATAGGTCATAAAAAAATTGGTTATATTTCTGGTATTTCAAGCAGTAGGATTTCTAAGGAAAAGTATAGGGGTTTCGAAAAAGCTATGTTGGATTCAGGACTACCAATAGCGCAAGAGTACACAGCTAGTGGAAAATATAGGTTTGCAACTGGCTTTAATGCTACAAGAAAATTCATGCAATTACCAGACCCACCAACAGCAATAGTCGGGGCAAATGATATATTAGCTATTGGTGCCATTAAATACTTGATCAATAATGGTTATAATGTACCAAAAGATTGTGCCGTTATCGGTTTCGACGGCATATCTTTATCAAAAATATACGACCCTTCAATCTCAACAGTTGCTCAGCCTATTAGCGAAATGGGTGTAAAAGCTGTTGATTTACTTATAGATTCAATTGAAAAACCAACTAAAAATCATACGCAGATAATATTTCCAACAAAGCTCGTTGTTAGGCGTTCTACTGATGAAAACGCTCCATTAATTCTAGATATATAAAATAATCAAATTATTATAAGATGCAATATCTTTTTTTGCCTTTTATAATTCAACCAGTATCAACGAAACATCATCGCTTTTTTTAAATCTGGGATATTTATTACAATACATATCCTCATTTTCTACGCTTCGCATTTTCTTATAGACATCATCGATATTGCTGTTTAAAATAGCATCATAGAACTCTTCCCATCCCTTAACAATACCATAATCGTTATAGTAACTTGAAAAACCATCAGAATAAGCTAATATCCGCTTAACATCTTCGACTCTATACTCCCTTTCAATACCATTCATCATACAATCTTGATATAGACTCAAAACATCATAACCATAAGGCTTATTCATTTTATCTCTTGCTTGCCTTATCTGCTTTGTAATATATCGTCTTGCCTCTATAATATTTATTCCCCTTCGCCTTGCTATTTCTTTCATTATCTCTATATTTTCAGCATCAAGATCTTCCTGCCTCGCATCAATAATAATATCTTTTTCCCCATTGCTTTTTTCAATAATAACAGTAATATTGCAAAGCACAAATATCTTTATAATCCCATCCTTTTGATTAACATAGCACGTAGATGCAGAAGGACATTCATATGAATTATTAAACTTAACCCCTAGGCTTTCCACCTTTTTATTGAGTGTATTAATTGCAGTTTTAAACAATTGTCTAGCATCATCATATTCCGCATAATTATCAGCAACAAAACCAGCAATATTCTCACAAAAATACCTTGCATCGCTATCGTTACTCAATCGATTACAATCACCAAGTCCAGTCGCACCATCCATAAGCAAAAAATAAGAATCAGTATACAATAAATAATCCTCATTCACCTCTTTTGCTGGCAAGCATATATCTTTAATCACCTTCATAATTCACGTATAATCAAAATATCTAAAAGACATTTGATTATTACTCCTTCCTAGTTAGTTATCACACTCATATTTAGAGTGATATAATATGTTTAAGCACTGTGGATTTGTATTTCATAAGATATAACTTTAGACTATTCGAGGTGACTAAAACCACAGTTCTTACTTTAAATGCTGATTATTAATCGCTAAAAAAAATTGTAAATACAAAACAATTTCTCGTAATTGTCCATACTTGCAATTTTAATTTTGTTATCTTATTATATATTATATACTATCAAATCATATAAATCACTAGATTATTCCACTATGGATTCACCATAGCAAAATAATACAAGCTCATCTCTTTTATCTTATTAATTAGTGATTTTTAGACTTATTTTGCAAGACAATAACAAAGAGCAAAATACCGCCCATTATTATTCTTTGCCAATACGAGCTTATATCACCTTGAAGATTGATCATGTTTTTTATCAATCCGATAATTAAAACACCATAGATTGTCTTGTCTATACCACCTACTCCACCAGTAAGTAGCGTTCCACCAATTGCCACAGATGCTATAATATCCATTTCCCAACCTATACCGCTTGTTGGCTGACCTGCCGCTAATCTTCCGGCTAAAATCACTCCTGACATTCCTGTAAGCAATCCTGTTATCGCATAACACCAAGCTGTATTTAATCTTACTTTTAGCCCCATCATATTTGCTGCATGAGCATTACCACCAATGGCAAATATACTTCTTCCAAAAGTCGTCCTACGGCTAATAGTAAACAATATGATTGAAGCTATTGCAAATATCAAAACAGGATAAGGCAAAACATCTCCTATATAGCCTCTACCCAAAGTAGCCAAAGTTGTCATTTCACTGTTTACCGGAATAGACAACTCGTTAGTATAAATCAATACAAAACCTCTAACAGCCATGGTCGTCGCTAAAGTAGCAATAAACGGCACAATGTTTAGCACTGTAATCAACACTCCATTCAACCATCCTACCAAAAATGCTACTAATATTGGTACGAATATTGCAACTAATACACCATATTCATTAGAATACTTTGCTGTCAAAACTGCTGCTAATGCGACTATTGATCCTACCGATAGATCTATCCCCCCTGTTAATATAACAAGTGTCATACCTAAAGCAATTAGCCCCATCATAGTATTTTGTCTTAAAACATTTGTAACATTATATACAGATAAAAATTCATCAAACATTTGTGATGCAACTATAATCATAATTAGCAAAGCAAATAGTGCACCATTATGAGAAATGATCGCTTGTATGTTTTTTAAAGAAAATCTATTTATTCTTTCTGTTTTCATAAATATCTACCTCGCACTCTTTCTGTTTTGTAAGTAAAGTGCTAAAATTATTACTACTGCTTTAACCATCAAAGAATAGGTATAATGTATATCATTCATGTTAATCATAGTAGAAATAACCTGCATAACCAAAGCACCTATTACTGTACCAATGATTAACGCCTTACCTCCAGTCATTGATGTACCACCAACAGCAACCGCTGCAATACAATCCAGTTCAAGATCTCTTCCAAAGTTTGTAGGATCCGCTGCTCCAGTTCTTAAACATTCAAAGATTGCAACTATACAAGCCAAAAGTGCACAAATCACATAAACTGCTACGATTACACCTTTAGTATTTAAACCAGATACAAAAGAAGCCTTATGATTATCGCCTACCGCTTGTACATATACGCCAAAAGCAGTCTTTTTAATAATAAATATAGCTAAAATTACTATACCGACAATAATAAATACTTGAATCGGGATAACACCCCAAACTCTGCACAAAGATAGACTCACATAATCGTTTCCATAAAAAGATACAACTCCACCTTCTGTTAATTGCTGCGCTACACCTCTTCCTGCAATCATCATTATCAATGTTGCAACAATTGGCTGAACATTTAAAAATCCAATCAAAATACCGTTTATTAAACCAAAAATTAACGCTGCAATAACCGCAATCAAAACGGCAACACCAAAAGACATCTCATCCAACATTAAAGATTTCGCAAAAAACATTGCGCATATTGCAAGTATTGAACCAACTGAAATGTCAATACCCCCAGTTGAAATAACGAGCGTCATACCAATGGCAACTATTATAACAGGAAAAGCCTGTACCACTATATTCCACAATGTATTAACCTTGGTGAAATTTGGAGTGATTATCACATTAATCGTCAACAGTAATAACAATACTATTAAAGCACCATACTTCTGAATTGAAAATTCATATTTAGTTTTCTCCATCATCATTCCCCCCTCCTGCTATTTTTCCTGCAATTCCTAATATAATATTTTCTTCCGATATCTCGCTCCTGCTTAAAGATCCAACATTCTTACCTTCTCTGATGATTTCAATTCTGTCACAATTTCTAATTAACTCCTCAAATTCAGAAGATATTAAAAGCACGCCAATTCCTTGGTCTGCAATATTTTGAATCAAATCTTCAATCTCTTTTTTTGCTCCAACGTCAATACCTCTAGTAGGTTCATCAAGAATAATCAAATCAGGTTTTGTACATAGCCATCTTGCAAGCAATACTTTTTGTTGGTTTCCACCCGATAGATTTTTTATCGCCTGACGACTATTTGGAGTCTTAATCTTTAATTTTTGAATATATTCTGCAACAAGATCATCTTGTAATTTTCTTCTAATCACACCAAGCTTACTTGTTCTATTCATACTCGAAAGCATCATATTATCCTTCACGGATAAATTTGGTATAACACCCTCAATCTTTCTATCCTCTGAACAAAATGCAATACCATGCCCAATACCGTCCTTAGGCACCTTAATCTTTGTTGGTTTTCCATCAATTAAAATTTTTCCACTATCTTTTTTATCTACCCCAAACAAAATTTTAGCAAGCTCTGTGCGTCCCGAACCCAGCAGACCTGCCATACCAACAATCTCGCCCTTTCCTACGGTTATATCATAACCAGAAAGTCTAACACCTTTTGTGATTCCTTTTGCCTCCAAAAACGGCTCGAACTCTTTGTCTTCTCCAAATTCTTTCGTCGCCATTACATTAGTCGCGTCTCGTCCGATCATTTTTGAAATAAGTTCTAATCTAGTTATTTCCGCAGCCTTATATTCCCCAACAAATTCACCGTCTTTTAAAACCGTAATTACATCACCAATCTCAAAAACCTCGTTCATTCTATGTGAGATAAACAAAATTGCAACGCCTTGTTTTTTTAGTTTATTTACGATTCTAAAAAGAATCTTAACTTCTGAGTCTGATAATGAAGATGTAGGTTCATCCATCACGATAATTTTTGCATCAACCAAAATTGCTCTTGCAATTGCAACCATTTGCATGATCGCAGTTCCATAGCTATCAAGCCTCTTCTTTACATCTATATCAATACCCATATCTATAAGTAATTCTTGGCTTTTTTTCCAAATTGTTTTCCAATCGATCAAACCATTCTTTTTAATTTCTCTACCAGCAAAAATATTTTCTGCTACACTTAATTCGTTAATCAATCCTATTTCTTGATAGATTGTGCTAATTCCGCTTCTTTGAATTTCTATTGGACTAATATGTGATAAAACATTTCCATCATAAATGATTTTACCTGAGTTTCTCTGGATAATACCTGTCAAAACTTTTATTAATGTTGACTTACCGGCTCCATTTTCTCCCATTAATACATGCACTTCACCTTTTTTCATATGAAAACTTACGTCATTTAGCGCAACAACGCCAGGAAACGTTTTGCAAATGTTTTTCATTTCAAGGATATATTCCGAGCCCATGCTTGTTTCTCCTTTCGTATATGTGAAACTATTATTTTGCGTTTAATATATGCTTAATGCACAAAATGCTGCAAGTGTTTTGTAATGAATTTATCAAAAACACTTACAACATTTTTATGTTCAACTTTATATATTCAGATTAAAATGCATCTGGCATATATTCGTCAACATTGTTCTTGTCAACTACAAACCCTGGATTCTCAATAAATGTTCCAACTGTTTCTCCAGCTAAAATTTTCTCAATTGTATCGAATGACACTGGTCCAAACATCGGTGTACAAACTATTGTAGCGTTCATTTCGCCTTCTTGAATAGATATAGCACCTGACTTATAACCACCATCTCCACATACAATGATATCTTCTCCTGGCTTCATACCAGCAGCTTTTAATGCTTGGATTGCACCTAATGCACTACTATCATCATGAGCATAAACTGCATTAATAGCATCACCATGTGTTTGAATAACATCAGCCATCGCGCCTAGTGCAACGTCTTGTGAGAATTCGCCATTTGGAGAAGCGATGATTTCATAGTTTGGATATTTGTCTAAGATGTTTGTGAAACCTGTGTGACGATCCATAGCAGCTGATGAACCAGGTGTTCCTACAACTTCAACAACTTTAACTTCAGCATCAGTACCCAATGTGTCAACTAAATATTGAGCCATTTGCTCGCCTTCCCAAACGATATTACCTTGAATCAAAGTAACATAGTCAACGCCAGCTTCACCTTTAGCACCTCTATCGATTAATATAACAGGTATACCAGCTTTTTTTGCTGCTTCCAATGCAGGTGTAATACCTTCAAATTCTCTAGGAGCAATCATGATAAGATCTGGATTTTTAGCAATAATATCTTCTACGTCAGATACTTGTTTAGCAGTATCATTTTGAGCATCAGTATAAATTAATTTAAAGCCTCTTTTTTCAGCTTCATCTTTAATTGACTTTGTCTCAGCAATACGCCATGCATTTTCCATACCCATTTGTGAAAAACCGATAACTATTTGGTCATCACCTGAGTCTGCTTTTTCTTCTGTTGCTTCAGCTTTTTCTGTTGTTTCTGCTTTTTCTGTATCTGCTTTTGCTGGTGCAGGCGATGCACAACCCACACAAATACTCAATACTAAACAGATTACTAATACTAGTGATAATACTTTTTTCATTTCTTTCCTCCGATTATTTATTATATATAAGAATCCTAATCAAGGCATTCTTAAAAAAAAATCAAGTTTATTTTGCTAAAATATTGCCGGTCTTATCAATTCTTTTCACTTTGTCACTTCCTTCAAATACAACAAAAGTGTAATTAGTTTCAATCAAAGAATTACCTTTAATACTTAACGCAGTTTTATTCTTTATAGCTTCATCTAAATTGTTAGGATAAGAAGAGAAAGGTTCTAGCGCTAAATGATAACTTCTTCCATATAGCGGATACCCTGGACTTCCATTAAACACTCTCCACATCCAAAGATGCTTATATACCTTTGAATCAAACACCATACCAATACTAAGATTTTTTCTAGGATTTCTGAGTGCATACCATGCTTCCTCTTCTTCAAATCCGCCAAGAAAAAACAACTCTGCCGAGCCACTTTTACCAGCACTCATCTTTGATAAATTTGTATTTTCACCATCTTTTGTTTCCATATTAGGCCAAGACGATTTTTCGTCCTCTTTATAATCACTATTTGGATATGTCCCAGCACCTGACGCTATAACATTTTTAGCATTTGTTTCAACATAACAATCATCATTGACAAACAAATCACTGTATACAGGATGTTGACCCCAAATAAATTCAATATCTTCACTACATTCATTTTTCATAATCTCATTAAAGAAAATGCTACTATTGTTAGATTTTAAAGTTATCGTTTTTGTTGACGATAAAGGTATTCTATTCAAAGAACATGTTAGCTCAATAGAGACTTCTTCCTCTTTGTCCACAAGGACTTTATATTGCCAAGGTATCAATGCTGACTCACCATGCAAGCCTAAATCTGCGCCCTTATAGTTAGTTGGACCTCCTCCAGCAAAAACATCTTGCCAGCCACCAGCGTAGTAATCTTCAAAATTTCCTAATGTTGCGGGATTTGATAAAATATGATTTTTTGTTTCTCTTATTCCATTTGGCTTTTTCCATAAAAAATCTAAATCCAATTTTTTATATGTAATTTCATAAATATCTGCGCCCTTATCCAGAATGATTGAAACTTTTAAAACTTCATTCTCAAGCTCCAGCATTTTAAGCCCTCTAAAGCTAAACTCTTTTATTCTGCAACCATAATTTCTATCTGAGCAATAATCCATAACATCCATCTCCTCGCATATCATTAGCTTGTGTATCGTTTTATGTATTTCGCAATAATAATTATTATTCAATTATTATGCGTTAATCCATTTATATCACGCTATTTTCAGTTGGATTCGTTTGTTTTTATGATATTTTCATCGATTTAGCACATTATTTCCCTGTTTTTTTGATTCAAGTTGTGTTCTTTGCATGAAATATTACGTGTATCGATACATGTTGTGATACAATCATAGTGCTTTTTTCTTCGTTTGTCAAGAAAATATTGGGGGTTTATTAATAATACTAATTATGGATTAAATCCCAAATAAGCATCCA
>JMSV01000006.1_pt1 | contig 90837 bp, 87 predicted proteins | sample 179021 | NCBI WGS metagenome assembly JMSV01 (sample SAMN02769581, study PRJNA246767) | bioreactor metagenome | isolation source: Culture-2 Bioreactor Bmz derived from microbial biomass from the upper 2 cm... | place: Germany: Bremen | collected day 87 after inoculation | reverse complement strand
TGAGGCGAAATCAATGGTTGATATAAGAGCAATGAACTATGATAGCAAAAAAGAACAAGAGTTTATTCATGAGATGATGTATCAAGCGATTTTTGTTGCTGATGGATAAGAAAGACCTAATAGAGATATTATATTCGTGCCTAAGATATACGCATATATTGATAAGCTTGGAAGTGCAGAAGATGACCTTTGTTTTATTGCCTATGAGGAAAAAAGCGAAAAAAAGTTAGGTGCTATATGGATTAGAAAGTTTTCAAAGGATAGTCCAGGTTATGGCTTTGTTGATGAAAAAACTTGTGAGTTATCAATTGCACTGTTAAAAGAAGCACGCGGAAAAGGTATTGGATCAATTTTGATCAATCATATGATAGAAAATTTGCCAAATAGACAGACTAGACTTTCGTTGAGTGTGGATATAAGAAATAAAGCATTTAAGCTATATAAGCGGTTTGGATTTAAAACTGTATCTGAAAAAAACGGCACAGCAATAATGTTATTTGATAAATCCAATAGCTAAATTGATAAGCCTGCAAGATAGCCAGTTGAAAATGCTATCTGTAAATTGTACCCACCAGTAAATGCATCGACATCTATCATTTCACCAGCAAAATATAATCCAGAAACTAGTTTTGACTCCATTGTTGATGGGTTGATCTCAGATGTTTTTACACCACCACGAGTGATAATGGCTTCATTCATATCTCTTTTAGAGGTTATCTTTAGTTTATAATTCTTTAGAAGATGAATTATCTGCTTTCTCATTTCTTTTGTAATCATATTTGCTTTGATGTTGATATCAAAAGGTAGCCTATCACAAAAATGCTCGACCAAAGATGCTGGAAGATAAGATCTGATAAGGTTAGAAAAATCCTTGTTTTGATTGTCGCTTATATCACGAATAAGTCTATCATCCAGTTTTTGCTCACTTAACGCTGATTTAAGATCTAAAAGAACATAAGCGTTACTCATATCTTTTGAAGTATAATGTGCGCTTGCTGAAAGGGATAGGGGACCTGAAATTCCATGATGCGTGAATAGGATTTCGCCTAAGTTTGAGTATATCATCTTATCGTTATTGTAGAATCTTGCTTGAATATTTTTTAATGTTAAACCAGATGGTCTTTTTGAATTATCGTGTGTATTTAGTGCGATTAACGATGGCTCTAAATCCGTTATGCTGTGTCCTAAGTTTTTAACGATTTTAAAGAAGCTCCCATCTGAGCCAGTTGATTTATATGAACAACCACCAGTTGCAATAATCACTCTGTCAAAATGGCTTTCTCTTTTATTGGTTTTTACAAGAAAATAATCACCTTTTTTTGTGATGTTTTCTACCTTTGTGTTGAGTAATACTTGCACACCACTATCGGATAAACCTTTTTTTATCGCCTTTATAACATCACTAGACTTATCAGAAACTGGAAATACTCGTCCGCCACGCTCTACTTTTGTTTTTAAGCCTTTGCTTTCAAGATACTCAATAAGGCTGTAATTGGAAAAAGTATATAGGGGACTATACATAAATTTATGGTTTCTTGGAATCATATCAAAGAAATCCTCTAAGTCAGCATCATTTGTTATATTACATCGACCTTTACCTGTCAAAAACAGTTTTTTTCCAACCTTTTCATTGCGCTCGAACACAATCACATCATGTCCGTTTTGTGCTGCACTTATTGCTGCCATAGCGCCTGCTGGACCTGCACCTATTACAGCTATTCTTCTTTTTGTCATATTATTTACCGAATATCTCTTCTAAATTTTTTTGTGTCTGGTCGAATGACTCTTTATCGCTGATGAAAAAGGTTATAGGTGTTAATGTTGCATAGCCTTGTTTTATCAGATTGGAATCTTTTTGTCCCTCTTTTGGTTGAAGCAGTGTTCCACCAATCCAGTAAAATTCCCTACCGAATGGATCGATTGATTTTGTGACGATATCTGAATATTCAACTATTCCCAAGTCCGCCACTTTGATGCCCTTAATATTTTCGTAAGGCACATTCGGCACATTTAGGTTTAATATATTGTTATCTTTAATCGTATCAATTGGATATTTTTCAACAAATTCGCTAATATATCTGATCGCTGTATCCATATTATCCAGTTTAAATGAGTCGAGCGATGTAGCTATCGACTTAATGCCCATAAATGCACCCTCTAAGGCAGCTGCAACCGTTCCTGAATATAAAACGTCGGTGCCTAAGTTTCCGCCGATATTTATGCCAGATATCACGAGATCTGGTTTGAAGTCGATAACCTCATCAACCCCTAATTTTACACAATCCGCTGGTTTTCCACTACAAGAATATACATTTACTCCTGTTTGCTTTGAAAGATGATCATAAAACTTTATACGAAGAGGTTTATGCATTGTAAGCGAGTGGCTTGCACCAGATTGTGGATTGCTTGGTGCAACGATTGTTATGTTATGTTTTTTTGACAAGGCTTTGGCTAGACCTAATAAAAGTGGTGAATCATAGCCGTCGTCGTTGGTCATAAATATATTCATAAATGTGTTATCTCCTAATTATCTTTTTTACAATATCCTTGAGTTTTCTAATATGTTTATCAATTTTTACTTTTATTCTTATATTAAGAGGCTCTGTGCAATAAGTTTTTAGCAGAGTTTTTATATTCATTTTATCCAAGTTATCAAAAAACACTTGTCGGTTTTGAGGAATATTTGCAGAATGGGTCATAGCAATATTATACTTTGGAACCATGTCTATATCCGCATCTATTATTTCGATATCAGGCTTAATCTCATTTAAAGAGCTTTCGCCTTTATCCGAATGAGTTATTATAAGTGAGATTCCTTTGTCATCGCTAAACTTAGGATGTGCATTTTCGATTCCCCAAAAGTCTGCAATTGTCATATCGGATTTTTTATGTAGTGATTTTTCAGTACACTCATAGCATGATGGACGAAGCGAGATATTTCTAAAAAATGCAAATAAGTATGGATCATCATCCATTACAGCAACCTTTTTTCTGCCATTTTTAAAATCAAATCTTAGCCCAAAATCTCTCCAACCTTTTGTTTTATCCCTAAAGTTGATTTTTTCAACACTTTTATCCTTTGCTGATACTGTTAGGTATTTTTTCCAAAGCTTTGGCGATGGAACACCGTGGCAGATTATATCTACCATAAGTAGATTATCATAAGGCTTGCCTAAATAAAGCTTTAACCCTGCTAATTGGCATGGTGTGCCTGAAAATAATACTTGATTTCCTGTGGATAAAAACTCTTTAGCTTTTATAAAAGAATCACCAATCTCTGATTGTACGTATTTTGATTTACGCATCTTGTGTAAATCGGATTTATTTTCAATATATCCATGATATACTTGATAATCCTTATCGAATAATGCACCAAATACTACACCATTATTATCTAAAACACCGTTTGCAAGCAGAGTGAAAATTCCACCAGAAGAGCTTTCTTTTCTGATTTTATCATCTTTATTGTAAGCGGCATAAGCTTTTGAATCACAAATGACTTCGGATTTACACAGCACATGGCATACACTTAAACAGACTTCGCATTTAATGCATTTTTCCATGTCTACAATTGGATAGTTGAAACCCTCTTTATCACGATGCATTGTAATGCAGTTTTGAGGACATGCATTTACGCATGCATAGCATCCGCTACATTTTCCTTTGTCAGTTATATTGATCATTTTGATTTTCTCCTAAGGACTTTATTGAATAATCCCATAAAAGTTTGTCTCTCATAATCGTTGAATGAGAACTTTCCAGCTATAAGAAAGTATGCTGCACAGTATGCCAGTATTTTTGGTATTAGTAGTAAGTATCCATCAACTATAACAAACGAATTTAAGTAATAGAATAGGGCTCCTGTTAAAAGTATCGGCGTAGTCATGGACAGAATCTCTTTGAAGAAATGTCCTATGTTAAGACCAATCTTGTTTTTATAGTAGATATTGATTATAATCCATTGACCCAGTATAAGCGAGCCAGCTGTTGCTGCGGCGCAACCATATCCACCGTATATTTTAGCTAGTGGGATTGATGCGGCTATATTTAATATAGCAATGAAGAAGTAGACAATACTTCTAAATTTATGTTTGTTTTTTGCCTGTAAAATTGAGATTCCTGTATTTTGAATCAATGGGACGATTAGAGGTATCATCAATATTAGTGAAAAGTAATAGGCGTCATTGAATTCATGACCAACCCAAGCGAATATAAATTCTTTTCCGAATATTATAAACCCAGTTAAAATCAGCATGATTATAATATATTGAATTCTTCCGATTCTCAAGAATATGCTGTTTAGCTCTTGCATATCGTCGGTAACAGATGATATTTTTGTTATCTTAGGCAAGAACAGACTTGCGATATTTGATGAAAAGTTTAGATAATATCTTGTAAGCGTGCTTGCTATTCCATATACAGCAACTACTGTTGAACCTGCTACTGCTGTTAGAATAAGCGAATCTGTTTGCCAATATATTTTGTCCATAATCATATTTAAGAATATGAAGAATGCAAAGGCCGAAATGGCTGCAAACAGCTCTTTATCGACATAATGAAACTTGATTTTTACTTTTAGTTTGAAGTTGGAATAATAGATTTTTGCAACTATTCCAATGATGTTTATCGCTGTATGAACGATAACAACCATCATTATATTTTCAGTAGCATAAAGCAAAACATAAACAAGTATTGGATTCATCAATGCTTTAACTATGTTAAGCAGGCTTGTAAATACAAAGCGTTCATGAGCGGCAATGGCTGCATTATATACGTTTGTGCTTATGGATAAAACAAAGTTTATAACCATTATTACAAACATTTTTTGTGCTAAGCTTAGCTCAGATGGGGTAAGTGATACTTCAAAAAAACGCTCAATCATCGGGTATATAACGAACCCTACTATAACTGTTATTACTGATATAAGCGCGTAGATAATTGCACCAGTTGCAAGTGTGTTTTCCTGTTTTTTTTCATCGTGTAGCGTTAGCGATTTTGTATAATATCTTATCATCGTTCCGGCAAATCCGAAATCCAAGATACCCATTACCGATATAAGCGAGCCTAAAGCAACATAAACTCCATAATCTCCTAAGCTAACGAATTTTAATATGATTGGAACATTTATCATGCCAAGCAATATTCCTAAGAACATATCTACATAGGACAGCATTGCGCCAGCTTTTCTTTGATTAACCATTTATTGACCTCTATTTTATTTGTTGCAGTATTTTTTGATTATTTGTCCAGCCTCATAAGCTTTTTTCTTATAGTCTGGGAGAACTTGCTCCAGTTTTTGTTTTATTTCAATTCTATTATCGTTTAAGTAAATAAAGCCATCTTTTAATTGACCAGCTTTTTCTAGATTTTGGGTTGGTATAACGTAGTTATCAAAAGTGCCGAATAGATCCAGTGCTATTCCTTTAGATTTTATTGAATATCCGACGACTAAAGTTGGTATGGCGGCAGAATATGCGGCAATGGATGCATGTGTTCTTGCACACACAAACAGGCTACACTTTGATATAACATATTTTATCTGTTTACAATTCAACTCATCTTGAACAATCATCACACGACCAGTGTCTTTATATTTATCAAACAGCATTTCTAGCGGAATCAGATCCTGCTTGACCTCATTTGAGTAAACATGAGGGATAAGGCTGATGTTGTAATCAGTGCTATCCAATATGTAATCGATCATCTCGGTATAGTTTTTAACAACCATATCACTTTTTGGACATTCTTCGATAACAAGTGGGCTTAAATTTATACCAACAACATCTTTTTTAAAGAAACTATCATCCAAATCGACTTCCTCTTTTTGCAATACAAAAGCTGGATCTACCATTGGTATAATCTTATCTTTATCGATGCCACAATCGACAAGATTCTTATATGTTAGACTTTCTCTTGGCATAATAATGTCATATCTATTTAGGTCTTCTTTTATGAAGGCAGTTATAGCGGTATCTTCAATAGAGCAACCCCAAAGTATATTCGGGATTTTCTTCTTGGAAGTATGTTTGTTAAGCTGAATACTCGTCCAAGGTGTTGTATAGCAATAAGTATCGCCACCGACATTTATTGATACGTTGCCTGCCAGCCTGTTCCAGATTGGTTTTTGGTGAAAATACTCTGTACCTGCGTTTAAACCAACGAGTTTATTTATAACTCGCCCTGTGAACTTTTCCAGCTCATTTAATTTTTTATAACTGATAACGTCAGCATACTCTGAAATGCCATATTTTTTATCTTGCTCGATTGCTTTTGTTGCTAATATAACATCGATTCCTTGTTTGCTGAGAATCTCGGTTGTTCCTTTTAGAATTGCTTCACACCCATGGTTGTTGCTTCCTGTGTGTCCGCATAAAAAAACTTTTTTCAAAATAAGTTCATCCTTTAATCTAAATATTTAATTCGATTGACCTTTAAATGTCTAAAACTTTATCGTATATTTTAATCATATCGTCAAAGTTCTTTTGTTTATCGTGAGTTATTAGTGCTTTTTTTCTGCTAGTAACCGAAAACTCTTTGCATAGGTTTTCGTCATTAAATAGTTTTAATACAAAATGTGCAAGCATATAGTCGGCTGTTGATTGATATACAAAGCCTTCTTTTTTATGTTCCATCAAATCAGCAACACCACCGACATCTGATGATACGCTCGGAACGCCTAATATCATAGCTTCGCCGAGTGAGTTTGGAGAGTTTTCTATTGTTGATGGACTTACAAATACATGCGATTTTAAGAACCTTTCATGCATTTGCTGTTCTGATAATGAGCCAGTAAATATTACAGAATCAGATAGGTCATAATCCGATATGAGTTTCAAAATATATCTTGGATATGATCTTTGCTTTATTTTCTCCATAAAAGTCTTAGGCTGTTCGTGTTTTCCACCAGCTACATATAGTTTTACGCTAGGCTTGTGCTGTTTTAAAAGCTTTAGTGCTTTTAACATATAATGAAGACCTTTTATTGGATAGTTTCCCTGGCTTACAAAAATCGAATATTTTTCAATAGTTTCATAGCTCCAAGTTTTGCTATCATAAAAAGGTTCTCTAAGTGATTCATTACAATGGTGATAAGTAGCATTTGGGTTTATAAAGTTTGTACATCCTTTATCCCAGTTTGTTCTGCCCATGATGTGGTTTGCGTTTTTAATAGCCTCAATTTCTAGAGTGCCTCGTAACCTAAAAACATCTTGCTCGTATAAAAGACCTTGTTTTACGATTCGCTCGCCTAGACTTTTTTTATTTATAACAGCAATAGGAACACCTTCAAGATAATGCTGAGTATAAACCGAACAAAGACCCTGAATACCTATAATTGTTTTATCTGGATTGTTGAATGCTTTTACCATAGCAAGCGTATGTGGAAACTCTGTTCCGAATATATGAACTATATCTGGTTTTTCTTTATCTAGAATCTGTTTAAAGACTTCTATCATGTTTGTTAAATCTTCACAGTAAACACCGGCAAACTTGAATCCATAAAAGGAGATGTCGTTCTTTTTGATATTTTTATATGTGATATCCTCGTTTATAGGGAAGCAAACCGTTAAGTCAATATTTTTATTTTCTTTTATCTTAGAAAAAGCACCAGCAAGCCAACCACTACTAGGATTAACTTTTAATCCAAATTCTGAAGCTATATCAGGCAAATGGGTGTTGGTAAGCCATAAGATTTTAGGTTTTTTTATCATATCAATCCTTTACTTTTTAATCATTAAATTGATTTATCATTTACACATCTGTAAGTATAGTATACTTTAATAGCTTTATCAATATTGACTTGAAAAAATGAATACTATATAATCCAAACATACAGATCTAATTACTAAACTTTATTTTAAGTATAAAAGAAGATTACTATACTTTTTTAAATTTATAAACTAATTGTGAGGGAAAAATTTTATATGAAGAAAAACTTTAAAGCTTGCACGCAAGTTTTGCAAAAAAATTGGGTATTTATAGCAATCATGGCGGTAATATTGGTAACTTATAGGCTTAATGCATATGCTGATATATTGCTTATTGGAATGTTGTCATTGCTTTTGCTTATAAATGTCAAAAACAACAAGCTGTTCTATTCTTATTTTGCGCTCATATTTTTTGAGCCAATAATGGTTGTGCCGATTGTTGGAGGAACATTTTTTAGATTGTTTTATCTTTTATTAGCACTTAGAGTGCTGATAGATTTTATTGGTAAGAAGTGGGTCAAGATGGACATCCCTACAATCATAGTAGGTGCGGTGTTCTTTTTCACTTCATTTATTTATAGTGTAAGCCTTTCTAGAAACATCTCTGTTGCTATGAATGTTTTATGTGTTCTTTATATCAGTCTATCGCTAAAATCTCAGGATGATTTTAAAGAAAAGATAGGGGAGCTGCTGACTTTTATTGCTGTATTCTCTGCTCTTTCTGGAATGTTTGGTGTTGTAAGAGGATTTATATTTGGTGGGATTGAGGCAACACGCTTTTATGGTACGATTGATGATCCGAATTATTCAGCTTTATTTTATATTATTGGGTTTTTTGCATCATTTGGTGCAAGCCTTATTAAAAATAAATGGGTTAAAATCGCTTTGGCTGTGCTGTTAGGTATCTTTATATTGGCTACTGCTAGTATAACTGCACTTTTAGTCGTGGGACTTTTAGCTTTTATGTGGTTTATTGTCAACTTTGGGGTTAAGAGAAGTTTATTGCTTGTTCTTGTTGGTATAATACTTATCATGTGTATCATGTTTATTCCTTTTAAAGAGGGCAGCTATGTGGATGTAACACAGAATAAACTAAATAGATTTTTAGAGTTTGAAGACCCTAATAGTTATTTAAGTTATCAATATCCAAATTACACTGATTTTGAGATGTATTTAAACAGGGTAACATCCAATAGGTATTATTTAGCCAAAACCTATGCGATTCACCTTTTTGTCAATACACCTATTACGGAGCAACTATTTGGTGGTAATAATCCAATAGAAGGTGATTTTAGAGATACGGTGCCTTTATTGCATGGAAAGGTTTCTCATAACTCCTATATCGATATGATGTTTATGATGGGATATGTGTGCTTGTTTTTGGTGCTTTTCTTTATCGGATGGAATATCATACGATATTTTATCAAGTATCTAAAGACTAAAGAGCCAGAATATGTATGTTTGATACTTATAATGCTAAGTGTATTGTTTTTTTCAACAGCTATATCGATATTCCCATATCGATATTTTATAGCTTTTTTAATACTATAATATAATATTAAATATTTGATATAATAAGTCTCTCAAAATAGTTGTTTTTTTCAACCAAGCTGAGAGACTTTTTTATTTTTAGCTTATTGATTTTGTGGATATTATTTTTTCAACTTCGCTATTTAGCTTAAACTCTGTATCGTTATTTATCTCACGTTCTCTGAGTTTTGCTATTTCGACAATCACACTTTGAAGAACGCTGATTGCGTTGTTTTCAACAGAGTATATTCGCTCAATCAGTGAGGATAATTTGGTATTATAATATTTAATCATTTGCTTTGCATTATTTTCAATCAAGTTGGCTTTTGCTGTGGATTCAGCTATTAATTGAACTTTGTGATTTTCAGCTTCTATCAATGCATTGGATAGGGCTTTTTCTTTTTTTTGATATGTTTCTAATTTTGACTTTAAAATTTTGTTATCGTCACGTAGATCTACAATACGCTTGCGTTGGTCTTTAAGGCTTAGTTCATATTCTTTTCGCAGATTCTTAATATAACTGTTAACTTCACCAGCATTATAATTACCTGAGAGTGATTTTTTTAGTATAATCATTTTGTTCTCCTAGAAGATTATTGTCTTTTGTTGTGTATTTGCAATTATTTTATCATTGCGGAAAGAAAAAAAATGTATAAGCGTAGCGAATTGAAATGGGGGTTTGTGTCGAAAGGGTCATCTTTGATTTATTTGTTTTTGGGTAAAATAAAAAAACCGTCGTTATGATAACGGTTTTTTAATATTTATGTTTTATATTATATTATTTGATTGATGTTTTTTCACTTTGAATCACTAACATATATGAATCTTTATCATATATGAAGTTTTCTGCTTCTATCAATTCAAAGTTTTCACCATAAGTAGCAAAAATATGATCTGCTTGCTTTCCATTAGAATCAACAGTCATTACAACAAAACCATAAACTTCGCTGCCCCACTCAGGATCGATAGCAAATTCAGCAGTAAGGTTGTCGCCATTTTTTACTATAATCTGATTTGCTAAAAGTTTTGAATCCAAACCATTTATTGATAACTCAACTTTTGCGCCATCCATAATGTTTGCATCACTTTTAACAATAACTTTTCCATTTTCTGATGTTACTGTAACTGTTCCTGTAATCTCTACTGTTGTAGCTCCATTTGGTGCACCTGCTGGTGGTTGGATTGTGTCGCCTTTACCACTACATCCTGTCATTGATAGAACTAAAACTAACAATATAAAAACAAGTAATAATTGTTTTTTTAATAAATTCATATTATTCTCCTATAATTCATTTCTCGATAATCGTTTTATTATAACTAAAATATTATCTGGTGTAAAGGGTTTGGTAAAAAAACCGAGTATTGTTCCTAATTTGTACATAAAATTGGTCTTTGTTTTAGACAAGCTTTTAAATAAAAAAAGCCCTTGGAAATATCCAAGAGCTAATAATGGGGAGATATCTATATACGGTTTAATAAAACCGAGATATAACTGGATCTTAATAAATTATAACACTTCTTGTTAGCAATTCAATAAGAGGTTTTGTCTTATTATAAGAAACTAAAACAAAATTTGTCTTCCCATGTTAAATACGATAAATTAATCTTTAATCATTTCTTTTAGGCTAGTTGTAAGTCCTGCAAGACTTTGAATTTCTGATGGAATAATCAATTTAGTAGCGTTTCCATCTGCAACTTGAACAAGTGCATCAAAGCTTTTAAGAGCTATAATTTTTTCAGTTGGTTTTGATTCATTAAGCATCTTAATACCTTCAGCAGTAGCATTTTGAACTTTAAGAATAGCTTCTGCTTTACCTTCAGCTTCTCTAATCGCAGCTTCTTTTTTAGCTTCAGCAACCAAGATAGCAGATTCTTTTTCACCTTCAGCAACCAAGATAGCAGATCTTTTTTCACCTTCTGCACGCAAGATAGATTCACGTCTTTCACGCTCAGCTTTCATTTGTTTTTCCATAGCATCTTGAATTTCAGCAGGTGGCATGATGTTTTTAAGCTCTACACGATTAACTTTAATGCCCCAAGGATCAGTAGCTTCGTCCAAGATAGAACGCATTCTAGTGTTAACCATATCTCTTGAAGTAAGTGTTTCATCTAATTCTAAATCACCAACAAGGTTTCTTAGTGTAGTAGCTGTAAGATTTTCAATAGCAGAAATAGGTCTTTCTACACCATAAACAAAAAGTTTAGGGTCTGTAATCTGAAAGAAAATAACTGTATCTATTTTCATAGTAACATTATCTTTTGTGATAACTGGTTGTGGTGGAAAATCTACAACTTGCTCTTTTATAGAAACTTTCTTTGCGATTCTGTCAATAAACGGAACCTTAAAGTGAAGTCCTACTTCCCAAGTTGAGCTATAAGCACCAAGACGCTCAACAACAAATGCTTGTGCTTGAGAAACGATTTTGATGTTTGTAACAATAAGTAAAACAATAAGTGCGATTAATACTAACCAAACTGATAACATTGTGAATCCTCCTATTTTTCTATTTTTTCGATTATTAATTTAACGCCTGCAATTTTTTTAACCACAGCACGCTCTCCGACTGAAAATGTAACTATATCTTTTGTTGATCGTGCTGACCAGCTTTGACCTTTAATTGTTACTCTGCCTAAGCTTAAAATATTATCAACATCTTCAGATACAACACAAACACCACCAATTAGGCTGTCTGCATTTGTCTTAGTTTTTCCTACTTTTAGTTTTTTTACTACAATAGGTCGTGTAAAAATAATTAAAACTATTGAAACCACTAAAAAAACGCCAAGTTGCCAATAAAGTCCAAGACCTAGTGAAACAAAAATCATTGCAAATACGCTACCAATAGCAAACCATATTGTTGCAAGATCCATTGTTAGTACTTCGACAATAGAAAAAATGACGGCAACTCCTAACCAGATCCATAAAACAGTATCTATACTTGAAACAGTATCCATACTTGACCTCCTTTTTTTATTATATCAATTTTATCATTGATTGGTTTAAAATACAATTGGCTAAGTATAAATAGTATATGAACAATAAACAAAATTATTTCAAATATTTCACATGCAGTTAAAGCCCTTTTAATGTTGGTGCTTGTACTTTTTATCTATAAAATCAAATTTAATTTAATATTTGGAGGTAAAAAAACCGTATAAAAAAATCCGCTAAGGTAATGATAATTTTATAAATGATTGCTTTTAAGGAGAACTGTGGATTTTGATTAATAAGGTTGAAATATGTGGCGTTGACACCTCAAAACTGCCCATTTTAAAAGAGAAAAGAATGAATGAGCTTTTCGGTGAGATTCATAAGGGGAGCAAAAGAGCAAGAGAAGAATTTATTCATGGGAATCTACGTCTTGTTTTAAGTGTTATTCAAAGGTTTAATAATCGTGGGGAAAATGTTGATGATCTTTTTCAAGTAGGGTGTATTGGACTTATGAAAGCGATCGATAATTTTGATTTGAAACATGGGGTAAAGTTTTCTACCTATGCTGTTCCCATGATAATTGGAGAAATTAGACGCTATTTGCGTGATAACAATTCGATAAGAGTTAGTAGATCGCTTAGGGATACAGCATATAAAGCTTTGCAGATTAGAAACAGCATAGCTAACAAAAAAATGCAAGAGCCATCAATGGAAGAGATTGCAAAGATTATGGAAATGAAGCTTTCTGATGTTTGTTATGCTCTGGATGCGATTCAAGATCCCGTTTCACTTTTTGAGCCAGTTTTTAATGATGGGTCTGATGCTGTTTATGCTATGGATCAGATCAGTGACGAAAAAAATAAAGAGGAATTTTGGATTGAAGAACTTGCAATTAAAGAGGCGCTTATTAAATTGAATGAGCGAGAAAAAAGTATTATTAACCTTAGATTTTTTCAAGGAAAAACTCAGATGGAAGTTGCTAACGAGATCGGTATATCTCAAGCGCAAGTTTCTAGGCTGGAAAAGACTGCATTAAAATGTATGCACAAGAGTATTAAGAACTGATTATTAATAAACAGTTATAAATAATTAAAGAGGGTATATAGAAATTTTTCTATTTGTTTTTCATCATAAGTAAATAATAGGTTATTTATCTATATTGGGTTTACTGTGATTTTTTTCTTTACCTAAACATTGCAAAATTCAATTAAATCATACATTTAAATTTAATTAATATCTAGGAATCGATTTCGTTGACTTAGTATTTTTTTCATGATACAATCCAAAAATATTGGAAATTTGTTATAACCTTCCGTTTTTACATAATTTATTTAAAGGTATTTCAAATGCATAATATCATATTAGTAGAAATAAAAAGGATATCATACAGTTATGAAAAAGCGAGTAATAATACTTATTCTTTTACTTGTGGTTTTATTAGTTTTTGCAAAGCCATTTGAAAGAGATTTAATAAAAATAACACTGAAAAGTGATCGGATGCTAGATGTGCAAGCTTGTTTTTTTGGAGCAGATAACAGTTTTTATTCTATTCCCAATAGTGTTTCAGCAAGTAGTGATTATGTTGTAATGAATATACCTATACCTAAAGGGGAAATTAAACATTTTAGATTTGATCCTAATGGTATACCCTGTAAGGCAAATGTAGAAATAAAATCAATCTTGTTACACCAAAATGGTAAAACTACAAATTTATTGGAAAATATTAGTTATATAAGTAATGTAGCAAATTACACAAAAAATCCAGACTCTAGCTTAACTCTTAATATTTCAAAAAAGGATAAGGATCCAAGTATAGGATTTGATTTAGCGAGAAATATAAAATATAATGACAAAATAAACATCTATTCATTATTAAAATATATATTCTTATTTATTGTGTTTTTACTTGTTTGGGAAATTATAAAAAGTAATGATTTAAAAAGTAGAAACCTGATATTGATGTTTGCTAGTGTGCTTGCTTTATATTTAATTGCAGGTCAGCAATATATTCAGTTTCCTACATTTCAAACAGAGGATGGTCTTTGGTCAAGTCTAATCATAAAAAATGGGTTTTTAAATACTTTAAGTGCGCTACGTACAGATTATTATGTTGTGCTAAATGTGGTTTTGCTATACATACCAATACAATTAAACACAATTTTTTATGGATATGATATATCAAACTTGCCTGTGTTTGTATCTTTAAGTTCATTCGTATTTTATTCTATATTTACTGTACATTCAATTTATATTCTTAAAAAATACATATCATCGAAAAGCTGTTTGTTTTTTATATGCGTATCGTTTATATTGCTACCATTAACGAGCGTGGTTTTTACATATGAAATAATTGGGCGTATATGTAATGTTGGTTTCATCTGCTTTATATGGTTAACACTTATTATTATAGAGCTTATAAAGAAAAATAATTTTGTATTACAAGTTTTGGCTTTGCTATTATGTGCAACGAATCCTGTATGTTATGGGATGTATTTACTATATTTGGTAGTTGTTAGTATAAAAGTATTTAAAGCTAAATCATACATGAATTTATTACTAAGTTTAAAAAATAAAAAACTTTTATTACAAACTATTGTTTTGACTTTGGGGCATGCTGTTGTTATGTTGAGATTAATGAAGGTGTATGTTTTCAAAGTACTAGGGTTGATGCAAGTTCAACCAGATTTAGTGCAAAAAACATTTGATTTGCGTGGAATTATTGAAAGTGGCATAGCAAGAAGCCTGTTATATCCATTTGTGAGTAGTATTTATACTAGTCTTTCATCTAAGAGCACTATTGCTATTTTTATATTATATTTATTAATTATTTTTATCGCTTTTAGAATTTCAGATTTAGAATATAAAAAAATAATTGCATATTTTTCTATTTCTACAATATACATTACTGTTTCTTCATTGGCAATGAGACCTATGCTTTTTGATTTTTTAAAAAACTATACAGCTATTTCTCCAGAGAGATATTATTTTTCTCAAAATATAATGAGTTTTATCCTAATAGCATTTTGTCTATATTGTATATTGAAGAAATTTAAATATGGAGATAGCATTTTTGTAATTTTGTCAATTATTATTCTTATTTTATCAGTAAATCAGTTTGACGGAGCAAGAAATTATTATAACTCTCGTATATATGATGGTTCGTTTAACGATCAATTAGATAAAGTGTATATAGAGAATCCATATAAAGAAAAATATACGGTGCCAGTATATCCAGAAAATTGGTTTATAGATAACATAGACAAAAAATATATAATTAATTCTTAAATCGTGAGTTTTACGTCTAGCTAATTCATCTATTATGCACAGGTTTGATAGTCTTTATAATATAGATTGAATATGGAGTAAAAATTGATTTATAAATGAATACAAAAAAATCAGGATGAGAGTAAAACCATCCTGATTTTATATTTATAACTAAATTAATATCTATCTATATAGCTTTTATAACTCCGCTATATACGATGCCTCTTGCACCATCAACAGTTATTGTTGTTCCATTTTTGATAATATCCGTAGCATTTTCTGCTCCACATATAACAGGGATTTCACGTGTAAGTCCAACGATAGCTGCATGAGAATATACACCTTTTTTCTCGGTGATTAGACCTCTTGCTTCTTTTAGAATATTGATAATATTGTTTGATGTTTTTGGGATAACTAAGATGTCACCATTTTCAAACTTATCAATCGCTTCTTGTTCATCTTTACATACGCAAACTTTTCCGCTTATAGATATATCGTTTATGCCTTCGCCTTTTACAAGTACATTTCCAACAACTTGTACTTTTAATATATTAGTTGAGCCACTAACGCCAACTGGAACTCCTGCTGTGATTACTACTGCATCACCATGCTTAACAAATCCAGTTTCTAAAGCTTTATCAACAGCATGTTCAAATAATTCATCAGTATCTGTACATTCGTCGCATATTACAGGATGAACACCCCAAGAAAGAGCTAGTTGATTATATGTTTTTATTTTTGGTGTACATGCAATCTGTTTAACTTCTGGTCTGAAACTTGAAACCATTCTAGCTGTTCTGCCAGAATGAGTGAAAGTTACGATAGCTGATGCATCTAAGTTATAAGCTGTTGCGCAAGTTGATCTTGAGATAGCTGAAGTAACTGATACAGCAAAGTCTGGCTCTAGTGCTGCAAATCTTTTTTGATAGTTGATGCTTTTTTCTGTTGTTTCTGCAATTCGTCCCATAGTTACAAGACTCTCTATTGGATAATCTCCCATTGCAGTTTCGCCAGAAAGCATTATAGCCGATGTTCCATCATAAACAGCATTAGCAACGTCAGTAGCCTCTGCTCTTGTTGGTCTAGGATTTTTAATCATAGAATCCAGCATTTGAGTTGCTGTGATAACTTTTTTACCTGCTGAATAACTCTTCTTGATTAACATCTTTTGGATTTTTGGAAGTTCAACGATGTCCATTTCAACACCCATATCACCTCTGGCTACCATAACGCCATCAACAACTTTTATGATTTCATCTATATTGTTAACGCCAACTTCATTCTCGATTTTAGCGATAATTTCGATATCTCCGCCACCGTTTTTCTCTAGAATTTTTCTAACTTCTAATGCATCAAATGCTGTTCTGCAAAATGATGCTGCAATATAGTCAACATCTTGCTCAATGCCGAATAGAATATCGTTTCTATCTTTTTCGCTAACATAATCAAAATCTAAGAAGATGCCAGGAACGTTTACTGATCTTTTATTGGAAACTTTACCATCGTTTTTAACGATACACACGATGTTTTTGCCTTTTATATCTGTAACTTCAAGCTCGATTAATCCATCATCTAATAAAATACGTGTACCTTTCGAAACTTCTTCAAAAAGTTTATCATAAGTGATAGACACTCCCTTTTGATCACCAACAGAATCTTCACATCTTAATGTGAAAGTATCACCTTGCTTCAAGTGGATTGGTTCTGTTTTAAATGTTTTTAGTCTAATCTCTGGACCTTTTGTGTCAAGTAGTATAGCAACAGGAACATCTAGCTCTTTACTAATACGTCTAACTTTTTCTATTCTTGCACCATGCTCCTCAAAGTCGCCGTGGCTAAAGTTTAGCCTTGCAACGTTCATGCCGTTTTCGATAAGCGTTCTGACCATCTCTTCGCTCTCTGTTTTTGGTCCGATAGTACAAATGATTTTCGTTTTTCTTAAATATTTTTTTTCTTTCATAACTTCCTTTCGGTTCAAATATATATATTATTCGCCCCAATTGCATACTTAATTTCTGTTAGTTTGACTTCATTGTCAAAAAATTGTTAAATGGGCGATAGTGTTATAAATTATTCGCCAATGATTTTTATCATCAAGCGTTTATTTCTTTTTCCGTCAAATTCACCATAGAAAACCTGTTCCCATGGACCGAAATCTAATTTGCCATTTGTGACGGCAATTACAACTTCTCTGCCCATAATTGTTCTCTTTAGATGAGCATCACCGTTATCTTCGTATCCGTTGTGTAGATATCTTGAATATGGTTTTTCTGGAGCTAAGTTTTCTAGCCACTCTTCAAAGTCTTGATGTAAGCCTGATTCATCGTCATTTATAAATACACTAGCTGTTATATGCATTGCATTTACGAGGCACAGACCATCATTTATTCCACTTAGTTTAAGTGAATTTTCTACCTCAGGGGTGATGTTGATAAACTGGCGTCTATTAGGAACATTAAGTTCCAATACTTTTCTATAACTTTTCATAATTATGACCATTCCTTTCTTAGCGAAAACATAAAAGCAACATAAGGTAATTTTTGATTATGAAAATTCTAAAATTTATTATGTTGCTTTTAAGCTTATACCTACCTTAGCTTAGACTAGCATGATTACTGATTTTTATCAATATATTTTATATCATTGCTTTGTAATTATTACAAGTTTTTTCTTTCATATTATTTACAAATACGGTTGAAAATAATAGGGATAATATTAAATAAAGGATTGGAATAATATGAAGAACATAAAAAAGGATGGATTTAAAGTTTCGATAATGGTGATGATACTGCTTTTTACTTTTACTGCATTTGCTGGATCGGTTTATACAGTGCAAAAAGGCGATACTATGAGTAAGATTGCCAGTAATAATGGTGTTAGTTTAAATGAGTTGTTGGTGCAAAACCCACAGATTGAAAATGCTTCTCTTATATTTATTGGGCAAAAGATAAATATACCAGAAAAGACTTCAGGAAAGCTTGTGACTTATACAGTTCAAGCGGGCGATACTATGTATAAGATTGCCAGAAGGTATGATATTAGCCTGTCTGAGTTATTAAAAGCAAACCCTGCGATAACCAACGCATCTTCCATATATATTGGACAAAAAATTATGATTCCTGATGCTGATTCACTGTCTGCACATGAAAAGGCTGTTGTTGATTTGGTTAATAAAGAAAGAAGTGCTAGGGGGCTTGTCCAATTGACCATGAGCACAAAGCTTTCTAATGTTGCAAGGATAAAATCTCAAGATATGATTGACAACAAATATTTTTCGCATACATCTCCAAAATATGGATCTCCATTCAGTATAATGGAAAGTTTCGGGCTTAGATTTAGTGCTGCTGGTGAGAACATTGCTTATGGGCAAAAGACAGCGAGCGAAGTTGTCAGTGGTTGGATGAATTCACCTGGGCATAGAGCAAATATACTTTCTGAGTCTTTTACGCATATAGGAGTTGGTGCAGCTAAGATGTCTAATGGGACGCTATATTGGACACAGATGTTTATGAAACCTTATTAAAACAATTAGGTATTTTGCCTCTTAAAATCTTTAATTTCATATTTAAGTCATAAAAAATGCTAAGCGACAATATAAATGTTGTATTGCGTAAAATTATGACTATTATTGTCCGATTGGTTGGATTGCAGGAATATATTTCATAATTTTTCTACCAATTGAGCAATATAAATATTGAAATGGAAAGAAGTTTTTTTCCATTAAGCTTTTTTTATTAAAAGCTAAATTAATTATTATAGGAGGCATAGAGATGAAAATAAATCTCAAAAAAGCATTAGCTTTTGTTTTAGTTTTGGCTTTAACATTGACAATGTTTTCTGGTACTGCATTTGCAAAGGGATGGAATCCGAGACCTACACCAACCCCGGTACCAACAGAAACACCAGAAGTTTCAGAGCCTAGTGAAACAATTAAGGTGAAATTAGGTAAATTCAGTAATGGTAGCGTTGAGATCAAGTATGGGACTAAAACAAAGCAACTTGATGCAAAGGGATCTGTTGAATTTAACAGAAAAGACAATGTTGACACTTTCTCGGTTGAAGCAATTGACTTGGATAAGGGTTATATGTTGTCAGAGTGGATTGATGCAGATAATGTATCGTTAGGTGATGATAATCCTCTAAGTCGTGCAGTTTATGAGGATGAGCAAGTTTATGAAGTGACACCTGTTATTGCGGATACAGTGGAGCTTACAGTTATTGCATCTCCAGCACATGGCGGAAACGTTGATGCTAAAATCAATGGTGAATGGGAAACTGTTTATGACGAAAAGACATTTGATGTTGCAATTGACAGCAAAGTCAAAATTGAAGCTTTTAGAGAAAAGGAAGATGATAAGTACAAATTTATCTCTTTTGGCGGAGATGTAACAAGTAATGACGATGAAATTACAGTAACGATGTCAGGTGACAAGACTGTTGTTGCAAACTTTAGAGCTAAAGTTGAACCTATCTTAGAGTTTATCGTGGATGATGGTAATGACAACTATACTGCTCACTTCGGATATGAAGTTGATGGGCAAGAAAGCGTTATTATCTCTGTTGGATCAAGCAATAAAATCTTTGGTGGTGGCGTTTCTGGTCAAAATATGGGGCAACCGATCACATTTTCACCAGGCAGACATTATGATGCATTCAGTGTAGAGTTTAATGGAACTACACTGTCATGGAAACTTGAAAACAAAACTGTTGAGGCAAAAGTTGATGAAGAGGAACTAAGATTTACAGTTAGACCTACTCTATTTGCTTATGGTGATGTAAAGATTGAAAATGCAATCAGTGGTGGAGATATTGTTTTTGATGGTGAGACATTTGAAGGCGGAGCAAGAGAAATTTATGTTCCATGTTACACATATGGCGAGCCAACAAAGCTTACTTTAACAGCGATTCCTGATTCTGGATTATCATTCTATTCATGGGAAGATAATAGCTCAACATTAAACCCAAGAACACTTACATTTAAAGAATCTTGGTTTGGAACAAAGAAAATGCTTCAAGAACCTGCACCAATTTTTGAAACTGGCGAAGTTATGCTTTCGATTGTAGCTGAAACTGGTGGTTCTACTAGCATAAGCAAAAAAGTATATGATGCTGGTGATGTTGTAGATATTTCTGCTATTGCAAATTATATTACAACTTTTGAAGGTTATCAATTTGTCGGATTTGACGAGTATGCTTCTGATTTTCAAATCTATAATGATCAAACTTTAACAGCTGAGTTTGTTCAAAGTGATAAAGTTGTACTGTATGTTTTAACTGATGGTAATGGAACTGCTACTAAGTCATATTTTGTTTATGATAGCAACAGCGTAGTGGACTTATCTGATATTGCTACATATTTGTCTGCTGATTCTGGATATGTATTCTCTGGGTTTACAGAGCAAAATAGTGATTTTATTATTGCAGGCAGCACTACTTTAACAGCGAATTTTGTTGCTGTATCATCTGATGTTCCTAAAACTGGCGATGAGTCTACTGACTTGAGTATTGCTTGGATGCTTGCTATGATTCTTCCTTTACTTGGAGCTTTGGGCTACAAAGTAGCTAAGAGACTAAAATAACAAGAGCTGACCTAAATTATAAAAAGCTGAAAGGGTATAATGCTCTTTCAGCTTTTTTACTATTTTAATAAGGTTATATATTTACCAACTACTGCCACTACTTCCGCCAGAACCTCCACCAGAAAAGCCTCCAGATGAGCCACTACTGCCAGAAGAACTTGGAGTGGATGATATGCTTCTTTGTATACTGTTTAAACTTGTATTTATAGATCGGTTAAATGATGTTGTTGTAAACAAGCTATAAGACCTAGAAGAATACCATGATGGTTGTGAAATATTCATAGATTCAAATTCCTTTGACCATTTATCACTTATGCCAAGAACATAAGCATATGGAAGGATATTGTAAAAATACTCTGGATTGTTTTGCATTTGGATGGTGAGCTGGTCTTTTTCGGAAATATAAATGTGCTGTTTAAGCCCTAAAATTTGCTCTATATTTGCGATTGCAAAGTCAGTTCTTTTATTCATAAATGCAGCGCAAAAGCCAATAATAAATGATGCACATGTAACAAAAAAGCTCAATATTATCTTGTCTAGCGTTAATGCGAATAGGATAAAAAATACAATAGTTAATCCTGCGATTATTAACAATAGTCTAATAATATTACCTGCTGCTCGTCTAGAATACCGATAACTGATTAATTTTTTTAATGGTAGGAAAATGCATAGCAATAATGTGATTGCAAGAAGTGATGAGAAAATCCATATCTCTGAATTATAAAGATAAGTTGAAATTGAACTTAGAATTACAGGCAATGGCATAAAGAAGAAGAGCAATACTCTGTAATTTTTAGATGTTTGTGTATAAATGCTTTTACCTTCAGATGCATATAATTCTGCCACTTTTTGCTTCACTTTAAAAGTTGTTGAGTAGAAAGAGTTTTCTAGTGATTGTGTATTGACAGTTTTTTCATCATCAAAGAGCTTGTTGAACATATAGGTTTCAAACTCTTTGAATTCTTCGCCAGCTTGTTTAAGTTTGGTAAAAGTAAGAGAGCTGTCATCCTGTTCTTCTATGGTTAGATAGCCCTTGCTTGCCCAATATACGATCAATGATGTTACGTCTTTATTATCAACAACGCCATCCACAATATAGCCAAGCTCCGTTGGTGTCATATCTTTTGGTGGGGTATAACAAAGATATGGCTTGATTTTTTTATCCTTGCCGAAGAGAGTGAAAATTATTAATGATAATAATACTAATGTGGCTGAGATAATATATGCAAATGGAGTTAAATCTAAGGGAACTCTTTCCCCATAAAAATATCCTTCTGGCAATTCAAGCCTTACAGTAAAGCCGTAATAGGGTGGGATTTCATCAATAATATCGATAAATAGGCTGTTTCCTTTTTTGTTAGTTTCATAATGTATTAAATTATAATAATCATCGTAGCCTGAATAACATTCCAATTTTTCATAATCGAAATCTTTAGGCATATTGATTGTTATATTGGCTTTTTTGATTGTTACTTCCCAACCATTACCGATAACATTGTAGTAAAAATCATCAAATAACTCGATGCCGTCATCACCTAAATCTACGGAATACATAATACTATATTGATTGATTCCTTCAACTTCTATTTTAGCATCGCCAATCTTTATATCTACGCTATCGCTAGTGGAAGATACTTTATATTTATGATCTACAACGTCTTGAACATCGATCTTTGATCTATAAGGTGTTGAAGTCCAAACACCATTGATATCTCTAAGCAACTCTCCCCGTTTAGGGATGTTTAATATGATACCATGCCGAGGCTCAAAGTAATTGATCTCTATGTTTTCTACAATATCTAATGTGTTGTTTTCATTCACATCTATTGTTACATCGTATTGCACAATCTCAAAAGGCTCGTAAGCAAGAGCTGTGCTTGGCAAGAATACCCCTAATGCTAGCAATAGAAACAGTATTACAGCTGTTTTTTTCATAAGATTAATACTCCTATCAAAATTTAATTTTCATAGATATTATAGCACTGATTTATTTTATATGGGCTTATTGCTATAAAAATAGTAAAAAAACATAGAATATTAACAAAGTGTTAAAAGCAAAAATTCTAGTGAAAATTATTTGACACAGGGCTGTGCAATATGTTATTTTATTTATGCAATTAGCACTCGATTGAGTTGAGTGCTAACAGGACTTGTTTTAAAGGAGGTAATGATGTTAGATTCTAGGAAAGAAAAGATTTTAAAAGCAATTATTGATGATTATATCTTAACTGGTATTCCTGTTGGATCTAGAACATTATCTAAAAGGCAAGAGATTGGTGTTAGTTCTGCTACTATAAGAAACGATATGGCGGATCTTGAAGAACTGGGATATTTACAACAGCCACATACATCGGCTGGAAGAATTCCATCAGACTTAGCTTATAGGTTGTATGTGGATAAATTGATGCCAATGACTGAGCTTAGTGTTGAAGAGGCAGAGCAGATCAATAATATATTTGACAACAAGATTGAGCAGATAAACGAAGTTGTTGAAAAGACTGCTGATGTAATATCAAAAGCTACCAATCATATATCAGTTGTTTTAGCTCCACAGCTAAAGACAGCAAAAGTAAACAAGATTCAGTTAGTAAAGATCAACGATAGCAAGGTATTGGTGTTGATTATTACAGAAAGTGGACTTGTGAAGCAAAAGGTAATAAAAGTTACTAGTGACATAAGTGACGAATATATAGTAATGCTTTCTGGAATGCTTACTGAACACTTACATGGCAAGCCGATTTTGCAAGCTAATGAGATTATTGAGACAGCGTTTAAAGCGGAGATGCAAGCACATGAAAAACTTTTTAAATCGCTTTTAAGTTCGATATATGATACAGCACAAACGCACACTAAAAAGGATATTATTTTAGGTGGAGCTAACAATATATTTAACTATCCTGAGTATAGGGATATTGACAAGGCAAAAGGGTTTTTAGAAGTTTTAGAAACAAAAGATGTTTTATACTCAATGCTTAATGATGCGACTGATCTTGAGTTTTCGATATCGATTGGGCATGAAAATAGCCATGATGAGATGAAAGATTGTAGTGTTGTTACAGCGACATATAAGATTGGCGATAAAAAGTTAGGATCTTTCGGAGTTATTGGACCTACAAGAATGGATTATTCAAAGGTAGTAATGATACTGAATCATATAAGCAAGAGTTTGAATCATACATTGGAAGGTTTTATTGAATCTAAAGAAGACAAATAATTTTAAATACAAGGTGGAACGAATATGAGCAAGGAAAATGAACTTCAAGACATTGTGCTTGAAGATGAAGTGGTTGAGGCTGAAGTAATCGAAGATGATGCAGTTGAAACTGAAGAAGAAGAGAAACCAGCAAAAAAGGTGATACTCTCTAAAGAAGAAAAAGCGCAAAAGAAATTTGACAAGAAAATTGATAAGCTGAAAAAAGAAAACGAGAAGCTTGAAAGAGAAAAGAACAATTATATTGGTTTTTTACAAAAAGAGCGTGCGGAGTTTGATAACTTTAGAAAAAGAAAGCAAGCAGAAGTTAGCTCAAGCTTTCAAAATGGGGTTTTTGATACAGTGTTAAAGATGTTACCAGTTATTGATAATTTTGATCTTGCACTTAATAATATCCCAGAGGATAAGCAAGATGATGATTTTATTGTTGGAATCAAAAATCTTTCAAAAATGTTTTTAGACACACTTGAAACAATGGGTGTGGTTGAAATAAAAGCAGAAGGTGAGCCATTTAACCATGACTTTCATGATGCGATGATGCAGATTGATAAGGAAGAGGGCGAAGATGCTGATATTGTTCGCCAAGTTGTCCAAAAAGGATACAAGAAGGATGACAAAGTTATCAGGTATGCAAAAGTAATAGTAACAAAGTAGGAAAAGTATAGTAAAAGATACGAGATTATAAAAAAAATTAAATTAAAGTTTTAACAGGAGGAAACAAGAATGGGTAAAATTATTGGAATAGACTTAGGAACAACAAATTCATGTGTTGCAGTTATGGAAGGTGGAGAACCAACCGTTATACCAAACGCTGAGGGTGGAAGAACTACACCATCTATCGTAGCATTTTCACCAACAGGTGAAAGATTGGTTGGAGAGGTTGCAAAACGTCAAGCGGTAACTAATGCAGATCATACAATTGCATCAATTAAAAGAGATATGGGAACAGATAAATCTGTTGCTGTTGATGATAAGAAATATTCACCACAAGAGATTTCAGCTATGATCTTACAAAAGCTAAAGGCTGATGCTGAAGCTTATCTTTCAGAATCAGTAGATCAAGCGGTTATTACAGTGCCTGCATACTTTTCAGATGCACAAAGACAAGCGACAAAAGACGCTGGTAAAATTGCTGGCTTAGAAGTACTTAGAATTATCAATGAGCCTACTGCTGCATCACTTGCATTTGGACTTGATAAAGATGGAAACCAAAAGATTCTAGTATTCGATTTAGGTGGCGGTACATTTGATGTATCTGTTTTAGAAATTGGCGACGGAGTTTTTGAAGTTTTAGCTACTAACGGTAATAACCGTCTTGGTGGAGATGACTTTGATGATGCAGTTATCGCTTATATGGTTGCTGAGTTTAAAAAGACAAACGGAATTGATTTATCAAAAGATAAAATGGCTATGCAAAGACTTAAAGAAGCTGCTGAAAAAGCTAAAATTGATTTATCTGGTGTTATGCAAGCTAATATTAACTTGCCGTTTATCACTGCTGATGCTTCAGGACCTAAGCACTTTGAGCTTAACCTATCAAGATCTAAGTTTGATGAATTAACTGCTGGATTGGTAGATAAGACTGCGGTTCCTACAAGAAACGCAATCAAAGACAGTGGACTTTCAACAAGTGAAATCGACAAGATTATCTTGGTTGGTGGATCAACAAGAATACCTGCTGTTCAAGCATTAGTTAAAGAAATTACAGGAAAAGATCCTTATAAAGGTATTAACCCTGATGAGTGTGTAGCGATAGGTGCGGCTGTTCAAGCTGGTGTACTTGGCGGAGAAGTTAAAGATGTTCTTCTTTTAGATGTTACTCCTCTATCACTTGGAATTGAAACTCTTGGTGGCGTATGCACAAGATTGATTGATAGAAATACAACTATTCCAACAAAGAAATCTCAAGTATTCTCAACTGCGGCTGATGGTCAAACAAGTGTTGATATTCATGTTTTGCAAGGTGAAAGAGAAATGGCTTCTGCGAACAAGACTCTTGGTAGATTCCAATTGACTGGTATTCCATCAGCACAACGTGGTGTTCCACAAATCGAAGTTACTTTTGATATTGATGCAAATGGTATCGTTCATGTATTTGCTAAAGATCTTGGAACTGGTAATGAGCAGAAGATTATGATTACAGCTTCTACAAACTTATCTGATGATGAGATCGATAAGGCAGTTCAAGATGCAGAGAAGTTTGCTGAAGAAGATAAGAAAAATAAAGAGGCTATTGAAGCTAAAAACAATGCTGACTCACTTGTTTATCAAACTGAGAAGACACTTAAAGACTTAGGTGAAAAAGTAAGTGATGAAGATAAAGCTAAAGTTGAAGCAGAGGTTGCTAAGACTAAAGAAGCATTAGCTAGCGATGATACTGATATGATGAAAGCTGCAACTGAAACATTGATGGCTACTTCTCAAGAAGTATTCGGAAAAATTTATCAACAAGAAGCTGCTGCTGGTGAAGGTCAACCTGGTGGTCCTGATATGGGCGATATGGGTGGTCAACAATCGCAAGATGATGATGTTGTTGATGCTGACTATGAAGTTGTTGACGAAGATAAGTAAAACAGTATAAAATTAATATATTATGTCTATCCGCTCTTGATTTTTTAAGGGCGGATATACTTGCGTAACGAAGAAAAAATTTAAGGGGGCAAAACCTTGGCTTCAAAAAGAGATTATTATGAGGTGTTGGGTGTTGAAAAAAGCGCATCTGACAGTGAACTAAAAAGTGCATATAGAAAACAGGCGAAAAAATATCACCCAGATTTGAATAAAGATAATACGGATGCTGATAAGCATTTTAAAGAAGTTAATGAAGCTTATCAAGTGCTTAGTGATGATAAGAAAAAAGCACAATATGATCAATTTGGTCATGCTGCATTTGATCCAGCTTCTGGCGGTGGTGGAAGTGGTTTTGGCGGCTTTGGCGGCGGTGGATTTGAAGGGTTTGGAGATATATTTGAAGACCTATTCGGATTCGGTGGTGGTAGTCGATCTAGAAACTACAATGTGCCAACACGTGGAAATGATCTTCGTTATAATATGGAGATTACATTTGAGCAAGCGGCTTTTGGTCTAAAACGTGATGTTACAGTTAGACGTAACGAGAATTGTTCTGAGTGTTCTGGAACTGGTGCAGAAAAAGGAACACATAAGCGCACATGTAGTACATGTGGCGGAACTGGTCAAGTTCGTCAGCAGAGACAATCCGCATTTGGAAACTTTGTGAATGTTGTGCCTTGTACTGCTTGTGGTGGTAAGGGCGAGATAATCGACACTCCATGTAGGAGCTGTCAAGGTACTGGAAAGGCTCAAAAAACAAGAACAATTTCAGTTAGTATTCCAGCGGGTATTGATAACGGTCAAGTAATCACACTTAGAGGTGAGGGCGAGGCTGGTACAAAAGGTGGAGCTTCTGGAGATCTTCAAATTGCAATCTATGTTAAGGCGCATAAATACTTTAAACGTGATGGCTATAACCTACACTTGGATATGCCAATTTCGTTTTTGGATGCTGCTTTAGGTAGAGACTTAGAAGTGCCTACTTTAGAGGGAAAAGTTAAGTATAAGATTCCTGAGGGCACACAGTCTGGAACTACTTTTAGACTTAAACGCAGAGGTATAAAATACTTACGTAGTGAAGTACATGGTGATCTTTATGTTAAAGTCAATATTGAAACACCAAAGAAATTGAGCGAAAAGCAGAAAAATCTGCTTAAAGAATATGAAGCATTGGGAAAAAAGAAATCAAAGAGTTTCTTTGAGAAAGTTAAAGAGTCTATTAAGCGATGAACTGGATTGAAATAAGCGTTAGAACTGTTGATGGTGGCGTTGATGTTGTATCATCTTTACTGTATGATTTGAATGTTGATGGTATTGAGATTTTGGGCGGAGATCTACCTGATTCTGGTGATTGGGATTATATTGATGATAATCTGATTGCTGAATATGATCGTGATGATGTTATTGTTAAAGCTTATTTTATTGATAATGAGAGTTTTTTAGAGTCGCTAAATTTGCTTAAACTTGGACTAAGTCATTTAAAGAGCATCGAGGGTGAAGAGGATGATTTTGGAGATTTAGAGGTTTTGACGCAAAAGCGTGAAGAATCTGAATGGGCTGAGAAATGGAAGCAATATTTTAAGCCTTTTAAAGCTGGTGAGAAGATAGTTGTTTGCCCAGAGTGGGAAAAGTATGATGCGGCTGCTGATGATATAGTTTTAAAAATCGATCCTGGTATGGCATTTGGATCTGGTCTTCATGAGACTACTAAGATGTGTATTGTGGAACTGGAGAAATATGTAACACAAGATAGCTTTGTCTATGATGTTGGTTGTGGGTCTGGAATTTTAGCGATTGCGGCGGCAAAGCTTGGTGCAAAAGCTTGTATCGCTGTTGATAGAGATGATGTTTGTGTTGAAGTTGCTGATGAAAACTGCGCGATTAATGATGTTGGCGATATAATAAAAGTTGATCAGGCAGATTTGCTGGTCGGCGTTCCTGTTAAAAAAGCGAATATTGTTGTTGCAAATATTATTGCTGATATAATAATAAGGCTTAATGATAGCGTAAAACCATATTTATTTGATGATGGAATCTATATAATGTCTGGTATTATTGCCGAAAGACTTGGAGATGTTCAAAAGTCTTTGGCGGATAGTGGATTTTGTGTGATAAGTATAGCAAAGATGGGCGAATGGCGTTGCATAACAGCTATGAAGATATAGGTAAATAAATGCGTAGATTTTTTGTTAATAGCTCAGATGTGAATGATTCCTCGGCCAATATATATGGCGAGGAGTTTTTGCATATCACAAGAGTTTTAAGAAGCAAAGTCGGTCAAGAGTGTATTTTGCTTGATGGCGATGGATATGAATATAAGGCAAAAATTAGTGAGATAACAGATAGCTATGTTGCTTTTGATATAAGCGTTAAGGAGTATTCTGATACTGAGCCAAAGGTGAAGGTTACACTTTATCAAGGGTTGCCAAAATCATTGAAGATCGATCTTATTGTGCAAAAATGTGTCGAGCTTGGAATAAATCGGATTGTACCTCTTGTATCAAAAAGATGTGTAAAAAGACCTGATAAGAACTTTTCAAAGAAAATTGAACGCTTGAACAAGATTTCTAAAGAGGCAGTAAAGCAATGCAAACGTGCTATTATCCCACAGGTTTCAGATTATATTGAGTTTAACGAGTTGGTCAAAGTAGTTGAGAATCATGAGCTTGTTTTGATATGCTTTGAGGATGAAAAGACGTTGAGTCTTAAATCTGTATTGACTAAAAGCGATGCAAAGGATATTGCTATTATAATCGGTCCAGAGGGTGGATTCGAGCAATCGGAAGTTGATGCATTGGTATCGGCTGGAGCTCAATCGATAACGCTTGGAAAACGAATCTTGCGGTCTGAAACAGCAGGAATGGCGACGCTTGCTATGATTATGTATGAAAGTGGCGAGATGCAATGAGTGGATTAAAGGTTGCGGCGATTACAATTGGATGCAAAGTAAATCAATACGACACAACGGCAATTATTGAGCAGTTTTTGGATAGTGGATATTCAAAGGCTGAATTTAATGAAAAGGCTGATGTTTATATTATAAGTACATGTGCGGTTACTGCTATGGCTGACAAAAAGTCTCGACAGATGATTAATCGTGCAAAGAAGAACAATGATTCGGCTATTGTTGTAGCTGTTGGCTGTTTGAGTCAATCTGAAGGCGAGGGCTTAAAAGAAAAATGCAGAGTAGATATCGTTGTTGGAAATACCGACAGGGATAAGATCGCTGATATTGTTTCTGATTATATGGTTGATAATGATGTTGTTGGTTTGTGGGATAAAGATATTCGTAAGGTTGATGATTTTGAAGAGCTTCATATATCGACGGCTAATGATAAAACTAGAGCGTTTATTAAGGTGCAAGAGGGTTGTAATAATTTTTGTAGCTATTGCATTATCCCGTATGTTAGAGGAAAAGCTCGCTCAAGAAAAGCTGAAAATATTATAAAAGAAGTGAAAACGCTGGTAAGAAACGGAGTTTTAGAGGTTGTTTTGACGGGCATACATGTTTCGTCTTATGGTGTTGATTTTGAGGATGATATTGATTTATTATACCTGATTAAAAAATTGGATAAAATCGATGGACTAAAACGGATAAGACTTGGATCCATTGAGGCTATGCTTATAACGCAGGATTTTTGTGAGCAGACGTCAAAAATCGAAAAGTTTTGCCCACATTTTCACCTTTCTTTGCAAAGTGGAAGCACGAGCGTTTTAAAGAGGATGAATCGTAAGTATACAGCTGAGCAATATTTTGAATGTGTTAAGCTTATAAAGCAGTATTTTGAAGATCCTGCAATTACAACTGATATTATTGTTGGATTTCCTGGGGAGAGCGAATTTGAGTTTAATGAAACATATGAGTTTGTTAAGAAAATTGGATTTTCTAAGATTCACGTCTTCCCTTATTCGATAAGAAAAGGTACTGTTGCTGCTACTATGAGTGGTCAGATTGATGGCAGTATCAAGAAAAAACGTGTTGCAATTTTAAGTGAATTGGATGAAATATTACAAGCACAATATGTAAAACTATTTTTGGATAAAGAAGTAAGCGTTCTTTTTGAAGATGAAGATAAGGATATTAAAGGAAATCATATCGGACATACAAACCGATATGTTAAGGTGAGTGGCAAAGCAAAGCATAATGAAATTTTAAATGTAAAGATATCAAAGATTAATGGTTTTGTTGGAATATCTTAAAAAGCAGATCGATATTTTTTTTAATTATTAGGATAAAATACAATTTAAATAATAAGAGAATCAAAACAGCATTTTGACAATAATAGTCAGAATGTTTTTTTATTTTAGGGTTAGGTATCGGTAATTATTGACAAACTATTAAATTTTCACAAAAACGACTACCTTTTCTTGAAAAAAGTCGAAGATTGTAATAGTATTGTGTAAGTAATAAGATATCTAGTCGTAAAAGATGCTTATTTGGATTAATTATTAATGAGGTAAATATAATTAGAATGATAAATAAATGTTTAAAAATTTTAGCCATGCTATTGTTGGCTTTAATAATGTTTATACCAACTGTCTCAAACGCTGAGGTAGCTAAATTTGAAGAGGGTACAGTAATAAGCGATTCAATTAATATGCGAAATAGACCATCATTGGATGCACCTATTGTATGTGTTATAGATGAAGGTTCGAGGATTGGAATATACTGCGAATATGATAACGATTGGATTAGGGTTATTTATGGAAACTATCGTGGATATATAAAGAGGGATCTTGTGTTTTTACCGACAGAGGATTCGTATCAAGGTAATGTGTTTGGTGATTCATTGAGAGTAAGAAAAAGTCCTGGTGAATATAGCACTGTGCTTGGAAAACTTGAGGTTGGAACACCGCTAACGATAAAAGATATTACTGGTGATTGGTTTTATGTTTCAGTTAATGGACAAGACCTTTCTGGATATGTATATAGAGATTATGTGGCTAAGAGTGACAAAGAAGAAGCTGGATTTAAGCTTATGCCAGGTATGAAAGGTTCTGCTGTTTATAACATGCAAAAGGAACTGAAAAAGAGAAACTTTTTTGCTTATCCATGCAGTAGTTATTATGGGTCTTCTACTAAAGATGCTGTTAGAAACTTTCAGCGTAAAGCAGGGCTTAGAAAAACTGGTATTGCGGATGAAGAAACTATACATCTTTTGTATAATGATGATTCGATTAGACTTGAAGGTTCAGCAGCAGCTGTTTCAGGTGGTGTTGTTCTAAAATCTGATTGGTATGCAGATATTCAAAACAGGTTTGAATATGATTCAACAGCAAAGGTTATTGATGTTAAAACGAGAAAGAGCTTTAATGTAACAAGAAATGCTGGCGTAAATCATGCTGATATTACACCTAATACTCCAAAGGATACGGCTACCATGAAAGAAATATATGGTGGAGATTGGAGTTGGGAAAGAAGAGCAGTATGGGTCATTATAGATGGAATAATGTATGCAGGTTCTATGAATGGAATGCCGCATGGAGAAGATTATAACAGAAAAGACAATATGGATGGTCAAATTTGCCTTCATTTTGCAGGATCTAAAGGTCATGCTTCTGGTATAGTTGATGAAGCTCATCAACAAATGATTGATTATGCTTATAGAAAAGCACAAGGATAATAAAAAAAACAAGTTAAAAATTCAGGAGAAGTTTTGTGAGAGTAAATAAATTTTTGTCAATATATATTTTAATGATTGTGGCAGTTATGTTGCTTATACCCAAATATGCAAGTGCTAATGTACTTGATTTTGAAGACGCAATTGCAGTTGGTGAAGAGATTAACATAATGATTAGACCTACTGAGGATTCTGTTGTAGTTAAAACGCTTGATAGAGCTGCTAGGATTGGCATATACTGTGAGGAAACTCCTGGTTGGTATAGAATGATATATGGTAATTATAGAGGATATATTAAAGCTGACAATGTTTTTATTCCAGGTGAAAACTTTGTTTTTGGTAATGCATTAGGTGATATTGATTTAAAAACTAGTCCATCTTATGGAAGTGTTTCGGTTGATACTGTTAAAATGGGATATGGCGTTAAAATCGTTGATATGCTTGGAGATTGGTATAAAGTTGAGACTGAGCCGGAAGGTGGAAGTAACTCTGAGGGATATGTAAATAAAAAAATCATTCTACAAACGGACGCTGATGATTTTGAAATGCTTATCAATAAGGGTATGGTTGGTGATGCGATTGTAGATATTCATCAAGCACTTTTTGAACGCGGTTTTTATGGTTATGTTAACTATTATCGTGACGTTAATGACATTGATAACGATGGTAATGTAGGTGAAGTGGTAAAACTTAATAATGTTTTTGATAATAATACAGAGCAAAGCATTAAATGTTTTCAATATAGAGCAGGGATAAAAATTACAGGACTTGCTGACAAAGAAACATTGGATCTTTTATATTCAGATAAAGACATTCATTCTTTTGCACAAGACAGGGGTGTTAATAATTCAGTTTTGGCATCAAGATGGTGGGAAGCAGTTGCTTATGAATTTCCTAAAGGTTGGACAGCAACCGTATATGACATGAAAGGAAGAAAAACATATAAAGTTCAAAGATACTCTGGTAGTAATCATGCCGATATAGAGCCTTTAACCTCTGATGATACTGCGATTCTTCGTGCCTGTTATGGTGGCTCATGGAGTTGGGACAGGCATCCTGTATGGGTAACAGTTGATAAAAGCGGTGCGACGTATGCTGGATCAACCAATGGTATGCCCCATGCAGCTCATGAAGCGAGAATAAGTGGAAATGGTTTTAACGGACATATATGTTGTCATTTTAAAGATTCATATGGTCATGGAAGTAATTCGGAAGATTCAGAGCATTCACGAATGGTTAAAAGTGCTTATTTATCATCTATAAATTATTATGAGATGAATAAGGCATTATCAAGACAAGACTAATAATATTAATGTATTTTATTAAAGTTTATCCGATTAGCTAAATAAAAGTTAATTGGATTATTCTTTTTTATGTTAATTTCATACAAAATATAATATAATTTGTATAAATATAAGTATAAGAATCATAAACTTATTAAGAAACAACATTTTGTATATAATAGAAGGGGCAAAGTAATATGATCAGAAAAAGGAACATTATTTGGATAGTAATCGCAACAATATTTATCACAGTTATACTCATGGGGGGATTATTAATATCAAGTGATTTTTTTAAGATTTTTTTATCTGATGATTCTGATGTTTTAGATGAGTTTAAGCAGGCAAGTAATATAATTGATATATATTTTTATAAAGATATTGATTCAGATAAACTGGCAAATGCAGCAATTGAGGGGATGATATCGGAACTAAATGATCCTTATGCTAGTTATTACAACCAAGAAGAATGGGTAGAATTTTTAAAAGATCAAAAAGGCGAATATACGGGAATCGGTGTTCAAGTTAACTTTGAAGAGGAGATTGGTGGAGTATTAATTGTCAAGGTATTTGAAAATTCTCCAGCAATGGGAGCAGGCATTAAGCAGGGTGATATCATCGTTGGATATGATGGCAACTCTTTTAAAGGTGCTATTTATGAGGATATCGTTAAGGCGATTCGTGGTGAGGCTGGAACAAAGGTTACGGTTGAAGTCTTGCGTGGTGAAGAGACTTTATATATGGATATCATAAGGCAAGTTGTTATCTCTGATCAAGCGGATTTTGAGGTATTGGAGGATGGTATTGGATATTTTCAACTGTATAGTTTTTCTGGAAATGCTTTAGAGCGTTTTTATGAGGCGAAAGATTTTTTTATTGCAAATGGATGTGAAAGTATAGTTGTGGATTTAAGGAACAACCCTGGTGGTGATTTGCAGATAGTTACAACAATGCTTGATGAACTTGTGCCTAAAGGCAAGCTTATTATAACGAGAGATCGTAGTGGTAACGAGGAAAGCATAGAATCCGATAGTAAATATTGGGATATTCCTATGGTTGTTTTAACTAATGAATATAGTGCGTCTGCATCTGAGCTTTTTTCTATTGCAGTTCAAGACTATGAGCGTGGGCAGGTCGTTGGTGAAACAACATATGGTAAAGGTGTTGTGCAAACTATAATGCCACTTGGTATTGGCGATACTGGTATAAAGCTTACTACATCTGAGTATTTTTCTCCTTTGGGTCGAAGCATTGATGGGCAGGGTGTTTATCCTGATCATAATATTGTTGATGAAGATATGTTAGACGAAGAGGATGTGCAACTTGATTTTGCTGTTGATCTATTAACTCAGTAAATTGATTTTTATAAATAAATAATATAACCACCACAATAATGGCGATAATAGTCAAAGTTGTGGTGGTTTTTGAATATTATGAATATTTATTGACATACTAATTATAAGAGAAAATGTATAAATATGAATAAGCAGTTTTATTGATGGTTAAAAAATGCTATAATACTTAAAGACACAAATTTTACTTTTCAAACATGTTATTTATCATAATCTATAAAATCATTATAATAAAAGATAACTTTTACTTTAAATTTAAGTATTGCTGCTATGCAATTAAAAAATACAAAGGAGTTTATCATCAATGGATTATTCAAAAACAAATGACGTTTTAGGCGCTGTCAACAGGGGCAATGCTGCAGAATCAGGATTATGTACGCTTTGTAGGGCGGATTGTAAAGGTAACTGTGAAACCTTTTCTTCGTGTATGCAGGGAAGAAAGCTGTTATACCCACGTGATTTTGGGGTAGTAACTTCTGGAAGCAAAAATATCGAACACGGTGGTGTTGGATATAATGCAATGCGAATAGAGGGATATAATTATGGGGCGCATGGACTTCGTTCAGGTCTAACTAATAGCGCTGATGATTGTATTTTTCCGAATGTAGATATTTCTACTTCGTTTGGATCAAATGTTAAGACTAACGCCAAAGTGCCACTTATGACCGGAGCTTTGGGCTCAACATTTATTGCAGCAAAATATTGGGATTCATTTTCAATCGGAGCTGCTTTGGTTGGATATCCGATCGTTGTTGGTGAGAATGTTGTTGGAATTGATAAAAAGGCTGTTATTAAAGACGGTAAAATCTTAGAGGCGCCTGAAATGGATAGGCGTATAGATACATACTTGAAATATTATGATGGTAAAAACGGTGCAATAATTGTTCAGTTAAACGTTGAAGATACAAGAAACGGAGTTGCTGAGTATATTATTGAAAAGTATGGAAGTAAAGTTGTTATAGAGCTTAAATGGGGGCAAGGTGCAAAGGATATCGGTGGAGAAATCCAAGTTACTAGCCTTGATTACGCGCTGTTTTTAAGCAAACGTGGATATGTTGTTGATCCAGATCCTAATTTGCCAGAAATTCAAGAGGGATTTAAACATGGTGCAATCAAATCTTTTGCTCGTCATAGTAGATTGGGCTATACGGATTTGGATACCGAAGAGCAAGTCAAAGAAAGCTTTATGGAGTCTGTTAAGTATCTTAGAGGTTTAGGATATGATCGGATAACTTTAAAGACTGGAGCATATGGCATGGAAGGTTTAGCGATGGCTATTAGATATGCTAGTGAAGCTAAACTAGATCTTCTTACTATTGATGGTGCTGGTGGTGGAACTGGTATGAGTCCGTGGAATATGATGGAAACATGGGGTGTTCCGTCATTGTATTTACATGCAAAAGCAAGAGAATATGCTGATTTATTAGCTGCATCAGGCATGGATGTTGTTGATATGGCTTTTGCTGGTGGGCTTGCTAGAGAAGATCATATGTTTAAAGCTCTAGCACTTGGTGCTCCGTATGTAAAACTCATCTGTATGGGTAGAGCACTTATGATCCCTGGATTCCTTGGTGCGAACATTGAAGGTGCATTGCATCCAGAACGCAAATCAGGGTTAAATGGAAATTGGGATAAGCTTCCTAAGACTGTTCTTGAGAATGGATCTTATCCAGAAGAAATTTTTGCTAGCTATTATGATGTTCAAAAGCATGTTGGTGCTGATGAAATGAAAAATATACCATATGGCGCAATTGCAGCTTGGACTCTTTCTGATAAGCTTGGTGCTGGTTTGCAACAGCTTATGGCAGGTGCACGTAAGTTCTCTCTTGAATCAATTACTAGAGATGATGTTGTTGCAATGAATAAAGAAACAGCAAAAATCACAGGTCTTTCTTATGTTGTTGATGCGAACGACGATGTTGCAAAACGCATATTAAAAGGATAGGTTTATTGAATTAAAGTGATAAAAAAATAGAGTCTAAGATATTATTTTGATATCTTAGGCTCTTGTTGATTTTTATATTTTAGTAAGTAAAGTCCACAGAAACAGATTTTTCTCTGTTCGCGTGTATGAATTTCTTTACTTTCACATGTTCTGGGTGAGTGTTATAAATCGCCCAATCTTCTCTTGATTCAAAGTCTATAATAAGAATTAGATCATAACTTCTATCTGCATGAAGTTCATCCAAACCAACTTGGCAAGTTTTTATTATATCGAGTTTTTTTTCTAACTCATAAAATTTTTGCTGTGCAACGACCAATTGATCCTTTTTTCTCCTAACTTGTTATTAAATTTTTATCTTATAATATCATATATTAAAGTTGTAGGTTTAGGTTTTTTATCGCTAATTTTAATTGAATCTTGCAGACAAGAAAGAATGCTTTTTGTTTTTTCTTCATCATTAGAATAGATTGTGAAAAGTGTTTCATCAACGCTTATTTTGTCGCCAATACGTTTATTAACCCAAATACCAACACTCATATCGATTTCATCTTCTTTTTTAAACCTTCCAGCACCTAGAGTGCAAGAAGCTTTTCCGACTTCTTCTGTGTTTATTGATTTAAGATAACCAGATTTTTTAGCTTTATATTCATATACAAACTTTGGCTTTTTAAATAAATCAAAATTATCAACAATATCTTCATTTCCACCTTGAGCTTTTATTAACTGTTTAAACTTTTTGAGTGCAGATTTATCATCGATTACATTTTGGAGCATAACTTTAGCTTCATCTTTGGTTTTTACAATGTCGCCTAAAACCAGTAAATTCTCTGCAATCTCAAAAGCAACGGTTTTAAGATCACCATCACGCTCACCTTTTAAAATTTCGATAGCTTCCATAACTTCCATTGAGTTACCAACGCTTTGACCCAAAGGTTGATTCATATCAGTAACAAGTGCTACGGTTTTTTTGCCAGCTAGTTTGCCTATGTCCACCATTGTTCTTGCGAGCTTTTTTGCCTGCTCGACGGATTTCATAAAAGCGCCATTACCTGTTTTTACATCTAAAATTATTATATCAGCACCTGAAGCCAGTTTTTTTGACATGATACTGCTAGCGATAAGTGGAATACTATCGACAGTTGCAGTAACATCTCTAAGTGAATACATTTTTTTATCTGCAGGAACGAGTTTCATCGTTTGACCCATAACAGAAAGTCCTATGTTGTTCACTTGATTTATGAATTCATCCATGCTTTGTTTAACGCTTAAATTTGGAATTGATTCTAGCTTATCCAATGTTCCGCCAGTATGCCCAAGACCTCTGCCAGACATTTTTGCGAGTTTTAGACCGCATGCTGTGATTAAAGGTGCAACTACTAGCGTTGTGCTGTCAGAAACCCCTCCTGTGGAGTGTTTATCTACTATTATGCCGTCTATACCTGACAAGTCGATAACATCGCCGCTGTGTGTCATTGCGACGGTTAAATGCTTAGTTTCCTCAGAGTCTAGCCCTTTGATGAAACATGCCATTAAAAATGCTGAAGCTTGATAGTCGGCAATTGTACCATCAGAATAACCTTTTACAAAATACTCCAAGTCATCTTTGGTCAGTTTTTCGCCTTCTCTTTTTCGATAAATGATATCGTACATCTTCATGTTTTTCACCTCTGATTAGTGCATAGATAATATATACCATATTTACTATTTTGCTTCAAGTTTAATGATTTAAAGGATAATAAAAGAAAGTAAAACAACTAATATGGTTTATTTAATTAACATGGTCATCGTGCAAATAAGGACAATGTGGATTAAATAATAATTATTTAATTATCAGAAAATTGAGAATTTTGTTTATTAGCATCTTCAAGCTGCAATTCGATCTCATGTAAATCTTCGTATAATTGATGTGCTTGTTCATTTTTTTCATCACATTCTCTGGATAAATCGATCATTTTTTTATAGTCATTAGAAACTTCTGGCTGTGCCATCTTTTGTTCAAGATCTGCAACCTCTTGCTCTTTTTGCATTATCTCTTCTTCTTTTCGCGTAATTTTTCCGTTGAGTTTTGCAATTTTAGATTTCAGCTCTTTTTTTAGTTGATAATCGTTTTTCGTTACTGGCTTGCTGAGCTTAGCTTCTTGCTTTTCGGTTTCCTGTTTATGTGACAAGTAGTAATCATAGTTTCCTAAATACTGATCTAGTTTATCATTTGTTAGATATAAAATCCTATCACTCAAATCATTTATTAGATATCTATCATGGGAAATTATAAAGAGTGTTCCTGGATAATCTTTTAATGCCTGTTGGAGTGCTTGCTTTGAATCGATATCCAAGTGGTTTGTCGGTTCATCCAATAGAAGAAAATTTGATTTTGATAGCATCAATAAAAGCAATGAAAGTTTTGCTTTTTCACCACCACTCAAGTCTGATACGCTTTTGAACACTTCATCATTTTTAAATAAGAATGAGCCTAGTGCAGATCTGATTTCTGTTTCAGTCATTTTTGGGTATTCATCTAAAACATTGTCGAATACATTTTTATCAAAATTCAGATTTGATTGTGTTTGATCAAAATATGAAGGAAACACGTTTGTACCGATTTTTGCTACACCAGTATCTGGCTGAATTTGACCCAACAGTATTTTAAATAGAGTTGATTTTCCGCTACCGTTAGCGCCTAAAAGAAATACCTTTTCTCCACGCATTACATCTAAATCGATGCCTTCAAAAAGCTTTTGATTATCGAATGACTTGGATAGATTTTCACATTTTACGACTTCTTTTCCGCCTGAAATGTCTGAGTCAAAACTCAATTTCATATTTTTATTTTCTTTGTCAGTTTGCTTTAGCTGTGTGGATAGTTTATCGACTACCTTTTGTTTACTCTCTGCTGTCTTGATATTTCGTTGACGATTCCATCTTTTCTGCTGTTCGATAATGCCATTAACACGATTGATTTCTTTTTGGATATTTTTGTTGTCTCTTAAAATCTGTTCTTCGTCCAAGAGTTTTTGTTTGACATAATCGCTAAAATTGCCTTTATATACCTTTAATTTTCCATGAGACAAATCAAAGGTTCTATTTGTAACATTATCTAGAAATCTTCTATCATGGGATATGATAATAAAAGCACTTTGATAGTTAGATAAAAAGCCTTCTAGCCATTCTACTGATTCGATATCAAGGTGGTTTGTTGGTTCGTCCAATAATAAAAGATCTGCGCCAGAAAGAAGCATTTTTGCAAGTGATATTTTTGTTTGCTCTCCACCACTTAGTGAAGATATATCCTTTGTAAGTTCTTTGCCACTAAAGCCTAAGCCCAATAGGGTTGACTTTGTTCTGGATTTATATGTATGACCACCACGTTTAGTGTATTCTTGCTCTAAGTTATGTTGAGTCGCTACAAGACTATCTAAATTTCCATTCTCATTGGTGATATCGTGGATTATTTGTTCAAGGCGAATTTCTATATCTTGAAGATGAGAAAAAACGCTTAGTGTTTCCGTATATATATTTTTGCTTTTTGCTAATTTAAGATGTTGTTGCATATAACCTATGTTGACGAATTTTTGAATGAAAATATCACCGCTATCAGATTTCAACTGATCCAGTAGTATTTTGAAAATTGTTGTTTTTCCAGCACCATTCGATCCGACTAGACCAATTTTATCTTTATCATCGACTTTAAAAGTGACATTATCGAAAAGTAAGTCGTCGAAGGATTTGCTGATATTTGAAACAGAAAGTATACTCAAAATAAGTTTACTCCAATCATTAAAATTCAATCGATTTTATCATAATAAGCGGATAATATCAAATAAGAATGATATTAAACTTTTATAACACGCTATATTCGATCTGCTTATAATATGAATATTATTTATTGGTTTTTTAGTATATAAGTGAGAGCAAAAGCAATAATAAACAGTATGAAATATAAAACTAGTGTTGCAAGTGAAACGAGAAAAAGTATTAATGGAGCGTTTAGCAAAATGGGTAAAAAGAAAAAACTTACGATAAGCGAAGTAAAAGAAGCATATGAGGAATGGCAAGCTGCTAAAAATTTCTTTGAAAATGTTCATGATCCAGAGCTTGTAGATGTTGCAATTTTTGGTGCTGAAGCGGCGAGAAGAAGATATTTATATATGCTGAAATTAGTAAGGATATATGAGGAAGAGGATAAATTAGAAAATATCAAGAAAAACTTCTTTGAAAAGAATGACACGATTGCTTTACCATTGGAGGATAAAATAAATACAAATATTTAGAATTATTTTATTATTGTTTTAATAGATATTACTAATAACAATTTCTTGTGATGTGCATTTATAGAGATTATAGTGATTAATATTAAGGATGATATTATGGGATTGAGCATTAATTTTATGCATGTATTTTTATTGGTTGGTCTTATGGCGTTGCTATATCTTTTTGGTGATTTTAAAACTCTAATTAGAATCATCATCATTCTAATTATCTCATTTTTATCATTAACACTTATAAACCTTTTTGGTAGCAAGCTTAATTTAAATATCCCTATAAACCTTTTTTCCATAGGTGTTGTAGGTTTTTTTGGGCTTTCTGGGGTAGTGATGCTTGCAATACTCAATATAGTCTTATAAAGCTACACCTTCATTTCGTAACAAAGCTGTAACAATATATCCCAATAACGTTAACATTCTGTGTAATTCGTTGAAAATAGCAAGCTATTGTAATAAAATCGTAACAAATGAGTATTTATTCTGATTCTGATAAATATTTTTTTCATTTTATGGCAATAACTATATCGAGGACGGATTGTATATTATGTTAATTAGTAAAATAGTGAATAAAAAAGCGATATTGTTAAATGCAATAATGCTAATAGTAATCGGATTGGTAATATTATTCCCCTTTACTGCAAAAGCTTCTAGTGGATTTGAAGAGGGGACGGTTACTGGTACGGATGTTATCGTAAGGATTAGACCAGATGAAACTTCTCCTGAGGTTTTCAAATTTGATATAGGTACTCGTATTGGAATATATTTTGATGAGATAGATGGTTGGGTGCGTGTTATATACGGAAATTATCGTGGATATGTTAAAAGAGAAAGTGTGTTCATCCCTAAACATGACACGTTTCAAGCCAATGTCTATAATGATGGTCTAAGGCTCAGACAAAACCCAGGGACTTATAGTACGATTATTTCTGAACTTGAAGCAGGGACTCCTGTTACCATAACTGATGTTTTTGGTGAATGGTATTTAGTCGAAGTGAAAAGCCAAAATGTTGAAGGATTTGCACACAAGGACTTTATAAGGATATCAAAATCAGATAAGGCTTCATATTTATTAAAGCCAGGGATGGAGGGTTCTGCTGTTTATCGTATGCAAAAGGAACTTAAAAGGCGTAATTTTTATCCTGGTGATTGCAATGGTGACTATGATGATCTTACTAAAGCGGCAGTTGGAAATTTTCAAGGTGCGGCAAAGCTATCTGTTGATGGGATTGCAGGTGGACAAACTTTAGAGATACTTTATTCCGATTCAGATATTAAAGCTGCTGCTACAAGCACAACAAGGGTTTATGGAAGAGTATTGAAAGATCCGTGGGACAAAGTTAAAAATGTATTCAGCAAAGGTAAGGTTGCAACAATAACTGATGTTAGGAGTGGAAAATCGTTTCAGATTAAGCGGTTTGCAGGAACCCTGCATGCGGATGTTGATCCACTTACAGCTAAGGATACTGCGATTATGAAAGAAATTTATGGTGGTAGTTGGAGTTGGAATCGTCGTGCGATATATGTTACTGTTGATGGGATTTCTTATGCGGCTTCAATGAATGGAATGCCACACTCGTATGATCATTTAGCGGGTAATAATTTTAGCGGACACTTTTGTGTACACTTTTATAAGTCCAAAGGACATACCTCTGGAGTTGAGTGTGCGATTCATCAAGCATGCGTTGAGTATGCTTATCAAAAGGGCAATAGCTAATCCGATTTTGTCTAATAACAGGATATATATAATAACCTTCTATTTGTGATTATTGCTGATAGGAGGTTTTTTTGATATATTTTATAAATGCGTGAAAGTATATGGTTGAAGCTGACTTATTGTTAGCAAATGGACTTTAATTATGATATAATTGTTTGGCATTTGTCTTAAAAAAAGTTGGTTCAATTATATGAAATTTTATTTAGTATTAAGATGAATTAGATAGTGACAAAGAATGGGGGTAGCGATGGCTATACTTATAACTGGTGCTACGGGGTTTATTGGAAACAATCTTGTTAGAAGATTGATAGAAGAGAATAAGGAAATAATTGCAGTAGTTAGAAAGAATTCTAAAAACAGATCGAAGTTGCCCATAAACAGTCTTATAAAAGTGGTGGAAATTTGTCTAGACGATTATGATCAAATTGACAGCTATATAAATGAGCAAATTGATGTTTTGTTTCACCTCTCTTGGAATGGAACAAGAGGACAAGACAGGATGGATCCAATCCTTCAAAAGCAAAACTATGTTAAATCAGTAGATCTTGTTAAATGGGCTATTGATAAAGGTTGTAAAAAGGTATTTTTATCAGGCTCTCAGGCTGAATATGGTAGATATGATCAATTGGTTGATGAGCAAACGCCTTGTATTCCAACAACTGAGTATGGTAAAGAAAAACTAAATTTATTCAATGAATCTATGAAAATATGTAAAAAGAATGATGCTACATTGATAGAGCCAAGGTATTTTAGTGTTTATGGTGTTGATGATAATGAAAAAACGATGGTGATATCGATTTTGAAAAAAATGATAAATAACGAAGATTGTTCTATGACAAAATGTGAGCAATTATGGAACTTTTTGCACATAGATGATACAATAGACGGATTGATAAAACTTATGCAAAATGATTGTGCGAGCGGAGCATATAATTTTGGAAGTGATGATACAAGGAGACTTGTTTCATATATACAAGAGATGAAAGATTGCAGCAACTCAACAAGCAAATTACATTTTGGTGCTGTTGATTATCCCTCAACTGGAATGGTTAGCATAAATCCTGATATATCAAAGCTTAAATCAGCGATAGGTTGGGAACCGATGATTTCATTTTGTGAAGGTATTACAAAAATGGTATCACAATTTAGGGAGAACGAGAATGGGTAAGAAAAAAATATGTATAGTAATTCCTACATATAACGAGGAAGAGAATATATGCGAGATAGTTTCACAAGTTAAAGAGTTGATGGAAACGCAATTGGATAGATATGATTTTGAAATATTGATTATTGACAATTGTTCCAAAGACAGGACTAGGGATCTTATACGTGTGCTTTGTGCTCAAGATACTAGAGTAAAGTCAATATTTAATATTAGAAATTTTGGTCCTATGAATTCGCTTTATTACGGGCTTTTTCAAAGCGATGCAGATTGTTCAATATTGCTTTTTGCTGATTTCCAAGAACCTTTAGAGATGATACCTAAATTTGTAGATGAGTGGGAAAAAGGTTATAAAGTTGTTTGCGGTATTAAAACTACAAGTAAAGAGAATAAGATTATCTTCTTTTTAAGATCTATATATTATAAAGTTATTAAAAAAATGAGTGATGTTGAACAAATCTCAAATTTCACTGGATTTGGATTATATGATAAAGAATTTCTAGATATTTTGGAAAAAGTAGAAGATCCTATTCCGTTTATTAAAGGAATAGTTGCAGAATTTGGATTTAAAAGAAAAGATATTGAATATCAACAGAACAAGAGAAAAGCTGGGAAAACTAGCTATAACCTTTATAGAATATTCGATGTAGCGATGCTGTCTTTTACTTCATACACAAAATTTGGATTGAGAATAGCAACATTTTTTGGATTTATCGTTTCGATGATTTCATTACTGATAGGTATAGGATATTTTATCTATAAACTTTGTTACTGGTATAGATTTGATGCTGGAATCATGCCTTTAGTTGTAGGGATATTTTTCTTTGGTTCAATACAGCTACTTTTTATTGGACTGTTAGGTGAATATATAATGAGCATTAATACTAGAATTATGAACAGACCTTTGGTAATTGAAGAGGAAAGAATAAACTTTGAAGATTAAAAATAGAAGATATTAAAATGTGCATCATATTTCTGAAATTTTTTGAGTAAGAAAAAACAATATGGAAGTGAAGGTTAGTTTATGAAAGTTGTTATTTTGGCAGGTGGATATGGTACAAGAATAAGTGAAGAGTCTGATCTCAAACCAAAACCTATGGTCAATATCGGGCAGTATCCGATATTATGGCATATAATGAAGACATATTCACATTATGGTTTTAATGAGTTTATTATATGCTTAGGATATAAAGGGTATGTGATAAAAGAATTCTTTGCAAATTTTATGTTACATACATCAGATGTTGAATTTGATTATACAAAAGAAAATAGCATGAAGATATTTAAGAATACTGCTGAACCATGGAAAGTATCGCTTATTGAAACAGGACTTGATACTATGACTGGTGGTAGGATTAAACGCATAAAAGAGCATATTGGTAATGAACCTTTTATGATCACATATGGTGATGGTGTTGCTGATATCAATATAGATGAGCTTATTAAGAGGCACAAAAAAGGCGGAAAAATGCTTACTTTGAGTGCTATTCAATTGGAGCCACGCTTTGGAACGATAAAGTTTACTGGTGATGATATAATAGAAGAGTTTAAAGAAAAAGATAAATTTGAAGAAGCTTGGATCAATGGTGGGTATATGGTTGCTGAGCCAGAATTTTTTGATTATCTGATTGATGATAGTACAGTATTGGAACAATATCCAATGACTACGCTTGCAAAGCAAGGTCAGCTTGCAGCATATAAGCATACTGGATTTTGGCATCCAATGGATACACTTCGTGAAAAGCAAATGCTTAATAAGATGTGGGATGCAAACAAAGCACCTTGGAAAGTATGGTAAAATCAATGGAAGATTATTTTGACTATTCGTTTTATAATGGAAAAAACGTATTAGTTACAGGACACACTGGGTTTAAAGGTACATGGCTTTGTAAGGTATTAGTTGGTTGTGGTGCAAAAGTTACAGGATATTCATTAAGCCCACCTACAAGCCCTAGTATTTTTGAGTTGAGTGGAATTGAAAAAGAAATAAACTCTATCACTGGAGATATAAGAGATCTCAAACATTTGAAAAGCACATTTGAGCAAGTAAAGCCTGAAATAGTGTTTCATCTTGCTGCTCAGCCCATTGTTAGAGAGTCATATAATGATCCTGTTTATACTTATCAGACGAATGTTATGGGAACTGTGAATATATTAGAGTGTGTAAGGCTATCGGATAGTGTACGTTCTTTTTTAAATATTACAACTGATAAGGTGTATAAGAACAATGAATGGGAATGGGCATATAGAGAAGATGAACCTCTTAATGGATTTGATCCGTATTCTAATAGTAAGTCATGTTCTGAGCTTATAACTAGCTCATATAAAAACTCATTTTTTGTTGATAGAAATGTATCAATTTCTACGGCAAGAGCCGGCAATGTTATTGGTGGTGGAGATTTTGCTGCGGATAGAATTATACCTGATTGTTTTAGGGCTGCTGAGAAAAGTGAGAAAATCGTCATTAGAAATCCATATTCAACAAGGCCATATCAGCATGTATTGGAACCTCTTATCGCTTATATGATGATTGTAAAATTTCAATATGATGATAGTAAATTTGAAGGTAATTATAATGTAGGTCCTGATGAATATGATTGTGTTAGCACAAGTACTCTGGTGGAGTTGTTTTGTGATTTTTGGGGCGATGGACTAGATTGGATAAATAAACATGTCGGTGGACCGCATGAGGCTAATTTTTTAAAGCTAGATTGTTCTAAGCTTAAAACAACTTTTGGATGGAGACCAAAATGGGGTATATCTGAGGCTGTTGATAATACAGTTCAATTTTATAAAGTTTATCTTGATGGTGATGATGTTGCAAAGTGTATGGAGACGCAAATAAAAGAATATAGAAAATAATAATTTGGAGCAAGTATGTTTGATAATATGAACGAAAAGCAAGCACGAAAAGAAATATTGAGTGTAGTAGAAAAATATTGTGATAAATATCATAATAAAGGTAAAGAGTTTGAACAAGGAGATAGAATTCCCTATGCTGCAAGAATATATGATAGTGAAGAGATGGTAAACTTGGTCGATAGTAGTTTGGAGTTTTGGTTAACTGCTGGAAGATATTGTGACAAATTTGAAAGTGACTTTTGTAAGTTTTTGGATGTGAAGTATTGTGCGTTGGTAAACTCGGGTTCATCTGCAAATTTGTTGGCTTTTATGGCTTTAACATCACCATTGCTTAAAGATAGAGCGATAAAAAGAGGCGATGAAGTTATCACTGCGGCGGCTGGGTTTCCGACGACTGTTGCCCCGATTATTCAATATGGTGCAATACCAGTTTTTATTGATTTAACGATTCCAGAGTACAATATCGATATAAATATGTTAGAAAAAGCATTATCGCCAAAAACAAAAGCGGTTATGATTGCGCATACATTGGGAAATCCATTTAATTTAAAAGCTGTAAAAGAGTTTTGTGATAAGCACAATTTATGGCTTGTTGAAGACAACTGTGATGCGTTGGGCTCAAAATATACGATTGATGGAGTAGAAAAATATACAGGAACTATTGGGGACATTGGAACATCTAGTTTTTATCCACCACACCATATGACTATGGGGGAAGGTGGGGCTGTATATACCAATGACTCATTGCTTAATAAGATTGTAAAATCTATGAGAGATTGGGGCAGAGAATGTTCTTGTCCATCAGGTGTAGACAATTTATGTGGACATCGATTTGATAAAGAATATAAGGAACTGCCAAAAGGTTATGATCATAAATATGTATATTCGCATTTTGGATATAATCTAAAAGCGACTGATATGCAAGCATCTGTTGGTTGTGCTCAGCTTAAAAAGCTTCCTGACTTTATCGAACGCAGAAGAGAAAATTATGATTATCTTATTGATGGTCTTAAAGGTTTAAAAGACAAGCTTGTGTTTTCAAAAGCAAGTGAGAACTCAAAGCCTAGCTGGTTTGGTTTTCTTATCACATGCAAAGATGGAGTTGATAGAAATAAAGTATCGACATATTTGGAGGATAACGGAATACAAACTAGAAATTTATTTGCAGGCAACTTGATTAAGCACCCATGTTTTGATGAGATGCGTGAATCAGGTCAAGGATATCGTGTTGTAGGTGATCTTGTTAATACAGAGATAATTATGAATGATACTTTTTGGATTGGTGTTTATCCTGGAATGACAAAAGCTAAGCTTGATTGTATGATAAAATGCATCAAAGAAGCTGTTAAATAGGTGAATAATAATTTATATGACTTAATAATGTTATAGTTATTAAGCGCACATGAATTTTGTTTAGAAAGTATATAGGTTGTTATGAAAGTTACAGATATAATAGTTAAGTGTTTGTTTGAAGAAGGTATTACTGATGTTTTTGGTTATCCTGGAGGAATGGTTACACATGTATACGATTCTTTTGCAAAGCACGAAGGCATAAAAATAAATTCTACATATCATGAGCAAGCTGCTGCATTTGCTGCAGAAGGTTATTCTCGTATAACAAATAACTTTGGAGTTGCATTTGCAACTAGCGGACCTGGTGCAACAAACTTGATTACAGGTATCGGTAGTGCTTATTTTGATTCGATACCTTGCTTATATATTACGGGTCAAGTTAATTCATATGAGTCAAACAGTGATGGATATTCGAGGCAAATGGGTTTTCAAGAAACAGATATTATCAGTATGGTCAAGCCTATTACAAAATATTGTAGATATATCGATAATGCAGATGATATTATTGAAGAATTAGAAAAAGCGATAACTATTGCAACTAGTGGTCGAAAAGGACCTGTACTTTTGGATATTCCAATGAATATTCAAAGAGGTGATATTGAATATAGACCTTTAAATATAGATAAGACGAAAGAGTCGAATAAACTTAATAGTTCTGATATTGATAGTGTAATTGAGCTAATAAATAATAGCGAAAGACCGGTACTTTTGGCAGGTGGTGGATTGCGACTTAGTGGAGCTGTTGATGAGCTTAGAAAAATTGTTGAGTTGACTGATATTCCTGTGGTTTATTCTATGATGGGTAAAGATGCTTTAAGTGAAGATAATGAATCAAACTATGGACTTATAGGTGCTTATGGTAATCGATATGGAAATTATATTTTAGCAAATAGCGATCTTATAATATCACTAGGGTCAAGATTAGATAATCGACAAACAGGGAATTTAACTTCTTTTGCAAGGCAAGCAAAAATCATAAGGGTTGAGATTGATGCAAATGAATTAAGGCGTAATATAAAAAATGATGAAGTGAAAATAAACTGTGATGTAAAAAGTTTTTTAGAAGAGTGGATAAAAAGAGGAAAGGATTCTTCGATAAAAGAAAAATATGATTGGTTATCATATTGTAAAAATATAAAGAGTAAATATGCTGATTCGACCAACAGTTATATGCCAAATACGTTTATTAATAGTATCTCTAAAAAATTGCCAGAAGATGCTGTTATTACAACAGATGTTGGACAAAATCAAGTTTGGATATCGCAATCATTTGCTGTTAAAGAAAATCAAAGAGTACTTACTTGTGGTGGAATGGGTGCTATGGGCTTTTCATTGCCAGCAGCAATTGGTGCATCTTATGCTACTGATGGGATTGTGTATGCATTTTGTGGTGATGGTGGAGTTCAGATGAATATTCAAGAGCTTCAGTTTTTAGCTAGGGAAAACCCAAATGTTAAAATAATAATGCTCAATAACAGTTCTTTAGGCATGATAAGACATTTCCAAGAGCTGTATTTTGATAAAAAATATGTAGGAACTACTGCAAATGGTGATTATACCGTTCCAAATTTTAAAAAAGTTGTTGAAGGATATGGGATTGAGTTTCGATCAATAAAAAGTATAGATGGAATCGATAGTATAGAGGAGTTGCTTACAAAGTCTGGTTCAGCATTTATTGAGATATTATTGGAAGATGAAACTTATGCTTGTCCAAAGTTATCTATGGGGCATCCGATTGAAGACCAAGAGCCGTTGCTCGACAGAGATGAATTGGATTGCAATATGATTATACCAGTATATGGGGATGAAAAATAAACAGTATAGTTTGATAATATCAACGGAATATTATTATTAGTGAATATTAAATAATAAATGGAGGATAAATAATGTTGAAAGATTTTGGAAAGAAAATATCAAAAGCATGTCAAAGTGCTGTTGAAGAAGCGAAAAAAGCGGCAGAAATTGTAAGTGTGAATACAAAAATTAGCAGAAAAGAATCGGAAATGAAAGAAATCTTCACAAAACTTGGAGAACAATTTTATACAGCGAATGTTGATAAAGAAAATACTGAATTTGCTGATACATTTGCACAAATAAAATCTATTGTTGATGAAATTAAATCATATGAAGATAGAGTTGAAGAGTTAAAGGCTGTCACAAAATGCCCTCAATGTGGTAACGAAGTTTCAAAAAGTGTAACATTTTGCTCTTCTTGTGGATCTAAGGTTGAACATAAACTGCCGGAAGTGGTTGAAGTGGAAGAATATTTATGCAGCGCATGTAATAAGCCTATGGAAGAGGATGCTCAATTTTGCCCATTCTGTGGTGCAAAAAACGATGCTGAATAATTAGTTTATAAGCATTAATAAAATAGTTATTGATTTTATGAAAAATTATATATAAAGTATTTGGTGGATAGTTGGTTGATTTTTACTGACTTTTCACCTTTTTTATTTGGATAGATTTAAAATCTTTTTTAATTATAATTGTAGCAGAGTAGAATATAATTTAGTGTTATTACGCAAGGTAAGAATATTGAAATTTGGAGTATAATAAGCTCAAAATAGTTTGGATTTATTAAGACATTGTTGATGATGAAAATTGGTAAAAACAAATGATGAACAAATTGTTATTTTTTGCACAAATATACTTGACAAATTTACTAGGGTATGATAATTTTATTAAGCATAGTATTGTACTATGAATTAAGCGAGGTTATTATGTTTTTATCAACAAAAGCTAGATATGGCGTTCTAGCGATGCACTTTTTAGCACAAAGATATAGTGAAAACAAACCGATAAGCATTAATAGCATATCGACAAATAAAGGTTTAAGCGAACAATATTTGGAGCAAATATTTTCTAAGCTTAAAAAGGCTGAACTTATTACCAGTATTAGGGGAAAGAATGGTGGATACATTTTATCAAGAAATCCTAATGAAATAACCATCGGTCAGATTATTAGGGCTCTTGAAGGAGAATTAGCTCCGTCGGAATGTTCTTTTGATCCAACTTGTTGTGGAAACGCTGGAACATGTAAAGCAAACAAGTTATGGACCTCTATTTATGGTGGAATTAATGAAATTGTTGATTCATATTTCCTTAGTGATATGTTAGAATAGACAAGCTAATAAAGTATATAATTAAGGTGGTAATTTATGGATAAAATATATTTAGATCATGCTGCAACAACTTATGTAAAGGACGAAGTTTTGCAGGCTATGAAACCTTATTTTTCAGATAAATTTGGAAATTGTTCTAGCATACATGGTTATGGTCGCGAAGCGAAAAAAGCATTGGCGGAGTCAAGAAAAATTATTGCTGATTGTCTTGGTGCAAAGGCAAATGAGATATATTTTACATCAGGTGGCTCGGAAAGTGATAACTGGGCAATTAAGGGTGCCGTGTTCAATAATATGGACAAAGGCAAACACATTATCACCACTGAGGTTGAACACCATGCTGTGTTAGAATCATGTGAGTACTTAAAAAAATTCGGATTCGATATAACATATCTATCAGTTGATGAAGATGGAATAATTTCGATTGATGAACTGAAAGAAGTGATTCGTGAAGATACGATTCTAATAAGTGTAATGTATGCAAACAATGAGATCGGATCAATTCAGCCGATTGAAGAGGTTGCTAAAATAGCAAAAGAGAAGGATATAATATTTCACACTGATGCAGTTCAATTTATTGGACAAGGTAAAGTTGATCTTAGTACTATGGATATTGATTTACTTAGTATATCAGGTCACAAGCTATATGCACCGAATGGTGTTGGAGTGTTATATATCAAAGAAGGCGTGCAGATTGACAATCTTATTCATGGCGGAGCACAAGAGCGATTGAAACGTGCTGGAACAGAAAACGTGGCTTCAATAGTAGGTATGGCCAAAGCAATTGAGATTGCATATCGTGATCTTGATGTTGAGAGTAAAAGGCTTGTAAAACTAAGAGATAAACTGATCGATAATATTTTAAATGATATTGACGGTGTAAAAATAAATGGACACAGAACAAAGAGGCTATTAAATAACGTGAACTTTTCGTTCAAGGATATTGATGGTGAGGCGATACTGATAAACTTGGATTTAAAAGGTGTTGCTTGTTCGACTGGGTCGGCATGCACATCGGCATGTACTGGACCTTCATATGTGCTTCAAGCATTGGGCCTTGAACATAGATGGTCAAATGGATCAGTCAGGCTAACGCTTGGCGCAAGAACAACTGAGCAAGATATAGATATTGTAATTGGGTTTATAAAAGAAACAATTACGAGATTGAAAAGTATTTCATTTTAATTTATAGGGGAGAAAGCTATGTATAATGATGTTGTAATGGACCATTTTCAAAATCCACGTAACGTTGGTGAGATGGAGAATCCTGATGGTGTTGGAGAAGTTGGAAGTAAAGAATGTGGTGATACAATGAAAGTTGCTATCAAAGTTAAAGATGGTGTTATTGAAGATATAAAATTTAAGACTTATGGTTGTTGTGCGGCGATTGCTTCATCTAGTATAGCTACTGAGATGGTAAAAGGAAAGACGCTGAAAGAGGCGCATGCTATTACAAAAATGGATGTTGTTGAAAAACTTGGTGGATTACCTGAGCCTAAAATTCATTGTTCATTATTGGCAGTTGATGGAATCGTTACTGCTATCGATGAATATAATAAAAAATAAAAATCATTAGAATTATATTCCACTTATAAAGCTCCTTGCAACTGCGCATTATATATATATAATACGAAAAGGAGCAAATATATGAAAAAATCAATTATGTTTGGAATGATTGCTGGTAGTATTATTGGCGCTTCAGCTGCGATTATGGCGATGCCGTATATACAACCAGAAATGAAAAGAGCGATGAAAAAAGGTAGAAAAGTGATAAGTCAACAGTTTGACAAAATGATGTGAATTGGATATTACTTTTAGAAATTAAGATTTAATTTATATTGAATGGCTTATTTAAGTAATTTAAAAGATTATCACAAAAGCACTGGTTTTAGTTTAGAATTCGGTGCTTTTGTGCATTAATGATTTAATTTTTTTTAATAATGACTATTTATTTATCAAAATTCATTCTTAAATTGACATTATCCATTAAAAAGATTAAAATATCATGGAATATATACAAGGGATAAATTAAATTTAGGAGTCAAAACTTACATGATAATTCAGCAAAATACAATCATAATTGCAATTGCAACTGTGGTAACATCATTTTTAATAACGGCAATAGCCGTTCCTGTTATGATTAAAGTTGCTTATAGACTAAATATGTTAGATCATCCAGGAGACAGAAAGCAACACGATGGTTCGACGCCTCTTCTTGGTGGGGTTGCAATATTCTTAGGTACAATAGCATCCATACTTTTATTTGCAAGGTCAACAGATTATTCATATGTGCTTTTGTTTTGTGGAGGTTTGCTCGGAGTAATGCTTATGGGTTTGATGGATGATTTGTATAATATGAGCGCAAAAATTAGGTTGCTTATATTATTTGCAATGGCGACGTTTGTAATTTTTGCATGCATTGAAGTGTTATATAGTGGCTTTGGTCCTCAGTATTCTAAATTATTATACTACTTTTTCATCTGTTGTATGATATTTTGGACAGTAAGCATTGCAAATGCGATAAACTGGTGTGATGGATTGGATGGACTTGCAACAACCCAAACTTTAATTTCTACTGCTACATTTGCGGTGATATTTTTCTTACAGGGCAGGGTAGACTTGCTGTTTCCAGTTGCGCTTGCATTAACGGGTGCATTGTTAGGTTTTTTACTATATAACTATTCACCAGCTAAAATCTTTATGGGTGATGCGGGTAGCATGTTTATTGGTTTTTTACTGGGTGTTCTTTCACTAAGTAGCATAATGTATACGATGAGCTATGAAGCTATTATTATTCCTGTTTTGATTTTAGTAGTTCCAATAGCTGATATGTGCATAGTCATATTAAGAAGATTATTGACAAACAAGAATATTATGAGTGCTGACAATCAGCATTTTCATCATCTGCTAAAGCTGAGGTTTGGTACAAAAAAAGTTGTTCTTATTATCAATGCAATTCAATTATTTTTTTCTTTGTTGGGGATAATAATCTACGTTAACGAATTATATCTATTAGGATGGATTGTGTTTGCAGTAGGTGTATTTGCATGTATTCTATTTACACTTGCAACTTTGAAGCTTACAAATAGAATCAATACTGATACTGAAATAATATAAACGGAATCAAAGTATAGATTAAGCAATGTTAGAGATGGACTTATATAGAATTAGGGTTACATATTTTAGTAGCTCTATTTTTTTTGCTTTTTTGCTAGATTTAACAATGTAGTTATAAAAAACTTTCACAGTAAAACGCCACTTGAATACTATGAGTATGAGAGGGGATTTTATATGATTAATAATTTTACGGCTGAGATTCAAGCCTTATTTGCTACTATATTTACATGGTTAGTTACTGCTTTGGGAGCATTGCCTGTTGTTTTTTTTAAGAAGATCGATAAGCGAATTTTTAACATAATGATTGGGTTTGCGGCTGGTGTTATGATTGCTGCAAGTTTTTTCTCATTGATTTTACCTGCATCAATTATGGCAGAATCAGCAGGAAATAGGGCATTTGTTGTTGTAACAATAGGTTTTTTAATTGGTGGAGTGTTTTTAAAAGCTGTGGATATTTTGCTTAATAGGCTAGAAAAATCAAAAAATATGACCAGCAGTGCAAAGAGGAGTTTTTTGTTGGTGTTATCCGTAACAATTCACAACATACCAGAAGGTCTTGCCATTGGTGTTGCTTTTGGTGCGGCGGGGTTAGGGATTGCTGGAGCTTCTTTTAGTGGGGCGGTTTTGCTTGCAATAGGGATTGGTATTCAAAATTTTCCAGAGGGTGCGGCAGTTGCTATGCCAATTTTGCGTGAAGGATATGGCAGAAAAAAGGCATTTTTCTATGGGCAACTGTCGGGTATCGTTGAGCCGATTGCTGGATTTTTTGGTGCATTACTTATTGGCTTTGTAACGCCAATCTTGCCATATATGCTAGCTTTTGCGGCTGGAGCTATGATATATGTAGTTGTAGATGCGCTTGTTCCATCGAGCGTTGAGGATGGTAAAAACGATCATTTATCCACTATTGGTGTTATGTTAGGGTTTGCGATTATGATGTTTTTAGATATGGCTTTGGGTTGAGTTATTTTAAAGGGATGTAAAAAGGGCGTCCAGATTAAATTAATAATCCGACGCCCTTTTAAATTATAAGTAGGAATTAGCAATATTTTATATGAACAATGTGTTTTGTGATTCACTCGCTTCACTGACATAAGTAGCAACTCCGCCGAGTGAAATTCCGTCTATTAGCTCTTCTTCTTTGATTCCCATGATATCCATGCTCATAGTGCATGCTACCATTTCAACGCCATTTGCGATTGCTTGTTCAGTAAGCATTTCTAGACTATCCACATTCTTCTTGTTCATTGTGTATTTAATCATCTCTGTTCCCATGCCCATCATGTTCATGTTAGAGATTTTTAACTTCTTAGTACCTCTTGGCATCATTCCAGCAAATAGTTTATCTAAGAAAGGTTTTTTAACTTTAACTTTATTATCTCGACGAAGAGCATTTAATCCCCAGAAAGTGAAGAACATTGTAACTTTATGACCCAAAGCAGCTGATCCGTTAGCTATTATCATTGAAGCTAATACTTTGTCAAGGTCACCGCTAAATACAACCATTGTAGTTGCTTTATGAGGAGTTACTGGAACAGTATATGATACTTCGCCAGTTCCTTTTGAGATTACTGCTTCAACTATTCCATCATGATTATCAGAATTGACCAGTGTATTTCCTGTTTTTTCACACCAACATTCGATATCTCTCATATAACCGCAATCTGTTGAAATTATCTTGATTGTATCACCATTATCCATTTCATCCAAGCTTTTTTTTGTTGCCATGATTGGACCTGGACATTGTAGACCGCTACAATCAAGTACTTTATCTGTCACATCTATATTCATTTTCTTCTTATCCTTTCTTTGATATACTGAATTCGCCATTTTGTATAATGCATATCCACCAGTAAGGTTGTATAGATTAGTATATCCTAAGTTTTTAAGGATTTGAATTGCAAGATATGCTCTATGACCAATTTGACATGTGATATAAAGTGGTGCATTTTTGTCTTTTGGTAGCATATCTTGGTTTGCTCTAATCTCGTCCAATGGTAAAATATCGCTGTTTTCAATATGACCAAACTCATACTCTTCAACTTTTCTAACATCGATTAAAGTTCCGCCTTCGCTTACAATTTTATCGATTTCGTAATACTGAACATTTTTATAAGTGTTTTCCATTATATTTTCTGCAATATATCCAAGAATATTGACGGGATCTTTTGCGCTGTTGAATGGTGGTGCATAACAGATTTCTATGCTTGATAAATCAGTAACTTTTCCACCGAACTTCATCGCTGTTGAGATTATATCAATACGTTTTTCAACTCCATCATTACCCACACCTTGTGCACCATAGATCTCGCCAGTTTTATTGTTGAAAACAAGCTTTAATACTAGTGGTGATGAGTTTGGATAATATCCAGCATGGTTTGCTCTTGTTGCATATATTACATCAAAATCCAAGCCTTCAGCTTTTGCAGCTTTTTCTGTCATTCCAACGCTTGCAAAAGTTTTTCCAAATACTTTTAAAACATTTGCGCCTCTAACAACATCTTTTTTAATTGTTTTACCGTGGATGCTGTCGGCTAATTGTCTAGCTTGACGGTTAGCTCCCCAAGCTAATGGAACCAATGAATCTTTGCCTAATATGTTTTTTTGCATGATTGCATCGCCAACTGCATAAATATTCTCATCAGATGTTCTAAAATTATCATCAACTAGAATAGCTTTAGTTTTTTCGTGTAAGTCCAAATTTGCCGCTGCAGCAATATCGGTTGCTGGAGTTATTCCAACAGACATAATTATCATATCTGTATCAACAACTTCGCCATTTTTTGTGAAAACTTGCTTTCCATCTGGTGAAATCTTTGAAACTAAATCAGAAAGGATGAGTTTGATACCCTTTGATGTTAGCTCTTGATGTAGATATTGCGCCATTTCAAAATCAGCAGGACCTGCAATAACCTGATCCATGAAGTCGATAAGTGTAACATCCATTCCGCGCTCAATAAGGTTTTCAGCGGTTTCTACTCCGATAAATCCTGCACCGATTACAACGGCTTTTTTTACATCGTTATCATTTATATAATTATAAACAGCATCTGTATCAGGTATAGTTTTTAAAGCAAATACATTATCAACTGTATTAATGTTTTCAATAGGAGGAATAATCGCTTTTGCACCAGGTGATAAAATCAGTTTATCATAATGCTCTGTATAATCCTTGCCTGTTGTTAAATCTTTAACTACAATACTTTTTGCGCCTCTATTTATTGATATTACTTCGTTATTAACACGAATGTCTAGATTGAATCTTTCTGACATTCCCTCTACTGTTTGAACGAGTAATTTTTCTCTATCTTTTATTACACCACCAATATAGTAGGGTAATCCACAGTTTGCATATGAAATATATGGTGTTTTTTCAAACATGATAATTTCATCTGTTTCACTTAATCTTCTTAATCTTGCAGCTGCTCCTGCACCTCCAGCAACTCCACCAACAATTAATATCTTCATTTTTTGCTCCCTTCCATATCGTTTAGTTTACTTAATAATTCATTTGTTATTCTTGTATAATTATCAACTTGTTCTTGATCCATATGTTCAAAAAGCGATTTGTTGAAACTGTCTTCTACGCACATTACACTTTTACATAGTGAATGGGCGGCTTGTGAGATATTTAAAACATTTCTTCTTCGATCATTCGGATCAACAGTTTTTGTTATATATCCTTTTCTTATTAATCTGTTGACTATATCTGATATTGTAACTTTGTCAAATCTTAGTATGTCTGCGATTTCTTTTGCTGTTATGTCGCTATCGCTAAATCTTATCGTTTTCATGACACGCCATTGAGGATAAGTTAGGTCTATTTCACTTTCAATATATAATGTAAAGACTCTTCTAAATTGAATTGAAAAGTCAATCATTGTTTTTAAAAACTGAGCGTTTTTCATAAGTTCTCCTTTTTTCTAAAATAGTTAGTATGCTTACTATTAATATAATAGATTGTTATTAATTTGTCAAGCTTTTTGTGAATAAAAAAACAATCTTAATTATTTGAGATTGTTTTTACATCGTTTATATATGTATTTTACTTGTTTTTATAAGGGGAGGGATTAAAATTCGATGCCTTTACGAGCATGAATGCCATTATCCATATAATGCTTAATAGGTTTCATTTCAGTAACTAAATCAGCTTTATCTATTATTTTAGTGGATGCGTTTCGTCCTGTAATTACAAGTTCTATACCATCTGGTTTATTGTTCATAAGATTAAGAAGTTCCTCTTCTGCTAAAGCGCCACAGCTTATTGCACCTAGTGCTTCGTCCAATATTATTAGTTTAACATCAGACTTGAAAATATCTTTGATTTCTTCTAGACTAGTTAGCACATTTTTTCGCTCAAAGTCCTTTTGATCGTTATCCCATTTAAATGAAAATGCTTTTGTTTTACACACTCGTTTAACTTTGATATTATCAAGTTTTGATAGAATATTAAGCTCGCCAGTTTCGCATGCTTTCATAAATTGAACAATTATTACTTTGTTGTTGCAGCCTGCACACCTTACAGCTAAACCGATTGCTGCTGTTGTTTTTCCTTTTCCGTTGCCTGTATATACTTGAATATATCCTTTGTCCATATGCGAGCCTCCTTGAGTGTATTGTTGTATTAATAATATTAACATAGAAGAAAATAATAAGCGAGTTAGGAATATATTAATATCTAAAAAAGACATCACTATTAGCTGGGATCGCGAGTATGTCGCTACTTGTTGGTGGCGTAGCAGGAGGTCTTATTGGATCAAGATAAGCAGTGTTAATTTATTCGTCTAATTTCATTGACATGAGTCAAGTCTGTTGGGTCATAAGTTACACCTCTAGGTAATTTTTGATTCAATGGTATTGGTTGCAGAATATCTTGATCTAGCGCTGGTCCACCACTTCTTCTTATGCTTATTGGTGTGCCAATATCACAATTTGTATATATCCATTTTACATCTCTTACCAACATTCTTACACAACCATGAGATGCTTTACCCCCGATGTTATAAAACGATGTAGTTTTAAGGCTATCATGATCACCCATCTCTGCATAAAGAATTGAATGGAAGTGGTAATCTTCATGAATGGTTATTCTATATCTTGCATAAACTCGAGATTCTTCACCAGTTGAAGATATGGATGCGTGTGAAATCAAATATGGAGCTTTTTTACGCAGTTTAAACTCGCCAAGTACGGTTGGTGTACTATTCGTACCGCTTGAGCATCTAAATTGTTTATATGGTATGGTAAAGAAACCATCTTCATCTCTGGTCATGATTGTAACGACTTGTTTTCTTGTATCAACAATTATCGAATATGGATTTTGTTCTTCCATTCCAGCCATAATTACTGGAGCAGGTGTTGGCATAGGTATAGGCTTTGGTTTAATTTCGTTTTGTGGTAGTGTGACATGAGCTGTATATTTATCTTCGTCATTATCAGCTAAATATATATCTTCAACTATTTCAAAATTAAGTGGGCTGATTTTTTTAGAAATTGAATCCTCAGGCTCGATGAAATATTGAACGCTTTGGGAAAAGCCAACAATAAAAAAAACGACTAATAATATTAATAAAAGTACAAACAGTGATTTTATCAAGATTTAACCTCTTTTGAAATTTTAATCAATTATAAGAAGTAACTAATTAATATAATACGTATATTATTAATTCTTCATAAATAATATAACATAATAAAAATAGATATTCTACAAAAATATTTTGTCCTATTTATAAAAATTAATCAATTTATTATTAGTAAAAACAATAGTTTATGTGTTATTATTATTCAAAATGTATTTTAAAGGTTGATATAATGAAGAGATTGAAGATAATTGCATGTAAAGTTTTTTATCGTGAACTTAGTTATTTAACAGCGAATTCGGAAAACTATGTGGATGTAACATATATAAAACAAGGGCTTCATGATACACCAAGTATATTGAATGAGACTTTAAAAGAAGAGATTAGAAAGATCGATGCAGGTGAAGATATTCATTCAACAAAGCCAGAATTCGGTAGCGATTTTGATGCTATTGTGATTGTATATGGACTTTGTAGCAACGGAATAGTTGGACTTAGCTCTGATAAATATCCTATTGTTGTTCCAAAGATTGATGATTGTATTGCGATGTTTTTGGGCAGTTATGAAAAATATAAATATGAGCATAAGAAGAATGAAGGTACTTATTGGTATACTCCTTCATGGATAGAAAATACATGTATGCCATGCGAAGAAAATCATAAGATAAGGTATGCAGAATATAAGGAAAAGTATGGCGAGGAAAATGCTGAATTCATATTGGAAAATCTTTTATCAATAAAGAATTATAGCAGAGCGGGCTATATTGAATGGAATGAATTGCCATTTGAAAAATATGAGAAGTTCACTAAGGATGCGGCTAAGTTCTATGGCTGGGAATATGAAAAAGTAAAAGGTGATAAAACCTTTTTAAAAGATATGATCGATGGGAAGTGGGACGATAGATTTTTAGTAGTTGAGCCAAAATCCAAAATTGTTGCCGATTATTGTGGGTGCGTTATAAAATCAGAAAAGGTATAATGTTAAACAGCAGGCTCAAGGTTTACAGTTTCTTGTATATTATCAAATTCAAACAAGACGGATGATGAATAATTACCATATAGTGGTTCATCGCCGTTTTTTATTTGCTTGTGAATTGGGAGAATACAATACAAATATGAGGTTTGGTCCTCAACACTTGTATCTATATATTGGATTAAGTTTTGAGTTTTTTCAAAATTTGCGATTTCTATTTCTGCATTATCGATTAAAGATTTTCTTATCAACTTATAATAAACATCTTCATCTAATGGAGTAAAAGAAATAATAGGATATCCGTTTACGCTTTTAGATACAGCCAAATCTGATGGCGTTTGAGGTATATCCCAATAATTTGTATATTTTGTCGGCATAGTATCAGATGTGAAGAATTCCTCTGTTATTTGGTCTGATGGTGTGAATGTAGAAGCGAGTAGAGGAGTTTTCTGCTCAAATAGTGCTTTAGTATCTAGCTTAACTGTGACTATGTCCTTTGGCTTAATAAACTCTGGTGCTTTTTTATTTTTATAAATCTCTGAGAAAACCTGCTTTGTTAAATTTGCAGGTAGACTTCCGCCGGTTATCTTATTACTAAGACACATATCTTGCGATGTTTTATCAAATCCCATCCAACAACATGCAGTGTAATCGCTATTATAGGCCACAATCCATGCATCTCGATTACCTTTATCACCTTCAAATTCGGTTGTTCCGGTTTTAGCTGATAGCGGTATATCTTCCATGTTTAGAGCTTTTGATGTTCCTGATTCAACTGATGATCTTAGCATGGATGATACCAAAAATGCACTTTGCTCTGAAATTACATTATAACCATCGCTCTTTTTTTGATATATTACTGTGCCATCTGGTTTTACAATGGATTCTATGCAATATTCTCTTGAATAATAGCCACCATTTGCAAACGAAGTATATGCGCTACAAATTGTACTCGGAGCAACTCCTTTAGAAAATCCGCCCAAGGCTAGAGATAGGCTTACATCCTCTGGCTCAAAGAATATGCCGAAGTTTGATGCGAAAATCTTGGATTCTTCAATTCCTATTTCATCAAGTAGTCTTACTGCTGGGATGTTCAAAGATTTTGATACTGCTTGGCGAAGTGTTACCCATCCCATAGTTCTGTTGTTGAAATTTTTTGGTATATAACCATTAAAATTTTCGATTTCGTCCAGTACGAAACTCGATGGTAGATATCCTTGTTTTTCTACTGCTGGTGCATAAACCATGATTGGTTTTATTGTTGAGCCTGGTTGACGAAGCATATCAGTTGCTCGGTTAAAGCACAGCTTAGAAGTATACTGTCTACCTCCGACGCAAGTTCGAATTGCGCTTGATTTACTATCCATAACAATTATTGCGGATTGACAAGGAGTGCCGTCTGCTGCGTTTTGTGGAAAATATTCGTTGTTTGTATATAGTGCTTGCGTATAGGATTGAAGATCACTGTCTAGTGTCGTATATATCTTATAGCCACTCCCTAATACTTCTTCTATATCTAAATTTAAAACTTCAGATGTTTCTCTCAAAGCCAAATCCGTAAAATATCCAAAATCAAAGTCGCTGGATTCGTTTGTTGCAAGTGCAATTTTTGTATCTTTAGCATTGTTGTATTCAGTTTCAGTTATAAAGCCTTGATCAAACATAAGTGAGAGAACAAGGTTTCTTCTTTGGATCGATTTAGTTTCATCAATATGAGGTGCATAATTAGATGGTGCTTTAACGACGCCTGCAAGTAGTGCACATTCGCAAAGTGTTAGATGTTTCGCTTGTTTTCCAAAATATCTTTTTGAGGCGGACTCGATGCCATATGCACCGCCACCATAGTATATATAATTTATATATATCTCTAAAATTTGATCTTTAGTATAATAATTTTCAAGCTTTACTGCCATAATCGCTTCTTGGAATTTTCGAGATATTGATTTTTCACTGGTCAAATAGGCGTTTTTAATAAGCTGTTGAGATATTGTGCTTGCACCTTGTTTATAGCTTAAAGATTTTATGTCCTCTAATATTGCACCTATAATTCTAACGACATCAACGCCGTTGTGTGTATAAAATCTAGCATCTTCTGTTGCAATAAATGCATCAATAACATCTTTTGGGATTTCATCTAAAGTGATATATCTGCGATTTTTGCTTGCGAAAAGACTGCCTATTTCTTGATTATCCATATCATAAAGCACTATTGATTGTTGCATATTTTTCATCGTACTGGGATCAAAATTTTTCCATTCATCTAAACCCATAACATAAGAAAAAGTAAAAACAATTAAAGCTAAAAATAAAACGCACACAGTGTAAAAAGTGTTTTTTATAATGTGCCGCTTCTTTTTCTTTGCAAATCCGATATCTTTTTTATCCTGCATTGTGTATGCGTGTGATGATTCATTCTTAATTTTCTTTGTCATAAGAAATCCCTTTTAGATAATATGGTCAATATAATATTTTAATTTAACCATTGATAAAAGAAAATATTTTGACAATATTTTGGTTTTGTTAAATCAACATAATTAATTTAGCCGTTATTCGCTTTTATTAGTGGTAATTTTGCAAAACTAGCTAAAGGTTATTTTGTTGTAAAAAAGAATGTTTATAACAAAGCGGAATTTTTACAATTATAGAAAGGAAAGTTTGATATTATTTGCATTTTACTGTGTTTGCAATATTGGGGTGCATATTAATATTAAATCTTAAAAACTCATGAGATTAAACTACAAAAATGAAAAGGGTATTACCGTGATTGAATTTATCGGAGAGCTTGATAATCATACTGCGCATAGATCTAAGAAAACGCTGGATATGATTATGAAAGAAATGGGAACTATTAACTATATTTTTGATCTTAGGTGTCTAGAATTTATGGATAGTTCTGGGATTGGAATGTTGCTTGGAAGTTATAAGGTTGTTAAAAGTAATGGAGGAAATATTTTTGTAAGAAATATCAGTTCACATATCGATAAAGTCTTTAAAGTTTCTGGCCTTTATCAAGTTTTAACTAAAATCGATTACTAAAAAGAGAAAGGATTAATGCTTAGTAAAATTTTGATGCTGGCAAATAAAAAAAATTATGATTGAGAAAAACAAGATGGAAATAAGGTTTAAAAGTAAGTCCGAGAATGTATCTTTTTCGAGGGTTGTTGTAGGGAGTTTTTTCTCTCAACTTGATCCTGATATGCAACAGCTTGCAGACATTAAGACAGCAGTTTCGGAGGCTGTCACCAATTCGATTATTCATGCCTATGATGATGAAAATGGCGAGGTTGAAATTTCTTGCATTTTATATGAAGAGCAGATTCGTATAAAGATTAGTGACTATGGCAAGGGCATCGATGATCTTGATATGGCAAGGCAACCTTTTTATAGTTCGTGTGATGGAGAAGAGCGTTCTGGAATGGGATTTACACTTATGGAGATGTTTAGTGACAAATTAAAAGTTGTATCTGAAAAAGATGTAGGGACAAGCGTTATTATCAAAAAGAGTATAAAAAACACAGTGGTGGCAGATGACAATGAGTGATAAACTACTAAGTCATGAGCAGACATTACAGCTTATTCGACTTTCGCAAGGTGGTGATAATCCTGCTCGGAGTCGATTGGTCGAGAAAAATGTTGCGCTAGTAAAAAGCATTGTAAAAAGATATTTAAATCGTGGAATGGAGTATGATGATTTATTCCAATTAGGCTCATTGGGGCTTATCAAAGCCATTAAAAATTATGATGAGAAGTTTAACGTTAGGTTTTCCACTTATGCAGTTCCTATGATCGATGGAGAAATCAAACGATTTTTGCGTGATGATGGGATTATAAAAGTTAGTCGCTCGCTTAAAGAGATGGCAGGGATGGTGCTTAAAACAAAAGAAATGATGAAAGATATACTAGGGCGTGAACCGACGATAGGTGAGATTGGTGAAAAGTTAAATATTTCTAGAGAAGAAATTGTTGCTGCGATGGAGGCGGTAAGGCAACCAGTTTCGATTTTTGAGCCAGTATATGATGATGGTGAAAACAAAACCATGCTTGTTGATAGGATTAAAGGCGGCGATGAAAAGATGCTATTTGATCGGATTGTGCTAAAAGAGCTTATAGGGAATTTGGATGCAAGGGATCGCAAAGTTGTATATTTGAGATTTTTTAAGGATAAAACGCAAGCGGAGATTGCTCATATGATGGGTGTATCGCAGGTTCAAATATCTAGAATAATTACAAAAATTATAGGTAAGCTGAAAAATGAAATTAGTGAATAATTTTATTAAAACAAGAAGAGTAAACATAAATATAATAAATAAACCTCTAAATCAAGATTATGCACTACAATCTTTTAGAGGTTTTTTAATTTTTAAATATGGCATGATTTGCAAATTATAAACTAGAGCTGTTTTGTAAACAATAATGATATTAAAAATTATTTTGAGGTGTGAGGGAAATGAAGACGTTATTGGTTTTAACAGTTGTTTTATTGATATTTATAGTAATCTATGTGATATCCTCTTTAAACATAAATCCTGAAGTTTTTCAAGGAGCAAAATTGGTTTGAAGAGTGAATTATATTTTTGTTTAAAAGATATAAAAGCAGATATGTCTAAAATTAAGATTGTTGAATTTTGCGATATATATTCTCCTAATGATGAAATTCAATCAAAGGTAAATGAGATAGATATTGATATTGGTCAAGGACTTAATAAAATTACGGCACTTCAAGTTATTAAGATTTTTAATGATACATTAAAAGATGTTGATATAAAAAATATTGGATCAACAAAATGTTATGTAAACTATGAGATGCGGCAAAAGAGCATGCTTTTAAAGATTACTTTGCTTATTTTGAGTGTATTGATACTGTTCTTTGGTGGTGCGATTACTATCATGAATTTTCATGCAGATGTTGATATGCCAAGAGTATATCAGAATATTTTCAGATTTTTTGGAGGCAAAGGAGAACCGCCAGCCCTTATGGGGATTTTATATTCGGTAGGAGTTTTTTTAGGATTTATTTCGATACTGAATATATTTTCTAGACCAAACAGAACTCCTGGAATATTGGATCTTGAGATATCCGCCCATAAAAATCAGGTATTGGTTTTTAAGCAAAATAACAAAGATAATCTTGATAGCGAGAAAAAATGATGGCTATATTTTCTATTTTTTGTTGTGGATTAATGGTTGGAGGTGCATTTGCTACTTTTTATAGCACTCTTGGGATTTTCTCAAAGTTGTTATATAAATGTGGGATTTCAAAAGGGCATAAAATATTCTCATTTGTTATGTGTTTGGGATTGGTTTATGGCAGCATAGCTAGTGTTTTTGATCTATCTATTGTTGGGTGTTTAGATATTGCATATGTTCAGATGTTGTTTGGAGGAGCTTTTGTTGGGATTTATTTTGCATTGCTTGCTGAAGTGCTAAAAATTGTTCCATTGCTTTCATCATTTGGATTTACAAGGACTTTGGTAATAATATCTATATTTGCTGTTGCACTAGGAAAGCTTGTAGGTTCGATATTATATTTTATCTTTCCATACTTTATGTAGCAAAAAAATATAATAGAGGAATTTAAATGGATATAAAAAAGACGATAAATAAAAAGCAATATAATGATTATGTAAAAGAAAAGATGCCAAAGTCTAAATTGTTAAGGGAGTGTATTTTTGCTTTTATAACAGGTGGTTTAATCTGCATGGTAGGGCAACTAGTATCGGATCTAGCAAAAAAGTTTTTTGATTTTAGTAAGGATGAATTATCATCATTTACTGTAATTATCATGATACTTATTGGTGGGTTATTAACAGGATTTGGTATTTATGATGTTATTGGAAAATACGCTGGTGCGGGTTCGATTGTTCCGATTACTGGGTTTGCAAATTCGATTGTATCCCCAGCTATGGAGTTTAAAAGAGAGGGATATATAATGGGGATTGGCGCAAAGCTTTTTTCAATAGCTGGTGCTGTATTGGTTTATGGAATTACTAGTGCCGTTATTGCAAGCATTATATATTATTTTATAGGGTGATAAGTTTATGAATAAGAAGATTAAAAGGGCAACTGTTAAATTCAGCGAGCCTGTATATATTACTGGGTTTGGATCGGTTGTTGGAAAAGCTGAAAAAGAAGGTCCGCTTAGTGATTGGTTTGATGTTGTTTTTGATGAAGATTCATGGGGCGAAAAATCATGGGAAAAATGCGAGAGAAAGATGTTTTTACGTGCTGTTGAAATAGCACTTGCTAAAGCTGGACTTGAAGAGAAACAGACGGATTATTTGATAGGTGGAGATTTGCTGAATCAAATTATATCCGCTGGATATTCGGCAAGAGAGCTTGATATACCTTTTTTAGGTGTATATGGCGCATGTTCGACTATGGCACAATCAATAATGATTGGTGCAATGCTGATTGATGGTGGGTTTGCGACTAATGTTGCATGTGCGACTAGTAGTCATTTTGCAACAGCAGAGAGGCAGTTTAGAAGTCCACTTGAACTTGGAACACCAAAGACTCCGACGGCTCAATGGACAGTAGTAGGTGCAGGATCGACAATTCTTTCTAATATTGGTCAGAAGTATTATCCAAAAATCACATATGCTACGACTGGTAGGGTGTTGGATTTTGGAGTTAATGATGCAAATAACATGGGTGCGGCTATGGCTCCAGCGGCTGCTGAAACAATAATTTTGCATCTAGAGGAAACGGGTAGAGATATCAGCTATTATGATAAAATCGTCACAGGTGATTTAGGCAAGCTTGGTGCGGGGATTCTGTTTGACTTGTTAAATGAAGAGGGTATAAAAGCTTGTGACAACTACTTTGATTGCGGTATTGAGATTTATAGAGATTGTAAAGACAGATATTGTGGCGGTAGTGGATGTGGATGTGGTGGAAGCGTTCTTAATAGTTATTTAATAAAGAATATGATTGAGGGAAATATAAAAAAAATATTATTTGTAGCAACGGGTGCTTTGCTTAGTACGACCTCTACTGGTCAAGGTGAAACTATACCTGCGATTGCACATGCTGTTGCAATAGAAACGGATGTGATGTAGATGGATTATTTGAACACTTTTATAGTTGGTGGGATTATTTGCACCATTGGTCAAGTACTGCTTTCAAAGACAGCATTGACACCTGGCAGGATTTTAGTGTTGTTTGTAACCTCTGGTGTTATACTTGGTGCAATAGGAATATATGAGCCGATTGCGGAGTTTGGAAAAGCTGGTGCGACTATTCCGCTTACTGGTTTTGGCTATTCTCTTGTAAAAGGTGGATTTAAAGCTGTTGATGAAATTGGACTTCTTGGTGCGTTTACTGGGCCTGTTACTGCTACTGCGGCAGGCATAACAGCTGCTGTTGTTTTTGGATATATAATTGCACTCTTCTTTAATTCCAATACTAAAAAATAGAAATTAAATTTGATAATAAAGTATCATAAATATAGAAATTTTTAAAAGCCGATAATGCATTATGTTATCGGTTTTATATATATATTCCACTTATTTCGAGATTATTTATATAAATAGCCTCTAAATTTGACGAAATATGTACTAATACGCATAAGTGTTGATTTAATGATGGTAAAAGTGTAAAATGTATCTATTGAGTTTAATATTTTGGAGGGGTGAGTTTGGAAAATAGAGCAGTATTAATAAAAGGGCGGAGTAATGGCTTTATTGAGATAAGGCTTGCTGATGATATCCCTTACGATAAGATCCTAGAGGATTTTATTTTAAAGCTTAGTGGCACAAAAGGTTTTTTACATGGTGCAAATCCAAGTGTTATCATTTGGGGCAGAAATATGCAAGAAAACGAAAAGACTGAGATGAAGTTTATTCTTGACAGGGATTATGATATTACAAATGTGAAGTTTTCTGATGAACTCGATGAAGATGAAAAATCATTTATCGATAAATCGCAGATGGATACACCAAAAGTAAAACTAAAGAAAATAATGAAGTTGAATTCTGATGTTAATAAAAAGGTTGAACGTGAAAAAGTTACAGAAAAAGAGAGCACACCTACTTTTATTATGAAGACTATAAGGAATGGTCAAAGGATTGAAGCTGATGCAGATCTAACTATTGTTGGTGATGTTAATGATGGCGCAGAAGTTTATGCTGTTGGTAATATAATAGTGTTTGGGCAAGTTAGAGGTCTTGTTCATGCTGGATGTAATGGAAATAAATCCTGCATTGTTGGAGCTAATAAAATGATACCTAAGCAAATAAGGATAGCTGATATGATTGTAGCTTTTCCGAAAAATAGAAAACCAAAAGTGGCAGAGGTTGCAAGGATTGAAAAAGATAAAATTGTAGTTTTGCCTTTTAGAAGATAAAAATATTTTTATATAGGGGAATAAAATTAATGTTGAAAAACACGATAGTTGTTACATCTGGTAAAGGTGGAGTTGGAAAAACTACCACAGTTGCTAACATCGGTGCTGGTCTTGCTCTTCAGGGCAAAAAAGTAGCACTTATTGATACTGATATAGGTCTTAGAAACTTAGATGTAGTATTAGGTTTAGAAAATAGGATAGTATTTGATTTGGTTGATGTTGTTGAGGGGACTTGTAGACTAAAGCAAGCACTTATAAAAGATAAAAGATATCCTGGTTTATTTTTATTACCAGCGGCGCAAACTAGAGATAAGATGGCGGTTAATCCAGCGCAAGTTAAAAAAGTTGTTATGGAACTTGAAACAATGGTGGATTACGTTGTTATCGATTGTCCTGCTGGGATTGAGCAGGGTTTTAAAAATGCAGTTGCTGGAGCAAAATCTGCAATTGTTGTTACAGTACCAGAAGTTTCTTCTGTTAGAGATGCAGATAGAATTATCGGACTTTTAAACTCGATGGGCGTTGATGATATATCTCTTATTATAAATAGATTGCGACCAGATTTAGTGCGCAAAGGGGATATGCTAGCGATAGAAGATACACTTGATATTTTAGGTATTGATCTAATTGGAGTTGTTCCAGAAGATGAATATATACTCAAATCTAGTAATGTTGGAGAACCTGCACTAACTCACAAAAAATCTATGGCGGGGAAGGTATTTTCTAATATATCTAAGCGTATTTTGGGTGATGAAGTAAACTTCATTGATTTGAAGGCAAAAGGATTTTCGCTTACACGTGCATTTAGAAAGAGCTAGCATAATTAGTAGAAAAAATATTTTAAAGGAAAAAATATGTTTAATAAAAAAAGAACTAGTGACTCTGCTGTTGAAAGATTGAAATTGGTGCTTATTCATGATAGGTTAGGCACAAATGCTAATAGCAATATTATTTCTATGATTAAAAAGGATATTATTGATATAATTAGCTCTTATGTTGAGATTGATGCTGATAGTTTTGATGTGCAAATCACTAAAGAACCAACAGCTGGGGATGCTTTTGAAACTAAGTTGGTTGCTAATATTCCAATAATAAAAGTCAAACACAGTGGTAGAGATAATTACTAATGTGTAAACTTTGTTATAAACAAAGTACAATATCTTTGATTTATGTTAATATTATGAGAAACAAGAGATTTGTTTCTCTTTATTATGTATAGGAATATTATATGAAAAATAGATTTATAGATGTATCTCTTTTTAAGAATATAGATTGGTTATTGGTGCTGCTGCTTTTTGGAATTGCATTTATGGGTATTGTTGCTGTTGCAAATGCGACTGCTTCTGGGTTTACTGGACAAGAATCATCCATATCTGAGATAGTAGAAAACTTAGACACTAATACAATAAAGTTGCAGATATATTGGTTTTTAATTGGATTAGTAGCTATGATATTTGTTACAATACCTGATTATCATGCGATTGGAAACTATTATAAATGGATATATGCAGTTAACATAGTTTTATTGGTGGTTGTATTTATGGTATCGAGCCAGACTCGTGGGATTCAGGGTTGGTTTAGATTCGGAGAACGTGGATTTCAGCCGAGTGAAATCGCCAAAATCGCCATAACCATAACGCTCGCTAAGGTCGTGTCGGATATCACGCAAAGAAAGGGTAGGATAACCACTTTGCGTGAATTAATACCTATCCTGATTTATTTTGTTATTCCATTTGCTTTAATTGTTGTTCAGCCAGATATGGGAACAGCATCTGTTTATGTTTTTATTCTGATTGGTGTTTTGATTGTTTCTAATACAAGCTTTAAGCTGTTGGGACTATTATTTTCTGGTGGAGCTTTTGCGGTTTTAGTCATAATAATGTCTGGTTTTTTGAAACAATATCAAATTAACAGGTTGAAAGCATTCTTTAACCCAGAGCTTGCTGATGCAGGTGCAAAATATAACCTTGACCAATCAATGATTGCGATTGGGTCGGGTAGGATTACTGGTAAAGGATTATTTGCATCTGGTAATATGAGTCAACTTAATTATGTGCCAGAAAAACATACTGACTTTATATTTGCTGTAACAATAGAAGCGCTTGGTTTTATCGGCGGAATGATCTTGATATCGTTATATATGGGTGTTATATTTAGATGTCTTTATCTATCGATGAAGGCAAAAGATCAATTTGGATCTTATATTATTATCGGTGTTATGTCCATGTTTATGTTCCATATTTTCGAGAACATGGGTATGACGATGGGTGCTATGCCGATTACTGGTATTCCACTGCCAATGATGAGCTATGGAGGCTCGAACATGCTTACGACAATGGCTTCCTTTGGACTGGTGCTCAATGTCGGCATGAGAAGTCGGCGGAATATTGATTAAATAATCGAATTATTATTAAAGAGGTTTTGGCTTAATTCTAAAATCTCTTTTTTTGTATAGTTATATGTGTCGTTTGTGTGGTAGAATATAATAAAAAAATTCGGGGTGGAAATTTGAGTGTTGATATATTTTTTAATTGCTTTTTGTGCAACAATAATCGGATCGATTGCTGGCATGGGTGGTGGGGTTATAATAAAGCCAATGATGGATTTAATAGGGGAGTATAATATAGTTTCTATTGCTGTTATCTCATCGATTACTGTTCTTAGTATGGCGATTGTTTCCACGTTTAGACAAGTTAAAAATGGGTTTAAAATAACTTATTCAATGATATATATAACTATTGGTGCAATCATAGGTGGGATTATTGGTAGCTTGATATTTTCAAGTTTGAAATCATTATTTAACCCCAATGTTGTTACTGCTGTTCAATCTATAACATTGATTTTATTGCTTATCATGTGCTTGATTTATGAGAGAATTGCTCAAAAGCATATACACAAGCATTATATCCAAATGATTATCGGGTTTTCATTGGGAGTTTTTAGCTCATTCTTGGGAATTGGAGGAGGACCAATCAACGTTGCTGTTTTATATGTGCTGCTTGGATACTCGCTTCGAGATGCTGCAAAAGTGTCGGTGTTTATCATACTGTTCTCACAGATTGCTGGACTTATCACAAAAGCCATAGGTGGATTGTTTGCTCAAGTTCAAGATTATTCGGTGCTTTATGTGATGGTGCCTGCTGCAATAATTGGTGGTTTTTTGGGTGCGCATTTTAACATGAAGATATCTGATAATGCGATTAAAGTGTTGTTTAAAAGCTCTGTTATTGTCGTGATATTGATATGTGTACTTAATGCTTATCGGAGTATAGCTTAAATAAATCCAAATAAATTTTAATAAAATATCGTTGTATAAAAAAGAGGATAATCATATGTGAATGATTATCCTCTTATATTTTTTATTTATACTATTTTACAAGTTTCATAGCTTTTGCAACAACATTTTCTGTTGTAAAGCCGAACTCTTCAAATAATTTATCTGCTGGAGCTGATGCACCGAAATGATCGATATTAACATAATCGCCATCTAGTCCAACATATTTTCCCCAACCAAATGATGTTCCAGCTTCAACTGCTACTCTAGCTTTAACTGATTTTGGAAGGATAGATTCTTTATAATCGTCAGATTGCTCATCGAATAACTTCATACATGGAATACTTACTACACGAGCAGCAACACCTTTTGCTTTTAACTCTTCATAAGCGTTTACACATAGTTCAACTTCTGAACCAGAAGCCATAAGCAATACTTGTGGGTTTGCACTATCTTTAAGTATGTATCCACCCTTTAGAGCGTCTTTTCCTGTTTCCTCATATTGAGGTAGGTTTTGACGAGTAAGAGCAATACATGTTGGAGCTTTAGCGTTGATACCGAATGTATATGCAGCAGCTGTTTCTTGTGAATCAGCAGGTCTAAACATATAAACGCCAGGCATTGAACGGATAGCCGCCAATTGCTCGATAGGCTCATGAGTTGGTCCATCTTCTCCAACACCGATGCTATCATGTGTGAATACATAAAGAACTGGTAAGTTCATTAGTGCTGATAGTCTGATTGAGTGCTTTAGATAATCACTAAATACGAAGAATGTTGCAACGTATGTGATAAGACCACCATGAAGTGCGATACCGTTTGCGATTGAAGCCATTGCAAATTCTCTTACACCGTAGTGAATATTAGAACCACCATAGTTATCAGGTGATAAGTATTCTCTTTTCTTCATAACTGACTTGTTTGAAGGACCAAGGTCAGCAGATCCACCGATTAAGTTAGGGAATCTATCAGCTAATTTGTTAATCATAGCTTCTGATGAAACTCTTGTTGCTGTTGGCTTGTTGTCATAAGCCCAGAACTCTTCATCTTCTAATAAGTCACAGTTGATTTCATTTCCAAAATATGCATCCCATTCTTTTGCAAGATCATGGTTTTTAGCTCTATATACTGCAAAATCAACATTCCAATCTTTTTCAGCTTCTGCACTTTGCTCGTTTAATCTTGCCATTTCAGTTTTAACTTCTTCTGGTACAAAGAATGATTCTTTGCTTTCCCAGCCTAAGAAATCTTTCATAGCGTCTATGTTGTCATTTCCAAGTGGAGCACCGTGACAGTTGTGGTCACCTTGCATTGGAGGACAACCGTATCCGATTAAAGTCTTAACGATAATCATTGAAGGCTTATCTGTAACAGCCTTTGCAGCAGCAATAGCTTTATCAATGCTGTCAAGATCTGTGTTTCCATCTTCAACAGTAATAACATGCCAGCCATAAGCTTCATATCTTTTTGCAACATCTTCAGTAAAGGCTAAATCTGTGTCACCTTCGATTGTGATGTTGTTTTTGTCATACATTACGATCAATTTTCCAAGCTTTAATGTTCCAGCCAGTGAAGATGCTTCTGAAGAAAGACCTTCCATTAGACAGCCATCACCTGTGATTGCATATGTATAGTGATCTACTACTTTGTGCTCATCAGTATTGAATTTTGCAGCCAAGTGTGCTTCTGCTAATGCCATACCAACAGCATTTGCGATTCCTTGTCCCAAAGGACCAGTTGTAGTTTCTACTCCAACAGTGTGCTTATACTCAGGATGTCCTGGTGTCAATGAATCCCATTGACGGAATTGCTTTAAATCTTCGATTGTTAGACCGTATCCGAATAGGTGTAGCAGTGAATACACTAACATTGATCCGTGTCCTGCTGAAAGGACGAATCTGTCTCTATTTACCCAATCAGGGTTGCTCGGATTGTGCTTTAGGTGTTTTGCCCAAAGAGTGTATGCCATTGGCGCACTACCCATTGGTAAACCAGGGTGACCAGAATTTGCTTTCTGAATTGCTTCAGCTGACAAAACTCTAATCGTGTTAATTGCTAAATTGTCAATTTTGCTCATTTTTTTCTTACCTCTTAATTAATTATTATATATTTTTTCATATAGATCGAATGTATTTTGAACTTGTTTGTTTTTATCAAATTTTATTGAATAATCTATGCAATTTTCAAACAAGTTACTCTTTTCTGCAATGTATATTATAGCATCTTTTGAATCGAATATGTTATTTTTTTTCACTAAAATGCCGCACATTTGCTCAATTATCTCGCTACAACCGCCAATATTATAACTGACTACTGGTGTGCCGCAAGATATTGATTCCATTAGCGTTGTTGGATAGGTATCTTCCTTTGTTGGATTAAAGAAAACATCAGCCATAGAGTAAAGATTTACCAGCTCTTGTTTATTGCTTGTCCGAGTATATCCGATAATATTATTAGGCAATATTTTTATTTGTTGCTGATTTAAACCTACGAGGATGATAACATAGTTTTCATCTATCATTTGGCTTAGTTTTATAAAATCACCGAAACCTTTTTTATCAGTGAATGGAGAAGCAACTCCTAAAATTACTTTTTTATCTTTTATGTTTAACTTCTCTTTTAGGTTTGATGTACATGACTTAAATACTGATAGATCTATTCCGTTATTTATCGTTTCAACTTTATACTCGCCTAGATATGATTGTTTAACCATATTTTTTAGCCAATCCGATGGTGTTAATATTGTTAAGTCATTTACGCCTGTAAAAAGTTTCTTTTTGAGTATATAATTTTTTTTGCTATTATCAAAGGCGAGAGTTTTTGGATAACTCCTCTTTTCTTCGCATTTTTTACAATTTTTCTTCCATTTTTCACAGTTTACACTTTCAAAGTGAGAACAGTGTCCAGTGAAAGCCCAACAATCATGTAGTGACCATATTGTTTTTATATTTCGTGTTTTGATATAGTTGAATAAAATTTCGATATTTATATAGTATCCATGAATATTGTGCAAGTGTATAATATCTGGGTTGAATTTATCAATAAATTTTATGAGTTTTTTGGTTGCAAGTTTTGAACCAAAACCATGTAAGTCGAATACTCTTGTCAAAAGAAGATGGTATGCAAATGATAACCTTGATCCGATTTTCATTGATTTTATATCGTCAGCACCAGAGTTTCTTCCATATATAACAAAAGGAGTGTGACCCTCAGATTCTGATTTTTTATATAGATCATAAACGATTCTACCGGTACTACCATATGATAATACAGAATTTATCATTAGAATTTTCATATTCGTTTATTGCTCCTTAATATATCCATAGAGATTTTTTATGAATATTTCTTTAGTAAAGTTTGCTTTAAAGTATTCTCGTGCATTTATACCCAGTATCTGTTTATTATCTGAATTTATAAACTCAGATATACATTTAGAAAGTTTGACATGGTTTTCTGCTTCGCAGGTATAACCACAGTTTGCTTTTTTAATAGTCTCATTAACTTCACCATTTGCACAAGCAATTATTGGCTTGGCTGAAGCAGTACATGATAATACTTTGTTTGGCAGGGTATAAGATATCAATTTGTTATCAGCTAATGTGATTAACATTGCATCTGCCATCGAATAATATTCAGGTATTTTTGATGAATCAACTCTTCCATAGAATTTGATGTTTTTTAAATCAAAAGACTTTGCAAGTTGCTCGCAATCCGATTTGGCTGAACCATCACCTATTATATGAAAAAATACGTTTTTATCTTTCAGCTCATTTGCAGCCTTGATAATTGTTTCGACGCTTTGCATTTGTCCAATATTGCCTGCAAAAACAAGATCAACTATATCATTTTCTTCTTTGGCTTTAATATCAAGAAAATTATTGTTGTCGTAGAATGCAAGGTGATAAATGTTTCCGCTTATATTTAAAACATCATTGAAATATTCTTCAAACTTTCTTGAAGACACGAAGATTTTATCAGCTTTACCATAGATATACTTTGAAATCTTTAAAAAGATGTTATAAATCTTGCTGTTTGGTTTTACTCCTCCAGCGGCGAGACTTTCTGGCCATAAATCAAAAGTGTAGATATAGAATGGTTTTTTAGTAATAGCTTTTAAGATAATCCCAGACATTACCATTGTGATCGGTGAAGTTTGGATTGCTATTATCGCATCAAAATCCTTCTTTATAAACAAACTCTTTGCCATAGATGATATTGCGAAACTGATATAGTTAAGAAACAAGCGAGCTTTAGAATGACCTCTTGAAACTAAAGGACATCTTATAACTTTAACGCCTAGAATAACTTCTTTTCTGTTTTTAAAAAATCGATAGTCTTTATAAATATATCCTTCTGGATAATTAGGAAGACCAGTTAAAATGCTAACATCGTTACCATCTTTAGCCAAATCAATACAGATTTTATATAATGGATATTGTTCTGGATAAAAATGCTGACATATAAATTGCAGTTTCATTAATAATACCTATTTCTTTATGGATTATTGAATATTTTCATTACTATATTCTATTTAAATATAATAGCAAAAGCTATGATATAAGTAAAGTTTGAAGGGATATGCGCAATCATTATCGTTTTTATAGTGAATTAATTCGAATTATTTGTTATAATGTGTTGATTAAATATAAAATAAATATTGGAGTAATCTATGTTTAAAAAGTTCCAAGATATTATTAACACAATTAGAATCATTATTGATATTGCAGTAATGGCTGTTTCGTTTTTTATTGCATATTATTTAAGGTTTAATACTGAAGTATTTGGTGTAGGTGAAATTTCGTATTCATATATTGAATATGCGACTATTTTGTTTTTGATTATACCAATTAATATTGTTGGATATAAAATATGTGGTTTTTATGATTCGCTTAGAACAAAGCGGTTTGCATATCAGATTAGAAATACTTTTGTAGTTAATCTAATAGCAATGGGTGCAGTTTTTATCTACTTGTTTATTACGAAGAACAATGAATATTCTAGATGGCTTTTAGTGGCTTTCTTTGCTCTTTCATATTGTATTTCAATGGTTTTAAATTTTATTATAAAAAAATCGTTGAACAGAATAAGGGTGCTTGAAAAAAACTTGAAACATGTTATCGTTATTGGTGCTGGAGATCTTGGAAGAGAATACTCTAACAAAATTCATGCTCATAAGGAATACGGATATAAAGTTGCAGCTTTTTTTGATGATAATGAGCAGCTTATCGGCAACCAAGTTAATGAAGCAAAAATAGTTGGCGATATTGATTTTTTGGAGGAGTATCTAAAAGAAAATATTGTGGATTTATTGGTTATTGCGTTGCCTAATAGTTGTACAGAGAAAATCACCAAAGCAATAAATGTATCTGAGTTATATGGTGTAAAATCACAGATTATTCCAGACTATTACAATGTGCTTCCATCAAAGCCATTGTTTGATGAAATTGATGGAATGCCTTTATTACACACTAGATTTGTTCCATTGGAAAAATTTGCAAATAAAATAATTAAAAGAATCTTTGATATGGTTGCATCAGCAATTGGACTTATATTATTATCACCACTATTCTTGGTTACTGCTTTGATTATTAAGCTTACATCGCCAGGACCGATTGTTTATAGGCAAAGAAGAGTTGGATATAATCGAAAAGAATTTGATATGTTCAAATTTAGAAGTATGAAATACGAAAAAGATGCGCAGCCTGGTTGGACGGTTAAAAATGACGATAGGACAACTAAGTTTGGCGAGTTTATGCGAAGCAACAACATAGATGAATTATTACAATTATTCAATGTGTTTATCGGCGATATGTCTTTGGTAGGACCTCGCCCAGAGCAACCTGCATTTGTAAATAAGTTTATGTATGAGATTCCTAAGTACATGATAAAGCATCATGTAAAACCTGGAATGACTGGTTGGGCACAGGTGAATGGCTGGAGAGGTGATACCTCTATTACTGAGCGAGTAAAATGCGATATTTATTATATCGAAAACTGGACACTTGGTTTTGATATTAGCATAATGTTTAAGACAGTATATAATGGGAAAAAGAATGCATATTAAGAGTAAGAGGTAAGATGATGAAAGAAGTGGCGATATTACTTGCTACATATGATCCAGATTTGAACTGGCTTGATGAGCAGTTAAAATCTTTAGAAAAGCAGACATATTCAAATTTAAAGCTTTATGTTTTGGATGATCACTCTCCAAACGTTGATTTTGGACTTATCGAAAAAGCAGTAGAGAAAAATATAAAATCATTTGAGTTTGAAGTTTATAGAAATGAGAATAATTTAGGTAGCTGTAAGACTTTTGAAAAGTTAACCGATATATCAAAGGGAGAATACTTTTCTTATTGTGATCAAGATGATATATGGGAACATGATAAGATTGAAAAGATGATGAATTTTATAGACGAAGATACTAATTTAGTCTATGCGGATCTTTGTATTATTGATGAAAATGGGAATAAGACACATGAGAGCCTGCGTGATATAAGAGGTAGGTTGGTGCATAGATGTGGGTATGGGCTTGCTAAAATAATGCTATTTAGACCGTTTATAACAGGTTGCACGATGATAGTTAAAAGTGATATTGCAAAGCAAAGTATTCCTTTTGTTGATGAAATGATAGGTGATCATCATATTGCTCTTTATGCGGCTAGCAAGGGCAAAATTATGTACCTAGACGAGCCATTGGTTAGATATCGTCAACATGGAAACAATGTTACGGGTGTTATGAAAGGCGTTTATACTAAGCAGGATTATATTGATGTTAGGGTTTGCCCGCTGATAAGCCAATTTAACAAGCTTAAAATTACATATAAGGATGATAAGCAAGTTTTAAAACATATTGACAATGGACTTAAATGGATTAATGCAAGAGAAAAATATTTAAATGGAAAGTTTAGGTATGCGGCCATTATAAAATGGTATAGTGCTTATAACTTTAAAACTTCACTATTTGATTTAATGATTCCGTTTATGCCAAAAAAGGTTTTTAGAAAAGTCATTGATAAAATTAGAGGCTAAGCACGTTGATGTTAAAATAAATTGATTTAAATTGCATATTGAGGTATATCAGGATGCTAGAAATAAAAATATATGGTAGTGAATGTGCCACAACGCAGTATTATAAAGAATATTTTGAGGACTTGTTTTTAAAGGAAAAGATAGAAGCTGTTTTCGAAATTATTCAAGATGAGGATAAAATAGCGGCGATTGGTTTAGATATTGGATGCCTGTTTGGATATTGTCCTGGATGCAATAGCGTGCATGAAGATAAGAAAGAAAATGAGAAATTTGTACCTGCTTTGGTCTGTGATGGCGAGATATTATGTCATAGCTCTTTTCCTAAAGATGATGAGGCATATAAAATCATAAAGTATTTGAAAGAAAAAAATCAATAGAGTTTTAATCAAATAAAAAACACCAAATTATCTTATATAATAGTTTGGTGTTTTATTGTTTAATCTAAATTTTATTATTCGAAGTCGCTTAGTGGATAATCCATGATGGGGTAAATTTCCCAATCAGTATCATTAAAGTGCCACCATTCACCATCATATGTTGTAAATCCGCTTTCTTCCATTACTTTTGTAAGATAATCCATAAAAGCTCTTTGTTCTTTTGACATACTGCTAGTCCTTGATGATTGTTTTAAATCCATAACTCTAGAGTCAGTAGGCATGTTTACAGGTTTTTCATCTTTATATAGAGTAACATCTACGGCAGCACCGCGATTGTGTTTTGACCCTTTTGATGGGTTTGCAGTTAGATATACGTCTTTTACTTCAGCATATAGCTTTTTGGTTACAGAATAAGGTCTGTATGCGTCCCATAAAACCAGTTGATATCCATCAGCAGCAAAAACAGAAGAGGCTTTTCTAAGTTTTTCTCCTGTGCTTCTTTGAATCATTGCTATATTAGCCGAATACATTCGTTTATTTACAAAATTATCACTTGTAGCTAATGTTATAATCGTTTTTACATTAGGTGCGACTCTTTGGACATAATCCAGTTTTGAGTACATCGTTTCGCCTGTAATCGCATCTTTTATTTGTGCACCATATATAACATCTGGAATATTATCACTTGGTTTGGTTAGTGCAATAAAATCACCTCTAACAAATCCTGAGACATTTTCATAAACTAATTTATACCATTTATGACCGTCATCTTTTACATCAGTTATGCCGATTATTGCTACTTGCTTTCTATCTTCAATTTTTCCAACTTCTTCGGAGTTTACATCTGGAGCACTTCTTACATTGACAGTTGAGCCATGTTGAGAAGTTACAATCCAAGCTATCGCCTCAGAGTTTTCTAGGTCAGGTTCTTGGTCAGTTTCATCTGGCGAAGGAGTAGGTGTCGAAGTGATAAAAAAATGTGGGTCAAATGTTGTTGGTATTTCTTTAATTACCTCGGTATAATCTTTGGAGTTTTTAGTAGCGATTATTATTGTTGTAATTAGCAGTGCTACAAAAATAATGCATGCTGAAAATATATAGATTTTTTTAAGAAGACTTTTCTTCATAGTTATCTTTTGTTTTTTAGAAACATTTGCTCGTTTAACTTTTATATTATTTCTATCCATAATTCCTCTTTTAAAAAAGTAAGTTGCTTTCTTTTAAATAATACTATATAAAAACAATGTACGTCAAGAAAACACTTTGATTGTAAAATGTTATGTGTTAGAATACGAGGAGTTTATATGGATAGGAGATTTATATGTATTTTTTACCACTAGCTTTAATAGTGTTTTCAAATGTTATATATAATGTAACGCAAAAAAATACACCGCATGATGCTAATCCTTTTGGTGCACTACTTGTAACATATCTAGTTGCAGCGGTAGCAACATCAATACTTATGGTGACAATGAGATCTCAATGGGAGATGTCATTTTTAAAAAATGTCAACTGGACAAGCTATGCACTTGGGCTTGCTATTGTGGGTCTAGAGGTGGGGTATTTATTTTTATATAGAGCTGGTTGGAATATTAGTGTTGGATCGTTGGTTGCTAATATAATTTTGGCCTTGTTGCTTATACCAATTGGACTTTTGTTTTATAAAGAAAGCTTAAATTTATCAAAGATATTTGGCATAGTTCTTTGTATACTTGGTCTGTATTTTGTCAATCGATAGTTAAAAATCGCTTTAGAATGAGGTATTATGTATTATATAATGGCAATATTAGCTGGTGTTTTTATATCAGTTATGATATTAATTAATGGTGAGCTTACAGGTGTTTTTGGAATTTATAGTGCTACAACGATTATCCATATTGTTGGGCTTATCTGTGTGAGTTTATTAGTAATTGCTAAAAAAGAGAATTTGAGACCAAAAGAAAAGCTACCAGCCATTGTTTTCTTTGGCGGCTGTGTCGGTTTTTTTACTACGGTTTTTAACAATATCGCGTTTGGAAAGATCAGTATTTCTGCAATTTTAGCACTTGGATTGTTAGGTCAAAGTTTATCTTCTTTATTTATAGACCAAACTGGATTGCTGGGCATGCCGATAAAAAAGTTTAAATTAACAAAACTGATAGGGGTTGTTTTTGTAACTTTAGGTATATTGTGCATGATATCATTTGATGATAAAGCAACCGTTATTCCTATAATCGTATCAGTTCTAACTGGGTTCACTATAGTTTTTGCAAGAACACTAAATGCAAAGCTTACTGCAAGTACAAGCTATATAACTAGTGCTTGGTATAATTATGTTGTTGGGCTATTAACATCAATTGTTTTTCTTTTCATATTAGGAAGAGGAGAAGCCGCATTTATTGATTTTGAGTTTTCATCAAAAATATGGATTTACACTGGTGGACTAGTTGGTCTTATGGTTGTAATGTTTTTAAATATTGCTGTTGCAAAAATTCCATCATTTTATATGTCACTGGCGCTTTTCGTGGGACAAGTTTTTATGGGTGTTATTTTAGATGCAATCATATCGCATAAATTCTCTTCAGATATATTTGTTGGTGGATTGTTTGTTGCGGTTGGACTTATCATAGATTTATTGTTAGAAAGGCGAGAAAAACTTTTAGCAACATAAGTTTTTTGATGGAGGTAGTATCCCTATGAAAGCAAAGCTATTAGCTGGAATTTTTGGTGGTTTAATAGGTCTTGTAATTGGCGTTATTGGCGGAGGATTTTTTTGTTTAATCCTCGGTGGAACTTTTTTAGGTGGTTTTGATATTTATAAATATACTGGCTTGGAAGGATATGAGTTAGCCGCTTATGTTGGGGCTGTAATTGGTGCAATTATTGCTACAATATTGGGAGTTAAACTTGCATTGCGGGTTATATCAGGAAAGAAATTGTAATATTGATGTTTATTAAAATCAACGCTATTGTTGGATTGTAATCCTAAATAGCGTTGATTATTTTTTTATCTTTGTGGAGGGCCTTGACCTCTGTCTCCCATGCCTCCCATGCCTTTCATGTCTCCCATTATTTGAAACATGCTTACTTCGACGCCATTTGAGAAAATAATTGTTTCACCATTAAGTGTAGGAACTTCACCTTGAGGAACTTCGTATGTTGTTCCATCTGCTAAAGTCAAAACGCCATCTACTATTGGTAGCATTTTTAATATATCCTCAGGATTCATTTGACGTTCGCCATCCATACCATTAGGTTTTCCGCCACGACCTCCACCGTTTCCATAATTGGATAGGTCGGCTTCGTTTCCATCTTTATCAAGAACAATAAGCGTTTCGTCCATATCGAAGTTGAACAGTTTATTTCCTCCGACTAAAACGGAATTTGTATAAAGTGTTCCGTCGATTGTTTCGCCATCATAAGACCCACCTACTGTAATCGAGTAAGTATTTCCTATTTTGAGATTTGATGAACTAAACATCATTGTTTCATAGTCGTGTTGAGGGTTAATAGTAATGATTGAATTACCATCTTCATCAGAAAGAGTGATAAGCTCGCCCTTTTCAATTAAGTCTCCCATCATAACTGTAACAACGGGTTGGTTATCAATAGTTGGGACGATAAACATAGAGTCGCAACCAACAGCCGCAAGGGTTCCGCCTTTATATGTAAAACTCGCTTGAGCGTTTACATCGATAGCAGGATCGCCCATTTCTGTTACTGCACCATCGACAACAACTGTTCCTGCATTCATTACGATTGTTCCGTTGGAATCTAAACCATCGCCATCTGCGATGATATGAACATAACCGCCATTGATCTCTATGATTTGATCCCCTGCAACTTCATTGAAATGATCTTTTGGATTAGCATCGTCATCACTGCCACCAGCTGCATTGATTCCATCATCCTTTGCGTTAATATCAATAAATCCACCGTTAATAAACACATCTACTGCTTCTAAACCCTCATAACAGTTTTCAATGGTAATGCTACCATTTTCAATATATAGTGCTTCGTCAGCATGAAGTGCATCATCAGTTGTGTTTATCGTAATATCGCCACTATTAATTTGTATTGCTCCGTTTGTATGAATCGCATCTTGCCCACAAGTAATATTAAAATATCCATCGTTGATAATAATAGCTTTTTGCGATTCTATTCCGTTTACTTTACTGTCAATTGTGATATTACCACCATCAATAACGATGTACCCTTTTTCATCATCATTGCTTGTTTTAATGCCATCGCCTTTAGCGGTGATATTTATTGTACCATCTGCGATTACAACGGAATCTTTGCCTTTTAGAGCTTCCTCAACAGCATCGATATTGATATTGCCATCCATAATAATCAAGTCATCGGTAGATTTAATACCATGTTTATAGTTAGCTGAAACATTTAAGTTGCCCATGCCGTTAATCGTCAAATCATCACTTGAATAGATTACTGCATCAGGGCTGCTGTCCTCAACGTCTGAATATTGTGAGCCATCACTTAGAACATTGTCGCTGTTTTCAGCAAGAGTGATAATCACCTTTTCGGCTTGTATAACGTTAATTGCACTACCGGTAGAATTATTTAATGTTACATTGTCCAAGACCAATTGTACATTTTTTTCTTTATCAACATCGATTAGCAATTGCCCATCTTGAAGTGTACCTGTTAAAATATATGTACCCTCGTCTGTTATGGTTATTGTTGAAGCTGTAATTTTTGCACCGTCTCCATCAACCGATAAATCATCGAGGTTTATCTTTGTACTCGTTTTCTCATTATAGATGCTGGTTTTATCAGCTTTGGAATAATCCACATCTATATCGCTAAGATTTTTATTAACATTTGAAGCAAGCGATGTGATATTCAGCTCAGAAAGACTTTCTGTTAATGTTTTACTATTTTCAGCTAAATTATTCTCTAAACCATCTTGATTTGCTTTATTACTGCATCCAATCATTGAAAAAAGAATCGTAACAATCAGTAGCATTGATATTATATTTATAATTTTTTTTCTCATTTTTTTTTCTCCTTATAGCATATCGCCAGATGAAATTTGGTATCCGCATATGATGTCTAAGTTCCCATTTCTACATCTGATTTTGTCGATAAATTCTTTTTCTGAGTTTGTATTTTTCATTTCTATATCGTATGTTAGTTGATATAGACTACCCATATTTGTTGTCTTAACTCGCATCAATTTAGCACTATTTGTATAGGTGTCAAACAGATCATCAAACAAACTAGTGTACTCCAAGTTTTCAGGAATAGTGATTTTAAGTTCTTTGTTGGTAAACTTCTTTTCGCCAAACTTAATGGAGTATAAAGCTATGGATGCAAGACCTACAATTAGTGTAAATGCAAACGCATATGCAATATAATACATACCAGTAGCTAGACCAACTGCCATTGCAAAAAATATAAAACCTATCTCTCTTGCAGAGCCTGGGATTGATCTGAACCTTACTAGGCTAAAAGCACCCATTACAGCAAGACCTGTACCAAGGTTTCCGTTTACCAACGTGATAACTGCCATAACGATAGATGGCAATAATGCGAGTGTTACGGTAAAGGATTTACTATACGAACTCTTATACATATACATAAGAGCAATTATTATTCCAAGCACCAAAGAACTACCAGTTGAGATTAACATTGTTATTATATCAAAATTTTCAAACATTTTTTCTCCTTTTTTATTGAGCTATATTTACGTTCATATAATTTTTATAACAGTACCCATACTTTGAAAAAGAGGTAGGATACACTTTTATGCTGTTTAATATTTCGCTTAGCCAAAGTGGCATTGCACCAAGTACTTTTATTTCCATCAAGTAATGGTCATCGCTAAATACTTTTTCATCTAATTCACACGATTGTAAAGATAGATTTTCAGTTCTGAATCTTATATTTGTATCAAAGGTTATACGTATGCTACTATCATCTTTTCCCTTAAAAGCTTGCCTATCGTATGCCAGAAAGATTTTCGGCTCTGCTTGGTTTGTATTGATAAAATAATCGATTTCAGATAGAATTTGCTGATTTGCATCTTGTAAAGTGCCATTTTGCTGATAATTCTCATAATCTTCGGTTGTGGTTACAATTCTTCTTTTAAAGACTTCTTTTTTATATTTCTTCTTGAGTTCAAAAAATATTTCATCTGTATTGATTTTTGAACCATAACTTCTAAGTCTTAACTTTTCCTTATATACAGGCTTTTCGATGGAATTTCTGATAACGCCATAATGATCATTATCAAAGTAAATATTATTTACGGTATAGCATGCGAATTCATCTGCAACTAAATATGGTGAAAGAGCATCGATTAACTGTGTATATTGAGTTTCATTTAGTTTATATTTTTTTTCAAATCTTTTAAATGTTTGTGCCATTAGTAATTCTCCTTTTCTAAATCCATTATGTGAAGTATACTAAAACTAGCTGAAGTTAAACTTAAATAGTTTTTTCAGTTTAATTTAAGAAAGTATGATTAATATACTGCTTATAGAGAGGTATTAATATGAAAATTTTAGTTGCAGAAGATGATAAGTCTTTATCAAAAATATTAGAAGAGATTTTATTAGAACAAAAGTATATTGTAGATACTGTTTTTGATGGGATGGATGCTGTATATTATGCATCTAATCAAGAATATGATGTTATTATTATGGATATAATGATGCCTAAACTGAATGGATATGATGCTATTAAGCTGCTTAGAAAACAAAATGTTTCAACGCCAACAATTATGCTTACTGCAAAATCTGAAACATTTGATAAAATAACTGGGTTAGACAGTGGTGCTGATGATTATATGACAAAGCCATTTGAACCAGAGGAGTTGCTTGCAAGAATTAGAGCGATGACAAGAAGAACTGGAGCTGTATTGTTGGACGAGATAAAGATAGGCAAACTTGTTTTGAATTTATCGACACATACGCTATCATTTGATGCAAAAAGCATATCGCTTAACAACAAAGAATTTTTGCTGATGGAATTGTTTTTAAGATCGCCTAATAAGATACTCACTAAAGAGTCGATTATTAATAACGTATGGGGCACGCTTTCAGAAGCAGTTGATAATAATGTCGAAGCGTACATCTCATTTTTGAGGAAAAAACTTTCATATCTAAAGGCAGATGATGAAGTTCAAATTAAAACACTTAGGCGTACTGGCTACAAACTAGAAGAGGTTTAGAAATGGCAATTAAAAAATTACGATGGAGATTTATAATAATAAATATGTCGCTGATAATGATTGTATTAATTGCAACGTTTAGTGCGATTATATTTTCAACTGCACAAAAATCGATGAATTCTAGCTATGCTTTTTTAGCTTCAAAAGTCAATAGAGACTTGCCAAACACCTTTATACCACCAAATGATAGGCATGAAAAGGATTTTAGAGAGCAACCTAGATTACCTGGTGATGTGTTTGAGTTTCTAATTGATGAAAATGGTCAAATTATTCTTTCTCAAGGTGATATACCAGATATATATATAGAAGATGATAGTGGAGCGTATGAGTTGATTCAAGAGGCGTTGGGTCAAAATACTGACCATGGATTATTGAAAAACACAAATGTACGTTATATGATAAGAAACTTGCCAGATGGCAATACAGTATATGCGTTTATTGATATATCGCATGAGAGTGACTTTATATATGAGCAAGTGGTCAGTTTTTTAATGATAGGATTTGCAACGATACTTATCTTTTTCTTTATCAGTTTTTATTTATCGAAAATGGTGATAAAGCCAGTTGAAGTTGCTTTTGAAAAACAGAAACGTTTTATTTCGGATGCTTCGCATGAGTTAAAAACACCACTAACAGTTATTCTGGCAAATCTTAATGTGATGACTAAAAAGAAAGAAAAGGCATATACACATATTCCTGTCGTGGAAAATGAAGCTAAGAGAATGAAATTGTTGATTGAGGATTTGCTGTATTTAAGCAAGGTAGAAGAGAATAAAACCATGATACAGACGGAGTTTAATTTTAGTAATTTGGTATGGGAAAGTGTTCTTTCTTTTGATTCAGTTGGTTTTGAGAGAGGTCTTAAAATCGATAGTGATATCGAAAGTGATGTGATGATGCTTGGCAATGAAAGTGATATAAAACGGCTTATATTTATACTGCTAGATAATGCATGTAAATATGCTATAAAGGATAGTGTGATATCAATATCGCTTAAAATATTGAATGGACATGTGGTTTTTACAATAAACAATTTAAGCGGTGAGATTGGTAGTGATGAACTAGAAAATATTTTTTCAAGATTCTATCGCGTGGATAAATCACGCAATCGTGAAAGCGGGAGTTTTGGATTAGGGCTGTCTATCGCAAAGAATATAGTTTGTGCACATAAAGGTGAAATTACTGTGGATAATTCAAAGGATAGCGGCACAACATTTATGGTTAAGTTTTAATAATCATTTAATGCAAAGAATTTATTTTAGAACTACTTAAAGAAATGGAGCATATATGATTACAACAGTTACTTTAAATCCAGCAATAGACAAGACGATTATTTTAGATGAAGTTGATTTAGGTGCGGTTAATAGAATCCTTGAAGTGGTGCAAACGGTTGGTGGAAAAGGAATCAACGTATCAAAGGTGTTAAGACTATTTGATGTTGACAATATTGCGACAGGTATTTTGGGCATTGATAATATCGAAGTCTTTTATAAGTATTTGGACAAGCAAAATATGAAGCATGATTTTGTTGAAGTTGATGCAACGACAAGGACTAATATTAAGATGATAGAGAAAAATCATCAGAGAACAACGGATTTAAATGAGGCTGGAATTGTGCTGACATCAAATGATATAGATGCTTTTATGGATAAAATTAAGGTGCTTGCTAAGCAAAGTGATTATATAGTGCTTAGTGGAAGTGCTGCGCAAGGTGTTAGTGATGATATTTATGCTGATATAATTGACGAAATAAAAAGTGATGCAAAAGTTGTGCTTGATACTTCGGGTGAGCGATTAAAAAAAGGGATTGAAGCTGGTGCAAATATCATAAAACCCAATATAGAAGAACTTGAAGATGCATTTGGATTAAAATTTTCATCCAATAAAGATTGTGTTGAGTTTTGTCAAACACTTATAAGTAAGAGCCCACTAGAAAAAGTACTTCTTACATTTGGAGCAGATGGGGCAGCTATTATCAGTGAAGATAGCGTTGCTTGGAGTGAGCCGATAAGTGTTCGAGTTAAAAATACTGTTGGTGCTGGAGATTCTTTCTTGGGTGGATATCTTGTTGGAAAAGCTCGAAAGCTAGATGATATTGAAGCTTTTAAAATTGCAGTTGCGTGTGGGACTGTTGCGGTTATGCAAAAAGGAACTGATGTGTTTACTAAAAAAGAATTTGATAGTATTATTGATAGAGTAATAATTAAATAGCATGAGAAAATATTTGAAATATATTCAATAGATATTTATTTATGTACAAGAAAAAATTATTGAAAATAGTGAGGAGCATTTGTAGTGAGTAGATTTTTTAGTATTGGTGAGGCACTTATTGATTTCGTACCTAGCGAAACGGGTGTTGATTTAAAAGATGTTTCGGGATTTAAAAAGACAGCTGGGGGTGCACCAGCAAATGTATGTGCTTGCGTATCAAAACAAAGTGTTGATGCTAGCTTTATTGGCAAGCTTGGGGCAGACGCATTTGGAGATTATCTGGTTGAAATAATTTCATCTGTTGGAGTTGATACAAGTCGTATATTTAGAACAAATGAGGCGAATACAACGCTTGCTTTTGTATCACTTAAATCGGATGGTGAACGTGATTTTTCATTCTACCGTAAGCCTGGTGCTGATATGTTGCTTAACGAATCAGATATTGACGAAAATTGGTTTGATGCAGGAGATGTTTTACATTTTTGTAGTGTGGATTTAATAGAGGCACCAGTAAAATATGCACATAAAAAAGCAATAGAGGGTATTAAATCAAAAGGTGGAACAATTGTATTTGATCCGAACTTGAGGTTTCCACTTTGGCAAGATAAGAATGAACTTAAACAAACAGTATTAGAGTTTGCGGATTATGCGGATATAATAAAAATTAGCGATAATGAGCTTGAATTTATAACAGGCACAAATGATGTTAAAGCTGCTGCAAAAATGATGCTTGCAAAAGGCGCAAAGATATTTCTGTATACGATGGGTAAAGATGGTGCAAGAATTATTACTGACAATATTGATGTTATGTGTGGTGGGTTCAGTATTAAGGCTATCGATGCAACGGGTGCTGGGGATGCTTTTATAGGTAGTTTTATTGCTTCATTGATGATTGAAAATATTTCTGCTGATAATATGGACGAAAATCAGGCAAAGAAGCTGTTAACTTATGCAAATGCCTGTGGTGCGATTGTTGCATCTAAGCATGGTGCAATTATGGCTATGCCAAATAGACAACAAACGCTTAAATTTATTGAGGATACAACAAAATAGTAGGTTTTATAAGAGTATAAAATAGCATATTCAGGCTGAGTTTTAAGTAGTCGTTGCAATGTTTTAAAAGCTAAGAAAAAACAATAAGTGTTAAAGAAAAGCAATCCAATATTAAGGATTGCTTTTTGTTATATTTTATGTTTTTAAGTTTTTATAAGTAGGAATCAAAGCTTACAAGCACTTGTCGTGTTATAAACTGTCTGAAAAAAGCGTTGACTACCTAACAAAGTTCACAAT